>CAJDUT010000012.1_pt1 | contig 38287 bp, 25 predicted proteins | sample 7390981 | NCBI WGS metagenome assembly CAJDUT01 (sample SAMEA7055681, study PRJEB34461) | soil metagenome | biome: terrestrial ecosystem; feature: Peninsula; material: soil | place: Antarctica | collected 2016 | reverse complement strand
GGTCGATCCACGTTCCATCGCGGTGCTGCCGTTCGAGAACCTGTCGACGGAAAAGGCAAACGCCTACTTTGCCGATGGCATCCAGGATGAAATCCTCACGAGCTTGGCGAAGATCGGCGAACTCAAGGTGATCTCGCGCACGTCCACGCAACGCTACGCAAGCCGCCCCGACAACATCGCGGAAATCGCAAAACAACTCGGCGTCGCCAACATCCTCGAAGGCAGCGTGCAAAAGGCCGGCAATCGCGTGCGCATCAACGTGCAGTTGATTCGGACCGACACCGACAACCACTTGTGGGCGGAAACCTACGACCGTTCGCTCGACGATATCTTCGCCGTGCAAAGTGAAGTCGCGCAGAAGATCGCTGATTCGCTGGCAGCCAACCTCACTCACGATGAGCGTGTCGCACTGGCTCAACAACCGACGCAGAATCCGGCAGCGTATGCGGCTTATCTGAAGGCGCGTGCACTCAATATCGGAGTGGTCGCCTCGAAAGCCCAGACTGATGCCATCCTTGGTGCGTATCGCGAGGCTGTGAAACTCGATCCTGATTTTGCGTTAGCCTGGGCCGAGTTGGCACGCGAATGCCTTCGCACGTATTGGGCCGGAATGGATGCCACAGGCGATTTGCGCACGGAAGGCGAATCGGCGCTGGCACGGGCGCAGCAACTGGCTCCGAACCTGCCGCAAACCCAGCTGGCACAGGCCGTCTATCTGTACTACGTCAAGCTCGATTTTGCGGGCGCTTTGGCAGCAATGACACCTGTCAACAAGGCGTTGCCTGGATACTCCGATGGCTGGTTATTTTCCAGCTATGTTTCACGCCGCCTGGGCCGATGGGAGGAAGCCACAGCAGATTTTGAGCACGCGCGTTTACTTGCGCCAGGGAGCGCGCTTGTTGCGTATCACATCGGTGTTACCTACGTCTCGATGCGCCAATGCGATCGTGGCATACCAGCGCTGGATACCAGCCTTAAATTGCAGCCCGATAACGCCGCTGCATTGTGGGTGAAACTGCAATGCGCATGGGTTGATGCCGACATGGTTCGCGCCGACCAAATGCTGGCGGAAGCGCCGTTGCAGACACCCGGCTTCACTGGGCTGCGCGCCGAGCAAGCACTATTCAAACGCGACTATGCACAGGCATCGCAGCTGTATCGGCAAGCCATCGACAACGCTGGCGATCTTCAATTCGATTCGGGGTTTAACGGCTATATTCCTACAACGGTTGAATGGCGCCTGCAACTGGCATTGAGCGAACAGAGGGTCGGCAAGATGGCGCCGGCTCAAATCTTGTACGCACAAGTCAAAGCGAATGCGAGCAGCGAACTAGCCAACAAGCCAGACAATGTGTATGTCCAGGCCAGTTGGCACGCAGCGCTTGGAATCGCCCTCGCTGGGCTAGGCGAACATCAAGCAGCGAACGCGCAGGCAGAGTTGGTGACTTCGCTGGTACCCGAATCAAAGGACGCACTGGAAGGCCCAGCCTACGCAGATTACGTCGCGCGTATTTATGCTTTGAACGGTGACGCCATGCGTGCGGTGCCGTTGCTGCGACACCAGCTAAATACTTTTTCCAGCGTGCTTGGGGTTGGATATCTGAAACTCGATCCAGTTTACGATCTGATCCGCAACGATCCGGGCTTCCAGGCGTTGCTGGGTCCGCCGGGCGTCGGCAAGAAGGCAGCTGAGCAATGAGTTTCATCGCCGAACTCAAACGCCGCAACGTCATCCGCGCCGCCGGGCTGTATCTCGTCGGCGCGTGGTTGCTGGTGCAGGTCGCCGCCACGTTGTTGCCGATCTACGACACGCCGGGCTGGGTGATGAAGGTGCTGGTCGCGGTGTTGGCGATCGGCTTCTTTCCGGCGATGATCGTTGCCTGGGTGTTCGAATTGACACGCAAACCGCGCACCGGATGAATCGATTGCTGCTGGTCGTGTCGATCGTGGCGATCGGTTACTTCGCGTTCGACAAATTCGTGCTCGCGCCGCGTCGCGATGCCGCGCTGGTGACGCAAACGACTGCACACGTCGCCGCGGAAATCAGCGCAGAAAAATCGAAAATCGCTCCGCCTTCGATCGCAGTGCTTCCATTCGAGAACCTCAGCGCAGACAAGGGCAACGCGTACTTCGCCGACGGCATGCAGGACATGATCCTGACCAAACTCGCCGGCATCGGCGACCTCAAGGTGATCTCGCGCACCTCGACCGAGAAATACGCCAGCCACCCGGATGACCTGAAGACCATTGCGAAGCAGCTCGGGGTGACCAGCTTCCTCGAAGGCAGCGTGCAGAAATCCGGCAATCAGGTACTGATCAACGTGCAGTTGATCGATGCGGCCTCGGACAGCCATTTATGGGCCGAGGCGTATCCGCGCACACTGGATAACATCTTTGGGGTCGAAGGTGAAGTCGCGCAGAAGGTGGCCAATGTATTGAAATCGAAGCTCACACACGCAGAACAGCAGAGTATCTCGTCGATTCCGACCCGTAACCCGCAAGCCTGGGATGCGTTCCTGCAAGCCGAATCGCTGGCCTTCAAAGCCAAGGATTCACAGCAAGTACCGGATTACCTGACTGCCGATGCTGCGTATGGCCAGGCGATCGCACTGGATCCGGATTTCGCGCTGGCCTATGCCCAGCGGGCGGTGAATCGGATGAACCAACATTGGTTCGCAAATCATCTGACCACGGCGGAACTGGCTGACGTCAAGGCATCCGCCGATCGGGCCCTGGCGCTGGCCCCCAATCTGCCCGAGGCGCATCTGGCGCTCGGCGATTACTATTACTGGGGCTTTCGCAACTATATCGAGGCGGTGCCACAATTCCAGCGTGCCTTGCAACTGGCACCCAACAGTCTCAGCGCGATCGGTGGTCTCGCCTTTATCGACCGCCGTACGGGTCAACTCGAGCAGGCACTGGGCGCTCTCGGAAAGGCCGTGTCGCTGGCGCCACGGGACCGCGTTGTGCTGGCCGAGTACGGCGTTACATATCTGATATTGCGCCGTTATCCGCAGGCAGTTCAGCAGCTGTCACGTTCTCTAGAAGTAGATCCCGCGTACACCGATAGCAGGGATTTTCTGATGCGTGCTCGCCTGTTTGGAACGGGGGATGTGCAGACCGCGCGCACTGACATGGAATCGCCACGCGTACCCGGATTTGTTTGATAGGAATTTCGATGCGGCGCTACGCGACTGGGATTCGGCGCCGACCGATACCGCAGAAGAGCGCCTCACTCAACGCGCCGCACGGATTGCAATCCAGGTAATTGCCGGTCGTAAGGGAACGATTCAACCCGAATGCGAGAAGGTCAAAGGGTTGCTTGATGAGGAATTGCGGAAGGATACGGACTCGCTCAGCGCGTTGCAGCAGGTAAGCTGGGTGGATGTGTGCTTGGGCCGCAACGCCGAGGCCATTGCCGCTGCACGCCACGCCGTGGATGTGTTGCCACTCAGCAAGGACACCTATTTCGGCGTGTTTCAGCTCGAAGGACTGGCCGAGATCGAAGCCCATGCTGGAGCACCCGACGCAGCGCTCAAGTTGATCCATCAGTTGCTGGCGATACCGGCCGGACAATCCATGAGTATCACGCGGCTCAAGCCGAACTCAAACGCCGCAATGTGATCCGCGCTGCCGGATTGTATCTGGTGGGCGCCTGGTTGCTGGTGCAAGTCGCGAGCACCGTGTTCCCGGTGTTTCATGTACCAGACTGGACCCTGCGCGCGTTGATCATCGTGCTCGCGATTGGCTTCGTGCCTGCGATGATCATCGCTTGGGTGTTCGAGCTGACGCCGCAGGGAATCAAGCGCGATGAAGATGTGGCGCCGCAGGATTCAATCGCGCCGCAGACTGCGCGGCGCATGGATCGCCTCATTCTGATCGTAGCGATCATCGCGATCGCGTATTTTGCCGTGGACAAGTTCGTGTTCGCGCCGCGTCGCGAGGCAACGCTGGTGACGCAGGCAACCGCGCATGTCGCCGCTGAGTTCAATGCCGAAAAATCGAAAGTGAATCCTTACTCCATCGCCGTGCTGCCGTTCATCAACATGTCGGGCGACAAGGCCAACGAGTATTTCTCCGACGGCATCAGCGAGGAAATCCTCAACGTGCTGGCGCAGATCCCGAAGCTACAGGTCGCTGCACGCACCTCATCGTTCTCATTTAAGGGTGAGCACAAGGAAGTACCGGAGATCGCGAAGGAGTTGCACGTGCGCATGGTGCTGGAAGGCAGCGTGCGAAAACAAGGCGAGCGCGTACGCATAACCGCGCAGCTGATCGATGCCGGCAGCGGCTTTCATATGTGGTCGCAGACCTACGATCGCGATCTCAAGGACATCTTTGCGATCCAGGACGAAATCGCAAAATCCATCGCGAACGAATTGCAGGTGAAACTGGCCGATGCGCTGGGATCGACTGTTTCCAACGCAGGCACGAAGAATATCGAAGCCTACGATGCGTACCTGCGCGGGTTGGCGCTTTGGCAAAAGCGCGGAGAGAACAACTTATGGGAGGCAGTCAAGCAGTTTGAGCAATCTTCACACGCCGATCCGAAGTTTGCGCAAGCCTATGCCGGGCTGGCGCTGGTCTATGTGATTATTCCGGACTGGAGCGCGCGCATCACCTACGGCAATGCGTTTGCATTGGCGAGGGATAACGCCGAGCGAGCGCTAAGTCTTGATCCAACCTTGCCCGAATCGTACTTAGCGCTTGGCTATCTTGCAGACGGCGATCGCCGCCGCCAGACTGCACAGGCATTGTACCGTCGCGCGATTGCCCTGCGCGCTTCGTATGCGACGGCGTACCAGTGGCTTGGCAATTCATTGTGGTGCGGCGGTCAACTGGACCAAGGCGAAGCGATGCTCCAGCGCGCCTCCGCGCTCGATCCGCGGTCGGCAATTATTGCCAACAATCACGCCATGGTCCTGATCGCGATGAGTCGCTTCGACGTCGCCAAAAATCTTTGCAGCCCATTTCTACAGATTGATCCGAATAATCAGACCTGTCTGGAATTAATGTCGATTGCGACGCTTGAATCCGGCGATTTCATTCAGGCACGCGCTTGGGTTACCCGTTACGCCGCCTTAATCAATCCCGGCGCTCAGGCTGAAGTGGCGCAAGTTTTTGACGCCTTGCAAGGGCATGGAGATCGTCACGCCATTGCCGTTCGCCTTGCGGCGTTCATGCCGCAAAGCATTTACGATCCGCAAAGCGGCAACGCGTTCGCGCCGTATGTCATTCCCTCGCTGCTGGTCCAGTTGGGCGAACCAAAGTTGGCGTTGAAGAACCTGGAGTCGTGGGCGTACACGGACGTAGCCGGGCAGTCCGAGTGGGCCGTAATGATGCCCGCGCTCGGTCAGTTGCACTGCGATCCCGAGTTCGTCGCGTTGGTCAAGAAGATCAAGACAACCGACCCGCACTACGCGCAAGTGTGTCGGGCAAGGCACTGACAGGGCATTCATCGCCGAAATCAAGCGTCGCAATATGATCAGCGCGCGATGAGTCCGTAGGATGGGTTGAGCGTAGCGATACCCATCATCGTCGCAACACCCAGCAGCATGGTTTCGCGCCGCTCAACCCATCCAGAGGATTGCTCACCTTTAAGCCGCACGCGGCTGAATGTGGGACAACGTGTTACCCAGTTCGCGACGCGCCGTTTCGAGTTCGTAGCGCTTCTGTAGATTGATTCAAACATCCGCCGTCGTACCAAAGTAGCGACCCAGGCGCAAAGCAGTGTCGGCGCTGATACCGCGCCTTTCGCTCGCAATATCGTTTACGCGCGCAGGCGTCACACCAATGGAGCGAGCGAGCGCGTTGCTCGAAAGCCCGAGCGGAAGCATTAACTCCTCGCGCAGGATTTCGCCTGGATGAACGGGGGAAAGAGGTTTAGTGACCAAAGCGTTTTGCTGTTGTTGCAAATTCGATTCTCGGCGCTCGCGTTGAGCTTAGCTCGCACAGCGATCGGAGTCGAAAAGTACCTCACCCTTCGACTTCGCGCCTTCGGCACTACGCTCTGGGCGAACGGATATCCAAATCAGTTCATTGCCCTTGTTTCTGTGGATTTTACCATCAAGCTCCGCCTCGCTATGATCGTGCTTTCGCGCTGTTCGCACGCGCAGAGGGGAAATCCGATATGGTTCTTTTTGCCGTATGCGGCGGCGCTGGATCTGGGCAATGCCTGGGCGCAACGCTTTGCCGAAGCGCTCACGCCGCTGCAGATGCAGCAGGCGCAACCCACATGGTACGTCGGCAACAACTTCAATGCATTTACGTTTGTCTGGGGATTCACCTCATTCTCACGCGGATTATCCAGCGCCATTTCGTCCTCATCTGTTGCACCAGGCTCGAGCGGCGGTGGCTTTGGTGGCTCGGGCGGCGGTGGGGATGGCGGCGGAGGCGGCGGCCGGTGACCCTTACTTTGGTCATGGGCTTCACCTTGCGCTTGCTGCGATACTTCAAGATCGTGTATTCGACCCGGAGCATCATGTCATGGCATCAAAGATCCTCGTTTCGCTGGCGCTGGTTTGCGGCGTCGGCATGTTCCCGATGACAAACGTCCATGCAGCAGCGCCTGCAGGATCAACCGCAGCCAGCGACGATCCGTATCTGTGGCTCGAAGACATCCACGGCGAAAAGTCGATGGACTGGGTCAAGGCACACAATGCCGTGACCGCGAAACAGTTCGCCGACAACGCGCAGTTCAACAAGACCCGCGAGCAGATTCTCGAAGTACTCGATTCGGATGCACGCATCCCGTACGCCAGTCGTCGTGGCGATTACCTGTACAACTTCTGGCAGGACAAGGCGCATCCGCGCGGCATCTGGCGACGCACGACACTTGCTGAATACCGCAAGGTTGATCCGAAATGGGACGTGCTGCTGGACATCGATACACTGAACAAAACCGAAGGCAAACGCTGGGTGTTCAAAGGTAGCGAATGTCTCAAGCCCAAATACGACCGTTGCCTGATTTCGTTGTCGCCGGGCGGCGGCGATGCCGTTGAAGTACGCGAGTTTGATATTCCGACGAAATCGTTCGTGAAAGATGGTTTCCGTTTGCCGGTAGCGAAAACCCGGGCTGGCTGGATCGACGAAGATCATATCTACGTTGGTACCGATTTCGGACCGGGCTCGATGACCAAGTCGAGCTATCCACGCATCGCCAAGGAGTGGAAGCGCGGCACGCCGCTGTCGGCGGCGACCATGGTGTACGAGGGCAAACCCGACGATCTCGCCGTGGGCGCGTACCACGATCGTACGCCCGGCTTTGAGCGCGATTTCGTTTCCGTATCCAAGGACTTCTTCCACGGCACTCGTTACCTGCGCAAGGATAACAAGCTCATCCGCATCGACGTGCCGGACGACGCCGAAGCCAGTCCCCACCGCGAGTGGCTGCTGGTGCAAACCAAATCAGCGTGGAAAATCGGCAACAAGACCTGGCCGACCGGCGCCCTGCTGGTCACGAAGTTCGACGATTTCATGGCCGGCAAACGCGATTTCCAGGCGTTGTTCACGCCCGATGCGCACACCGCACTGTCTTCGTTTGCCTGGACACAACATCATCTGATCCTCGATGTGCTCGACGACGTGAAGAGCACGCTTTATGTACTCACGCCACAAGCCGGCGACTGGAAACGCGAACCACTGGAAGGCGCGCCAGCATTGAGCACCGTCAGCGTCGTCGATACCGATGCGGACAACAGCGACGAGTATTGGCTGTCGATTACCGGATACCTCACGCCAGCGACGCTCGCGCGCGGCGTGCTTGGTAGCGTCAAAGCCGAAACCATCAAGCACGAGCCGGCATTTTTCGATGCGGCCAAATACGACGTTAGCCAGCATTTCGTCACCTCGAAGGACGGCACGCGCGTGCCGTATTTCCAGGTCGCGCCGAAGGCAATGAAGCTCGATGGTTCCAATCGAACCTTGCTGTATGGCTACGGCGGCTTCGAGGTTTCACTGCTACCGCATTACAGCGGCAGCATAGGTCGCGCGTGGTTGTCGCGCGGCGGCGTGTATGTGGTGGCGAATATCCGCGGCGGCGGCGAATACGGGCCGGCCTGGCACGACGCGGCGCTCAAGGCCAATCGCCCGCGCGCGTACGAGGATTTTGCCGCGGTCGCCGAAGATCTGGTCAGGCGTGGCATCACCAAATCCGAGCATCTGGGTGCCGAAGGCGGCAGCAACGGTGGTCTGCTGATGGGCAATATGCTCACGGAATACCCGCAGTTGTTCGGCGCCATCGCCTGTGAAGTACCGCTGCTGGACATGAAGCGCTATTCGCATCTGTCCGCCGGCGCCTCGTGGATGGCCGAGTACGGCAATCCCGATACCGCTGACTGGAACTTCATCAAGACGTTCTCGCCGTACCAACTTGTGGAAAAAGATAAAACGTATCCTCCGGTACTGTTCTATACCACCACCAGCGACGACCGCGTCGGCCCAGTGCAGGCGCGCAAGATGGCAGCGAAGATGCTCGGCATGGGTCACAAGAATGTGTGGTTCTACGAAAATCTCGAAGGTGGCCACGGTGCCGGCGCCGATAACAAGCAGTCAGCTTACATGCACGCGCTGGCTTATGAATTCCTGTGGGACGAATTGAAGTAGCACCGACTCCGCCGGAATTCACGACGCCCCGCGCGATGCGGGGCTTTTTTTGAATTGATTCAAGCTGCAAGCTTGCGGCCTTGCTTGAATCAGAACGCGATTTACCTGTAATCTGCCGAACGCAAGGGAAGTTACGTATGCGCGTTCTCATTGGCATTGCCGGCATTGCCCTGGTTGTCGCCGCGGTCGCGTTGAAACCGCGGCATCACGCCGCACCATTGCTGCCGCCTCCCACAGACAGCGGTCCTGGCGAATCCGACGACTTCGCCCGACGCCGGCAAGCGTGGATCGAATCTTTACACGCGCATGCGCCGGGCGTGGACTGGCGCGCCATGGATGCGGCCACGAGTGCGAGCCTGGATGTACAGCGAAACCGGCAATTGGCGCAGATGGCAAACGGCTATCGGCCACAGGCGTTGACTACAGTTCCTGCGGGTGTCTGGCGCGAACGCGGCGCGCGCAATCAGGCGGGGCGTGTTTCCGATGTTGATTACGATGCCGCCACCGATCGCCTGACTGTATTCGCCCACGGCGGTCAATTGTGGCGCAGCCTGCGATCAACTCTGAAGTGGCAGCCACTCAACGACGCGCGACACTTCAAACCCAACTACGAATTGCAAAATTTCGTTCGCATGGGGGCTTCCGGAGTTACGCCAGAACGCTGGATTGCCGCGGACGACACCCAGCACGGCTTGTATTATTCCGACGATCAGGGCGCAACCTGGCACGACGCGACCGGTGTTGCGTTGCAAAACTGGGTCGAAACTTCTTACCTTTTTGCGCGCGATACAAGTGCGACCCAAGTCTATGCGCTGGTGGGTAATTACAACTTCACGACGCAACACGCTGACATGCACTTGCTGGTTTCAAACGATCGCGGCACCACTTACATCGATAGTGGCGTCGTCGGCACCGAGGAAAAAACCGCGCTCGTTGCGTTGGCGCAAGGCAGCGGTCTGGTGTATCTGCTGCAAGGGTCCGCGCTCAAACGCATCGAAACAAACAACACGCTAACGACGATCGCCACAATTGCCGGCACCCCGACGCAATCCGGCGGCGACAAGATCGGGCTGGCAGGGGGCGTTACAACGGGAGCAACGCCCACGCCTTTTCTGTACGCGTTTTACGAAGCCAGCGGTGCCACCCAAGTCTTTCAATCGTTCAATGCCGGGGCGACGTGGACAACGCGCGGCAGCGTGCCGCAAACCGGCAATATCCGCATGGCGGTCGGCACCTCGTTGCATAGCTCCAATTTGGTCTTTTGCGGCGGCATCAATTTGTACCGTTCCGACGACGGTGGTCAGACGTTTGCAGTCGTCAACGCCTGGAGCGAGTATTACGACGACATCGTAGGAAAACTGCATGCGGACATCAGTTTCGTAAAGCCCTTTGCGAATGCAAGCAACAATGAAGTATTTTTCGTTGGTACCGATGGCGGCTTGTTTCAATCCACCGACGGCTTGCAGAGCGTGAAAAATATCAGTCTCACCGGCATGCGCCAGGCGCAGTATTACGACAGCTACACCGGCCGCAATTCGCCGTACGCGATTTCCATCGGTACACAGGACCAGGGCTACCAGCGCAATTCCGATCCACCCAGCGGCATCGCCAACTTCACCCAGGTGATCAGCGGTGACTTCGCGCACCTGACCAGCAGTGATGATGGTGCGACGGTATGGATGAATTATCCCGGCTTTACCCAGATCGATCCGGCACCGGCGACCGCGAATATAGTCCTTCCGGCATGGCAATTCGACACCGACGGCAACCTGCAGAACACGCTGTTCCTGCCACCGCTGATGGCTGATCCGTCCAATCCGCACAACGCCTGGCTGGGCGGCGGTGCCTCGGTGGCCAATGTAAATCACGTGATCAAATTGGCATGGAACGGCAGCGTGCAGTACAACGACCAGGTCACCTCGAGTGAGGGAACCTTCGATTTCGGCGGCCAGGTCACGGCATTGGCGTATTCGCCGCAAAGCCCATCGGCGTTCTTTGCGATGGCCAACAATTCATCAGGTGCTGCGAGTTTCTTCAACACGACCACGCCGCTGTCGACCTGGACGCAGACGGTCGCCACGCTGCCCCAAGGCCAGTTTTTCTACGGCCAGTCCATCGTGCCCGATCCGTCGCGTGCCGGGGTGATCTATATCTGCGGCAGCGGTTACTCCGGACCGGGTGTTTACGTATCCAGCAACAACGGCGGCGCCTTCACGGCGATGAATACCGGCCTGCCAGACACCTTGGTGTACTCGCTGGCAATTTCACCAGATGGTGCCAACCTGTTTGCAGCTACCGAGGTTGGCCCGTTCTATTTCGACCGCGCGCATTCCAATTGGGTCGATATCGGCGCTGGCGCGCCCGACAACATTTATTGGAACGTCGATTTCATTCCTGCACTCAATACTGCGAGGTTCTCAACCTATGGTCGTGGCCTTTGGGATTACGATCTTGGTGGTGGCGACCTTATCTTTCGCGACGACTTCGAATGATCAAGCGGCTCAGTCGAGCTGCGCGTTCAGCTCATTGCGACAGTAGGCAGGACAGCAACGTGCGCCATCAACGACGCAAGCCCGTGCGTGCGGCTGATTTGGGTGAGCAGACCGTAAGCGCCGTTACTGTTCAGTCGTGCAGCATCGCTTGCTTTCGCGTATCCTTCGCGCCCTTCGCTATTCATGGAGCCAGTGATGGGTCTCGATCTCGTATCCGCAGGCAATGATGTCCCGAACGAAGTCAATGTCGTCATCGAAATTCCCAAGGATGCCGAACCGGTCAAGTATGAGGTGGACAAGGCCACCGGCGCGATCTTCGTGGATCGCGTGCTGTCCACGCCGATGCGCTATCCGTGCAATTACGGCTACGTACCGAATACGTTGTGCGGCGACGGCGATCCGGTCGATGTGCTGGTGCTGATGCCTTTGCCGCTGATTGCGGGCTCGGTGATTCGTTGTCGTCCGGTCGCGATGATGCACATGACCGACGAAGCCGGCGAAGACACCAAGATCATCGCCGCACCGGCGCTGAAAGTATTCAAGCATTACGATCACATCAACGATCTGGACGACGTTCCGTCGCACTGGCGCGAACGCATTACCCATTTCTTCGAACACTACAAGGATCTGGAAAAAGGTAAATGGGTAAAAGTAAACGGCTGGCACGGTGCTGCCGCAGCGCGTCAGGAAATTCTCGACTGTGTGACACGCTACAAGGATTGCCCGGAGAAGCCGCGGTTTTGAGCACTCTCGCTCCGAGGCTGGGGAGCGAAAAGCGCTGTCAATCGTCTGGCGTTTCGTCTTCGTCCGGCCGCACATCGCTTGCCGGAATCGGGGCGGCAAGCAGATCGGATGCATGCCAAAATGAAATGTGCCCGAAGCGGTACGGCAACGTCAGGTACGGTTTCGCCGTGATCGGATACTTGGTCTCGAATGTGACGATTTCGCCGTTCGGATGCGCCTCGCACCACGCATGCAGTTCGCCGTAACTCACTTTTTCCAGCGGCTGGCTGAGGCGTCCGGCGAATTCATACAAGCCATGATGCCAGGCCAAGTGTGCGATCGGCGTGCCTGCGGCATGCGCCTGCCGGATGCGCGCAGCTGCCGCACTGACGTCGACATAGGGCCCAACGCCCTGCGCCAGTACCAGCATGGCAATGGCAGCCGCCGCCACACTGCTCAACGCCAATATTCGTGGTTTGGCGAAAACGCGGCCAAAGACCAGCAGCGCGGCACCCAGCACTGCAACCAGCGCACCCCATAGCGGCCAGACGCCGGCCACCACCGACAACGTACTGTCGTCGACATTCTTGCGACGCACGAATGCGTCCATCCAACTGATTTCATGCGCATGCGCCGCCACATACGGCAGCACCGCGAATACGATTCCTGCGATCAGCAAGGCAGCACCGAACAAGCGCCCACGCAGCGTCGCGCCGTCGCTTTGCAACACGAGGGCGAAATACAACGCCAAACCCGGCAACAACGGCATCAGGTAATGCGGCTGCTTGCCGCTGACGAAACAGAACGCGACGAAGGCCGGTACGAACCAGGCTATGGCGAAGCGCGCGGTTTTACCGATGTGGAAATTGTCGCGCCATGTGCGCCACGGTGCGCGCAGCGACAGTGTCCACGGCAAGACCATCATCGGCAGTACCATGAAATACCACCACACCGGTCGGCGGTGGGCGAAGCTCTTGGCCATGCGATCGACCGTCTGGTGGAGAAAAATCGCATCGGCGTATTTCTGACCCCCGGCGATTGCGGCGGGAATCGCCCACGCCAACGCGATTGCCGCCCCGCCGAGCACGGCGAGCAGCAACGCGCCGTACCAGCGCCCGGGATGTATCCGCGCGGTACTGCTCCACCACGGTCCGACGGCCAAGATCAGACCCGCATCCAGCAACGCGACCGGACCCTTGGTCAGAATACCCAGCCCGAAGCCCACGGCGATCAACCCTATGCCACGCCACCAGCGCTTCGCATCCACATCCAGTGCGCCGTGCATTGCCACCACCACCCATACCGACAACAGCACGTCGAACATGATGGCGCTGGAAAGCAGCGCGAAATAGAGTATGCCGAGTAGCAGCCACACGGCCTTCGTGGCAAGCGTTGAATCCGGATCAAGCCGGCGTACCAGTGCGCCGAACAGCATCAACCAAACGCAGGATGCGATGAGCGTTCCCAATCGAACCACCCACACATGCAAGCCCGCGATCAGCCAGCCCAGGTTGATCATCCAGAACAGCAGCGGCGGTTTGTCCGAATACGGCGTGCCGTTGAGATGCGGCACGAGGAAATTCCCGTGCAGATGCATCTCCCAGGCGACGGCTAGATAGCGGGTTTCGTCGATCGGCAGTGCAGGCAGGAATATGACAACCGGCAATAAAAGCAGCAGCCACGGCAGGCGCCAGTCAGACAACAAATTCTTCATTGATAGATTCCGGGATTGCTTGGGCTCAACAATGTTTCCGGGCCTTGAAGCAACCGCCCGATACTGATCGTTAGCCGCGATTGAGCAGATTTTTCAGATCGATCACAGCGGCGTTCGCGCGTGAAATGTAGTTGGCCATCACCAGCGAATGATTGGCGAAGAAACCGAATGGACTGCCGTTGAGGATGATCGGACTGTGCACCGGCTTCTGCGATTCTTCGAGTTCGCGAATCACCTGTTCCAGACTCACCGTGGCATTCTTGCGTTGCAGGATCGGTGCAAAATCCACCTGGATCGCCTTGAGTTGCTCGAGCAGCGCCCACGAGTAGCCGCGCGATTCGTAGAACACGTCGTCGACCTGGCTCCATGGCGTCTTCACGATTTGCCTGCTCTTTTGCGTTGACGCCAGACTGGCGTCAACGGGCGCATCGCCCTGCAAACGCAACTGGCCGACGCTGGCCGACAGGCGTTGCGACAAACTGCCCAGACGGTTGGAGACCAGATCGAGATAGTCCGCGAGATTGTCCGCGCGTGCGTAGAATTGCGCGCCGTTCGGATCGTTCTTGCCGAGCCGCTCGAAATAACCGCCCACATGTGCGATCGCCTTGCGGTACTGGCCTTCGGAACTGGGCAGCAACCAGCGATCGTTGGGACTTGAAAACAGCGGATCGGCTTCCTTTAAATCGACGTCTTCCTCGGATTGGGATTGCGAGCGCGAAAACTTGTTGCGCAATTCACGCGCCAGATCGCGCGTGGCAGTAAGCACGCCGAATTCCCAATTTGGTACGTTGTCCATGAACAGGCCGGGCGGGAACTTGTCGTTGGAAAAATAACCGCCGCGTTTGTCGAGCAGGGTTTCGGCGCAACCCATCAACGTGCTGGTCGTAACAGACCCGGTAACCATTTGCTCGCTGTGCGATGCCGCGCGTTGCTGCGCGAGCTTGGTCACGTCGAACTGGGGCGGTTCGTAACTGCACCACCACATCGCGGCAAGCACCACGATGGCGTAGATGGCAACCAACACGCCAATGCCACGCAGCCACCAGCGCTTGCTTGATGCGGTTGACGGTAATTTTGCAGACATGGCACGAACTCCGGACGGCAACGCGGTCGATGGCGCATTGTGCCGTATCGTCGATGCCGCCGCACGGTCGCGACGGCCATGATCAATCCGCTGCGCTTGCCACCGCCATTGTCTGGCCGAAATACCGCGTGCGGCTGGGCAGCGCGAAGTCCATGCCGGCATCAGCAAAGCGGCGCGCCAGCGCAGGATTCATCGCCTGCTGCGTATCCATGCGGCGCGCATATTCGGGCGTGAGCATCCAGTGCCACTGGGCGCAATGCCGCCATGAACTTTTTCCGCTTGTGAAGCCTGCCGCCGCGTTTCCGTGAATTTCAGGTTACCGCAGCAACTTGCGCGCGGTCGAAAGTCGCGCGTAGACGAGGTATGACAGCTTCGATTTCGGTTTGATACCGACGCCATTTGTCGGGTGCAGGTGCGGACACGGTGTAGCGTGCATTCGGCAGTGTCTTGCCCAGGCGCTGGTCCCAATCGTAATCCAGTTGCCGACACAAATTCGCGATCACCGCATCCGGGTCGGCAACGAGCGCATCATAACGAACGCCGTGCACCCGATCAGCCGGCAGCGCTGCCAGATCATCGAGCAAAACGTTTGTCGCCGATTGCCATTGCCCGGCAACGATTTCGTGCAGCGGCTTTCCGGAAAGCTCGCGCCACCCAGGCGTGAGAACCAACGACCACGGCGGGCCATCCCAGTCCGGCAGATTCGGATAGGTACGAAAGCCACCGGTATTCCAGGCTTCGATCATGCTCGCCATGACTTCGCGCGGGTCGCGATACAGATACACGAACTGCGCTTCAGGAAATACATTGGCGAGGAACGGAATGCGCAATGAATTCTTCGGCGTTTTCTCGAGCATTCGCAGTGGCAGCGAGGCAGGCTTTTCGCCAGCGCGATCGACCAATGCAGCCAGAAATTTCTGCCGCAATTGCTCGACTACTTCAGGCGTGGCGGCACGCTCGTCGAGACGGTTCGACGCGTAATTGTTGGCGACGGGACGCAATTGCTTGATCGATTCGATCAGCACGTGGCTTTCGTCGCCGATCGTGTAGACGTTGCGTGCCTGCGCCAGCGTTTCAAACAGCACGGTGGAACCCGAACGCGGCGGTGAGACGATGAACACCGGCCGATCGAACTGCGTGTCGACGCCTGGGCTGGGCGTGGTCCACGACGTGCGCGCGGACTCGCGCAATTCGATGGAAACCTCGACCTTGCCCTTGTCCGCCAGCGCGGGCAGCAGGATCAGTGCCTTCAACTGCTGGAAGAAATCCAGCTCGTTACGCAAGGTGACCCGGCCCTGATAGTTGCGCATTTCCTCGCCGAAGCGATTCAGGGCTGCACGATAGTCGGCGAAGCCTCCGCGCGATTCACCGTAGCGGGTCCAGAGTGATTTCCAAACCCGCATGAATCGCGACGCGAGGAACTGCACTTCGGCATTGAGCGCCTGTGGTTTCCATTCACCGATCAGGAACGCCAGATGCGTATGCATTTCCCATGGCGTCATCACGCGCGGCGTATTCGTGGATTCGAAATGAAGTTCGGGTATCGCGCTCGGATCCGGCGGAATATCCAGCACGTTCCAGTTTGCCGGGTCGACGGGGTGCGGTCGGCCACCCAAGGCAAGGTCCCAGAATCCGTCGCCACCGACCGTATCGGCAACAAGATGGATGCGCGTCGCATTGCCGGTATTGCGCACGCAGTGTTCGCGCCACGTGTCGAAAATCCAGCATTCGCCCGCACCCATGTGGATGTCGGCGTCGCCACAGTAGAAGCGCACCGCAGGCTCGGTCACGATCGGCACATGCACACGCATGCGTTCGGCCCAGTAATACGACTGGTCGATGTGCGGGCGCACTTCGGCCTGGGCGGACAAACGCATCAATCGGGTCCGCCCGAGCACCGTTCCCAGCGAGCCCAAAACCTGTTGCAGGTAGGGGAATCGACCGAGGAACGGTGTTGGCCGCATCGGCCCGGTGAACCCGTCGTTTTTTGGATCGCCGTCGACGGAAATCAATGGCAACGCGGAATTTCCGGCGAAGCCTTGCGGGTGCGGCTGCCATTCGGTTTCATCGAGCTGCGCCAGTTCAGCCGCCAACACGTGTGCATCGAAACGCACCGGCAACTGAACGAACGGGAATTGCAGTTTCACGTCTCCAGGCTCGGCGATTTGGCGCTGGCGACATAGACTTCGCCACCGGTTTCGCGGAACTGTCTAGCCTTCTCCGCCATGCCTTCGCTGAGCGCTGCGCCGGTGTCGATACCGTGTTTCTTGGCGTAGTCGCGCACGTCCTGGGTGATTTTCATCGAGCAGAATTTAGGCCCGCACATCGAGCAGAAATGTGCGGATTTGTGCGCGTCCTTCGGTAGCGTCTCGTCGTGGAATTCCTTGGCCTTTTCCGGATCGAGCCCCAGGTTGAATTGATCGTCCCAGCGAAATTCGAATCGAGCCTTGGACAGCGCATTGTCGCGTGCCTGCGCGGCCGGATGGCCCTTGGCCAGGTCCGCGGCGTGGGCTGCGATCTTGTAGGTAACGATGCCGTCGCGCACATCGGCCTTGTCCGGCAGTCCCAGGTGTTCCTTCGGCGTGACGTAACAGAGCATCGCGGTGCCATACCACCCAATCATCGCCGCGCCGATCGCGCTGGTGATGTGATCGTAGCCGGGCGCGATGTCGGTGGTCAGCGGCCCCAATGTATAAAAAGGCGCCTCACCGCATTTTTCGAGCTGACGCTCCATGTTTTCCTTGATCAGATGCATCGGCACGTGTCCGGGGCCTTCGATCATGGTTTGCACGTCGTGTTTCCACGCGATCTGGGTGAGTTCACCGAGCGTATCGAGTTCGGCGAACTGGGCTTCATCATTGGCATCAGCAATGCTACCGGGCCGCAGTCCGTCGCCGAGCGAGAAGGCCACGTCGTAGGCCTTCATGATTTCGCAGATTTCCTCGAAGCGTTCGTACAGAAACGATTCCTTGTGGTGAGCCAGACACCATTTCGCCATGATCGAACCGCCGCGACTGACGATACCGGTGACGCGCTTGGCCGTCAGGGGCACGAACGGCAAGCGTACGCCGGCATGGATGGTGAAGTAATCCACGCCCTGCTCGGCCTGTTCGATCAGCGTGTCGCGGAACAATTCCCAGGTCAGTTCTTCGGCCGCACCGCCCACTTTTTCCAATGCCTGATAAATCGGCACGGTGCCGATGGGAACCGGTGAGTTGCGGATGATCCATTCGCGCGTTTCGTGGATGTGCTTGCCGGTCGACAGGTCCATCACCGTGTCGCCGCCCCAGCGGATCGACCAGACCATTTTCTCGACTTCTTCGGCGATCGAACTGGTCAACGCCGAGTTGCCGATGTTGGCATTGATCTTCACCAGAAAATTGCGGCCGATGATCATCGGCTCGGATTCCGGGTGGTTGATGTTGTTCGGAATGATGGCGCGACCGCGCGCGACTTCATCGCGCACGAATTCCGGCGTGATTACATCCGGAATCGCGGCACCAAAACTCTGTCCGGGGTGTTGTTTGAGCAAAGCCGAACCGCGCAGCGCATCAAGCTTCTGGTTCTCGCGAATGGCGATGTATTCCATCTCCGGCGTGACGATGCCGCGACGCGCGTAGTGCATCTGGCTCACGTTCGCACCCGCCTTGGCGCGGCGCGGCAGCGGGATATTCGGAAAGCGCACATGATCGAGCTCGTGCGCACTGGCGTGGCGACGCGTGAACGGCGACGAGAACTGCGTAAGTTGCTCGGTATCGCCACGCTCGGCGATCCATGCGGCGCGCAACGCAGGTAACCCCACCGCCAAATCGACGCGGTAATCCGGATCGGTGTACGGGCCCGAGGTGTCGTAAACGGTAAATGGCGCGTTGCATTCGGCGCCGAACATCGACGGTGTATCGGCCAGCAAGATCTCGCGCATCGGCACGCGCATGTCCGCGCGCGTTCCCGTCACATGGGTTTTGCGCGAACCAGGAATGGGTCGGACTACGGTTTCGGAAAGCTCGCTGGTACGGCGAACAAGATCGGCGGCAAGTGCATTCATGCTGAAAGGTCCAGTCGTGTTGGAAGTCCGCAGTTCGTCACAGACTTTTGCGAAGTACTCGCGTTACACGAAGCGCTGGTGCCTTGACGAAGCTCCCTACGCCGGCATGACCCGGATCAGGTGCCAAGGGACTTTCTCAGCCTCGTAGCCTGCGCAATTGGATGGCCGATTTAAAAACCGGCTGGCCTTGCGCAAGCGGCGCGACACCCCCGCTTCATGCGCACATTGAAACACGTTGCAGCAGCGATGGCGAGGGCGCCATCAACGCGTCGCATAGGCACGCAAGAACATGTCGACTGTCGCGTTGAGGTGTTCGTCGATTTCGTGCTGGCTGAATTGACTGCAGCAGCCGAATTCCAGGCGCGCATGGCATTCGCCCTTGAGCAGGCAGAAGAATTGCGTAGCGGCACGATGCACGTCGGGCACGTCGAGCTGGCGTGCGGCGACTTCATCGCGCAAGAACGCGCTGAAGGTTGCCTGCACGCGCGCGGGACCGGCATCCCAGAACAATTGAGCGAGCTTCGGTGACTGAGGTGAATTGCCCACGATGGTGCGATGCATGGCCAGCGCGTCTTCGCTGGTGACCAGCGAGAAGAACGCCCGCGCGATGGTCAGCAACTGGTTGCGGATCGGCCCTTTCAAGTCCGGCATGAAGATTTCAGCCGGCAATTGTTCCTCGCACTTGCTGCGTACCGCCTCGGTAAACAGGGTTTCCTTGTCGTGGAAGTGGCTGTAGACCGTGAGCTTGGACACACCAGCCGCGCTGGCGATGGCGTCCATGCTGGTGTTGTCGAAGCCCTGGCCGATAAAAAGCTGCTTGGCCGCATCAAGAATTGCGGCGCGCTTTTCCATGTCTTTGGGGCGACCGGGCCCACAGGTTTTCGCGCTTGCTGAAGAATTCATAAAAATACTGGACAGTGCAGTTTAGTATTGATAGCATACCACACAGTTCACTAATTACCTGCGGTAGCCAAATTTGAAGGTCGCTCGTTATGCGCAAGTCCCCTCCCATGCTCGAATTATGCGCCGGAATGCTGGTCTTGGGCAGTGTGATCGCCCTCGGCGGTTGCGCCAGCCGTGCAGCAACGCCGCAAATCCCGCGCAATGCCATTGTCACTCACCCGCAAACCGACACGAGCGTCGGCGTCGAGACATATTCCGGTGACGTGCATGCGCGCTATGAAAGCCGTTTGGGATTTCAGGTTGCCGGCAAGATCAAGGCGCGCCACGTGGATGTGGGTGCGCGCGTGCAAGCCGGCCAGATGCTGGCTGAGCTCGACGCGCAGGATCTGAATCTGGCCGTTACCAGCGCGCGAGCAACCTTGACTTCGGCGCTGGCCAACCGCGATCTGGCCCAGTCCGAATACAACCGCTACCACGCATTGCTGGAAAAGCACTACATCAGCCGCGCCCAAATCGATACACAGATGAATGCGCTCAAAGCCGCCAGTGCGCAAGTCGACCAAGCCAAAGCCGCGCTGGCCGTAGCCCGTAATCAAGCCCAATACACCACGTTGCGTGCGGATAACGCCGGCACGATCACAGCGTTTGACGCCGAAGCCGGCCAGGTAGTTGCTGCGGGACAGGCCGTCGCGACTTTGGCGCGCGATGGCGCGATCGAAGTGGAAATCGCCGTGCCGGAAAATCGCGTCGCCGACTATCGCAAGGGTGAAGCAGCCAGTGTCGAGTCGTGGGCGCAGGCCGGGACACGCATTCAAGGCCACCTGCGCGAAATCTCGCCGGAAGCCGACCCGGTAACCCGCACCTATCGCGTGCGCGTGGCACTGGATGACGCCGATTCCACATTGCGCCTGGGCCAGACCGCGCGCGTCTACTTCACCGACGAAACGCACGCCGCGCAAACGATGATTCCGCTTTCGGCGCTTGATCGGCAATCAGGCAGCGCCGCGGTGTGGGTCGTGGATCAGCGTACCCACGAGGTACATCCGGTGCCTGTCGCCATCAGCGCGTATCGCGAGAACGTCGCATTGCTCGAAACTGGCGTCACGCTGAATCAATGGATCGTTTCGGCCGGCGTGCATAAATTGCGCGACGGCGAAACGATCGCGCCAGTGGATACGCAAAACCGCCCGATAAACATGTAATTCAACGCTTTTCGCCACGCCCGCCGACCGTTGCAGTGCCTCCCCCATTGGACGGCTGGCGGCGCGTGGCATCCCCTTTGCGACATTGATCCGATCCAATGTGCCCTCCCATGATTCGGAGATTCTCGACACAGCAAACCGCTTCCATTCCCGCCGCTAGCGCAGTTCATTTTGACTTCCCTTCCCCCGCAAGCGGGGGTAGGTGCCAAAGGCGGAAGGGGGAGCTCTTGATCTTGGCTGGCAAGTGCAAGAGCGCCCCCATCAGCCCTCCGGGCAGCTTCCCCCGCACGCGGAGGAAGCGAAATCAATGTCTCACACGCTTCGTGCTACCAGACGAAACAACGCAAATGTTGCTTGGCTGAATAGATAGGCACCCATGAACCGTTTCAACCTGTCCGCATGGGCGCTCGGCAATCGCCCGCTGCTGCGCTACTTCATCGTCATCGTTGCGGTGCTGGGCGTGTGGTCGTACCTGCACTTGGGGCAATCCGAAGATCCGCCATTCACGTTCAAGGTGATGGTGGTGCAAACGCAATGGCCGGGCGCCACAGCGCAGGAAATGGCCGAGCAGGTCACCGACAAGATCGAGAAGAAACTTCAGGAACTGCCACAACTGGATTTTCTGCGCAGTTATTCGCGTCCCGGCGAATCGCAGGTGTTCGTCTCCATCAAGGATTCGCTGCCCGCCGCGCAGGTCTCCGATGTGTTCTACCAGGTGCGCAAGAAAATCGGCGATATTCGTACGACGCTTCCACCCGACGTGGTAGGACCGTTCTTCAATGACGAGTTCGGCGACACGTTCGGCAATATCTATGCACTCTCCGGCGATGGTTACAGCGACGCACAACTGCGCGACTACGCCGAGCGCATCAAGCTCCAATTGCTGCGCGTTACCGATGTCGCCAAGGTCGAATTGATCGGCCGCCAGGACGAAAAAATATACATCGAAGTTTCCAATTCCAAATTGGCCACGCTCGGCGTCAGCTTCGATCAGGTGCAACAAGTGTTGCAGGCGCAAAACGCGATTACCGCGGCGGGCAGCTTCGAAACCGCCAGTGATCGCATCTACCTGCGCCCATCCGGTGCGTTCGATTCGGTGGATTCGATTCGCAATATCGCGATTCGCGCAAATGGCCGATTGTTTCGTCTCGGCGACGTGGCCGAAGTTGAACGCGGTTATGCCGATCCAGCGCAACCACGCATGCGCTACGATGGCAACAACGCATTGGGCATCGCGGTCTCGATGCGCGCTGGCGGCGACATCCTTGAGCTCGGCCGGCACCTGGATCGTGCGGTTTCACATATTCGCCCAACCCTGCCAGTCGGTCTGGAACTGGATCGCGTCGCCGATCAACCCCATGCAGTCGCGCGTTCGGTCGGTGAATTCATCGACACGCTCGCGCTGGCCGTTGCCATCGTGTTGCTGGTGAGCTTCTTTTCGCTCGGCTTTCGCGCGGGGTTAGTCGTGGCTTTGTCGATCCCGTTGGTGCTCGCACTGACGTTTGCCGCGATGAAGTTCTTCGACATCGGTCTGAACAAGATCTCGCTTGGTGCGCTGGTGCTCGCATTGGGTTTGCTGGTCGACGACGCGATCATCGCGATCGAGATGATGGCGATCAAGATGGAACAAGGCATGCAGCGCACCAAAGCCGCCGCCTTCGCCTATACATCGACCGCATTTCCCATGCTCACCGGCACGCTGGTGACGGCCGCCGGTTTCCTGCCGATCGCCACTGCGCAATCAGGTACGGGCGAATACACGCGGTCCATTTTCCAGGTCGTGACAATCGCGCTGCTGATCTCATGGTTTGCCGCGGTAATCCTGATTCCGTACCTGGGTAATGCGTTGCTGCCCGATCCGGGTGCCGCCCACAAGCCTGCTGGCCGCGTGGCAGCGGGTGTGCTTGCGTGGCGCGGGCGCGCGATGAATTTGTTGCCATCATTTTTACGCAGCCAACAACCGCAGGCTGCAGAATCCGCCGCGCACGATCCATATGCCACCGCGTTCTATCGCCGCTTTCGGAATCTCGTGGCGTGGTGCGTGGAGCATCGCAAGACGGTGATCGCCAGTACCGTTTTGCTGTTTGCGCTTTCGCTGGTCGGCTTTCGTTTTGTGCAGCAACAATTCTTTCCGGAATCCACCCGGCTCGAATTGCTGGTCGATCTCAAACTGCCGGAAGGATCGTCGTTGACGGCCACGCAAACGCAAGTAAGCAAACTCGAAGTGTGGCTGGCCAAGCGGCCGGAATTGGACAACTACACCAGTTACGTCGGCTCCGGCGCACCGCGCTTTTATTTGCCGCTGGACCAACAATTGCCGCAGGCGAGCTTTGCCGAATTCGTACTGCTGACGAAAAATCTCAAGGATCGGGAAAAACTGCGCAGCGATCTGCTCGCCTTGTTCAATCGCGATTTCAGCCAGGTGCGCGCGCGCGTGCTGCGCCTGGAAAACGGGCCGCCGGTCGGCTACCCGGTGCAGTTTCGCGTGTCCGGTCCGGATATCCCGACGCTGCGCGTGCTGGCCACGCGCGTCGCCAACACCGTGCGTGAGAATCCGCATGTGGCCAACGTGAATCCGGACTGGCAGGAACCGAGCAAAGTCGTGCGCCTGAACATCGATCAGCAACGTGCGCGCGTGCTGGGCGTGAGTTCCCAGGATCTGGCCAACTTCCTGCAAAGTTCGCTGTCCGGCGTTCCGGTCACGTATTACCGCGAGCGCGATCAGCTGATCCAGGTTCTGCTGCGCGGCCCGAGCGAAGAACGGGCACGCTTGTCGATGCTGGCCAATCTTGCCGTGCCCACTGCTACCGGCAAGGCGGTGCCACTGAGCCAGATCGCCGATATCTCTTACGGATTCGAGGACGGCATCATCTGGCGCCGAGATCGCCTGCCAACCATAACCGTTCGCGCCGACGTGGTTGGGCATTTCACCCCGGCTACGGTCACCGATCAGATCGAACCGACGCTTGCGCCGATTCGTGCGCAGTTGCCTCCAGGTTATCGGCTCGACGTGGGTGGCGCGGTGGAGGAAAGCGCCAAGGGTCAAGCGTCGGTGAATGCCGGCATGCCGCTGTTCGGCTTGGTCGTATTGACCGTACTCATGATCCAGTTGCGCAGTTTCCAGCGCGTAGTGTTGGTCGTGTTGACCGCACCGCTGGGTTTGATCGGCGTCACCGCGTTCCTGCTCATGTTCAACGTGCCGTTCGGCTTTGTCGCCATGCTCGGCACGATCGCGCTGATGGGCATGATCATGCGCAATTCGGTGATCCTCGTCGATCAAATCGAACAGGACATCGGCGCCGGGCACGCGGTTGCCAGCGCCATCATCGATGCAACCGTTCGGCGCTTCCGCCCCATCGTACTGACTGCCATGGCGGCGATATTGGCGATGATTCCGCTGGCGCGCAGCGCGTTCTACGGACCGATGGCGGTGGCGATCATGGGTGGTTTGCTGGTGGCAACCGCGCTGACCTTGCTGTTTTTACCAGCGTTGTATGCGGCGTGGTTTCGAGTGCCGCACGCCGCAACGGACACATCGGACACACCGGACACACTTCATCTGGAACAGTCCGGCGCTTGAACAACCTGAACACGGGACCAATATGCGCCAAGGCATTGCAGCCGCAAATGACTTCCGGCACTTCGGCAAGGACGTGCACTGGGCGATCTTGTCATTGCCGCGGCAGTCGATAGCCCCTATCCTTTTCAGTCTTTTTCGCCCCTGGATTTCACGCCTATGCGCATGAACATTGAGTTGGCCCGACACAACATGGTCGAGCAACAGGTGCGTCCATGGGACGTGCTCGACGCCCGCGTACTGGAAGCGTTGAGCGCGATCCGGCGTGAGGACTTCGTGCCACCGGCTTGCCGTAACCTGGCATTCGCTGATCTGTGCTTGCCGTTGGGTCACGGCGAAGTGATGATGAAGCCGGTCGTGGAAGGGCGCATTCTCCAGGCCGCCGCGCCAGCACGTACGGAAAAAGTGCTGGAAATCGGAACGGGTTCGGGGTTTCTCACCGCTTGCTTGGCACGGCTCGCCAGCGAGGTTCACAGCGTCGAGATTCACGCCGATCTGGCTGACGGCGCACGCGATCGCCTGCGTGCGGCGAATATAAGCAACGCCCGGGTGGAAACCGCAGAAGCGGTTCACGCTTTCGAACCCGGCCGTCGCTACGATGTGATGATTGTCACTGGTGCGGTGGGCAAATTACCGCAACACTGGCGCGACTGGATCGAACCGGCCGGCCGGATTGTAGCGGTCATTGGCCAATCGCCGGTGCAGCGCGCGACGCTTGTCACCCGCGACGGCGATGCATGGTCGGAACAACCTCTGTTCGAGACGGATTTGCCGTATCTGCAGCATGCCGCGCCCATGCCGCGCTTCGTGCTCTGAAACAAGGCGCTAAGTAAAACCCTTCAAGGAAATGCTAACGATGTTCAAAACGACTGTTTACGCTGCGATCGCTCTGACCCTGGCCGGCATTGCTTCGCCGTCGCACGGCGAGGATCTGCTGCAAATTTACCAGCAAGCGCGCCAGGCCGATCCAACCTTGGCTATTGCCGAAGCCAACAAAGGCGCAGCCGGTGCCGGCGTCGGCATCGCTCGCGCACCATTGCTGCCGCAACTGGGCGCCAGCCTGAGCTACGACCATAGCGATGGCAGCAACAGCAGCGTCAGCGCACAGCGCGACGGCTCCGGCAACTATGTGCTCGTACCGATCACCAGCACGAATCAGAGCCGCTCGCGTTCTGCACAGGCGCAGTTGAGCCAGACGTTGTTCAACTGGGCCGATTTCGAACGCCTGCGCGGCGCCCATGCCAGTTCCAAGAGTGCTGACAGCAATTACGATGCGGCCAGGCAGGATCTGATTGTGCGTACCGCGAGCGCGTACTTCAACGTGCTCACCGCGCAGGACCAGCTGATTTTCGCCAACGGCAACGAAAAGGCGCTGGCACGCCAGCTCGATCAGGCCGAGCAACGCTACAAAGTTGGCCTGTCCGCCATCACCGACGTGCACGAGGCACGTGCCAATCACGATTCCGCGGTGGCCCAGGTCATTACCGCACAGAACGCCGTGGATACAGCACGTGAATCGGTCATCCAGATCACCGGAAAGGAATTCACCGACCTCAAGGTGCTGCGCGACAAGTTACCGCTGGAAAAGCCACAACCTGAGGGATTGCCAGCGTGGGTCGACATCGCCGTAAAAAACAGCCCGGTGCTGGCATCGAGCGAACATTCGCTGGATGCGGCCGATTACAATGTTTCGACGCAACGCGCCGGGCACCTGCCAACACTTTCGGCATCGCTGGTGCGCAGCGACACACCATCGTGGGGTTCGCAAAGCAGCAACTTCGGCGCCAATAGCTCGCTGGCTATCCCCGGCAACGGCTTGCGTGGTGATACGACGATCGGCGTAGTGCTCAACGTGCCGATTTTCAGCGGCGGCGCGATCTGGGCACAAACCCATCAGGCTGCTTTCCAGCGAGATGCCGCACGTGATCAGGTGTCGCTCACGCGGCGCCAAGTGATTGCCAATACACGTAACGCGTATCGCGCCGTCATTGCCGGCATCAGCGAAGTTGAAGCAACCAAGCAAGCGGTCATTTCCGCACAGAGCTCGCTTGATGCGACACAAGCCGGTTTCGAAGTCGGCACGCGCACGATCGTGGAAGTGCTGACCGTGCAGGAGCAGTTGTTTCAGGCGCAAAGCACTTATTCGCAAGCTCGCCATCAGTTCGTGCTGAACGGTTTGCAGCTCAAGGCGGCTGCCGGCGTTGCCGGCATCGACGACATGAAGGCGATCAACGCGCTGCTGGTGGATTGATTCGCCGCATCCGGTCGCCTGCTTGGCGACCGGATGCGAAACGCAGTGAGCCCGCGCCATGTCAATCGATCCAACCTGGCTGGAAACCATACCGCTCGAGCGCGCCCGCGCCCTGCCCGCACCGCTGTATACAAATGCAGACGTGACGGCCATCGAGCGCCGCAATGTTTTCGCGCGCAGTTGGCAATTGGTCGCCCATGCTGCGCAACTGCGCGAGCCGGGTGACCATGTGATCGCAGAAATCGCCGGTGTACCACTGCTGCTCGTGCGCGGCGACGATAACGTCCTGCGCGCATTGCACAATGTCTGCCGGCATCGCGCCGGCCCGCTCGCCACCTGCAATGGCCATGGCGCGCGCGCACTGCGCTGCAAGTACCACGGTTGGACCTATCGTCTCGATGGCCAATTGCGCAGTGCGCCAGAAATGGACGACTGCGAAAGTTTCAACGTAGACGATATCCACTTGCCGCAAGCTCATGTCGCCGAGTGGAATGGCCTCGTATTCGCTGCGCTCGATCCGATCGCGCCCCTGGCCGATGTGCTCGCGGGCATCCAAGCACGTATCGACAATGCAGCACTACGCGATTATGCCTTCAGCCATCGCGTCGGCTACGACATCGCCTGCAACTGGAAGGTATATGTCGACAATTATCTGGAAGGCTATCACCTGCCCCACGTGCATCCAGCACTGAATCGCCTGCTCGACTACCGCAGCTACGTCGTCGAACTCGCGCAATGGCACAGTCTGCAACACAGCCCGCTGGAAAGTACCGAAACCCTGTATGGCAAGGGCGAAGCGCTGTACTGCTTCGTCTGGCCGAACACCATGCTGAATATCCTGCCGCAGCGCCTGCAAACCAACCGCATCATTCCGCTTGGCGCGGATCGTTGTCGTGTGGAATTTGATTACTACTATCCAGTTGACACGAATTTGCGCGAACGCGATCAGGATTTCAGCGATGAAGTACAACGTGAAGACATCACCATCTGCGAACAGGTCCAATGCGGCCTTGCCTCGGGTTCATATTTCGCCGGACGATTGAATCCCCGCCGCGAAAATGGCGTGCACCATTTTCATGAGCTGTATCGCGACGCGATGCGCCGAGCCGGAGCCTAGCCTCCTATATTGCGCGCACACCAAAGAAATTGATCACCAAGACCGACCAGTCGTGATCAGTGCATCGTGCGAAATACGCACCTTGCCCCCGTATTCTCAAATTTGAAGCGGAAGACCACAATCGCGACCTACGATTGAGCACCGAAAGCAAGTTGCCTGGAGGCGCTTTTCCTTGCTTGCGAGCCCTTCGTTTAGCGGCAGACTGCATGAGCGAGTCAATCGAACGACGAGGAGCCAGCGAACCCTGGCGCTATTCATTCGGCTGGTTAAGCCAGTTGCTGCCGCGTTCCAGCGCATACAAGGCGTTCGTGCCATAGTGCTTGGCCAGCGGAACGTGACCAAGGTATTCACAAGCCACGTCCTTGCACCGTGTCGCCGCCAACAGGCATGCGTACTCCTCGGTCAACCAGATCGCTCCGGGAGCTGTGATCGGCTCGATCCGGGCAGCACGCACAACGTGTGATCCGAAGTAGTTCTCGCGGTTCAACACCGGATCCCACTCACGGAAGATCGGTCCTCCGTGCATGCCCATGCGGATACTGGTCTGCGCCGGCAGGCCGTGTGCTGCCCAATTGGTGTTCAACACACGGTCGCGCAAATCCAAGGCGAATCGCGCCGCGGACTCCCAGCGTTCAAAGCCCAGGAACAATCCGTCGCCCCAGGTATTGCTGAAATCGACTTCGCCCGGTTTTTCATCGAGCAGTTTGCGCACCAGGCCGAGGAAGTATTTAGGGAACGCCCGGATATTGGGCTCGGACATGGCGCTGTATCCGACCATGTCGGAAAACAGCATCGCCCTGAGCATGCGCGAATCGGATGCTGTAGCCAGTGGACGAATGGGCTCCTTCGGGCATGGGATCGCGATCGTGTGAAAGCACAAGGCGGCCGTGCACCAGCGCGCTGCCGTATCGCCAGCACCGCCGGGCATTACGGGACTGTCAGGATCCAGAATCGCAAGACCTTGTACGGATGTGGCCAGCCGATCGGCTTCAAGAATCCCGGCGCCCAACATGATCTCGCGCAGGTAGACGTAGGGCGACGAATCCTGGGCCACGGTCTCGGTCGGGATGATGATCACCCGAGACGCATCAGCAAGCACGCGTCGGAAGCGTTCAACCCACGCGGGACCACCATCGGCGACGCTGCTGGCTATGAAGTCCTCGATTCCAAGCGGCAGCCAGATGTGTCGCTCGCAGCCCAGGCGGGCAGCCTCTTCCAGTACGATCGTATCGACGCCACTGGCAGCCGATCCGATCACAACGCTCGGACGCAGCTCCTGCAGGTATTCGCGAACGCTACCGACGATCTCCTGTTCCTCGACCCGACCCAGTCGCTTGGACGTGCCATCGATCGGATCGGCCCTGTGGCCCGTGTACAACAGAACCGGGCCGACTGAAGTTGCCGCCAATAACGTTGCCGGAACATCGCAAACGCGAGCCAGCATCTTGAGCTGGCGATGCATCGAAGCAACGTCGCCGCGACGATCATGCGCGCGCCGCAGCGCCTCGGCGTAGTAATCCTCCGCCGCCGATGCGTGACCCAGGATGATGGCCGCTTCGCCGATTGTGGCGACAGTCCAGTAGTCATGCGTACCCAGATCGACATCCGCACGCGCCATTCGATCGGCGTCGCGCGCAAGACGCTGGGCATCAGCGACGTCGCGGCACATCAGGCGCATGGAGGCGGCATTGATCGTCGCAAAGTGCGACGCTTTCGAACTCGCCGCCTCTCCGTACGCCTCAGCCGCGAGCCGGAACCATTGGTCGCGTAGCGCTCCCGTCTCGGTGCGCAAAGCCTGGTCCTTGAACAGACGGCCGCGCAGTGCATTGGCCTCCACGAACAGGGTCTCGCCCGGCTCCAGCGTCTTCAATAAAGTTGCCGCGAATTGCGCAGCGCGCGCACGCGCGCCGGTTCGGGCCAAAGACAAAGCCATCAGATACTGCAGCCAGGTAGAACGGGGCTCCAACTCGAGGCCGGCACGTGCCACGCGTTCAGCCAATTGTGGGAGTCCGGCGGAGATAAGATCCTGCGCAGCGTCGATGTGCTGGCTGATATCCGCGACAAATGGCGACAGTGAATCGAGTCTCTCCAGACGCGTCAGAAGCGGACGCAAATCGACCTTGCTGGTGGTTTCGCTGGTCAGCAATCGGTAAGCAAACTCATCCAGAAGCTGGGCCGACGATTCGCGCTTAGCCATTGTCGTCAGGTCCTGGTTGGATCTTGGTGGAGGATATTGAAGTCCCAAGTCGCGTGGGCCGGATCGCGACAGAGTAGCTAGTGTAGTGCTTCACGCTGGCTGAAACACGTCATCCCGGCACGGGTTGCAGGGATCCCGACTGAACATCTCGCCGCCTGCACGGACTTGTTCAGCACACCCCTAGACGAAACTCGCAAGTTTCATCAACAACGAAGCATTACACTAGGCAGGGGTGCAGCAAACCGAGCTGGCTCGACGAAGCAAGGCTCCACACAACCCTTCGGAGAAATGGCAATGACTTCTTTCGGAATCAAACTGTCGCTGATGCTTGCTCTGGTTTTGCTTGCAACGGACGCCTTGGCAGCCCGCCGCGGCGTGCGCGTCGATGGATTTGGTGACAGCTGGGAGCTCTACGAAGGCGCCAGCGGCATTGGCAGCGCCAATTGTCCTGGGACGACGGCTGGAACGGGCGCAGCCAACACGCTGGTGAGCAAACTGGGCTTTACGTTTTCGGGACTTGCGAGCACCGCCTATCTCGTCGACGACTATTGCCAGGTTGCGCTGCCGGGCACGCTGACCTCGACGAATTACTACTATTCGGACGAGACCGGTCTGGCCACCTTGTTCGGCGACAATCCCGGCAACGCGATCACCGGCATCCGCTATTCGTTTTTGGACCGGCCACGTTTCGATTTCGACACACCGGCGACCGGGTTCCAGTGGGCGTTCTATACATTTCCTTCGGGGGTCACGGTCGCGGTGTTGTATGGATTGGAGACCGTCACACTGACCAGTACCTCCTACATCAGCGGTTCGGTGTGGAGCGGACAGAATGGATACAACGGCGAGTACTATTGTTTCCGCAACAACGTCTACATTGGCTCGTGGAACGGGCTGTTGTCGGATACCGGTTCGGCTTGCCTGAGGTCGATTTCCGAGAAGATTTTCTCCAACGGATTTGAACCGTAAATTTCAAAGCCAACCTTCATGACGGGCGAACCTCTGCGCTACCGCGCTTTCCTCAGCTACAGCCATCGCGATTCGAAGCTCGCGCAGAAACTGCATCGACGTCTGGAAAGCTACGCGATCCCGCGCGCACTGCGTGGTGTCAAAACAGATGGATCGACGATTACCACGCGCCTGGGCGCCGTGTTTCGCGATCGCGACGAACTGGCGGCGGCGGCCAACCTTTCGCGCAGCATCGAGGAAGCGCTCGACGCGTCGTCGGCATTGATTGTGGTGTGTTCACCGGCTGCCGTCGCCTCGCCATTTGTCGATGCAGAAATCGCGTATTTCCGGCGCAATCATCCGGATCGGCTCACGCTGGCGTTCATCGTCGATGGCGATCCGGGCGCCGATCCACGCACGCAGCCGCAACGCGCCGCGTTTCCGCTCAATCTGTTGCGCAACAACGTCGACGATGCCGCCAGTGCGATGGGCGAGCCGATCGCGGCGGACGCGCGCGAGCAGGGCGACGGCTTTGCTGCGGCGTTTCTCAAGCTCGTATCCGGCCTGTTGTCGATACGCTACGACCTTTTGCGTCAGCGCGAATCACGTCGGCGTCATCAGCGCATGGCGATTCTGGCCGGATTTTTCATGCTGCTGGCTGCGGTTTTCGCCGTTCTCGCCGTGCAGGCCACGATCGCGCGCAATGCCGCACGCACGGCGCAGTCCGCTGCCGAACTGGAATTGCAATCCGAGCGGCAAACGCGGGAATTCCTGCTGTCGATTTTTCATCTGGCCGATGCCAACGAAGCGCGCGGTAACCGTGTCACCGTTCGCGAAGCACTCGATAGCGCCGTGGCAAGAATCGACCATACCGAATTTACCCGCACGGAAATCCGTTCACGGTTTCTCGCCACCATGGGACAGGCTTACTCCAGTCTGGGTCTGAACAAGCGCGGCGTGGAATTGCTGCGCCATTCAATCAATGCACTCGGAACCGGACCGCTGGGGCCGGACGCGCGAACGCAGCGCATCGACAGCCGCATCGAGCTTGCCGATCTGCTCTACAGCATGGGCGAGTACGACGCGTCACTGGTGCAACTGGACGCGGCGAGCGCGGCCGACGGAACACTGACATGGCAGCAACGTGCACGCCTGGCCAACGTACGCGGCGATGTTCTGGCGTACACGGAAAAAGACGCGCTGGCGCGAGCGTCGTACCAGGCCGCCCTCGACGCGATTGAACAGGCCAATGTGCCGGCGCGCGACAGTGTCCTGAACCGCACGCGCAGTCTTTCCGGCTTGGCATTGCTGGAGCAGTTCGCCGGCAACTATGCCAAAGCCAAGCAAGGCTATGCCCAGGTTGTCGAATTGCTGCAGACCGCCGTCGGCGAGACGCATCCGGACACGATCGTTGCGATAAATTCCATGGGGGCCGCGGCTTACCAGAACGGCGATATCACTGACGCGCGCGCGGACTGGCTGCGCGCGCTCGCCGCCTCAAGAAAAGTCTTCGATCCCGGAAGTCCCCCGATTGCGACCGTCGAGAACAACCTCGGACGCCTGTTGCTGGAAACGGGTGATCTGACCGAGGCCGAACCGCTTTTGCGCGACGCCTTGAGCAGCGACCGCAACAACAACAGCGCGACCTTCGACGATCTGGCCTATCCGCTTTACAACCTCGCTTTCCTGCGCTTTGCGCAAGGCAACCGCGACGATGCCGCGACCTTGTTGAACGAAGCCTTGCCGATTGCAGAAAAGACCAAGCACCGAATGTACGGCCCCATCCTCACCACCCTGGCCGATCTGCATTGCGCGAGCGGTCAACTGGAACTGGGCGCATCTTTTGCCGAGCGCGCCGTCACCATCAACCGCGAACACGCCGACAACGCACCTTGGTACGCCGACCAGGCAATGCTGACGCAAAAATACTGTCAGGCGTTGGCCGGAGTGAAGGTAGATCGCGACACTCTGCCGCCACTGATTACCGCATTGAAACGCAAATGGGGTGAGGCTAGCCCGTTCACGCGCCGTGGCCTGGAACAGATCCGCGCGATCGAGAAGGTTCCGGGCCACGCCGCTGTCGTGAAGCCGTAGAACCTATCCCAATGAAATAAACTTTCCCCGCGTTACGGAGCAAATACTCAAATTTGGCAGGCACCATGGTTTGCGCGCAGCGGCACCCATCCCACCGACCACTCTTGGCATCAAATCAAATGGATGCCGAGCGGTTAGCGTCGGGTGCGAGCGCCGCGCAATACAGCGCCAGCAGGAACCAGAACAACAATCCCCACCAAGCTCCATAAAACGCCAAGTGCGTGTTCAGCGGAAACGTCATCGCAATCAGCGCGAGCCCTGGCGTGCTCGCGCGTTCACGCGCAACGAGAGTTGCACGACGCCAGGCACGGATCGCGTAGAAGGCACCAATGATCCACAGAACGAGTCCAACGCCGCCGGTTTCGCTCACCACTTCCAGAACGATCTGATGCGCATGAAACGCGCCTTCGTCGGTTTTTGGATCGACGAAATTGTCCCCGGGCTGGGCGTATTCCGGATAGGCATAGCGAAAGCCGCGTACACCGACGCCAACAAGCGGGTGTGCAACCGCCATGCGCAACGCGGTACCCCAAATACGCAGGCGACCGGCGCTGGCGACGTCGACGCTGTGCTCGGTGCCTTGCAACACCTGCAAACTGCGCTGCACGCGTGCGTCGAACGCACCAGAGTCGTGCAAGGCCACGCCACCCGCCAAGGCAACGACGGCCAGCGTGGCCACAGCCCACGCCGCGAAACGCAACGGCGCACGCGTCTCGCGCCAGAGCGTCACCACCACGACCAGCGCATACATAAGCCATGCCGCGCGTGAACCGGCGAGCAGGATCGGTACCAATTGAAATACGAAAGCCAACGCCAAACCGCGCCAGCCCAGCCATTGGCGCGCGGCGAGGAACACGAACGGCGACAACACCGCCAGCACCGGCCCCAGCTTCAAATTGCCGGCACCGAATATTCCGGATAGACGATCGCTCGCCACCGCGCCCGCCACGCTGTAACCAGTGAAGATCTGCACCCACGCATCGAGCAACCACAGGACCACGATTGCAGCGATCGCGGTTTGCATGCGCGCCCACACCGTCGTGTCACGCAAGCTGATCGACGCAAACAAGGCAAACGGGAGAAATCGCAGCAATACGCCGACTGTGCTCCAGGTTTTTCCGGGCGCGATGGCAACTGGTGCGGAAAATAGTGCAGCCAGCCAGTAGCAGGCGAAAACGGCAACGCTTAAACGCACACCTGGATTGGCCCAGAACATCTCACGCTCGCGCCAGCACATCACGATGCCAGCAATGGCAGCAATAATCAGCGGCGCCTCGGAACTGCGCCCGACCGGAAGCAGTGCGAGGACCAGCAGAATCGTGAGGGCGGGAAAGATGGACGGTGAGTTCATGCCGTGCGTGAGCGGTGAGCGGTGAGCGGTGAGCGGTGAGCGGTGAGCGGTGAGCGGTGAGCGGTGAGCGGTGAGCGGGAAGAGCCTACCAGCTTCGTCATTCCCGCGTAGGCGGGAATCCAGTTCTTGCTCTAGATTCCGCGCCACAAAAGAGAAAAGGAAGAACTGGATTCCCGCCTACGCGCAATGCTGTCCGGAACGTTTCGTGTGTGCCCATCTAAGTAGTTGTCATGCTTTGTCTTTCGCACTTCGCGCTGTGCGACTGACTCAAATTTGCGAGCACGCTACGACCTACTCCTATCCTCATTCCCGCGAAGGCGGGAAGCCCGTTAAACAATGCTCTTGGCAAGCACTCTTGCACCACGGTTCCGCTTGGATATGCCAGGAAAAGCCGTGCCAAAAGCCGCGATTGACTGGATTCCCGCCTATGCGGGAATGACGAGAAGGGGAGGTTCGCGAGAACGACCATGGGTTCATGACGGGTTTTCTCGCCGTGGCTCCGGATTCGTTCCGGACAGCAGTGTGCCTACGCGGGAATGACGGATACTTTGACTCGATTCCCGATTCCCGAATCCTGGGTCTATCCCCTAATCTCCTGCGACTTCCTCATATACGCGCAACGTGTCGTACTGCATATCCGCCAGGCGGAATCGCGTAAGCGGCGCGATCGGCGGCGCCACGCGCAGCAGTTCGGCAGCACGTTCGGCCAGGCGTACCGAATCGCCCAACGGCACGCGGCCTTGCGGATACAGTTCGGCAAGCAATTCCCCGACACCGCCGTGAGCATAGCCGAGTACCGGACGGCACAACGCCAGCGCTTCGAGCACGGTGCGCCCAAATGCTTCGGGTTTGATCGACAACTGCAGGATCAGCGCTGAGGTCGCGTAGATTTCGCGCACGTCATTGCGCGGCGCACTGATCGCGATGTGCTGCATGACTTTGTGTTGAATGGCCAGCGCTTCAAGTTCGGCGATGTACGCTTCGCGCCCAGGTTCGCGTGCACCGAGTAACAATAACCGCGCATCGATGCCGCGCGCGACCAATTCGGCGAGCAACTTGATCGCGTCGGCGTGGCCTTTCAGGCGCGTGCCGCGACCCGGCAAGGTCAGCAGTACACCGCCGGCAAGCTGCGGAAAGTCCATGAAGAATCCACGTTGCCAATTCTCGTCGGCCTGAAAGCCGAACGGAAATTCCGCGGCATCGACTCCGCGCGGAATCACCGTCAGGCGCGCCGGATCGGTGCGTGGATAGTTGCGCAACACGTAATCGCGCACCGTGTTGGAAACGCAGATGACGCGTTCACCACGGGTCAATACGGCGCTGTAGAAACCGGGAGAATTCAGCCCGTGCACGGTCGTGACAAGGTGCGGGCGCGACCGCGGCATGCCACGCAACGCGAAGCGCGAAAGCCATGCTGGAAGACGCGAACGGGCATGCACGATGTCCGGGCGCATGTCCGCAAATAAACGCCGCAGTGTGCGCGCCTGGAGTAACGTGGCTAGCGATTTGCGTCCGACATCCACGCTGATATGTTCGCTGCCCTGTTCAAGCAACTGCGGCAGCAGGCGCCCGCCGGAGGAGATCACAATCGAACGATGCCCGTCCGCGACGAGCGCGCGACCGATTTCCAGAGTCGTACGCTCCACCCCGCCGGAATTGAGCGCCGGCAACAGCTGGATTACGGTGAGGCGACGTGCCTGCACTTGCACTCTCAGTCGATCAACGGGCTGTCGATCAGCGCGTATTGCGCCCCGCAATAGGGACATTGGGCGTGGCCGGTCGCCTCGATCGCCAAATAAACCTTGGGGTGCGAATTCCACAAGCGCATCCCGGGCATCGGGCACGACAACGGCAGGTCGGCGCGGGTAACGTTATAACGACTCTCGGTATTGGCCGGAGTCGATCCGGGTGCATTGCTGGCCGGTATTGGAGCACATGTAGCGGTAGCGGACATACTGAACAACCAAAGCAGTTGAAGCGATCTACAAGTCTAGCAAGTTGCACGCCAGCTTGGGTTGCCGATTACGTGCAGCGCGTCGTTAATTCAGTACGAGCTGCAACACCGGAGCGACGCTACCCGCGCCACACGCAAACGCTACGGCAAACAGGTAAGATCGAGCTTCTATTCATTGCAAGTGAGGGATTGCATCGTGGACATCGCCAAAATCATTGCGCGTATCAAGAATATCCTGCTGACCCCGAAAACCGAATGGCCGGTGATTGCGGTCGAACCGGACAGCGTTGCGGGCCTCTACAAGAACTACATTTTCGTGGTTGCCGCGCTCACCCCGGTCGCGACATTCATCGGGCTGGTGTTGTTCGGTATCCATATTCCGCTGCTTGGTACCATCCACGTTGGCATAGGCAGTGCGCTTACCCAGCTGATCCTGGGATACGCTGTTTCCCTTGGCATCTGTTACGTCATGGCGTTGATCATCAATGCGCTGGCACCCAACTTCGGCGCAACGCCAGACCTGACCCAGGCGCTCAAGGTCACTGCCTACAGCTACACGGCTGTGTGGGTCGTGGGCATCCTGAACATCCTGCCGGGACTTGGAATCCTGGTCACGTTGTTGGTGCTGGCTGCGGCAATCTACTCGATTTACCTGATGTATCTCGGGCTACAACACGCCATGCATAGCCCATCGGACAAGGCCGGCGGCTACACCGCGGTTGTCGTGATCATTGGTATCGTGCTGGGCTGGATTCTGGCGATCATCGTCGGCACTGTCAGTGGCGTCTCGGCGATGACCAGCGGAGCCATGATGCGTGGCGCGAACATGGGTGAATCGACTTCATTCACCCCGGACAAGGACAATCCATTGGGCGCGCTGATGGCCTTGGGCCAGAATGCGGCCGAAGCCGGCAAGAAGATGGAAGCCGCGAAAAAATCCGGCGACGCGAATGCGCAGGCGGCAGCGGCAACCCAGATGGTTGGCGCGATGCTGGGTGGCGGCGACAAGGTCGAGGCGCTCAAACCCGACGCGCTAAAGGCATTTCTGCCGGCAACGCTGGGTGGCTTGCCGCAGGCCAGTTATGAAGCCTCGCGCCAAGCGCCGATCGGCATTCAGGTTTCCAATGCCAAGGCCACGTATCGTGGTGCGCAAGGCGGTCCGGAACTGAATCTGGAAATCACCGACACGGGTGGGGCCAAAGGCATCATGGCGCTGGCCGGATTCGCTGGGATGGACCAGGACAAGCAAGACAGCAACGGCTATGAAAAAACCTGGCATCAGGACGGCCGCATGATCCATGAAAAATGGAACAACAGCGGCAGCGGCGAATACACCGTGGTGCTCGGCGACCGCTTCGTGGTCGAGGTGAATGGATCGAGCGTGCCCAACATCGATGCCATCAAGGCCGCTTTGGGCAGCGTAAATTTGGCCGGACTCGAAGCGCTCAAGAATCAGGGCGTGAGCAAGAACTGAGGCAACTGCGCGACTTGCCTGCATTGGCAAGTCGCGCATTTCCAATGCGGTCGGTTGGGGTGAGGAACGAACCTCAACATGGACGACATTTCTGTACATTCGTGTTGGGGATCGCGCTCACTCACCCGCAACCTACACGCTACGGTTGGTGCACATGTGGGTCAGTGTCACTTCGCCAGGTGCGAATCCAGCGTGATGTGCACGTGGATCTCATCGCTGACCATCGGCACGTACGCCCGAATTCCGAAATCCGAACGCTTAAGCGTGGTTTGCGCGTCGAAACCGGCTCCTGGCGACTTCGTCATTGGATTGTCGCCAATCTTGTTGACGTGAACCTGCAGCGTGACCGGCTGCGTCACACCATGGACACTCAAGGTTCCGGTTACCTTGAGCTCGTCTTTACCGGCCTTTTCGACTTTCGTGCTGTTGAACGTGATATCGGGAAACTTGGCGGCGTCGAAGAATGCCGGTGATTTCAGATGTTCGTCGAGTTCTTCCACGCCGGTATGCAAGCCACTCAGCGGCATGCTTACGCTGACCGATGATTTGGTCAGGTC
>CAJDUT010000049.1_pt1 | contig 39456 bp, 36 predicted proteins | sample 7390981 | NCBI WGS metagenome assembly CAJDUT01 (sample SAMEA7055681, study PRJEB34461) | soil metagenome | biome: terrestrial ecosystem; feature: Peninsula; material: soil | place: Antarctica | collected 2016 | reverse complement strand
TCTGCTGGTCGAGAAGCGTGCGCATTCCGATCGCGTTGATCACCAGTTCCGTCAGTGAGTGATCAACAGCTGGCAGGGGTCATCGGCCGGCAATGGCCACTTTGAGACGGTCGCAATTTCTGTCGAGTCACCCAATAGCGGTCATTGGGAGACGCACCAATCCGGCGAGACTTCAGAATCTGCTGAGTCGGGTGTTGGCGCTCGCGCGAGTTTGACCAGTCTGTTCGCTTTCCACTGACCAACCGCTCATTCAAATTGTGCGCTTGGTAGCGTGGACTGCTTGGCTTGTCGGCTGGTCAGCGCAAAACGAAAATTCTGGTCAATCTGACGCGCAATTCAACACCCGTGGCGGAATGGAACCACCCATGTCGAATGGGATTCGGTGGATTTCATCGCCAAGCTGGCGGCGCTGGTCCCGCCACCACGCGCCCACCTGACCCGTTTCCACGGCATATTCGCACCAAACTCCAGTCTGCGTGCGCAGTTGACGCCGTCGGGGCGCGGCAAAAAGTCTGCCGCCGACGCGGAATCGACTAGAGCGAGCAGTGACGAACGCACCCCCGACCAGCGCCGCCGCGCGATGAGCTGGGCGCAACGTCTCAAGCGCGTGTTTGGCATCGACGTGAGCACCTGCGTCCACTGCGGCGGTGCGGTACGGATCGTGGCCAGCATCCAAGAACCCACAGCCATCCGCGCCATCCTCGCCCACTTCGCAAAGCACGGCGCGCTGGACCACGCGCACTACCGCCCCGCGCCGCGCGGGCCACCGGCCGTGGCCATTGCCGCGTAGTCGCAACATCGGCCACGCCACCCACCGCGAAAACCAACAGTCATCACATGCGGCGACGATCCCGCAGGGCGCGCTTGGCCCGGTGCCGGGATTCAGTGAGAAATGGCCACGGACGACCAGGCTGCGCGCCCAGCTGATGCCGAAATGGCGCTCGCGCAGGCCCCATTCTTGCCCAAACCGCCGCTTGCGCGGCCGCCGCCTACCCGACAGACTGAAAGAAAAGGGCGTTTGAATTTCCTATACTTAGATCGGACGACCGTGCAAGCCGCCGATCACTGCGGAAAGTGCAACCTGACCCCTGTTTTTTGCCCCCTAGTTCTGTTCGAACCCGTCTTCGAATATCTGGTCGATTATATTGATCGAAGCGGTTGCGCTGTTGCCGGTGCCACCGTTCGTTGAGGTGATCACGCTCGTTGTATTCGTCTGTAGCCCGAGTCCGACGCCCTCAACGCCGACGATTATGCTGCATGGGTTTGTCGCGACGAGAATGCCGTCGGAGACACTGATGAGACTGGATCCCGGCTCGGCAATCAAGTTGAAGGAGGTGGTGCCGGTGTTCAATGTTCCTTGCGAACATTGAACTCCTGCGCCCACAATCGTCAGGCCTGTGGGCAATGGGTCGGTGAATGCGACCCCCGTGAGTGTCCCATTGTTTGGATTGATCAGTGCCAAACGCAGGTACGTCGTTCCGAACTGCAAAATTGACGCGTCGTCGAATCTCGCGGTCAACTGTGGCGCCACTGGCGCCACGACCGTAATCGTTGCCGATGCCGTGTTACCCGTTCCGCCATTGGTCGACGTGATCGCGCTTGTGGTAGTGGTTTGTGCTCCCAACGTCGCATCAACGGAAAGGACGGTAATGTATGGCACCGAGCACGTGTTACCAGCCCCAAAACTAGTAAAGGAGCCGAACGTGATGGTGCTCGATCCGGCTGTTGCGGTGCGAGCAGGGCTCGGTCCATTGGAACCCGTGCATCCGCTGCCGAGTTCGATCCCGAGAGATACCATGTTCAACGGTGACAGGTCGTCGGAAAATCCTCCAACATCGGTCAAGCTCACACTCGAGTTGGGATTGGTGATAGTAAAGATCAGATCGGTGTGGCCGCCAGGAGAAATTGTCGCTGGGTTGAACGTTGCGCTGAGTGTCGGCGGCAAGATCGTTTGCGCCATCAGCGGAACAGTTGCAACCAGCAAGCCGGCAAGCGCGAGGCAGGCATGGCCCTTGTGCCAATGCGGTGTTGCGTAAATGCGGTTGGCAACGGATTGATGGGTGAAATGCATGGGCAACTCCTCGCAAAATCGATGCGCTCAGATTCGAACGATCCCGCAGCAAAGCAAAAGAATCAAGGGGAAAAAGTTTCAGCGATAATTTTCGATTGGCAAAAGGTAAGACCTGAACGCACGCGCTTGCGCCCTCACAGCCTCAGCGTGGCGCCATCGCGCATACCCAATCTTCCGGCATGCGCGCGGCCGCGACGGCTTGGGCTAGTGCAGCATCCGGGTTGGCGTTGGCGTAGCGATCGGCAGCGGCGTAAATGACCTCCACTTCCTTGACGTTGTGGATCTTGAGCAACTGCATGAGATTCCTCGCGTCCTCGCGTAGTGTGTCAGCGGCGGCGCCCGCCTCGCACGCGGCTTCGAGATCGCGGATCAGTGGCCACATCAGGCCGTGCTCGCGATTCATCACGAATATCGGCATCGCAAGACCGGTCTCGGCCAACGGCGGAAACAGGGCATGTTCTTCCACATACACGTGTTGGCGCAGCAACTTGAGTGCCGCCAGCAATGCCTGAGGCTCCCCCGTTCCGTTGACGATACCCTCGACGCCCTAGTCGATTAGATTGTGCTCGATGGTAAGCTTTGTGCTGGGAAGCACCGTGTCCATGTTCCACCCTTCTGATTTCCGGAAAAGGCTCATTCCGGACCGCGAAGCGCGTTTGGTTACTTAAAGGGCGTTTGAATTTCCTATACTTTGCCTGGCAACGGAAATCAGAACAAATTGAGCCGCCCAAAAGCTGCCCGTCCCCACTGTCCGCTATGGGCACAAACCGGTCATGCGCAAATACCAGGAAAAGCAGGCAAAGGAAGCGGTCACACGTTTTCGTAATGGGTCGATCGGTCGATCTGATTGTTTCGATCTGACGCTCGCGCTCGGGATTTGTCGAACGGCAGGTGACGATCTGCGTCGCCTATCGGTTTCGCGACACGGGCTGTTCAAAACGCTCGCGGACGGCTCGCCAAGGCCACACTACAGACATTATTGTCGAAATCGCAGTGCCGACCCGGGAAAGCGCCCCCCATGACAGACTTTCCAACTTTTGGTCTATTTTTTCTCCGATGAAGAATCAATAAGTTGGGTATTGCGCTCATTACAGACTTTAATTGATCCGATCATTTAGGGTTCCCGGCTCCGCTACAATCCATTCATGGCGTCCGCAAAACCCAACATTGAAATTCTCGAAGCCGACATTACCGAACTGGCCGTCGATGCCATCGTCAATGCCGCCAACGAGACATTGCTCGGTGGAGGTGGCGTCGATGGCGCCATCCACCGTGCCGCCGGACCGCAATTGCTTTCGGCCTGCCGCGCTCTGCCGCAAGTCCGACCCAATGTGCGATGCCCAACCGGACAGGCGCGAATTACGCCGGGTTTCGATTTGACTGTGCGCTTTGTCATTCATACCGTGGGCCCGGTATGGAACGGCGGCGGCAACGGCGAGCCGCAATTACTTGCAAGCTGTTATCGCGAATCGCTGCGACTGGCGCGCGAAAACGCGGTGCGCAGCGTCGCATTTCCGGCGATCAGTTGCGGCGTTTACGGCTATCCGATCGCCTTGGCAACCGGAGTCGCGCTGGCCGAATTGCGACGGCACCGAAAAGGATTCGATTCGCCGGATCGGATAATCGTGTGCTGCTTCGGCGAATCAATCGCGGCGACGTATCGTCATCTGCTCGACAACTGATTCCCGCTGAAGCGCGCGGCACTTGAGGCTTGTTCGAGCACTTTCTCCACGATGCCTACCGTGCGCAGCACGCCACCTTGTTCGCGCTCGAACGCGGCACGTCCGGCCGTGCCGATCTGCTGGCGCAACGGTGCGTCGGCCAGCAGCCGAATGACCGTGGCGCCGAGTTCGTCAGCGTCCTCGATACGCAAGACCGCACCAGCCTCGATCAGGTCACCCGTGATTTCGGTGAAGTTGAACGTTTGCGGCCCGACGATCACTGGCACCGACAGAGCTGCCGGTTCCAGCACATTGTGCCCACCGATCGGCACCAGGCTGCCGCCGACGAACGCCACGTCGCCGGTCGCGTAGAAAAGCAGCAGTTCACCCAGTGTGTCGACGACAAAACATTGCGTGTCCGAGCCTGCAATGCCGTCGCCGGTGCGCGTGCGAGTGACGTAGCCGAAACTTCGACAATCCTGCTCCACCGGCTTGAATCGCTCCGGGTGGCGCGGGACGAGCAACAACAACGCATCGGGAAATCGACCCAGCACAGCTGCGTGCGCCTTGAGCACTGGCTCTTCTTCGCCTTCGTGGGTGCTTGCCGCGATCCACACGGGACGCCGAGTTCCCCAGGCGTTGCGCATTTCTTGGGCTTGCCCTTTCAATTCGGGTGGCACGGTCATGTCGTATTTTAGATTGCCGACGATGCCCAACTTTTCTACATCGGCACCAAGATCGCGCAAGCGTTGCGCGTCAGTGGCCGATTGCGCGGCGATGTAGCGCGCGCTGGCCAGTGCCTTCCTCGCGAGTGGCCGCACCGGCCCATAACCGCGCAGGCTCTTTTCCGACAACCGCGCATTGGCAACGACCAGCGGGATGTTTCGCGCCTCGCAGGCAAAAAACAGATTCGGCCAGATTTCGGTTTCCATGACGACTGCCAGGCGCGGTTGCACGCGATCGAGGAAACGCCCGATCGAAGCCGGCAGATCGTACGGCAGATAGACGTTGAATACGCGGTCGCCATAAACCCTGCGCACGCGTTCTGATCCGGTCGGCGTCACCGTGGTAATCACGAACGGCGCGCCCTTATAGCGCTGCATCAAGGCATCAATCAGCGGCAACGCGGCATTGACCTCGCCCATCGACACGGCGTGCAGCCAGATGCTGTCGCGAATATGCGGATTACGGAAAAAGCCGAAGCGTTCGCGCCAGCGCGAAAAGTACTCGCGATAATGAAAACCACGCACCGCCAACCGGTACAGAATCACCGGCGTGAGCAGGTACATGGTCGTGGTGTAGATGAAGCGGCGAAGGCGCATGCGAGCACAGCGGTTGGCAATGGGCGAGTATAGCGGGGCAGCCGAAATTGGGGACTCGGGATGTTGGAGCCGGTATTGGAGAATCGGGAATCGGAAAATCAGGAGCGCGTCATTCCGAGATCGCGCGCAGTGCGGAAACCGGCAACGCTCCACAACATCCGGAGGGCTGGTCATCCAGTTCTTTCTCTTGTTCCAAAGGGGCCCAAGAGCAAAGCAAGAACCGGATTCCCGCCTACGCAGGAATGACGAGCCTTTGATGTCACGAAACAATTTTCCCGATTCCCGCTATACGAATTCCCAATCCCGAATCCCGAATCCCGAATCCCAGCCCACAAGCTACAATCCCTGCATGACGTCGCGTACGGATTCACCCGTTCCCAAACGATTGCTGTCACCACGCTATTGGCCGAGCTGGCTTGGCGTCGGGGTGCTGTGGCTGGTGGCACGGTTGCCTTACGCTGCGCTGTACAGGCTGGGAAGAGGCTTGGGCTGGCTGACCACGCGCCTGCCGGGCAATCGTCGTCGCGTTGCCGAGCGTAATCTTGAACTGTGTTTTCCAGAACTTATCACGCAACAACGCGAGCAACTTCTGCGCGCGTCGCTGGCCGATTTGGGCATGATGTTGGTGGAGTTTGCACTGGCATGGATGGGCAGCAATCGCGCCATCGCGCGCGTGCCCTGCGTATTCGAAGGCCTGGAACATCTACAGACGTGTCGAGATCGCGGCCTGGGCGTATTGCTGGTCGGTGCACATTTCTCGCATCTGGAGCTGTGCGCGCGACTGGTGTCACAGCGCATCCGCATTGCGGGAATGTATCGGGTCATGGATAACCCGGTGTTCGAGCACGTGGTGCTGAACGCGCGACTGGGTTACGCCGATGCGATGTTCGCCAAGCAGGAATTGCGCGCGTCGGTCAAATACCTCAAACGCGGTGGCACGCTGTGGTACGCGCCGGATCAGGATATGCGCGGCAAGGACAGCGTCTTCGTTCCGTTTTTTGGTGTGCCGGCATCTACGATCACGGCCACGCATCATCTGGCGCGCTTGTCCGGTGCGGTGGTGATGGCGTTTCACCACGCGCGCAACGCGAATGGCGACGGCTACGTCATCCGCCTGCAGGCGCCACTGGAAAATTTTCCGACCGACAACGTCGTTGCCGATACCGCACGCGTTAACGCCGCTATCGAAACCATGGTTCGCGCAGCACCCACTCAATACCTATGGGTGCACAAACGCTTCAAGACGCGACCGCCCAGTGCGTCACCGAGCAATATTTACGCTGCCGCTGATTGAAGCTGCGGCAGCACAGCCATTCCGTGCCGTTTACGCGGCTGGCTTCCACTGCCCCAGCGCCGCCATGCCGTTTTCCTTGGCACGCTGCGCAACGGTCTTCTGGGCTTCGGCGAAATTCGCCTTCATGTCGCCTGACCAGAGTTTCAACGCGGCCTGTTGCATTGCGCGGCCATAACTGAAGCTCAGCGGCCACGGATGCGGCCCGATCTGGTTCATCGCGTTCAGGTGCGCGGTGGCTTGCTCGTCGGACTGGCCACCGGACAGGAACACGATTCCCGGCAACAGCGTCGGCACTGACGACTTCAGGCAACGTATCGTTGCCTCGGCCACTTCATCCACGCTCGCCTGCTCCGCGCAGCGCTTGCCGGGCACGACCATGCTGGGTTTGAGGATGGTGCCCTCGAGCATGACGTTCTGCTCGTACAGCGCACCAAACAAGGAACGCAGCGTGGCTTCGGTCACGTCGTAGCAGACATCGATATCGTGATCGCCATCCATCAGCACTTCAGGTTCGACGATCGGCACGATGCCGGCTTCCTGGCACAGTGCGGCGTAACGCGCCAGCGCATGGCAATTGGATTCGATGCAGGTGCCGGTCGGTGCTTCGTCGTCGATCGTGATGACGGCGCGCCATTTCGCAAACTTGGCACCGAGTTTCGCGTATTCGGCCAAGCGTTCGCGCAAGCCATCCAGGCCTTCGGTAACCACTTCACCGGGGAATCCGGCGAGCGGCTTGGCGCCCTTGTCCACCTTGATGCCAGGCAGGATTCCCGCCTTCATCATCACTTGCGTAAACGGCACGCCGGCCTTGGTCGATTGACGCAGCGTTTCGTCGTACAGGATGGCGCCGGAAATATGCGCGCTCAGATCCGGCGTGGTCAGCAGCATCTCGCGATAGGCGCGACGATTTTCTTCCGTGGCTTGCACGCCCACGGCCTCCAGACGCTTCTTGATCGTGCCTGTTGATTCGTCGATGGCGATGATGCCCTTGCCCGGCGCAACCATCGCCTGGGCAATGGATTCGAGTTGTTCGATACTCATGGCTTACTCCGCGGATACGTTCTGCAAGGCCGTGGAATCGGCCGCTTTGCGAGGGCGCGGATTATAGGCCGACTGGCCAGCGGAAGCGAGCCACAAGACCAGGGGTTATTTTTCGATTCAGGCTACTGAACGATATTCACCACGTTATCGGTGTTTTTGTCGAAACCCTTCAGATTGCACGGCGCCAGCACGCGCGCGCGCAGTGCCTGGACGTCCGGCTTGTTCGGATCAGCTGCGGGAACGTTGAAAGGCATCACCACGTAGGTCGACACACGATCCTTGCCCAGATTCTGCGGCGCGGGCGCAAAGTGCATTCCTGCAACGACCCGCACCGCGACATTGCCCAAATCACCGGGTGGCGCGAGTTTTTCCAGCTTGACGTTGCTGGTGTTGCCATTTTTTTCGATGGTGTAGGCCACGGCCGCACAGCTTGGTGTACTAAGGTTGCGACCAGAATTCGGCGCGCGCGCCTGCGCGGAACTGGATACGAGCAACCAGTAGTTCGCCACGCGCTGCGGTGGGATCACCTGGACTTTTTCGGCGGCGATGGCGGTGCCGAGGATCAGGCAACACACACACGGCAAAATAATTTTATTCATGACGATTCCCTGAACACCAAAATGTCATCAGCAGCGGCTGATTCCTGAACACGTCATTCCAGCATGGATTGCCGGAATTCAGTTGCCATGGATGGCAACGTGTCTGACCATCGCTGCACAGGCTTTTGCATCCTTGCGCCATGGATCCCGGCAATCCATGCCGGGATGACGTTCTATTCTAGCGTTGCTGAAAACCTGAAACGAGCATTCAACAATCCAGCAATTCGGACCACAAATCCAGCCATTGCGGATTCACTTTTTCAATCGTGCATATTTTGGCCGTCCGCGACCACTTCCTCAGTTGCTTCTCGCGCAAGATCGCCGATGCCATCTCCACGTGCAACTCATACCATACCAAATCGTGAACCTTGTAGCGTCTGGTGAATTCAGGCACCGCATCGCTGCGATGTTGATGAATCGGTTGTATCAGGTCCGAAGTTACTCCGGTGTATAGCGTGCCATTGCGACCACTTGCCATCATGTAGACGCAAGACTGCTTAAAGTTCATTCGGCTGAATTCACACCCTCCCACGTTGGATTCCGCTGATTAATCGTCACCTGCGCGAAAGAGCGCCGGAACAAGCGCGATACCTCGAAATAACGCCCTGGCTCACAACTCCCCCAAGCCCTCCGCTACGCCACCCGGCCCGACCAGCAACAGCTTCAGCGTATTCGTGCCGCCGTGCCGACCGGTGTGGTCGCCGGTGGTGAGGATTACGCGATCGCCGTCGCTCAGCAACTGCATGTTGAAGAGATGCTGGATGGCGGCCTTGGCGGCCTGCGTGGGGTCGACGCCATGCGGATCGAAATCGACCGGCGTGACGTCGCGATACAGCATCATGCGCCGGCGCGCAGATTCGCGTCGCGACAAGGCATAGATCGGCACGCTGGAACGGTAGCGCGACAGCCATTGCGCCGTGCCACCGGATTCGGTCAACGCGACGATGGCGCGCGTACCGGTCTGACCGGCCAGGAACATTGCCGCGCGCGCGATGGCTTGATCGGTGCGGTCGAGTTTATGCGTGCCCGGGGTCAGATCCTCGATCGGTTCAAACTGGCTTTCCGCGCCCAGGCAGACGCGGCGCATCGCGGCCACGGCCTTGTCCGGATGCTTGCCGGATGCGGTTTCCTGCGACAGCATCACCGCGTCGGTACCGTCGAGCACGGCGTTGGCGACATCGAGCACTTCAGCGCGCGTGGGAATCGGTGATTCGACCATCGACTGCATCATCTGCGTTGCCGTGATCACCACCTTGTTGCGTGCCAGTGCTTCGCGAATGATCTTTTTCTGGATACCCGGCAATGCGGCGTCGCCAATCTCGACTCCGAGGTCACCGCGCGCGACCATCACCGCATCGGATGCATCGATGATCTCGCCCAGCACTTCGATCGCCTCGGCCCGCTCGATTTTCGCCACCAGCGCGGCATTGCCACCGGCCGCGCGCATCAGCTTGCGGGTCTGCTCGATATCGTCGGCGCATTTGACGAACGACACGGCGAGGAAATCCGCCCCCAGTTGCGCAGCGACGCGAATATCCTGCTTGTCCTTTTCGGACAGCGCAGTCAACGACAAACCACCGCCCTGACGATTGATTCCCTTGCGATCTGACAACGCACCGCCGATCATGACCGTGGTGCGGATTGTGCTGCCAACGATCTTGTCGACATGCAATGCGATCAAGCCGTCATCCAGCAACAGCGTGTCGTCGACCTTTACATCTTTATACAAATTCAGATAGCTCACACCAACGTGCGTCGCATCACCTGGCGCAGCATTGGCATCGCATTCCAGCGCAAACGCTTGCCCGGGTTCGATCAACACCGGGCCCGCGGCGAATTTGGCTATCCGAATTTTCGGCCCCTGTAGATCGGCCAGCACGGCAACTTCGCGCCCCAGCGCAGCGGCGACCGCACGCGCTTCGTTGGCGCGGCGTTGGTGATCTTCCGCCGACCCATGCGATAAATTCAGGCGTACCACATCGACGCCCTCTTGCAGAATTCGCGCGAGCATTCCCGGCGCGTCGGTGGCCGGCCCCAGTGTGGCGATGATCTTGGTGCGTCGCAGTGGTGAATCCATGCGCAAATCTCTGTTGGCGAAGGCGTTAAACTACCACAGCGGCAAACTAGCGGAGCGTTCCCATGAACGGCAGCGACGCGGGACAACGTCTGGATTTGAACGGCTCGCTGGGGCGGCCGCAATTCTGGCTTATCGTCATCGTCAGCATTGTGTTTTTCGGGATAAGCATGGCCTGGTGGGTTATTTCAGGGCATGACGCTCACAACAACGTGAGAGTCCTTGCGCTGAATGCAATCGTCCTGGTCGTCGCATTGCTGTTGATTGCATTCGCAATCGGTCGATCCGCAATTCGTGTTGAAAACGACATGCTGGTCGTCAACACCGGTATCGGTACGAAACGAATCGCGCTCGCCAACTTGCGCGCACACGGTTTGCGCGTCGTGAATCTATCGGAGCACACCGAACTCAAGCCGTTGATCAGATTGTGGGGCACTGGATTGCCTGGCTTCGCCGCCGGCTGGTTCAAGTTGCGCAACGGCGACAAGGCGGTATGCCTGCTGCTGGATCGAGATCACGTGAGCTGGCTGCGCAGCGATGTAGATCGCCTCACGCTGTTGTTGTCGCTGGCAAAACCCGAAAAATTGCGCGCGATGCTGGAGGCGTCTGCGACGCACTAAAACGCGTGCAACATCGGCACCAATTCATCCGGCGCATGCGCGATCGCGTGCGCGCCGGCATTGCGCAGTTCATCGACACTGCCAAATCCCCAGCTCACGCCGATGCCGCGCATGCGATTGGCGCGCGCGCCATCAATATCGAAATGGCGATCGCCGATCATCGCCGCATCCTCAGCTGCGACGCCAAAATCGTTCAACGCCTGCGCGATCATTTCCGCCTTGGCGCTGTGCATGGTTTTGATTTCCGGGCCGTAGACGCGCGCAAAGTTCGCACCGAACGGCAGGTGATCGATGATCTGGCGGGCCTGGGCAAGCGGTTTCGTCGTGACCACACCGAGCGCACAACCGGCTCCCGCCAACGCAGCGATGCATGCGGCAATTCCCGGATAGATGCTGTGGCCGGACCAGCCGGTTTGCATGTAATGCTCGCGGTACTTTTCAATCGCCAGTTCGACTCGAACGGGATCGTCGCCAAGCACGCTCGGAAACGTCACATGGAACGGCGGCCCAATCCAGCTGTGCAATTCTTCTCGCGGCGGCAGCGCCGCACCGATTTGCTCGAAGGCATGATCCAGGCTGGCGAAGATGCCAATCGCGGAATCGATCAGGGTGCCGTCCAGGTCGAACAGCACCAAGCGCGCACCAACTCGCGGCATCAACGTCCGCGCTCGCGCAACGCCGCCACGGCCGGCAATTCCTTGCCTTCGAGGAATTCCAGAAATGCGCCGCCACCCGTGGAAATATACGAGATGTCTTTTTCCACTTCGTACTTTTCGATCGCCGCCAGCGTATCGCCGCCACCGGCAATGGAAAATGCGCTGGACGCGGCAATCGCCTGCGCCACGGTCTGCGTGCCCCTGCCGAACGCATCGAACTCGAATACGCCAACCGGTCCGTTCCACAATACCGTGCCGGCGTGCGCAATGATTTCAGCGTAGTGTTGAGCTGTTCGCGGGCCGATATCCAGAATCAGGTCATCGGCGACCACGTCTTCCACATTTTTGACCGTGGCCCGCGCATCGGCCTTGAATTCAGTCGCGACGACGACGTCGACCGGAATCGGCACCTGCGCGCCACGCGCTTTCGCCGCTTCGATGATTTGCTTGGCGACGTCGACCAGATCGGCCTCGTACAGGGATTTGCCGATGTTGTGGCCGACGGCGGCGATGAACGTATTGGCAATGCCGCCACCGACGATCAGCTGGTCGACCACACCCACCAGATTGCGCAACAACTCGAGCTTGGTCGAAACTTTCGATCCGGCCACGATCGCGAGCAACGGATGGTTGGGATGTTCCATCGCCTTGCCCAGTGCATCGAGCTCGGCCATCAACAGCGGGCCGCCGCAGGCGACATGTGCGCGATGAATGATGCCGTGGGTTGAAGCGTGGGCGCGATGCGCGGCACCGAATGCGTCCATAACGAAGACTTCGCACAACATCGCGTAGCGTTCGGCCAGTGCGGTGTCGTCGTGCACTTCGCCGACATTGAAGCGGCAATTCTCCAGCAGCACGGCATCGCCGGCATTTATGTCGATCGTCTCGCCTTGCAGGTAGTCGCGCACCAGTCGTATTGGCCGACCAAGCGCCTGGCTCAGCCATTCCGCCACTGGCGCCAGCGAATCGGCCGGCTTGAATTCGCCTTCGGTCGGACGCCCGAGATGCGACATCAGCAGCACGCGTGCACCGGCTTCGCAGGCCTGCTTTATCGTCGGCAGCGCCGCTCGCAGACGCTGGCTGGCCGCAACCTTGCCATCTTTCAGCGGCACGTTGAAATCCTCGCGGATCAATACGCGCTTGCCGGCCAGATCCACATCACTCATGCGCAAAATCGCCATTGCCTTTCTCGATTGAAACCAGATCAAGTATTGTACGACGGCTTGCCAATGTCCGATTGAGCTGTGTCAAACTTCGAACATGAGCGCGCCACTACAACCCATTTTGCAGAGCTCGCGAGTGCGCCTGCGCAGGTTCGCGCAATCGGATGTTCCGGACTTGTTCGGCATGTTTTCGGATGCGCAATTCATGCGCTACTGGAGCTGCCCGCCATACGTGTCGATAGCGCAAGCGCAGGAACTATTCGACAGAAAGGATCGCGGCGTGAGCGCGGGCGAATTCAATGAATGGGCGATTACGTTGCCTGAAAATGATCGCCTGATCGGGCATTGCACGATATTCAGCATCAACAAGGGGCAACGCCGCGCGGAAGTCGGTTACGGAATTGGCCGCCCATATTGGGGCAACGGTTACGCGCAGGATGCCATGCATCTCATGCTCGATTTTGCGTTCAGCTCACTCGGCCTGCACCGTTTGGAAGCCGACGTCGATCCGCGCAACGTCGGGTCGGTGAATCTGCTTGATCGGCTTGGATTCGTCCGCGAAGGCTTGCTGCGCGAACGCTGGCATGTCAACGGCGAGATTTGTGACAGCGCGATCTACGGCCTGCTCGCGCCGGATTATGCTGCGGCAACCAGGGCAGCGCTCGATTCCACCACGTCGACCCGCACAACCTCTCGGACCGCGTGACTTCGCGCCGTAGCGAGTAGGTCCGCGAACACGCCGGCTGCCGTCAATTCGGTACCTGCACCAGGACCGGAAATCGTCAACGGCGCGACACAATAGTAGTGGCTGTGCAGGATCAACGCATTCTCGCAAGGTGCCAGACGCGCCAGTGGATGCGTTTTCGCAACACGCTCGGGTGCGACGCGGGCGCGAACCAAGCCCGAGGCACATCGCTCGAAGCTGGCCCGGTAGATCCAACGCTCGTGACGCGCTTGCGCAATCGCAACGCGGGCACGCCAACTCAGGTCGGGGGCCTCCAGCGATTCGAGCAAGACGCTCGCATTGGCTTCGTCAAGCAAGCCCTCATCGACCAGTGGCACGCGTTCGATGGCCTCGAAATCGATATCTTCGCCCAAGGCGCGCAACAGGATTACCAACTTGCGCGCCGCATCCTCACCGGACAGATCGCGGCCCGGGTGCGGCTCGGCATAGCCGGCGGCAATCGCCTCGCGCAACGCCGTCGACAAGGCGGCACCTTCATGCACGCGGCCAAGCACGAACGACAGCGTGCCAGACAAAACCGCCTCGAAGTGTTCGATGCGATCACCGCTGTCGCGCAATTCGCGCAGGGTACCGAGCAAGGGCAACTGCGCGCCTACGGTGGTGCTGTCGCGCAGGGTTGCAGCACTTGTGGCCTGAGCCGCGGCAATCGCGTTCGCCAATGGCCAGTCAGCCGATGATCCCAATTTATTCGGCGTGACGATATCGATGCCTGCGGCCAGCAAGCGCGGATAACACTCGGCGATATCGGCGCTAGGGCTTTGGCAAATGCAACAACGCATCGCAAAGCCCGATTCCGGAGACCGCAGCGGATTGACTCAGGGTTTCCGCCGCCGTGACCGCCGGCAGACCGTCGGCTACCACCAGCCAGCGCGTGGAATTGGCTGCCGCGACTAGACGCAGGCGTTGTGCGATGGGCCGCGTCGCGATCAGTTCCAGCAATTGCCGCCCAACCCGGCCGCTGGCGCCGATAACCGCGATGTTCACGCAATTCTGGCGAGATGCCGGCGTACGCGCGACAGAAGTATTGATTTTAGCGGATTTCCCCAGCATGACGACTCGCCCGTTTTTGTGAATATGGAAGTATAGACGTCTAAACGTCCATTTATGAAAACACGGACAGCGTGTCGCAGTCAAGCATAACCTCGCGATTGCCTCTGAAAACTCACGAAAGTTGCTGCCATACGGGGCGCGTCGCTCGCGCTTGCGCGGTGTTTGCCGATGCGTCACGATGGTAGTACTCGCCATCCGGAAGCGGCTAAACCGTGCATACGATCGATTTTATCCACGACCTGGCGGTCATCATGCTGACGGCAGGTGTGGTCACCGTCGTATTCCACCTGTTGCGCCAGCCAGTCGTGCTTGGCTATATCGTCGCCGGGGTGTTGATCGGGCCGCATACTTCGTCGTTCGCGTTAATCACCAATGAAGTTTCGATCCAGACCCTGGCGGAACTGGGCATCGTCTTCCTGCTGTTTTCGCTCGGCCTGGAGTTCAGCCTGCGCCACCTGCGTCAAGTCGGTGTGACCGCAATCGTGGCTGCCCTCGCCGGCATCATCCTGATGCTCTGGCTGGGCTACCAGATTGGCTTGGGCTTCGGCTGGCGCACGATGGATGCGCTGTTTCTCGGCGCCATGCTATCGATTTCCTCGACCACCATCACGATTAAGGCGATCGAAGAATTAGGGCTGAAGTCCGCGCCGTTCGCGCACGTCGTGTTCGCCATCCTGATCATCGAGGACGTACTCGCAATCGCGATTATCGCGTTGCTTTCCAGCGTCGCCGCGACCGGCACCCTCAACGCCAGCGAGGTGCTCGATACGCTGGGGGCATTGATGGTGTTCCTGGTTGCGGCGCTGGTGATCGGTATCCTCACCGTGCCGCGCCTGCTCGATTTCATTGCACGCTTCGAGCGCGACGAAATGTTACTGGTGGCCGTACTCGGCTTGCTGTTCGGCTTCTGCCTGTTGGTGTCGCGGATGGGCTACAGCATTGCGCTGGGCGCGTTCGTGATCGGCGCGATCGTAGCCGAAGCCAAATGCCTGCACCGCATCGAACGCGTCATTGCGCCGCTGCGCGATATGTTCAGCGCGATCTTTTTTGTCGCCATCGGCCTGCTGCTCGACCCGCACGTATTGGTCGACTACGCCGCGCCGATCGCAGTAATCACGCTGGCGCTGGTCTTCGGCAAAGTACTTTCGCGCTGCGGCGGTGCTTACGCTGCCGGTCAGAGCGGGAGATCGGCGCTGCGTGTGGGCATGAGCCTGGCCCAGATTGGCGAATTCTCGTTCATCATTGCCACGCTCGGAACCTCGCTGAAGGTCACTAGCGATTTCCTGTATCCGATCGCAGTGGCGGTTTCCGCAATCACCACATTGTTCACGCCTTATCTGATTCGCGCCTCCGACCCGCTGGCGCGTCGCATTCGCATCGTGATGCCCTACGGTTTGAGACGCATCCTGCGTCTGTACACGGAATGGCTACAGAGCATTCGTTTGTCCGGCGACCGCGCGGTGATCGCAGGAATGGTGCGGCGGATTCTGCTGCAAACCTTTGTCAACTTGTGCCTGGTCATTGCGATTTTTGCCGGCGGTGCCTATCTCGCCAGTGCACGCGGCCTGGATTTGTCCGCGCACTTGCCGAACCGGGTCATGGGCAATTCGCTGATCTGGAGCGCGGCGCTGGTGCTGTCGATGCCGTTCCTCATCGCCGCCTATCGAAAGCTCAAGGCATTGGCAATGATGCTGGCCGAAGTCAGTGTGCACGCTGGCCGCCACACGCAACGCGTGCGCCGCATCGTCGCCGAAGTGCTGCCGATAGTATCGATGGCAGCCATGCTGTTGCTCGTGTGCGCTTTGAGTGCCAGCATCCTGCCGCCGTTTGAATTGTTGATCGCCGTGCTCGCGATGGGCGCGCTGATTCTCGCGGCACTATGGCGCGCCCTGGTCAGGCTGCACTCACGCCTGCAGATCGCGCTGCTGGATACGCTGCACTCGGAAAAGTAGTTGCGCTGGGTTTCGTGTCCCATCGCGCGAAGGTTTCACTCACCATCCGTGCGCAACTCACTTCCAAGATTGCAGAGCTTTCACTCACCTGCGGTGAGCGAGTCACTTCTTCTTGAGTGGCCAAGAAGAAGTAACCAAGAAGAAGGCCACCCCGGTGGGGCGGTCTCCGGGCCTCCTGCCCTGCGACTACGCGAGCGTGCTCCCGGGGTTCGCTGAATGTATGTCCCTATACATGCAGCGAACTGGCGCGCATCGTGCGCGCCACCCTGCGGGCGTTCCTACGCCCACTCGCCGCCCCACAGGGGCCCCATTTGGGCGGCACTCCCTGCCGCAGAAGCGAAAGAACAAATGCGCAAAGCATAAAGCCCTCTCCGCCAAGCTCGCTTGGGAGAGAGGGTTGGGTGAGGGGGAGGTGCCTGGAAAACGACAGGCCAGAGTTTTCGCGCTTACTTACGTTGCTTGATCCAGCAAGAAAGGCAAGTGTCGACACGCTACGGCAACGTAATCACTTTCGTAGGGTGGGTCATGCGCGCAGCGGCGTAACCCACCCAACAGAAACTACTTCGCCGCCATCAGCGCCATTGTCATATCCAGCATGCGGTTGCTGAAGCCCCATTCGTTGTCGTACCAGCTCAACAGCTTGACCAGGTTGCCGCCCATGACGCGCGTCTGCGTGGCGTCGTAGATCGACGACAGCGGGTTGTGGTTGAAGTCGACCGAGACCAGCGGCTTCGTGTTCATACCGAGGATGCCCTTGAGCCTGCCTTCGCTGGCAGCTTTCACCGCGGCGTCGATTTCTTCCTTGCTGGTGGCGCGCGCGGCGACGAAGGTGAGATCAACCACGGAGACGTTGATCGTCGGCACGCGCATCGCGAAGCCATCGAGCTTGCCGTTGAGTTCGGGCAATACGAGTCCTACCGCAGCGGCGGCGCCGGTCTTGGTCGGAATCTGGCTCATCGTCGCCGAACGCGCGCGGCGCAAGCACCTGATCGTTGGTGTAGGCGTGAATCGTGGTCATCAGGCCATGCACGATGCCGATGTTTTCGTGCAGCACTTTAGCCAATGGTGCAAGGCAGTTCGTGGTGCACGAGGCATTGGAGATGACGGTGTGCGACGCTTTGAGCTGATCGTCGTTGACGCCGTAAACAAAGGTGCCGTCCACGTCCTTGTCGCCGGGTGCTGAGATGATGACTTTCTTCGCACCGCCGGCGATATGCGCACTGGCTTTGGCCTTGGAGGTGAACAGTCCGGTCGACTCGATCACGACATCGACACCCAAAGAGCCCCAAGGCAGCTTTGCCGGATCGCGCTCGGCAAATACGCGAATCCGGTCGCCATTGACGATGATATCGCCGCCGTCGACGCCAACCTCTCCAGGGAAACGCCCGTGCGCGGTATCGTACTGGGTCAGATGTGCGTTGGTTTCGGCGTCGCCCAGATCGTTGACCGCAACAATCTGGATTTCGTGCGTGCGGCGGGCTTCGTACAGGGCACGCAATATGTTGCGGCCAATACGGCCATAACCGTTGATCGCGACTTTCACCGACATGGCATAGCTCCGAATACGCAAGGGAACGCGTATTGTACTTCAAGCCACTACAAAGTCTTGATCCAAGTCATTGCGCAACGTGGGTATGTTTTGGCTACCGTTTTTGCGGCGGCGACACCCGGATCACATCAAGCATGCGTGGATAATGGCAAAGTTCGTTTCAGCATTTCATTCAACTCCGTCAGGTGGCGCACGACAACATTTACGCTTGTAATTGATTGGTTGATTACGGGCGTAACGGTAAAAGTCAAATCGATGCAAACCTCATCGTGCAGGCGTCTGGGCTAGAATCCATTGATGGCCCAGCCGCCGTCCGCACGGGAGCCAACCATGACTGCGACAGTGCAATCGTTTCACCACGCGCCAACCGGCACGTGGTCGCATATTGTCAGCGACCCGCTTTCGCGTACCGCTGCGATCATTGATCCGGTGCTGGACTTCGATCCGGCCTCGGGTCGGGTCTGGACCGACACTGCGCAACAACTGCTGGCACATGTTCGCGAACACGCACTGCACGTGGAATGGATTCTGGAAACCCATGCACATGCCGATCATCTGACTGCAGCGGATTGGCTCAAGCGCGCATTGAACGGATCGCCGAAGGTTGCCATTGGCGCCGGCATCGTCGCGGTGCAACAGCATTTCCGCCAGGTATTCGGGCTCGACGCCGATTTCGCCGTGGATGGCTCGCAATTCGATCACCTGTTCGCCGACGACGAACATTTTCGCATCGGCAATATCGATGCACACGTTCTCGCCACACCTGGCCACACTGCCGACGGCATCAGCTATCGGTTCGGCGACGCGGTGTTCGTCGGCGATACGTTGTTCGCGCCGCAGGCAGGCACTGGCCGCTGCGATTTCCCCGGTGCCGATGCGGCCACGCAATACGGCTCGATCCAACGCCTGTACGCGCTGCCCGACGCCACAGGCGTGTACTTGTGTCACGATTATCCAGCCGCTGGCGTTCCGCCGCGAGCGCAAACCACGATTGCCGCGCAGAAGTCAGAGAACGTTCAATTGCGCGCCACCACCAGCAAAGCCGATTACATCGCGATGCGCACCAAACGCGACGCGACGCTTGCCGTGCCCCGACTTTTGTATCCCTCGTTGCAAGTCAATATTCGCGCAGGAAGACTACCGCCATCGGATGCGCAGGGTCGCATTTTCCTGCGCATACCGGTGACGGTTGACGACTTGTAAATGAATCGAATATTCGATTTGTGTTGCTAACTAAAGCGCCCCCTTCCGGCTGCCGCCACCCTTCCCCGCAAGCGGGGGAAGTATTCAAGTGCGCAGCGTGAGGACTTCCTTCCAGCGCTCAACGAGGATGATCCATTTCTTGCCTTCCCCCGCGAGCGCGGAGGATCCATTTCTTCCCTTCCCCCGCGAGCGCGGAGCATCCATTTCTTCCCTTCCCCCGCCAGCGGGGGAAGGTGCCGAAGGCGGAAGGGGGCGCTCTTGATCTGTCTATCGACGTCAAACGCGAGCGGCAGAGTCAACGGACTAATTCTTCGCCGTAATCGCCGGACGAATCTCGATCGCATCGAGCGTACCGCCGACGACTTTCTGATTCGCGTTGGCTTTGGTGACGAATTTGATCGGCACGATGGCATCGCTGGCGACCGCCTTGCCCCCGATTGTCGCAGGCTCGAACGACCAGCCTTTGACGCCGTTGAGCGCCGCCTGGGTCAGCGCCGGCACGCCGGTGGTGTTTCCTGGACCCGACTGAATGGCGGTTGATTCGACGTCGCCATCCGTACTGATGTGCGCCTTGACCAACACCACGCCACCTTGGCCAGCATTCGCTTCGGCTGCGGGATAGTTGATCGCTTTGAGTCGTTTGTAAGATGCAGACGTGCTGGGTGCAGATGCTGGATTGGAATGGGATTCGGCATTGACCGATTTCGCACGCAAGGATGGCGCGCTGGCGGCTGAACCAACCTTGCTATTGAATGGTTTCGCGCTGACCGAAATCATATCCAGCGCACCTGGTGGAGGCGAGGATTCGTACGTCTCCGGGTGTTTCGAATTCGCCCCGTCAATAGAGAAGTGCACAGGAACGACGGCGTGACCGGCAACGGCAACGCCATTGCTCTGTGCCGGATCGAACTGCCAGGAATTGACGGCGTCCAATGCCGATTTGCCAAGGATGCTTGCGCTTGCCGGATCAATGCTGAGAACGCGCGAACTCGCGACTGTGCCATCGGAACGCACGTCAACGTCGACGTAGACGATCCCCTGGATATTCTGCTCGACGGCCGATGGCGGGTAATTCGGTGGGCTCAGCTTCTTGTAGGCGACCGGCTTAGAATTGATGGTCTTTTCAATTTTCGCCAAATCGGCGGCGGTAAAAGGTGACAGCGTGAAATCCAAACGAATGCCTTTCGTGTCGCCAGTACTGCTGCCTTGGTCATTGGCGTAATGAATCACTTCATGTTGACCGTAGCGTGCGATTAGCGGGGAAAGACTCACGCTTTTTCCATTGTGCGTAATCTTGACGTCGACTTGCGCCATGTCTGGAGTTTTTGCGGTCATGGTCGTTTCCAACACCCAGCTCTGAGCACCTTTGGTGACACTCATCGTATAAGTTTCACCCGATTTGTATTGAGGATGAACGAGCTCGTCAGTCACAACAAGTCGATTAGAAGTGTACGATGCCCGCCAAGATGGACGTCTCCGCGATTCCAGACTCTCATTGGTATCGATCACGACTTCACCGTCGACGGTCAGCTTGAAGTCCGATTGAATCTGGGTCTTCCCACTTTGGAAGGCCGCAACTTGACTCGCCGGCTGCGCAGCCCACGCGACGTAGGTTCCACCAACAATCAGTGTGGCGGCGAGCGCAGTTCCAAGCGCGCTGCGGGCGCGGCCCGGTAACGGTTGTTTCAACATGGCGATGCGTTCCTTCAATGGATGGGTGGCTTGCCAGTAGCAGCCGATGGGCAGGCCAATGCCGGCCAATTGGGTTTTGAGCATGGCGTCGGCGTAACTGCGACGCGCGTGCGGGAAGCGTGCGATAACGGTTGCATCACATGCCAGTTCCTGATCGAAACGCAGGCGCGGTGCGGCGAAGTGGATTAGCGGGTTGAACCAGAACACGCCGCGCAGCAACGCCACGAGCGCGTTGATTTGTGCGTCGCCGCGAGCGCGATGGTTGCGCTCGTGTGCCAGGATCAATGCGCGCTCGTCGCTGTTGTAACGCTGTTCAAAATCCGCCGGCAGCACGATGCGTGGACGCCACGCGCCGACCAATGCCGGACAACCGGCAGTAGTCTGCGCAATCGTGGTATCGGCGTCGATGCGCGACAATCGACCGAGGCCGCGAATGAATCGCTGCTGTTGGCGAACGAACAACGCGAGTGCCATGGCAAAGCCGGTCAACCAGGCTGCGAGTAGCCACGCAGAGATATCGATAGGCTGGATTGTTGGTGCAGCAACAACCGCGTTTGGCGTCGGTTGTGCCACCTTTGGCACAACCTCCATCGTAACCGGCAATACCTCGGTTATCACCGGTGCCGGCATCAGCACGGACGCGGCCGCCAATGGCACCAGCAACCACACAGCGTAGGTTGCCATCGCACCAAATCGCCGACGCAAGGGTTTGCGCAAAATCAAAACAAGTGCAATCGCTAGGCTGGATGCGATTGTCGCCAACGCCAATGCATACAGCAGATTGTGAATCACAGGATCAGACATCATGGTCGATCTCCTCGATGAGGCGTTTTAATTCCGCGATATCACGCTTGCTCAATTTGTGCCGTTCGGAAAAATGCGCAACCAGCGGCGCGACACGACCGTCGAACAATCGGTCGAGCAAACCCTTGCTCTGCGTGTGCACGTAATCGGCGCGCTCAAGCAATGGTCGGTAAAGATAATGACGACCATCACGCTGTGCCGCGATCGCGCGCTTCTTCAGCAGCCGATTGAGCAATGTTTTGACCGTCGGCTCCTGCCAGTCGGTAGTCTTGGCCAGGGCCGCACAAACTTCTTCCGCGGTGCGCGGGTGGGCTTGCCAGAGGACGTCCATGACCACGCTTTCGGCTTCGCTAATCGACATTCAATTCACCATTTACAGTTGTAATCTACGTTATAGATTACGAGTGTAATTGATGACTGTCAAGCAAAAAGTAATGGGGTCGGAATTTGGCGCTTCTATCTCGCACTCAGCATCCTCGGCATCCCCGGGGTGCGCAGATCAAGAGCTCCCCCTTCCGCCTTTGGCACCTTCCCCCGCTTGCGGGGGAAGGGAATAAAAGAATGCCCCCCGCTTGCGGGGGAAGGGAATAAAAGAATGCCCCCCGCTTGCGGGGGAAGGGAAGAAAAGAATGCCCGCCGCTCGCTGGGGACGGGAAAAGCAACTTTTCTCAAGCTTGCTTGTTAGTCGGAATGGACAAACATCGAGTTGACCCAACAGGCGCACACGCAACTCGTTAGTCGCGAAAGAATTCCGGATGTTGGGCACTGCGGCTTTCGACCACTGCGGCGCGAGACACGGAAATCATCGAGCGGCGACACGGAATCCTTCCCCTGCAAAGCGGGGGAAGGTGGCGGCAGCCGGAAGGGGGCGCTTTCAGGATGGCGAGCACTACGTTTTGCGAAGCTTCAACCCATCGATTTCACCGCGTCGACCACAGCATCGACGGTAAACCCGAAATACGGGAACAGAACCTCGGCCGGCGCTGAGGCGCCGAAGCGGTCGATACCGATGACGCGACCATCGAGGCCAACGTACTTGCGCCAGAAATCGGTGACGCCGGCTTCAATCGCCACGCGTTTGCGGCACGCGTTCGGCAACACGCCTTCGCGGTATTCGTGCGGCTGTCTATCGAACAGGTTCGTGCATGGCATTGATACGACGCGCGCGGCCACGCCGTCTTTGGCGAGTGCGCGCATCGCATCCATTGCCAGGCCAACTTCGGAACCGGTAGCAATCAGGATTACGTCGAATTTTCCATCCGCCGGATCGGCGAGTACGTAGCCGCCGAGTTCGACCAGGCCAAGCTGTGCCGGCGTGCGCGGCTGATGCGCAAGGGTCTGGCGCGAAAACACGAGGCACGATGGCCCTTCGCGGCATTCGATCGCGACTTTCCACGCAACCGCGCTTTCAACGGCATCGCATGGACGCCAGACCGTGTTTTTGGGAATCAGGCGCAGGGTCGCCAGATGTTCGATCGGTTGATGCGTCGGGCCGTCTTCGCCGAGTCCGATCGAATCATGGGTGTAGACGTGGATCGAGTGCGCCGGAATCAGCGCGCTCATGCGCACGGCATTGCGCGCGTAATCGGAAAACACCAGGAACGTCGCGTCGTACGGAATAAATCCGCCATGCAACGCGAGCCCCGTGCCGATCGCAGTCATGCCGAATTCGCGCACGCCATAATGGATGTAATTCGCGTCAGCACCACCATCGAGAATATTGTGCGAGCCGTTCCAGATGGTCAGGTTTGAGCCCGCCAGATCTGCCGAACCGCCAATCAGTTCCGGCAGCATCGGGCCGAACGCGTTGAGTGCCATCAGCGACGCCTTGCGCGAAGCGACCTGCGGGCCGTCCGCCTGCACCTTCGCGACATACGCCTGCGCCTGCGTGTTCCAGTCGGCGGGCAAATCACGCGCCATGCGACGTTTGAACTCGGTTGCTAGATCGGGATGCGCTTTGGCGTAACGATCGAACAGTGCATTCCAGTCGGCTTCGCGTTTGGCACCAGCAGCTTTGGCATCGTAGGCCGCGTAGATATCGGCAGGAATCTCGAACGGTGGATATTCCCAATCGAGTGTCTTGCGCGCTGCCGCAATTTCGGCTTTGCCCAACGGCGATCCGTGACAACTTTCCTTGCCCTGCTTGTCCGGCGCACCGAATCCAATGATGGTCTTGCACATCACCAGCGTGGGCTTCTCGGTTTCGTCGACAGCTACCTGCAAGGCGGTCTTGACCGATGCCGCATCCTGGCCATCGACATCACGGATCACGTGCCAGTTGCATGCCTCGAAACGTTTGCCGGTGTCGTCGGTGAACCACCCCGGCACTTCGCCGTCGATGGAAATATTGTTGTGGTCGTATATCAAAACCAGCTTGCCAAGCTTCCACGTGCCGGCCAGCGATATCGCTTCCTGCGAGATGCCCTCCATCAGGCAGCCGTCGCCACAAAACACCCACGTGCGGTGATCCACCACATCGAAATCGGGGCGATTGAAGCGTTCGGCCAGCACTTTTTCCGCCAGTGCAAACCCAACGCCATTGGCGATGCCTTGCCCGAGCGGCCCGGTCGTGGTTTCGACTCCCGGCGTATCGGCGGCTTCGGGATGTCCCGGCGTCATCGAGTGCAACTGGCGGAAGTTTTCCAATTCGCTCATCGGCAAGTCGTAGCCGGTCAAATGCAGCAGCGAATACTGCAACATCGAGCCATGGCCATTCGACAACATGAAACGATCGCGATTGAACCAGTGCGGATTAATCGGATTGTGGCGATGGAAATCGTTCCACAAGACTTCGGCGATATCGGCCATGCCCATGGGCATGCCGGGATGCCCGGAGTTAGCTTTTTCGACCGCGTCCATGGAAAGCGCACGGATGGCGTTGGCGAGTTGTCGGCGACTGCGCATAAAAATTCTCGGCGTTGGGATCGCGGGCCGGACAGCACCGCAGCGCTATTTTCGCCGAATACGTAGTACTTGTCGCGTTGGCAAAAAAATCCCCCGGCGTTACATACCGAGGGATTGTAGTCACGCTTCGAAACTATGCAATCGGCGCTACTTTGCGCAGATTACATAACCAGTGACAACAATGTCGCTTGCACCCGGCCCGTTGTAAAAATTATAGCCAGACATGGTCCACGCATTGTTGAAGGTACTTCCACCCGTCATGGACGGGTAGCTTTCAGTGATGTCGAGATTCGTGGCGCCCGACGGACCGCCCTGTGCCGACGATCCTCCACCGATCGCGTACATTGCATTTGGACAAGTTGTCGTGATGGTGCAGGTGTTACCTTTCGAGCAGGTTGTGGTGCTGGTGCTGGTTACATAGACCACCGACGCGGCGATCGAGCCTGTCGCGCCGGTTGCACCTGTGGCTCCCGTTGCGCCCGCCGGGCCGGGTATGGTCGAGTTCGCGCCGGTTGCGCCGGTCGCACCTGCCGGGCCAGTAACACCCGCCGCACCGGTTGCTCCTTTGGCGCCAGTTGTACCCGCTGCGCCGGTCGGACCAGCTGCACCCGTATCGCCTTTCAAACCTTGCGAGCCCGTGGAACCGGTCGGACCGGCAACACCGGTTGCTCCGGCCGAACCTGCTGATCCAGTCGCACCCGTCGCGCCAGTAACACCCGCCGCACCCGTCGGACCAGGTACGGTCGAATTCGCGCCAGTTGCGCCAGTCGCACCTGCCGGGCCAGTAACACCCGCAGCACCCGTGGCCCCTTTAGCGCCAGTTGTACCCGCTGCGCCGGTTGGACCGGCCGCACCCGTATCGCCCTTCAAGCCTTGCGAGCCCGTGGAACCAGTCGGACCGGCAACACCGGTTGCTCCAGCCGAACCTGCTGATCCAGTCGAACCCGTCGCGCCAGTCGATCCCGCTGCGCCGGTTGGACCAGCCGCACCCGTATCGCCCTTCAAACCTTGCGAGCCCGTGGAACCAGTCGAACCGGCAACACCGGTTGCTCCGGTCGAACCTGCAGATCCAGTCGAACCCGTCGCGCCAGTCGACCCCGCTGCGCCGGTTGGACCAGCCGCACCCGTATCGCCCTTCAAACCTTGCGAGCCCGTGGAACCAGTCGGACCGGCAACGCCGGTTCCGCCAGTCGGACCTGCTGCGCCAGCCGCTCCGGTCGCACCCGCCGGTCCCGTGGCCCCGGTAGGACCTGTTGGACCGGACGCACCAGCTGGCGAATTCAGCGCATATTGTGCAATCGGCACGATATTGATCGGCTGCCGCGCGGAAAGCGATTGCTCGTTGCCAGCAGTGGATCCCACCTGGATGTCGAGCCAGTACTGGGTGCCGTTGAATACCTGTCCAAAATCCAGATCAGTTGTAAACAAACCATCGACAACCGAAATCGATTGTGGAATCGAAGCAGTGCCAATCACAGGACTGCCTCCGCTTGAGGCGTCGTAGAGTGTAAATGTAAAATAATATGTGCCGTTGGGCAATGTTCCACCCGTATTTAACTGGCCTTGGTAGGTGAACGCCGTCGTCTGCGGCGTCAACGTTTGCGCCGATGACGGCAGACCCAACGCCGCATACGACATTAGAGCCGCAGCGACCAATACACAAAGTTGTTTACGTTTCATGCTCAACACCCCTCAAAACCGTTGAAGAAAATCTCGTCCCGACCCGTAGTCGGCGCGGCGGACCAGAAGCCCGCCACCAAGGAATACAATGCGGAGCTTGAATACCCGGGGGCCACCTGGCCAACCGTGCCTGTCAAGCGATAACAACTGTTGTGCAATCGCGTCCCGCCTGCGCTGATCCGGTGAAAATCGATCGAAGGCGATGCCAGCTGCGCGCGCGAGTTCGTCCATGGAACAAAGGCAATTCCTGCGAGGACGATTGCCCCCAGCAGGGGCAAGGTTTTTCGTGCCAGCATGCGCAGGCTTGTGTGCTTGTCTTTCATAAGCCCCTCATCAAATCCCGATTTCAAACGCTTTAGGAAGGCATGCGAACATTTGTCGCAAGATGCCGTAAATGGGCAGTACCGCACAATTGAAAGTTACTCTTCGCCACCACAACCGCACGGCAGCTTTTGCGAACCACGTCACATTTTTCGTTTTGTCTGTCGTGATTGACCGATCGGGAAACCTAAGCAATATGAGTGCCAATCAACTGGTTGCTGAACCAAGGTCATTTGTGACCAACAAGAATCCCCTGGGGAGCCGAGGGATTAGATGGTTTCTCATCCCTAGCCACGGAACCTGTTCAATCAGCTGGCAGCATGATTTTGGTGGAGACGAAGCCTACGAAGAACCTGTCGTGGCGGAGGCCCGTATGTCAAAGGGGTACAGCGCCGGCAAAGCCGACTGCTTGCCATTGCCTGCTGGGCTTGTCGTGAATTTCAAACCGTTGCGAAAAATAGTTGAAAAGTCTCGGCTCAACGCGGCCGGTGTCGCGTTGCCATAGCACGCCCGTTCGAGTCGCCCGATGGCTGCGGATTGTGCAGGTTCATCCAGCGCATGCGCCAACTCGCCCAAGTTGCGTAGCCGTGGATGGGTCAGACGCGCCCATGCCATCAATGTACGCGCGATTGCATTGCAATCATCACGCGTGCACGCATCACGAAACGCGCGTCTCGCACCTCGGGTGTCGATGGCCGCTTCGATTGGCGGTTTTGCTGCACGTTCGCGCCGACGTTGCGCCAGTAACCAGAGAATCCACGCAAACACGGTGGCTGCCCAAAGGACCAGGGCGAAAAAGGCAAGCGTTCGCCACAGTACGAGTTCACTGCTTTCGCCTCCCGCCAGCGCAATCGCGCCGGGAGCCGCCGCTGAAGTTGACGTTGCGGCGGCTGTCGTTGCGGTGGAGTTTATCGGTGGCGGGGCTGGCGTGATGGCCGATCCGGCAGCCGCAGCAACCTCGATCGTCACGGCTGGTACTTGCGCGGTTTGTGCTTGATCGTGCGCGGTATCCCACCAAGCTACGCTGATTGCAGGCAAGCTTAACGTGCCCGCACGATTCGGCACGATTGCAAATTTGCGGTCGCGCTCGCCGTACAGCCAATGACCATCGTCGCGGTTCTGTGTCGTGGGCTTGTCGGGGTAGATGTCGGCGCCTTCGATTGATGGCAGCTTCAATTCCGGCAGTTGCTCGAAACCCAGGCCTTGCGCCTTGAGATGCAAGGTGAGCGTGATCGGGTCGCCGACCCGTGCTTTGGTGCCCGCATCGACTCCATCTGTAGTCAACGTGACGGAGCGTGCAGGCAACCAGGTATCGGTACCCGAAGTCGCCGGTTGTGGACGCACATCGAGTACGATCGGGTCGGAGCGCGCAGCAACGCTGCGGCCGCGACTGAAGAAGCTGTTGGCGTCGTTGGGATCCATGGCATGCCCGCGAAAATCAATCGGCTGCAACAAGGTCACGTTGCCGCTATTTTCCGGCAACAACGCATAATGACGTTCGACGACGCGGTATTCGCGCCCCCCAACCTGAGCGCGATAATTGCTGTCCTGGCCAAGCTTGCGCACGACGACGCCCTTGGCCTGGGGATCATCAAGATTGCCATCGATCAGGTTCACCGCGTAATACAATTTCACGGTCAGGCGCACTTGTTGTTGCACGTATGGCGAATGCGGCTCGACCGTGGTTTCGATAAAGACATCGTCGCCAGCCTTGCCGCCACTGCCAGTTGCTGCCGCTTGCACGGTCAAACTGATCGGTTGCGTGGTTTGTCCTGCGACGTTCAATGCCGGAATGGTCAACGCACCGGGATGCTTGGGTTGCAAGGCCACGGCCCAAAGCACTTTGGACGTAGTCTGGCCATTGACCATGTTCACCGAAGTCGAGCCTTGCGAGCCAAGTAGATCAAAGTTGGAAGTCAACGCGCTGAAATCCGGCTTCGCCGCGCTGGTATCGCCGCTGACCTGTACGTTCAACGTGACCGTTTCACCCATCTGCATGGTGCTGCGATCCAGCCAAGCACGCACTTCTACCGCGTGCGCGCCGACGCAAAACCACATCGCTGCCAGCGCGAACAAGCCGGCGAATTTCTTCACATGCATCGTCATTGACCATCGCCTCCGGGCAGCGTGCCGCCATGCCGGCGCTGCTGATATTCGAGTTGGAATTTGCGCCGCAGCAAGCCACCCGGATCGTCGGGAACGCGCTGCAACCATTGTTCGACGGCTTGCTGCTTTTCATCGGGCGGCTTATCGGACTCGCGCGCGCCTAGCCGAACCGGGTTTGGTGGCTGAGGTTTGCCTTTGTCGCCCTGTTCGATGGCCTGATCCATTTTCTTGCTGAATTGCTGTTTGGCTTGCTGCTCGGCCTGGCGTTGTTTGGCCTGCTCTTGCGGGCTTTGCTTTTCAGCACTTTCTTCGGGCTTGGCGGATTTTGAATCGTGCTGCTCATCATCTTTTTGAGCGCCGTCGCGCTTTTGCTGATCCTGATTTTTCTGATCTTGTTGCTGGTTGCCGGATTGCTTTTGAGCCTGCGAATTTTCGTCGGACTTGTCCGCGCCGCCCGATTGCGATTGGCTACTTTGCTGGTCTTTCTTCTTGCCGTTCTGGTTGTTCTGCTTGTCCTGCTGTTGCTGATTCTTCTTTTGTTGCTTAAGCCAATCTTCGATCGCTTTCTTGTTCACCAGGGCGTCGGCCATGTTGTGATCGCGCTGCAATGCTTCGTCATAGGCGGCAACCGCCTTGTCGTATTGACCCTGTTTGGCCAAGGCGTTGCCGCGGTTGTATTGCGCATTGGCCGTGTCGGGGCGCGCAAAGTCCTCAGCCGCCGCGCGGTAATCGCCCGCCCGATAGGCAGCCGCGCCACGCAGATCCGGATCCTGCGCAAGGGCTTGCGCCTTGTGCGCATCGCCGGCATCCAGTGCTGCGCGTGCACGTTGATCAGCACGTTGCCACAAATCGCTCCACGAAAATGCGGCGGCCGGTTGGGCGTGGACGATCAGCACCAGCGGCAACAACATCAGCCAACCACGACGGAATCCGAATGCAGCCAGGGGTAGAAGCAAAAGCAAAAGCCACGGTCCACGATCGAGAAAGCGCGAAGTGGTCTGTTTCGTTTTTGCTGCATGTGTCGACGCGCGGGATTGCAGAGTTCCGAGCACGCTTTCCAGATCGCTGTCGTCGCTGCTGACGCTGGCATAGCTGCCGCTACCAGCATGCGCAAGCGCAGCCAATCCGGTTGCGTCGAGCTTGGGCAATTCGATGTCACCCTGCGCATTTTTCAAAAATCCGCCCTGCGGCAACACCACCGGCGCGCCTTGTGCACTGCCGACGCCGATAACCAATACGTGCACGCCGCGACTGCGTGCCCGCTGCGCCGCAGCCACGCCATCGCTGTTGGCCGAATCGGCGAGCAAAATGATCTGGCCGCCATCGAGTCCGGCCTGATGGATGAGTTTCACGCCCAGGTCAATCGCTTGCCCGGTGTCATTGCCGTCAACCGGCATGACGCTTGGATCCAGTGCATCGACGAGGTTGCTGACCGTGTTGACATCGTCGGTAAGCGGCGCGACGACAAAGGCATCGCCCGCGTAGGCGATCAACGCGGTCTGCATGTCCTGACTGCGCTTGAGGATATCGTCGATCTTGAAGCGTGCGCGTTCAAAGCGGCTTGGCTTGATGTCGTTGGCGGCCATGCTCGAACTCAAGTCCAGTGCAATCACGCGCGCGGCGCGATTCTGATACAGCGGTTGCGGCAGGCGTTCCCAGGCTGGGCCGGCCAGCGACAGACAGGCCAATATCCAGCCGATGGCGATGATCCAGCGCGGCGAGCGCACACCCGCAGCGTCGTCTTCGGGGGCCAACAGATGCGGCAACAGGTGTGCGTCAACTGCCGCGCGCCAGGTACCCGCGTCCGCGCCGCGGCGAGCGAGCGTGAACCACAATAGCGGCACCGCGGCCACGGCCAGCAACCACCATGGGCGCAAAAAATGGAAGTTTGCGAATATGCCATTCATGCTGATGTTCTCGCTGCAAACCGGCCCGGCAGCGGCGTTGCCAAAAGTGCTGCACACAGCGCGATGAACAAGGCCAGCGATAGCGGCCAGAAGAACAATTCGTCGACGGGTCGGTAGCGCGGCTGTGTCGAGTCGGTTGGTTCGAGCTTGTCGATATCAAGATAAATACCGGCAAGCTCGGCCGTATCGCGTGCGCGGAAAAATTTGCCGCCGGTCTTTTCTGCCATCTGCGTCAGCAGCTGCGCATCGAGTTGGGCCGACGGATTGACGATCTGGCTACCGAAGAATCCTCCAATCTCCATGGAGTCCGCGCCGATGCCGATAGTATAGATTTTCACATGTTCGGCCACCGCCAAATCGATTGCCTTGTGCGGGTCGAGAGTGCCGGCACTGTTGACGCCATCGGTAAGTAGAATCAACACACGCTCTTTTTGCGGGCGATCACGCAAACGCTTGACGGCCAAGCCGACGGCATCGCCGATCGCCGTTTCGCGGCCGGGCAATCCGACTGCGGAACTGTCGAGTTGCTTGAGCACGGTGGCATGATCGAACGTCAGCGGCGTGAGCATGTAGGCTTGCGAGCCAAATACGATCAGCCCGATGCGATCGCCAACCCGTCGCTGGATGAAATCCCCGGCGATTGCCTTGACCGCGGCGTAGCGACTGACTGGGCTACCGCCAATTTGCATGTCCTGCGTGCTCATACTTCCAGACGCATCGACTGCGAGCAGCAGATCGCGCCCACTACGCGGCAACGCTTGCGCATCGCCAAGCCATTGTGGCCGCGCCACCGCAGTGATCAACAACGCCCATGCGAGCAAGGCCAGCGCGCTGCGCCAACGCGGGACCGGTGTCGCACCACCTGCGGCGTCCAGCCCGGTCAACGCAAATGGCAGGCGCAAGGCCGCGCCCACGGGGGTACGCGCAACCGGCAACAATCGCGCGATCAGCCAGGGTATGGGCAGCGCGAGAAACATCCATGGCCATGCCCATTCAAGCACACGCCACCCCCGCATCCAACGTTCGATGCGTCCAACGCCGAACCAATGCAATCAGCGCCGCAGTATCGTAGTCGACGTTTGCGCGATACGGCGCTTCGTTCAGAACCCGGCCGATTCCGGACCGGAATTCCGCGCCACCGGAACGCTTGTCAAGATACTCCAGCCAGCGTTCACCCTGCCAGGCCACCGCCGCCGGTTGTTGCGCGAGTGCGATACGCCGCAGGAATAGTGAAAGGGCTGCCGCCAACACCACCGGATCGTCGTGGGCATCGCCGATACAACGATCCAGCTCGGCAAGTATCGCGCGACGATGCCGACGCTTCTTGCGAGCCCGGCGCAACGTGAGAATGGCAAAGGCAATGAACATGACAAGAATGGCGGCCGCGATCCACCAGCCCGGCGCTGGCGGCCACCATCCCGGGTCGGGCGGAAGGTGTATGTCACGCAATTGTGGGCCGCCATTCGGGTTCATGCCGGCTTGGCCTTGGCCGAACGACCCTTGCCGCCCAAACCGAGCAAGCGTGCGAGGGCGGCGTCGGGTTCTTCCTGGGTTTCAAGTTGGGTCCAGCGCAACGCGCGGCGTTTGAGCATGTCAATCATTCGCTCGCGTCGACGCGCAAATAGCTCGAGCCACTGCTTGCGCGTTTTTGCAGCGGCAAAATCCAGTGTGACCAGCCCCGATTCGCTGCGCATGGCGTAGCGCGCCGGCGGTGGTGCGGCTTGCTCAAGCGGGTCGCTGATAAGGATTGTCACCACTTCGCAGTGTGCCGCCAGCATGGACAAGGGCGCCTGCGCTTCGGCATCGGCACCGAACCCGTCAGTGAGCAAGACGATACGACAGCCTGGGCGCGCCAAACGATGCGCGCGTTGCAAGGCTTGTGATAGCGCCACGGGAGCTGCATCGCCACGCGAAAGCGCGTCCCACTGCGCCAGCGCACGCAATACGCGCAAGGCACCGCGAGAACCGCCGCCCGGTTTGACTTCGGCATTCAGGTTTGGCCCGAATCCCAGCGCACCCACCCGATCGCCGCCGAGCACCGCGGCCCATGCAATCAATGCCGCGGTGCGCGCGGCTTGTACCGATTTGAATCGCTTGCGCGTTCCAAAACGCATGCACGCATTGCAATCAACCAGCAGAAATGTGCTTTGCTCGCGTTCCTCCTGGAACAACTTCGTGTGCGGGCGGCCAGTGCGTGCAGTTACACGCCAGTCCATCTGGCGTATGTCGTCGCCGGGTTGATAGTTGCGCGACTCCACATAGTCCACGCCGCGACCGCGGAAGCGTGATTCATGCGTCGCAGCGCGCCCGCCGGAAACACGTTGCGGCGGACGTGCAAAGCGACTTGCGCGCTGGCGCATGGCGATCAGCTCGGCAAGCTCTACATCAATGCCGGAAGCGGTCGCGGGTTGAGGGATCGATGATGAGGGCATGTATCGGCAATGGATTGCGCACGCGAATGTGGAGTCGATATTTTTCGAAACAGTTTGCGCTTGCGCGTCGCGCTACCCGCGCAGGCTCAAGGCAACGCGACACGTTCGAGCAGGCGCTCGATGATCGTATCCGAAGTCACACCTTCGGCCTCGGCTTCGTATGTCAGCAGAATACGATGCCGCAATACGTCCGGCGCTATCGCGTGGACGTCTTCTGGCGCGACAAAATCGCGGCCGTTCAACCATGCGTGGGCGCGTGCGCAACGATCCAGCGCGATGGTTCCGCGCGGGCTTGCTCCGTAGCTGATCCAGCGTGCGAGATCGTCGCCGTAGAGTTTGGGCGTGCGAGTCGCCAATGTCAGTTGCACTAGATATTCTTCCAATGCAGGAGCCAGATGCAGATTCAATATTTCTTCACGTGCGGCAAAAATCTGGGTTTGGTTCAAACAACGCTGCGGTGCTGTCATCTCGTGCAATGCCGTACGAGCGCGCCCACGAGCGAGTTTGAGAATCGCCGCCTCGGCTGCTCCGTCGGGATAGCCGATGCGCACATGCATCAGAAACCGATCCAATTGTGCTTCCGGCAAGGGATATGTACCTTCCTGCTCGATTGGATTCTGGGTGGCCATGACCAGGAACAGTGGCGGCAGCGGATAGGTTGTGCGTCCAACCGTTACCTGCCGCTCGCCCATCGCTTCGAGCAGCGCCGACTGGACTTTTGCCGGGGCGCGGTTGACCTCGTCAGCAAGCAAGAGATTGTGGAAAATCGGGCCACGCTGAAATTCGAAGGTCGCCTGCTGAGGGCGGAATATTTCCGTTCCGGTCAAATCGGCCGGGAGCAGGTCTGGAGTGAATTGCACGCGATGGAAATCGGCTTCAATGCGTGCGGCCAGTTCTTTGATCGCCGTTGTCTTGGCCAGACCGGGCGCGCCTTCAACCAGTAGATGGCCATCAGCCAGCAACGCAATCAACAATCGATCGACCAGCGCAGACTGACCGATGATGCAGCTGGAAAGTTCTGCGCGCAGCGAGGCGAAAGCAGCGGCAAGCGCGCCGCCGGTTTGGGAATCTGGCATATCCATGATCAACTTCGTTTTTGGGAGGTAATGATCGCACGAGCGTCGCATCTGTGCGCTGTTACGACCACAACTCTTGAGAAAGGTTTCGTTTGCTCGAACGGTCAACGCAGACGAATTACCTTGGCATTGGTCGCAAGATCTCGTCGACGCTCGTGGGTTTGCCGATCAGATAACCTTGCGCATATTGGCAACCCAGTTCGTTGAGCTGCGTCATTTGGGCCGGCGTTTCCACGCCCTCCGCAACCATATCGCAGCCGATTGCCTCTGCCATACCCACCACTGCGCGCACGATGGCCAGGCATCGTGGATCATCGAGTTGCCGTACAAATCCCTGATCGAGTTTCAGGGTATCGAAATGCAATTTGTGCAGATGTCCTAGATTCGAATACCCAGTGCCGAAATCGTCCAGGGCGACAAGTATGCCAGCACGGTGGCTGGCATCAATCAATGCGGCTACCTTGGCGTAATCCAGAATCAGGCTCTCCGTAATTTCAAGTTTCAGCCGCTGCGGTGCGATATCGTGCGCGCTCAACTGGGCAAGCACGCGATCGACAAAATCGGCGTCTTCAAGCTGGCGCCCGGATACGTTCAACGCAATAAATGAATTGCTATTGGCACTGGCTTCCCCCAAACGCTGCAACGCCACGCAGACTTCACGCAGAACATATTCCCCAACCGGCACAATCAGTGAAGTTTCTTCGGCCAAGGTGATGAAATTTGACGGCGAAACGATTCCGCGTTCTGGATGCGTCCAGCGTGTCAGTGCCTCGAATCCGGCAAGGCGATGAGTGGCAATTTCCTGGATTGGTTGAAGGCAAATTTCGAGCTCGTGCCGCTCGAGCGCATTGCGCAACTGGCTCTCCAGCCTGATCTTGTCCAGGGCGAACGCGGACTCGGCGCTTTGCCCTGACTCTGGGTCGTTGCTGTGGCCGGTAAACGTAGCTAGTGCCCTGCGATAGCGTGACAACTGACTCAGCAACAGCGATCGTACAACTGGGTCGGCGGCAGCCAGGCGTTCCGCAAACTGGGTTCGGTCAATCGGCGTGAGCACGCACGCATCCACGGCCGTGGCAGTTGCGCTGCGCGGTGAGTCGTCGAGAACCGCCATTTCACCGACCAGTGCGCCCGGGCCAAGATTGCCCAGCAGCATGGGACCGCTTTCGCGTTGTGCGGTGATGCACAAGATTCCAGACTCGATCAGAAACGCCGTTGTCGGCGGATCGCCTTCACGGAATAGAACCTCGTTGCGCTCCAGTTCAATTCGATACGCGGAAGCCATTTTCGCAAACCCCAGCGCCATGGCAGGCGTTGCTGCGATGCTAACAGGCTTGGTCGCAAAAAAAAGGGCCGCATTGCTGCGGCCCTGTTTTCATTTTCAATCGTCGCTACTTAGTTGCAGATAAGTGGCGGACTGAAGGCCGATGCCGCGACGCCGCTGATGGTAACGTTTGCCGTCGCGTTGACAGTACCCTGCGAGTAGGTGAACGTGCAGACACTGCTTGGAGCAGGAGGCGTCGCCACGCAGAAACCGGATGTCGTCACGCTGGCATCAGCTATGCCACCCGCACCTGTAACGTACGACGGCGCATCCAAAGTTGCTGTACCGCCGCCAGTACATGATCCAGTGATTGTGGCGCCAGTCACCGGGTTGCCAAGACCATCTTTCAAGTACAAGGTGATCCCGTAGGATATCGGTGTCGTTCCTGCATGGCTGCTGATGGCCGTTGGCACTGCGGTCAGCACGGCGTTGCCTACATCGATATTTACCGTGGCACTGAGTCCAGAAATGGTGAAGATGATCTGCGCACCACTTCCCGGTTGAATTCCCGAAGTCACAACTGAGGTGACCGAACAACCATCTGCGCCGGTTGGGTGAGCCAATGCACCCGCAGGTTTCCCGTCAGCCGTTCCGGTCCCGCCATTCAGATTCGAGAAACTGAAATTGATCGTTTGACCGGGGATTGGGCTACCAACTGCGTCCTGCAGACATACGGTAACCGTCTGAGTCGTGTTGCCGAAGATGGTTTCCGGTTCAGCAAACAATTTCGCCGGACCAATACCGAGATAGCGCAAGCGCACTGCGTCGGCAACAGTCTTGGCGATTCCATTTCCCTGGGTCGTACCGGTGCCCTGCGCCCAGATGACAGCGGACTGACCAATACGGGATTGCGGATAGCGCAGTGCCACGCCAGCAATGCCATTGGGTGCGCCGTTGGAATCGGTTCCCGTGAACGCGTTGGCGTCGATGTTGCCGGCCGTCGCACGCCCGATCACATAGGGGATATTGTTGCCGGTATCGACGCTGACGCCGGTGGTGTCATTCAAATTGAATGCCTGTGTGACATTCAAGCTGCCCTGGTTGTTGATGTGTTGCACGGTGCGTGCACTTTCCAGGTCGGCATCGCCCGAGGTCTCTTTGCCGAATAGAACCAGCGCATCACCTGGACCCGCGCCCGCACCAGCAGTTTGAAATGCACCGTTGGGAGCCGTGAACAAATTACCGCCTTCCTGCGGATTGCCGTCGTTGCCGGAGAGTTCGAAGGTGCCACTGCCCTGCTCGGGGTAGCCGAAAACTGGTGCATCAATCAGACCAAATCCGATCTGAGTTCCAGGCAGTACCGGGTTGCCCTGACGATCCGTGGCCAGAATGGTGACCGGAACTGTGTAAACCGGAGTTGGAGTTGAAGTACCCGACGAACTGCCGTTGTCGACGACCGGCAACAGATTCGGGTTGATCGCCGGATTGGTGATCTTGATGCTGAACAGCTTACCGTCGGAAACCACGACGGTCGCAGTGGCACTTACCGGATCCTGAATTTGGTTGTCGACGTTGTTGTCGCCGCGATCAGCGGTTGCCTTGACCTGAACGGGGCCTTGTTTGGTCCCAGCCTGGAAAGTTACCCCAGCGATGCCGTTATGCGATTGTCGAATCCGGCCGGATCCGCCACAGCGACATCGTTACCATCGGTGACGTTGGCCAGGACTTGCGTGCTTTGCGGGCCCCCAGAACCAGAAATGTACACGTTGCCATTGGCGATCGCTGTGATCGACGAGGGCAAACTCGAAGCCACGCCGGCAACTGTAAATGTCATCTGCGAACTGATGGTTTGACCATTGTCCGGGTCGACTGCGGTAACGCTAAGTGTCGTCGTCCCAGGGGTGTCGAATGAATGCACGAAGATCGCGCCGTTGCCACCAGTCACGTTGACCGGGCCACTGCCGAGGATTGTCAAGAATTCGTTGCCTTCGGCAGTTGGCGGAGTCTTTGTAAGCCCCGTCCAAGGTGTCGTTGGATCATCAAGCGTCGAAAAGCCAGCGACAGTAACAGGGTCGATCGATACATTTACCGGCAAGGTACCAGACACTAGTTGACCATTGGTGTGTCGCCACGTAATAGTGACTTCGGAAATGTAGGGTGAGCCGATGTAGTTGCCCGGGAAAGGATAGCTAGAGCTTGGGTAAGGGTTCAACGGCAATGTCGTCGAAGTCGCGCTGAGTTGCAAGCGCGGGTCTTGGGTATTGCCTGCTTTTACAGTGACATCGGTCGAACCCGTGTAGGTCACGGTGCCACTTACGCTGCCTGTCGTAATGATTGTTACAGACGCGATGATATGCGCCACGCCTGCCTGATTGGAACTGTTGAATGTGAAACTGGCGATGCCTCCACTGAGTGCATTGCTCGCCGTCGTACCGGAACTTCCGGCAGCGCCGCTGAGCGTACCAATCGTGGCAGGGCTCAACGTTGCGTTGACGCCTGCCCCATCCTGGGCGGGAGTTCCATCCGGATTTTTCACCGTAACGGTAAGCGTGGTAAATGAATTGGTATCGATCGACGAAGCCGCCGGTGCAATTTTCACGCTCAACACCGGTGCGCCGCCAAATGCCGAGTTGTTGCCGCCGCCACCGCCACCGCAACTCGCCAACAACGTGCTCGCAAGCAGTAATACGAAAGTTTTGCACAGGGCCTTCATTTCAAATCTCCAAGCTTGCGATTTCATGGATTCATGTCTCCAGCAACGATTGTCGTGACAATTTCGCGAGATGCGAAACTGCCATCAATCATTGCATGCTCTCGTTGAGAATTCGCGGCGTCACGAAAATCAGCAACTCCGCCTTCTGATTGTTCTTTTTGGTATCGCGGAACAAGGCGCCAAGTCCGGGGATATCGCCAAGGAAAGGTGTCGACCAACACGGACGTGTTGATCTCGCGCTTGTCCAGCTGCGGCACGAAGCCACCACCCGGATTCGGTACCAGTTTGTTGATGGCGTCCTTCTTGACGTCCAACGCCAGGAACACGCGATTGTCCGCAGTGATAGTGGGCGTTACTTTCAGCTCAAGCACCGCTTCCTTGAACTGAACCGTTGCGGTAGCTGCGCCACCGCCCGCCGATCCACCAGTAAATGTGACATAACCAATTTCCTGACCCTGCTTGATGTCGGCTTCCTGCTGATTGGCGGTAATTACACGCGGACTAGAAATCAGCTCGCTTCGGCCTTCTGTCTGTGCGGCCGAAAGTTCCAAATCCAGCAAGTAATCCGCACCGAGAATTGCGAGGCCGAAACTACCAGACGGGCTTGTCACAGGCAGATTGACGTTCAGGCGATTGCCAATATTAGGGACCAGTATGCCTTGTCCATTTGATCCTGGTGAGGAGATTGGCAGACCACCGAAACCTTGGAAGCGGTTGCGCAGTGCGATATTCGCCATCTGATCAGCAGCATCGAGCGACCCGGATGTCGACACAATCGTGTTGTTCTTCTGATAGCCGCCGCTGATGCCAAACTTGGCACCTAGCTCACGCGCAAAATTGTCGGTAGCAACAACCACTCGTGCCTCGATCAGCACCTGACGAACCGGTTTATCGAGCTCAGCAACGAGGTTGCGGATTTCTTCCACCTTTTCCGGTGTGTCGACAACCAACAAGGTATTGGTGCGCTCGTCATAGCTGACCTGACCTCTCGGGGACAAGAAGCCTCCAACCTGATTCCCACTTCCGCCGCCTTGGGCTCCGACTGCTTGCTTGGACTTCTGCGTCAATAGTTCCGCGATATCCTTAGCCTTGCCGTAACTTACCGGTATATACACAGTGATGGTCTGCGCCACATCTTCCAATTTCTGTTTTGACGCGGCCAACGCCTGTTCACGTTCGGCAATTTCCTTTTGCGGTGCGACCCAGATCACGTTGCCGTTGCGACGCTGGTCCAATCCCTTCGCACGCAGCACGATATCCAGTGCCTGGTCCCACGGCACATTGATCAAGCGCAAGGTGACGTTGCCGGTGACTGAATCGGAGACGACGATATTCAGATCCGATACCTGCGCGATCAGCTGCAGGACTGATCGGGTGGGAATATCCTGAAAGTTGAAAGTGACGCGATTACCCGAGTACACGGGGGGTGCATTCGGATCTTTTTTGGCCTCGACTTCTTTCGGCGAAATCTCGACGATGTATTGGTCACCAGCTTGATAAGCCAACTGGTCAAAGGGTGCCTTGGCGGAGATCTCCATGTGCACGCCATTGCCTTTCGTG
>CAJDUT010000013.1_pt1 | contig 41521 bp, 38 predicted proteins | sample 7390981 | NCBI WGS metagenome assembly CAJDUT01 (sample SAMEA7055681, study PRJEB34461) | soil metagenome | biome: terrestrial ecosystem; feature: Peninsula; material: soil | place: Antarctica | collected 2016 | reverse complement strand
GATCACGTTCGGAACATCCTCACCACGCAGGCGCAACGGTATGCTTTTTATTGTACGCACGTTTGCACTGACGTCTTCGCCGATTTTTCCGTCGCCGCGTGTGGTGCCGCGTACGAAATTGCCACTCTCATAACGCAGGCTGATGGCTAGTCCATCGAACTTCGGTTCGACTGAAAACACAGGGTCAGAGATATCTAGTCGCTTCTCGATACCTCGAACAAAATCGCGCACTTCGTGATGTGGATCGACGCCGGGATTTGGCTCCGGATCAGAAAACGCATTGGCCAGCGACAGCATTGGGCTTTCATGATGCGATTCCGCAAACGCACCGGATGGCGGCGCACCCACGCGCTGGGTCGGCGAATCCGGCGTGGCAAATTCCGGATGCGCGGCTTCCAGCGCTTCGAGCTCGCGCATCAGCTTGTCGTATTCGCTATCGGCCAATTCCGGCTCATCGAGTACGTGATAGCGGTAATTGGCGTCGTCGAGCATGCGGCGCAGGGTGGCCGCGCGTTCGTGCGTGTCGCTTGAGGCAGTTTTTGTCATCGTTCAGGCAGCATCACTTGGGTATGCCAAGTTTACGGTCTCACATGCCATTTCGGCAGATATTTCCGCCGATTCACTGGCGACTTGCAGTCGTCTTGCGCTTGAACGATGCTTGCCTGCGAACGGGAGACAATCAAATGGCAAAATCGAGCTGGGCACCCTTCCCAAACCCCGACAAGACCTTCGACTACACGGGTGAAAAGCTCGCCCGTGCGTGGCCGAAGCTGCACGCGGGCGATCAGGAACCGTTCCCCGATGAAAAGCACGTCGCCCGTTTGCTCAAGGCGAATCCAGCACTGGGCAAGGATGCGGGCAAGATTGCCGCGCAGTTGTGCGATGCCTGGCGCGCATTTCATCGCGGGGACTTTCAGCAGGCACATGACGCGGGAGTAACATTGAAAGCGCTCGGCGCATCTGTTGCGATCAAGGCTGGCGGCATTCATGCGACATACTTGGTTAAAAGCGACAAGGAAAAGATCGCGCGTTACGAAGCGCTGGCCAAATTGGCAGACCACGCCATCGCCACGCTACCGGCCGATGCCAACAGCCATTATCGGCGCGCGTTTGCACTCGGCCGCTACAGCCAATGTCTGTCGATTGCGCAAGCGCTTACTCAGGGCATAGCCGGCAAGGTACGGACATCATTGGATACCACGCTCAAGCTTGCGCCTAAGCACGCCGAGGCGCATACGGCGATGGGCTTGTATCACGCCGAGATCGTCGGCAAGGTCGGCGGGATGCTGGCAAAGCTCACCTACGGTGCCAGCGCGGCTGAAGCCGACAAGCAATTGCAGCAAGCGTTGAAACTGACGCCAGATTCACCGATCGCGTGGATCGAATACGCGAATGCGTTGCTGCTGCTCCACGGCAACAAGCGCGAAGACGATGCCGCCGCTGCGTTCGATAAAGCCGCGCGCTGCAAGCCGCGCGATGCGATGGAGGCGTTGGATGTGGCGCATGCGCGTTCGCGAATCGAGTAGTCGACTTCGGGCACGCATTCGACGTCGGCAGGCGGCTCGCTGACACATTTTGATCCGTACATTGGCATCGCCGCGATTTGCACTGGACAATAGGATTGCCTAGGGTGATAGGTTCTGGCCGGGCATCGATCCGGCGAAATCCACGCAATACCGAGGTTATACATGCAGATTGCCGCAGAAAAAGTCGCATCGTTTCACTACACCCTGACCAATACCGATGGCAAAGTCATTGACAGCTCGCGTGAGCGCGGACCACTGAGTTACCTGCAAGGCGCAGGTAATATCGTGCCGGGACTGGAGCGCGCGATGCACGGACACAGCCATGGCGACAAATTCCAGGTAGAAGTCGCGCCGGAGCACGGCTATGGCCAACGTCATCCGCAATTGGTGCAGAAAGTACCCAAGAGTGCGTTTGCGAATGTCGGCGAACCCAAGCCCGGCTTGCAGTTCCAGACGCGCGGCCCGAATGGTCCTATGCTGGTGACCGTGACGGCGGTCGACGGCGATGAAGTCACCATTGACGGCAACCATCCTCTCGCCGGCGAAACTTTGCATTTCGATATCGAGGTGACCGATGTGCGCGAGGCCAGCCAAGACGAGCTCAACAACGGTCGCGTACTGGCGGCCGCCAACGACGCCTGATGGAATTAACGACTTGATCGCGCGTAGTCGGATCGCCACGCCGATCCGGCGCGCGATTGACGCCGTGCTAGTTAATGCCGGCGCAGCCTGATGCAGTACGACGCCGACATTCTGATTGTGGGCGGCGGCATCAACGGCGCGGGTATCGCGCGTGATGCCGCGGGGCGCGGATTGTCGGTCGTGCTGTGCGAACAGCACGATCTAGCCTCGCATACATCCAGCGCCAGCACCAAACTGATTCACGGCGGACTGCGATATCTGGAGCAGTACGAATTTCGTCTCGTCGCCAAGGCGCTGGCCGAGCGCAGTGTGCTGCTGCGCCTGGCACCGCACATCATCTGGCCGCTGCATTTCGTATTGCCGCATGAATCGCATTTGCGCCCCGTGTGGATGATTCGGCTGGGTTTGTTGTTGTACGACAAGCTCGGCTCTTCGCATCGCTCGCTGGCTGATTCGCGCTCGCTCGACCTGACGAAACACGTGGCTGGCGCGCCCTTGCGCGAAGGCTTCGCGCACGGCTTCATGTACTCCGATGCGTGGGTGCAGGATGCGCGACTTGTCGTAATCAACGCGATGGATGCGGCTCAGCGCGGTGCCGATATCAGGGTGCGTACTCGCTGCGTTTCGGCGCGCCGCAACAGCGATCATTGGCAGGTCGAACTAATGGATGCGCGCGGCGACAAGTCATCGTTGCACGTGCGCGCATTGGTCAACGCAACAGGTCCGTGGGCTGCCAGCTTTCTCGATGACATCGCCGCCATCCACGATCATCCCAGGCTGCGCCTGGTCAAGGGCAGCCACATCGTCGTGCCGGCGTTGTTCAAGCACGAATACGCGTATATTTTCCAGCAGCCGGACCGGCGCATCGTGTTCGCGATTCCGTATGAAAGCGCGTACACCTTGATCGGCACAACCGACGTCGACTATCAGGGCGATCCGGCCGACGTCCACATCGCGACCGATGAAATCGATTACCTGTGCGCTGCGGCAAACCGCTATTTTCGTCGCGAGATCAAACCCGCCGACGTGGTGTGGAGTTACAGCGGCGTGCGTCCGTTGGTCGACGATGGCAGCGGCGACGCAAGCGCGGTCAGTCGCGACTACCGACTCGAACTCGACAACGCAACTTCCGCGCCATTGCTCAACGTGTTCGGTGGCAAGATCACCACGCACCGACGCTTAAGCGAAGAGGCTGTGGACCAGCTTTGTATCGCGCTGAAGCGTGAACTGCCTGCTTGGACGCAAGACGGCGATCCATTGCCCGGCGGCGACTTTGCCGATGCCGAGCGCCTCATCGCATTGTGGGCCGAGCGTTGGCCCTGGCTACCGGTCGCGCTGGCACATCGCTGGCTGCGGCATTTCGGCACCTGCACTGAGCACCTGCTCGAGGGCGTGCAGAAACTCGAGGACCTCGGCCAACACTTCGGCGCAGGGCTGTACCGCGCTGAAGTCGACTATCTGATCGACCACGAATGGGCGCGATGTGCCGAGGATGTGGTTTGGCGCCGGACAAAGCTGGGCTTGCGCCTGACACCCGATGCGTTGCAACGACTCGATGTTTACATCGCCGCGCGACTCAAGAGTTTTGGTGTAGCGGCAGCGTGAGGGTCGTGGGCGTTACCTAACCGCGAGCATTTGGAAGCCAATCATTTACCACGAAGGACACGAAGGTAAGATCTGCCGGTGGCTTTGCCTTTGTCTCTTCCAATATTTCTGCTCTCCCTTTGTGTCCTTGGTGTCCTTCGTGGTAAACCTTCTTGAGCTTGCTCAGGTACACCCATGGCACAGAAAAAATACGTCGTCGCCATCGATCAAGGCACCACCAGTTCGCGCGCGCTGGTGTTCGATCGTCTTGGCGATGTTATTGGTTCGGCACAGCGTGAGATTGAGCAGATTTTTCCGCGTCCCGGTTGGGTCGAGCACAATCCCCGTGAGATTCTCACCAGCGTGCTGATGACATTGACCGAAGCCATGCACACGGCACGAATCGACGCCGTCGACGTGACCGGCATCGGCATCACCAACCAGCGTGAAACCAGCGTCGTCTGGGATCGAAAGACCGGCGAGCCGGTCTACAACGCCATCGTCTGGCAATCGCGGCACTCCGCACAGATTTGCGCGGATTTGCGCGACGATCGCGTCGAGGCCATGCTGCGCGAGCGCACGGGCCTGGTGCTCGATGCGTATTTTTCCGCGACCAAACTCAAATGGTTGTTCGACAATGTCGACGGCGTGCGCGCACGCGCACGGCGCGGCGAGTTGTTGTTCGGCACCATCGACACCTGGTTGATCTGGAATCTGACCGGCGGCAAAGTACACGTCACCGATATCACCAACGCGTCGCGTACGCTGCTCTACGATATTCATCGGCGCTGCTGGGATGCCGATTTATTGAAGCTGTTCGACGTACCCGCATGCATGCTTCCTGAAGTGCATTCTTGCAGCGAAGTTTACGGCAACGTTGAACCCGCGCACTTTTTTGGCCACACGCTGCCTATCTGCGGTATCGCCGGCGATCAGCAGGCCGCGCTGTTCGGCCAGGCGTGCTTCGCGCCAGGCATGGCAAAGAATACGTACGGCACCGGTTGCTTCCTGCTGATGCACACGGGAGACAAAGCCATCGCGTCGCAGCACGGTTTGTTGACGACGCCAGCATGGGATATCGGCGGCCAAGTCGAATACGCATTGGAAGGCAGCATTTTCGTCGCCGGTTCCGTGGTGCAGTGGCTGCGCGACGGCTTGCGCATGATCGACACGGCGAGCGACTCGCAAACGTACGCGGAGCGTGCCGGTGACAATGCTGGTGTCTACATGGTGCCAGCATTCACGGGTCTGGGCGCGCCCTATTGGGACAGCGACGTGCGTGGTGCCGTATTCGGTTTGTCGCGCGGCACCAGCAAGGAACAATTCGTGCGTGCCGCACTGGAATCCATGGCTTATCAAACCCGCGACGTACTCGATGCGATGCAGACCGACGCCGATATCAAGTTGACGGAGTTGCGCGCGGACGGTGGCGCCATTGCCAATGATTTTCTTGCCCAGTTCCAGGCCGATATTCTTGACGTCGCACTGCTGCGGCCGAAGATTCGTGAGACCACCGCACTCGGCGCGGCATATCTGGCGGGGTTGGCATCGGGTCTTTGGGAGAGTCGCGCAGAAATCGCCGCGTTGTGGGAGGTCGAGCGGCGCTTCGAGCCGCGCATGAATGTGGAAGAGCGCGAACACCTCTACGCGGGTTGGCAACGTGCAGTCGCCGCAACAAGGGAATTTCGAGTTAACAGATGAATCCACCCGAAGCGGGCCTAGTAACGGCGTGATCCTGTTTCCATTCTCCCTCGAGCGGCGGTTCATTTTGACTTTCCTTCCCCCGCAAGCGGGGTTCATTTCGACTTTCCGTCCCCCGCAAGCGGGGTTCATTTCGGCTTTCCTTCCCCCGCAAGCGGGGGAAGGTGCCGAAGGCGGAAGGGGGCGCTCTTGATTTTTGCTGGCCCACAGCAAGAGCGCCCCCATCAGTCCTACGGACAGCTTTCCCCGCTGCGCAGGGGAAGCAAAACTAGACGTCGACGAATCGCTTGAGTGTTGCCTCTGCATCGGCCGCGATGATTTCCGCGTCCCAATCTTCCATTAGCGTAATCAGCGTAAGCTTTTCCACTTCGCGCGCAAAGAAGCGCACGATGGCATCCGGATCGGCGACGCGCTTCTGATCGGCGATCAGCCCAAAGTGCACTTGGCCGTTGTAGCTCAATATCGACAAGCCCATGCCAATGCTCCCGTTCTGCGGAACCCAGAACATCAGCTCGTGAACTTCGCATCCGGCCAGATACAGCGGCATTTGCGGGCCGGGTACGTTGGTCGCCACCGTGCTCGCCTTGCGGCTGAACAATTCCAGCGCCATGCGTTGCAATGCGGCCGGTGCCATGCCGACAGCGGCGAGCAATCCGAACGTGAGCGCAGCCTGTTTCGAGCGCTTGAGTTCGCACATCGATGCGGCAACGCGCTCAAGCCGACGCAGTGGATTGGCTTCGCCGATCGGCAGTTCGAGAAACACCAGGCCGAAATGATTGCCGAGCTTCACCGCATGTTCAAGCGGGCGTAAATTGACCGGCACGGTTGCACGGATGGTCAGGCCGTCGACACGTTCGCCGATTGACATCAGGTAGCGGCGCAACGCACCTGCGGCACAGGCCAGCAATACATCGTTGACCGTGCAGCGCAGAATCTTGCCGATTGCTTTCACATCCGGCAACGGTAACGGCTGCGCCCAGGCACAGCGCTTGTGTGTGCCGAGTGGGCCCTTGAACGCGGTTGGTGGATCGTCGGCCAGGCTCAATGCCACGGCCAACTCGCGCGTGATCTCACTGCCCGCTCTGGCGAATGCCGCCGCCAGACTCGGATCACGCACCATCTGCACGCCTTTGTCCAGAGCCTTGCCGCCAATCGACATCGCCTTGGCCATGCCGGCTCGCGCGGGGTCAAGCAGGCGCTGGAACACGCTGCCGCGATCGCGCGGTAGCCAGACCTCGGTGAGCCCTGCGCGCGCGCGCGGTTCTGGTGCCGCGTCGGTCAGCGACAACATCACCTGCACCAGCGCGAGGCCATCTGCATAGCAGTGGTGAATGCGAACGACGACAACGCTGCCGCCCTGGTATTTGTCGATCAAATGAAAACCCCAGCGCGGATGCGCCGCATCCAACGGTGTTGACGCCAGATCACTGACAAATTCTTCCAGCGCGACTTTGTCCACTCCAGCCGGAAGACTGACCTTGATCAAGTGGCGATTCATATTGAACGCATCATCGTTCACCCAGTAAGCGCCGTTTCCGGTATCCACCGCTTTCTGACGAAATCGGCGGAACGCAAGAAAGCGCTGCGACAGCAGGCGCTTGAGTCGTATCGCCGAAAGCCGCCGCGAAAAAATCATGACGCCGGTGATCATCATCAGGTTGGTCGGGCATTCCATGCGCAGCCAGGCCGTATCGACTTTCGACATGGGCTCGCCGGTATCTCGGCTTGATTTGGACTTGCGGGTATCGGACTGGGTTCGCATGACGGACAGGATCGTGCGAAGTGGGGGAAAAGGCAATGAGGTGCAAAAGTCGGGAATGGAGAATGGAGAATCGGGAATCGTCAAATCAGGGACTCGTCATTCCGACACCACCCGTCACCCCCATGTAAACTCTTTACCGACCGACCCCACAAACCAGCTAGAACCCGGAGCAACGTCCAATGGCCCACGGCGGAGAGGTACTGCTCAGCCTGTTTATTGTATTCGTCGCCGCGCAGATCGGCGCGGAGATCGCGCAACGGTTGAAATTGCCGGGTGTCGTCGGGGAAATTGCAGCCGGCTGCGTGGTCGGGCCGTCGCTGCTGGGCTGGGTGCAACCGGCGCAGGCCCTGGATGTGCTGGCAGAAATCGGCGTGGTGTTGCTGCTGTTTTCGGTTGGCCTGGAAACGCGCCTGGATGAAATGAAGCGAGTTGGCCGCAGTGCTGCGCTGGTCGGCGTGCTCGGTGTCATCGTTCCGTTAGCCCTGGGGGCGTTGTGGGCGCATGGCAGTGGTTTCGACTGGATCAAATCGATGTTCGTCGCCGCGGCCTTCGTCGCCACATCGGCCGGCATCACTGCGCGCGTGTTGCAGGAATTGGGCGCGCTGCGGCGCGAGGAAAGCCGCGTAATTCTCGGTGCGGCTGTGATCGACGACATTCTTGCCATGTTGTTGCTGGGCGTGGTCACAGCGTTACAAGCCGGCGGCGAATTGCGCATCGGTCATCTGGCGGTGGTGCTGGCCGAAGCAATCGGATTCGTGCTGATTATCGGCTTGATTGGGCCGCGCATGATGCGCCGATCCTCGCAATGGCTGGATGCGCCGATCAATCCCTTGTCGCCACTCACCTTGGTGCTGGCACTGTGTCTCGGATTGGCGTTCGTCTCTACCCAATTCAGCCTGGCGGCGATCATCGGCGCGTTTCTCGCCGGCATGATCGCGTCGGAAACCAAACAGCGCGAAACGCTGGAACACCAGACTCAACCACTCCTTGCGCTGATGACGCCGTTCTTTTTTGTCATGACCGGCAGCAAGGTTGAATTGTCGCAATTGGCAAATGTCGAAACGCTGTTGACGCTGGCGCTAATTACCTTCATTGCCTTGGTCTCGAAATTTGCTGGCGGCTTTTTGGGTGCGTGGTCCATGGGCAAGCGCAGCGCGGCAATCGTCGGCGTGGGCATGATCCCGCGCGGCGAAGTCGGTGTGGTTGTGGCCAGTTTGGGTCTTGCGGCGGGCGTGTTTTCTGCCAAGCTCTATGCGCTGATCGTGGCGATGTCGTTGCTCACTGCGATGATCACGCCGCCGGTGCTGGCAGCGCTACTGCGGCGTCATCCGGTCAAGACCGACGATTGAAAGTCGCTACGCTGATGCAACAGCCGGCAGCGCGCGGCGGTCGCGTTTGATCGCAATCAACACGAGGGCGATCACGATCAATCCAACAAGAATCGCGATGGCATTGGCCAATACCCGCGCATAGCCCAATTGCTCCACGTTGAGAAACGGGTACGGGAAAAAGCCGGAATACGCGCCGCGCACGAATTCGTAGAAGAAGTACACGACGGGATAAATCGTGACGGGAAAAACATCGCGCCACTTCAGGCTATCGCACGGCACGCGCAGCCACCAATAGCCAACGTATGCGACGGGAATGACGTTGTGCAGCAACACATCAGCGACGAGCTGTACGCCCTGAGGATTCCAGAGGTTGCGCAGCAACAGGTTGTAGGCAATGCATACCAGCGCAATATTCGCCGCAACCGCTGTTACCACTACCGGTCGATCACACCATCGATCGACCAATTTGGGATTGCGGAAATGCCAGCGGAATCGTCAGGACAAACGCCACCAGCAGATTGGTCAGAACCGTGAAGAACGCGAAGTACATCCACGCTGCTTCCAGCAATCCGCCGCCCCGTGCCCAAGACCATTGAATGGTCGAATAAAACTGCAATGCCAGCGCAATCCAGGTCAGCAACGCAAGCGCATTCGCAAAGTGGCGTTTCATCGATATTCCAGATTCTGGACCAGTAAAAAGTCTACTCGATCGAAGGCAAAAAGTAGCTTAAGCCCTCTCCCTCGAATGGCACTGACTTAAGGCCAATCCCTTAAAATTTCGTCATTCCCGCGTAGACGGGAATCCAGTGAAACATGGCTCTTGGCAAGCATCTTCGCGTTACTCTTCGACGTCGTAATGCCAGCAAAGCAGTGCCAACGGGCGCTCTTGACTGGATTCCCGCCTACGCGGGAATGACGAGCAGTGGAGGTTCGCGGCAATGACGAAGGACTCATGACGGGCCTTCTCGCCGCGGCTTCGGAAACGTTCCGGACAGTAGTGCGTTTGACCAGCCCTCCGGCTGTTGAAAGCCGCGGGGATGACGGCCTTAAGTCAGTGCCATTCCCCTCTCCCCCGATTAATCCAGGGGAAGGGCGCGCAATGAAGCGGCACGCATCTGTTGATAGGCGAGCAACGCCGCTTCGCGCGATTCGCGCAGGTCGACCATTGGGGGTGGATATCCGTGCTGGCGTAGCAGTTCCGGTTGCTTCCACGGCTGATGAATCACCCGCGCATCGACTGAGGCTAGCTCCGACACCCAACGTCGCACATATTCGCCCAGCGGATCGAAGCGCTCGCCCTGGGTGACTGGATTGAAGATGCGGAAGTACGGCGCGGCATCAGCGCCACAGCCGGCTGTCCATTGCCAGCCTTGCGTATTGTTGGCCAGATCGGCATCGACCAGCGTGTCCCAAAACCAGCGTGCACCGTGCAGCCAGTGCTGGCGCAGGTTTTTTGTCAGGAAACTGGCGACGATCATCCGCACGCGATTGTGCATCCAGCCGGTATTCCACAATTGACGCATGCCGGCATCGACAATTGGCACGCCCGTCGTGCCGCGTTGCCAGCGCGATAGCGCAACTTTGTCGACAGGCAACCACGCAAAAGCATCGAATTGCGCATTGAGGTTTTGCTGCGGCGTACACGGGAAATGAAACAACAAATGTTGCGAGAATTCGCGCCAGCCAACTTCGCGCAGGAACGCCTCGGCGCCATCGCGCGAGCGCGCTGAAGCACTGTTCATTGCGCTCTCTTCGAGTAACCATGCAATTTGGCGCGGGCCAATCTCTCCGAAATGCAGATGGGCAGATAGCCGCGATGTCCAGTCCCGATCGGGTCGATCGCGCCCCTTGGGATACTCGGCAATCGCCTCATCGCAGAAGCGCTTCAGCAACTGGCGCGCGCCGCCCTCACCAGGTTTCCATGTATCACGCAAACCTGCGTCCCAGCGAACCGATGGCAGCAGCTTCAGCGCGTCGAGATTCACGTCATTGGACAGCGCGGGGGAGGAAATGCGTGTCGGCGCGTTCAACGGTGGTCGTGGTTCCTGTTGCGCCCGCAACTTGCGCCAGAACGGCGTGAAGACCTTGTACGGTCCGCCCTGCCCCGTCTGGATCTGCCAGGGTTCGATCAACAGATTGGCGTTGAAACTTTGCGCGTCGACTCCTGCCTCACGCAACGCTTGTTTGAGATTCGCATCACTTTGGATGAAGCTCGGCTCGTACAGCCGATTCCAGTAAACCGCCGTTGCGCTGGTGGCGCGCAGTAACGACTCAAGTGCAGTCTGGGTCGGGCCAAACCACAGATGCAAGACCGCTCCGCGCTTGCGCAGATCAGCATCCAGTGCCTGCAACGAATAATGCAGCCACCAGCGACTCGCCGCTCCGGGTGGCCACGGCAGTTCCTCGTCGGGTGCGTGGACATACACGCACACAACACGATTGTGCTGGCGCAAGGCCGCATCCAGCGCCGGATTGTCATTCAGCCGCAGATCGCGACGAAACCAGACGATAGCAGTAGTCATCTCCTGATTTGATCGCAATCGCCGTCGCAACTATGTGAACCGGTTTGCGCGGTCTGCGCTGACTACAACATTCCGAAGCGCCGAATCACCCAGGTTTTCACGAATTGCGTCAGCGTGAGGTACGCGCCGAGGATCAGGATCAGGAACAGCCAATACAAACCGGGAAGCGCAGTAAATCCAAACCAGCTTGCGGCCGGAGAAAATGGCAACGCGACCCCGATCAAACAGACCACGACACTGGTCACCATCAACGCCAGACTCGCACGGCTTTCCACAAACGGAATGCGCCCGGTGCGGATGATGTGCACGATCAGCGTTTGCGACAGCAGCGATTCGACGAACCATCCAGTCTGGAACATTGACGCGTGCGCCGTACCATTTGCGCCAAGCACGAACCACATCAATCCAAACAGGATGTAATCAAAGATTGAGCTGATCGGGCCAATGTAAAACATGAAGCGCGTGATTGCGCCCAAGTCCCACTTCCGCGGTTGCGCCAGATATTCCGGATCGACTTCGTCGGAGGCCACTGCGGTCTGGGAAAAATCGTACAACAGGTTGTTCAGCAGCACCTGCACCGGCAACATCGGCAGGAACGGCAGCAAGGCGCTCGCGCCGATCATGCTGAACATGTTGCCGAAGTTGGAACTGGCCGTCATCTTGATGTACTTGAGGATGTTGCCGAACACCTTGCGGCCTTCGATCACGCCCTCTTCTAGCACCATCAGGCTCTTTTCCAGCAGGATGATGTCGGCCGATTCCTTGGCGATGTCCACAGCCGTGTCCACAGAGATGCCGACGTCCGCGGCACGCAAAGCCGGGCCGTCGTTGATGCCATCGCCGAGGAATCCTACGACGTGGTTGTCGCGATGCAAGGCCTGGATTACGCGCACCTTCTGCTGCGGATTCAAACGCGCAAAGACCTGGGTGGTACGCGTGGCGACAGTCAACTCGTCGTCGCTCATCGCCTCGATTTGCCGACCGATCAAAAAGTTTTCGACCGTAATGCCAACCTGACGACACACATTGCGCGTGACAATATCGTTGTCGCCGGTCAGGATCTTGACCGTGACGCCGTTGGCATTGAGCGCCTCGATTGCATCGGCCGCACTGTCCTTGGGTGGATCCAGGAACGCGATGAACCCCAACAGAGTGAGGTCTTTTTCGTCCTCGCGCGAGTAACTCGGCTTGACCTCGATCTCACGCATGCCAACAGCCAACGCACGGAAGCCGTCGTCGTTCATGTCGCGCGCAACCTTGCGCACTTCAGCGAGTTTTTCCGCGCTCATCGCCTGCGTCGTCTCGCCCAGGGTCAGGTGCGAACACACGCCGACGGTTTCGGCGACCGCGCCTTTTGCAATCAGGTAGTGGCGTCCCGATGCATCGCGAACAATGACCGACATGCGCCGGCGTGAAAAATCGAACGGCACTTCGTCGACCAGCGTGTACGAAGATTTCAGGCGCGCGGAAATCTCCGCGTCGGTGCGATCCAGCACGGCGACATCGAGCAGGTTGCGCAAACCGGTCTGGTGGTAGCTGTTGAGCCAGGCGAACTCGAGTACGCGTTCGTCCTCGTCGCCATTGATATCGGTATGCAATTCCAGGATGACCTTGTCCTGGGTCAGCGTGCCGGTCTTGTCGGTGCACAACACATCGATCGCACCGAAGTTCTGGATCGCGCTCAGGCGCTTGACGATCACGTCCTTGCGCGCCATTTTCAGTGCGCCCTTGGCCAGATTTATGGCCACGATCATCGGCAGCATTTCCGGCGTAAGGCCCACCGCAACGGCAACCGCGAACATGAACGCATCAAACCAGTTGTGCTTGGTCAGTCCGTTGATGAGGAACACCACCGGAACCATCACCGCCATGAAGCGCAGCATCAGCCACGCGAAACGCGACACGCCCTTGTCGAAACTGGTCTGGGCGCGGCGCCCGACCAGTGAGCCGGCAAGTGCGCCGAAATAACTATTCGCGCCGGTCGAAGCAACCACGGCAGTTGCACTGCCGCTAATCACGTTGGAGCCCATGAAACACAGATTCCGCGCTTCCAGTGCGGCGCTGGCTTCAGCGTCGGATGCTGAGAATTTTTCCACCGGCATCGATTCGCCAGTCAGCGCGGCCTGATTGATGAACAAATCCTTCGCGGTAAGCAGGCGCAGATCCGCTGGCACCATGTCCCCGGCCGACAGGAACACAATGTCGCCCGGTACGAGCGCATCAATCGGCAATTCGAATTTCTTGTTGACGCGCCGCGCCGGCGCGTCTTCATCGGCATCCTCGTCGGTTTCGTCGACGTCGCGGCGCACGGTCGCCGTATTGCTGACCATTTGCCGCAACTTCTCCACCGCACGGCTGGTGCGCGCTTCCTGGAAATGTGCGACGAACACCGCCATCACGACCATGGCGATCATGATGATCGCGCCAATGCGGTCGCTCGCCTGCGAACCGCTGACCCAGGTAATCGCCGCCAACACCGTCAACATGATGTTGATCGGATTGGTGATGAAGCGCTCGAGGATATGCAGCAGAACGTGCTTTTTCTTTTCTTGTGCGACCACATTGTGGCCGTATTCTTCCAGACGCTCTTCGACCTGTTCTGGATTCAACCCGTCCGACGTGGTTTGCAGGCGCGCCAGCGCATCAGCCCCATCGGTCTGCGCCAACGCGAGCAACTGCGCAGCCGCTCGCAACGATGCCTCTCCCTTGGCGCGCTCACGCGCACCCTGCGGGATCAGCATCGAGAATATCGACAAATCGAACATCAGCTACACCAGCCATGTTGGGGCAGCGCTGGCGAGCGGAAGTTACAGGTTCAAGACGCTGGATTCGCCTGAATGGCGAAGGGCCGACGCGTTTCCGCCTGCGCGGAAACGGCCGTACAACGGGCTTCCGCGGATTACGCTGACAGTGCTGCAGTATTGATACAACTGCAAGGGTCCACGGAGGACGGCCTCGTTTGGGAAGGTGCGCGCAAGTTAGTCGCCGAGGTCCGACTTGTCAATGTTTGTCGCGAGGTTGCGTTGCAATCATGACCACGCATCACACGTTTCTCCTTGGCCAATTGCGCGTTCGCATGAGGCTGCTACGTGGGCGAAATCAGGCCGTGTGCGAAATTGCCTTGGCACTCAGTCGGTAAACAGGCTTGCAACTCCGATGCACTTGAAGTTTTAATTGTATTTGATATGTTTTTGATATATCTTTGCCACGGTATTTACAGGAGCATGTCATGAACGAACGTCTCTATTCCGCGCCATCAGGCATTCCCGCATTGATCGGACTTCTTGTCTTGCTGCTCGGCGATATCGCCTGGCTGGTCGCCTCGATTCAGCACGAAATCGTGTGGGCCATCGTCGTGGCCGTACTCTTTGCAATCTGTGTTCTGGTTGCACTGGGCGGCTTTTTCACGGTTGCGCCGAATCAGGGCAAGGTGCTGCAATTCTTCGGTCGCTACGTCGGCACCGTGCGCGAACCTGGTCCGCGCTGGACCAATCCGTTCTACAGCAAACGCGCCGTCAGTCTGCGCGTACGCAACTTCGAGTCGAGCAAGCTCAAGGTCAACGATCTGGACGGCAATCCAATCGAAATCGCGGCGGTGATTGTGTGGCAAGTAGTGGATACCGCCGAGGCGGTATTCCAGGTCGACGATTACGAAAACTACGTGCACATCCAGAGTGAATCCGCGCTGCGTCAGATGGCGCAAAGCTATCCCTATGATGCCCACGACGACGGCAAACCATCGTTGCGCAGCCATGGCGACGTGATCACCGAGCATTTGCGCGACGAGATTCAGGATCGGCTCGGCAAGGCCGGCGTGAAGGTGATTGAAGCGCGCATCAGCCATCTGGCCTATGCGCAGGAAATCGCCCAGGCGATGCTGCAACGTCAGCAAGCCGGTGCGATCATTGCGGCGCGCACGCTTATTGTCGAAGGTGCGGTCGGCATGGTCGAAATGGCATTGGCTGATCTAGCCAAACGTGGGGTAGTTAATCTCGACGAAGAGCGCAAGGCGGCAATGGTGTCTAACCTGCTGGTCGTGTTGTGCAGCGAGCGCGGCACGCAGCCGGTCGTCAACACCGGCAGCTTGTACACCTGAGGTCGATATTTTGTCGGAAAAGAAAGCCTACCCGCTTCGCATCAGCGCTGACGTCCTCAAGGCCGTGCAGCGCTGGGCGGACGACGACTTGCGCAGCGTCAACGCACAGATCGAGTATCTGTTGCGCGAAGCGCTGCGCAAGGCTGGGCGATTGAAAGCGGCCAAGCAGAAAACCGGCGAAGGCAACCCAGATTGATAATCGATGGAGATTACGATGAAACTTCCAGTGATGTGCGCCGCCCTTCTTGGTGTGGCGACTCTGATCGGGACCAACAAGACCCTGGCTCAAAGCATGACAAACCCAAGTTGTGAGGCACGCTCGACACAACTATTGAGTGCCCTGCAAAAACACGACTACTCCGAGGCTGAACTAAATTTCGATGCGCGGATGCGCGCGGCATTGCCGCCGGACAAACTACAGGCGGTGTGGGAACAAACCCTGCCGGCACAATTCGGCGCGTTCAAGCGCGCGGCGGAGCCACAACCAGGAAGCGACAACGAACCGGTGGTGACGCCGGTGCAGTTTGCCAACGGCTGGCTCGACATGCGCGTTGCCTGCAACACGGATGGAACGCTAAAAGGATTGTTCTTTGCACCGGGCAGCGCGCCTGCGCCCGCTTCGGCCGATCAATCGTCTGCACACGCACAAACTGAGACACATTTTCTCAACAAGGCACTGGACGTGGCCTCGCCGCTCGGCCCACTTCCCGGAACCTTAACGCTGCCCAAGGGTGACGGCCCCTTCCCGGCGGTTTTGCTGGTTGCCGGTTCCGGTCCAAACGATCGCGACGAAACGATTGGGCCAAACAAACCGTTCCTCGATCTGGCCAATGGACTGGCGGCACACGGCATTGCCACGTTTCGCTACGACAAGCGCACGCGTGTTTACCCTGGAAAAATGGCTGGCAAGGCCATTACCGTGGATGACGAAGTCACCAATGATGCGGTGACTGCGGCAGCACTGCTTGCGCAGCAGCCTCAAATCGATGCGACGCACGTCTTCGTGCTCGGCCACAGTCTTGGCGCATTGATGGCGCCTCGAATCGCGCAGCACGATCCGAAGCTAACCGGAGCCATCCTGATGGCTGCGCCGGTCACGCTTGATCTGGATACGGTGCTACGCCAGACCCGCTACATCGAGCACCTGCACGGCGCAACCACGCAACAATTGGCGCAGGCGACGGCCCCGATCATTGCGGCGCGCGACGCGCTTGCCCATGCCGATCCGGCACATCCACCAGTCGGTGATTTCTTCCACGCCCCGGCCAGCTACTGGCTGAGCCTGCGTGACTACCACCCGATCGTCGTTGCAAAAAATCTGCCGCAACTGCTGCTGATCCTGCAAGGCGAACGCGACTACCAGGTCACGCCGAAACATGACTTCGCGCAATGGCAACACGCGTTTGCGCATGATCCGCGCGTCACGCTCGAGCAATTTCCCGGTTTGAGCCACCTGTTCATGCCTGCCGGCAATCCGCCCTCGCCGGCCGATTACGCCAAACCCGGTCACGTCGACTCGAAAGTCATCGACGCGATTGCTCAATGGATCACAACGCAAGCGCACGCCAAAGTAAACTGAGCGCGTGAGCACAACGACCTCATTGCCGGAAAAACCTGCACGCACCGATGCCGGCGCCTGCCGGCGCATTACCGAAACAGCGTTCGCGCTTGGCGTACCGCGCAACTACGGCCGCACACATGGATTGCGACGCACGCACGACGCGCGCGAGTTGTCCTTCATCGGTATGGATACACAGAATCGACCGCAGTGGCTGATTCCCCGCGCTGCGTGTGCGTGGATGCGAATGCGCGATGCGGCAGGCATCGCCGGCATCGAGTTGCAGATCATCTCCGCATTCCGAAGCGTCGACTATCAGTTGGGAATTCTCAAACGCAAACTCGATCGTGGCCTGGGCATGGCCGAGATTTTGCGCGTTAGCGCCGCACCCGGTTTCAGCGAGCACCATTCCGGCCGCGCATTGGACATCACCGCGCCCGGATTCGCTGCACTGGAAGAAGAATTCGAGCAGTCCGCTGCATTTGCATGGTTATCCACCAATGCGCAACGTTACGGATTTCGCTTGTCGTATCCGCGCGGGAATCGGCACGGGATTGTTTATGAACCGTGGCATTGGTGCTGGCACCGCTGAACACTGCTGCAATCCCTCCCGCCTTTTGTAGGGCGGGAGCAGCCGTGCAGCGGCGTATCCCGCCGAGTTTCGGGGTGACGCAAATTCACGGCGGGATTCGCTGCGCTGCTCCCGCCCTACGCCGAACTTGCTGCGCCCACCCTCTCCTGCATTCGGGAGAGGGTGTAAGTGTCACGATCAACCACCGGGAACGAAGTTCACTGTAGTTTGCGTGCCTTGCAGTGCGGCGTTTGGATCGACGACCAACGGGTGGTAGCCGCCGGTTAGCCACAACAGCAATTGGCTGGCGTAGTTGGGATCGCCGAGCACTGCGCTTTCGCCGCCGGGAATCACTTCGACGGCCTTGATCGGCGTGAACATCTCGCCGACGAAGCGACGACCTGGTGCCGAAGCACCGCTGAACATGAAGTCGTTCACGCTGCTCACGCGCAATGCGCCGCCACCGGGATTAACCGTTTCGAAACCGCTATCGCGGGCCAGGCCCGGCAGATCCGGAGCCAGATCGGAGAAGCCGTACGGGTTCGGACCGGGTAGATTGAATGGGCCACCGAGCGGGTGCTTCAGCACGACGCGATGCAACGCACCCCAGTGATAATCGGCCTGATCCGTCGAGTTGCCGAACGCCGGTGCGAACGCGTTGCTGGCAAGCTGGTTCAAGCCATCCTGCAAGCTCTTCAGCAGCACATAGTCACGCGCTGCTGCCGCATTGGGCGCACCGGGGACATTGAAGAAATTGATCCCCGAAGCACCCTTTCCACCCAAGGCCGGAAATGCGTCGAGCAGGAATTTCAAACTCGTGTAGGCACTGTCGCCGCCAGGCAGATAGCTACCCAATCCGTACTGGGTCAAGGTCGCATCGACGACGTTTTTGATCGCATTGCTGCGCCACATGTAGAACTCGGTGGCGGCAACGCTGTTGTCCAAGCGCGCCGGCGTCGGTGCCGTGCCGGCCGGAACACCCGCATCGAAACCTTGGGCCAGTCCCGTTGGCGTGGACAAATCCCAAGCGGTCAGGCGTGAAATCGCCTCGGTGATTTGCGGGTCATCAGCCAGTTGTTGCAAGGGGCCCCAGGCACCACCCGCGGATGCATTCTGGTAGGCAGCCAATAGATAGGGCAGCAACAACTCCGCATCGACCGGCTGATTGTTCAGTTGCACGTTCTGGATATCGGTCATGGTGATCTTGTGCCCTGCGGCGATCATCGACGACAACATCCGATCGATACGGCCCATGCGATATGAGCTGTAACCGTAGTTCAAATAGTAGATGCCACCACCCGGTCGAACCTGGTTGAACGGATTGTTGTCCAGGGTCACGCCGATTGGATCATTATTGGCGTTGGCAAAGTAATCGGAGGCAGGATTGATTGCATGCGGCATTTCCGCAGCGCTCATGATCTCGAACGGCGTGGCTTGATTCGGTTGCGGATGGGTTACCGGCAACCAATCGTTGTGTGCCTTGCCAGATCCGTCGCGGATGAAAAATGGCGGGCTGCCGAGATAGCCACCGTAATTCTGCAAGTCGTCACGAATCGGATTTTCGGCGCTGGTGAAATAGGCGATATTGCCGGCCGTATCCGAATAGGCGAAGTTCTGCGAGCCGAAATCGAAATAGGTCAGCGCATTCTGGAAGTCGTCGAGATTCTTGGCGCGATCGATCAATTTGAACGATTCCAGTTCCTTCGTCGCGCCCCACCCTGTGTACGCAATCGACAACCCACAGGCATACGCAGGGCTGCTTTTCTGCCCGGTGATTTGGCAATTTCCGGGCGAATCGATTTGCACGACCGGGCCATTGTTGCGGCGTGGAACGATGATCGTTACCGCGCCGTTGGTGTAGCCAATCGAGTTGTTGCGAGCGATATTGTCGGTCTGTCCCGGCGACAACTGATTGACGTAGTAGCTCTGGAACACCCATTGCACCGGTTCGGTCTGACCGTTGTGCACAATGGCGGTTGGCAGGCCGTAACTGTTGACGGTGAAAGTTTCCAGAAACGTATCGGTCACGTCCATCGGATTGACCGTGCTGCCCCAGCAGATGTTGCTGTTGCAACCCTGGATGATGCCGGGCGTGCCGGGCACGCTCACGCCGGTGACGTTGAGACCGTCAGCGGAAATCAGGTGCATCTCGATGAAGATGGGTGGCAACGCGAGGCTCAGATGTGGATCGTTGGCGATAATGGGTTTACCGGATGCGGTAACCGCACCACTGACGGCGAATTCGTTGCTGCCGCCTCGCCCCATGTGCGGATGCAGGGTTGGTGCAATGAACGGGTTATTGGCGATCTGGTCGCGGTATTGCTGTGCGAGTTTCAGCGCAAGCGGATTGATCTGCATTGAATCGAATCCCGGCGTCAGTGATTTGGTCTGCGCCGTGGTGCCACCCGCGGGATTGAAACCGGGCAGCGTGACGTGATTGTCAGGCGGCGCGAAGCGATGCGTATCGCCGAAGAACAAGGCATTGGCATCGACGCCAGCAGCGGCGGCGGCTTGACTGTAGGCGGCATAATCAATGGTGTTGTCGATATCCAGATCGAACGAGAGCTGGAACGCCAAGCCCTTGCCGACCACGACCGAATCCACCGGCGACCAGGGCTGCGCCCGGGTCAACATCAACGCGCCGTATTCCGGCGGCAATGGCTGGGTTTGCAGCCAGAAGTTCACGCCATCGGAAAAGGCCTTGAGCCAGCCGCGCGTGTCGGCGTCCAGCGCAGTCCAGCTTGCCCATGCCGCGCGGCGCAAACCCAGCGTGCGTGTTTGCACATCACTGGGCAGCGCGCTGGCGCCGACCAGCTCAGCCAACGTCCCGCTTGCGGCGCGCCGGGTGAAATCCATCTCGAAGAATCGTGCCTTGGCCTGCGCGTAACCTTGCAGGAACGACACATCGTATTCGGTGGCCGCCTTGATCGTTGGCGTGCCGAGCGCATCGTAGGAAATCGATCCGGGCGCGGACAATCCCGGTGCACTGATGGTTTGCGCGGCCAGTGGCAATGCGCCTAGCGCAAATACGCCGACGACAAGCTGGCACAAAGCGAGAACTAGAGGTTTGCTGCGGCGAACGCCGCGAATGACAAAACGCATGATTTGACCCTCCCAAGGTTCGAATCGCAAGGCGTTCAAACAAACGCCTGTTCGAGATCGATTATGCGCCGAAGTACGGGTCAGGCAAAGGGGTGAAAAGTTGCTGGTTGTGGCGCAGACCAGGCACCGTGAAAATTGCGCATCAACGTGGTGAGCCGCTCACCGATGCATCAACGCACATATGCGCCAACACCAGGTGCCGCCCGCGCAGCAACAGCAACAACCAGACCACGGCCACGGCTGCTGCACCGACGAACAATCCGGACAGGCCAAAATGCTGCACGCCGAAGCCGCCGAGTACACCACCTACTCCCGCTCCGCCAAACTGGCAGGTGGCATACGCACCCATGGCGGCGCCGCGCAAACGTGCGGGTGCCAATCGCGAGACCATGCTCGGCAAGGTCGCTTCGAGTAGATTGAAGGCGCTGAAAAACAGCAACGCACCCAGCCACACCAGCCACGCTTCGCGACTACCACCGGCAAACGCCAGCAGCGCCAACGCCAGTACCAACGCGCAGGCCAAAATCAGACGCATTGACCCTGCCAGACTTTGTATCCGACGCAGCAAGCCGCCCATGATCAACGCCGAGGCCAGCATCACCGGCAGATAAATGATCCATTGCCGGTCCAGCGCGATATGCGCATCGCGCACCAGCAGCATCGGCATGGCGACAAAGCACGCCGTCATCAATCCATGCATGAAAAATACCGACCCGTTGAGCACCAGCAGATGCGGGCTGGCCAGCATGCGCAGGATTTCCTTCCAGTGCACGGCGCGATCGTTGTGTTGAGGCGGCGCCGGAACCAGCCACCACAACAACACGATCGCGGCCAGCGCCAGGATCGCGGTCAATGCGAACAAACCGGATAGCCCGAAAGCGGCAGCAATCGGTGCACTCAGTATCATGGCCAGCACAAATGCCAAGCCAATGCTGATGCCGATGATAGCCATGACCTTGCTGCGATTGTCATCGCTGGAATGATCCGCGGCCAAGGCCTGGCTGGCGCCGGATACCGCACCCATTCCCTGCAATGCGCGACCGATGATGATGCCGCCCAGCCCGTGCGCCAGCGCAGCCAACACGCTACCCGCGGCGAATACCAGCAAGCCCAAACTGATCGTTGGCCTTCGTCCCATGCGATCGGAGAGCCAGCCCATCGGCACTTGCAACAGCATCTGGCCAAAGCCGTAGATGCCGATGGCCAAGCCGACCAGAACCGGCGTTGCCCCCGGCAATTGGCCGGCATAGGCTGCGAAAACCGGCAAGATCAGGAACAGACCGAACATGCGTAGCCCGACTACGCTGGAAAGCGCCAGCGACGTTTTCACTTCGGTACGGCTAAGTTTGCTCACGCGCCCGGAAACTCCTGTTCAAGTGCGGCGAATCCGGCACCGCGCAAAGTCGAATTATCGTTGCAGCATACGGCAGCACAGCCATGCATTCACCCGCCATGCGAGTTCATCTCGATTTTCTTGCCCGCATGCGGGGTTAGTCCTGGCTTCCCTTCCCCCGGATGCGCAAGGGAAGCGAAGCTGTTGTGTTGTGTTGTGTTGTGTTGTGTTGTGTTGCGTTGCGAGGTCTTTGCTATTTGATGTAGCGCTGTTTACAGGGGCGGCTGCATCAATTGCGCCGCAAAATCGCAACCGCCAGCGAGAGCCAGCCGACAATAAAGCAAAGACCGCCGAGCGGCGTGATCGCGCCGATGTTGTGCGGCGCGCCCAGTGCGAGCGCATACAGGCTGCCGCAGAACGCGACAATACCGGCGACGAAAGCGATTGCCGCGATGCGCCATGCCAGTGCTTTGGAGTCACCCGCCAATGTTGCAACGGCGAGCAATGCCAGCACGTGCCAGAACTGGTATTCGACTGCCGTGTGCCAAACCTGCATCGAATTTGCGTCGAGTGTGTCGCGCAAGGCATGCGCACCGAACGCACCCAATGCGACTGCCGCAGCACCCAATATGGCCGCGACTGCCGCAAATCGATCCAGGCTGGAGCGCATCTACTGGCGCGCTTTTGGCGATGCTTTCTTCGTGGGCTTTTCTGCGGGCTTCTTTTCCGGTAACGGCTTGAGCATGTCGTCCATGGTCTTGGACATGTCAGTGAATTTGTAATTCGGCAGCGCGAACGTCCAGCCGGAAAACGTCTTGTTCAACGCCGCAACTTCGGTATTCAACGCAGCGAGTTTCTGCTGTCGATCCTTGACCGGATTGCTCACCGCCATTGGCTTTTCGACTTCAGCGGTCGATGCGGCAGTCGCGTTGGCTTGTGCCTGCTTGCCGGTCGTGGGCTTTTCATCGGCGACTTTCTTGTTGGCTTGTTGCACTGCTGCCTCGTAATCAGCCTTGGTCTTGGCTTGTTCTGCGTCGATGTCGGCATTGGCGGCTGCGGTGTCGAGCGATGCCGTGAATTGCGCATGGTTCTTGCCGTCTTTTTCCCAGCCGATCGCATCGATGGTCAAGCCGTCGAATGTGGTGTATTTCGCCTTCACGGCTTTGTCAGACGGCGTTTCTTCACTTGCTGGAAACGCGTCGTCTGCCTTGAGATCCGAAAGCACCGACGCAAGTTCGTTGGCGACGAATTGCGAGCTGACTTCGCGCCCCTTGGGCACGTCGACGACCTTGAAATTCGCATCGCCGGATGCGTCTTTGTATACTTTTAACGATTTGCCGTCGGCCGCGGTCAGTTGCACGGATTTCACGCGGCTCGATGGAATCTCGGCGAGGTCGCGTTTTTCCCAGTCGCTGGCTTGCTTGGCGACGGTCAGGTTGCCGTTTGCCAACCAGCTCTGCGCTTCGCCGTTGCGGCGCACGAATGTGCCGCCACCGCCACTGCCGTTGTAGTTGCCGATGATCAACTTGATTGGCGGAGTGATGCCTCCGAGTTCGACCAGCGTGCCGGTGGCGCTTTTATCTTTTACGTCGTCAACGCCGAGCTTGGAATACAGCTTCGCAGTGGACGTCTTGGCTTCGATCAGTTTGGCCTGGTCTAGCTTGATCAGGAATTCGCGAATCTTGGCCAGATCCGCCGGATAACCGGATTTCTCGGCGACACCCCAGCCATCGTTCCCACGTTTGAGCGTGACCAATACCTTGTCGCCGGCACCGGTCAGGGTGATGCTGGTCACGTCGTTGACGTGCGCATGCAACTGCGGCAACAGCGCCTTGTCTTGCGCGGCCACATTGGTTTGTGGCTTGTTGGATGAGTTGATCAGCCACGCGGCAATCAGTGCCAGCACGGCAACGCCGATCAGGACGAGTAGTTTCTTGGCATTCATCGCAATAACCTCAGACAGTCCGACGACGGCGCTTCCACGCCGCGAACAACAACGCAACGATCGTGATCAGGATGGGCATCAGGGCGATATTGATGAACTTCAGGCGCGTACCCAGTGCATCGATGTTCTCGTCGAGACGGTGCCGCACCTCGCGTAGTTGCTTGCGGATTTCAACCTTCTTGTTGAGGAAGCTCTGCAACTCGGTTTGTTGCTGCGGCGACAGGATCATCTCGCTGCCCTTGCTCTTGCCGCTTTGCAGTTGGGTGAGTTTTTGCTCGGTATCCTTGAGCTGCTGTTGCAGTTCGGTTTCCTTGCCGCGGAAATTGTCTTCGGCGGCGCGCTTCATGTCTTCGACGCGCGTGAATGGGCGTTGCGAGGTGGCGCGACCGCGGATCGAAATCAGATCCGACGAACCGGTGAGGTTGTCCACGGCGTTGATGAAGAAGTCGCCGTTGTTGGCGAACGCATTCATCAGTTTCTGACCGAAGAACGGCTGGATCTGCACCCACAAGCGATCGGTGAGCATGTCGGTATCGCCGACGAGGATGATCTCGCCCGGTTTCGCCGCTTCGGCCAGGTGACCCGCATCCTTGCGATCCGGAAACGCGCTGGCGAACTTGCCTTCAAGACGACCGGCAACCACGTAGTTCGTTTGCGTCGGCTGGTAACCGGCGAGCAACTGGCTGGGATCTGGCAGGAATTTCACCCGCTGAGTCGGTACCACCATCGCGTCGTTGCTGGTCTGGATCAGCGGCACGAGCTTGTTTTTCGAATCCTTGGCCAGCTCGAAGAAGCCGGCGGTGGAGACGTTGATGCTGGCCAGGTTCGCCGTCACAACATCGTCGCTGTTCAGATCGCGCTTGTCAAAACCGAGGATGGCCGGATCGCGTACCGGCGGCGCGCCCTGGGTGACGCTGATTTGCAATGCGTGCTCGCGATCCAGCACGACTTTGTTCGGATCGTATTCCACACCCCAGGCCTTGAACAAACGCGGCAGATTCGAGGATTTGTCTGCGAACATCGCAGCCTGCGGATTGCTCGGGTTCGCGCCGGATTCATCAGATTCAGCATTCGGATCGACAAACACGAGCAGATGCCCGCCGCGCATGACGAACTGATCGATCGCGTAGGCGGCATCGTCGCTCAATTTCTTCGGATGCACCAACACGACGACACCAATGTCCTTGTCGATGGTTTTGAGCGAGCCCGCATTCATCGTGCGCACATCGAACTGCTGGGTGAGTTGCTGGTCGACTGCCCAAGGGTCGCGCATCGAACGCGTCTGTGGATCGAAGCCGGCCGCGATCGGCAGATCCGACAAGAGTCCGACGACGGGTTTCTTTGACTCGGTCAATTCGTGGATCAACTTGGCGACGTCGTATTCGAGGAACGCCTCCTTGTTCGGCTGCAAAAACGGAATCACCGATTTGCCGTTGGTGGAATTGGTGCCAACCAGGCCCAGGAACACCTTGCCTTCATCGGCACCTGTCGGAACGGCCTGCAAGCCGTAGCCGGTCGCGCGGTCTTCGTCTTCAGAGAACGGTTGCGGGTCGATGACTTCGAGCTTGATCTTGCCGTTCGCGCGCGATGCCATTTCCTGCAGCATCTCGCGAACGCGTTGGGCATACACGCGCAACTGCGGCAGGTTCTGTGATTCCTTGTCGGAATAGAACAGATACAGGTGAATCGGTTCTTCGATGTCGGACAGGATGTTCTTGGTGCCCTGCGACAGCGTGTACAGATGATTGCTGGTCAGATCCAGACGCGCGCCACGAAACAGCGTGTTGCTGAGCAGGATCGCCGCCACGAACAGGATGGCGAGTACCGCGAGTGCGCTGCCGGTAAGGAGTTTGCGGTTTGAGGTCATGGTGAATTAGTCCGCTTTCTTGAGATCGATAACCACGGCGCTGGCATAAAGCCAGAACGCGATGGTGAGCAGGAAGTAGACGACGTCGCGCAGTTCAATCACACCTTTGCCGATCGATGAGAAATGGGTGAGGAAGCTCAATCCCGAAATGGCGTCGACGAGGCCTTGCGGTGCCCACGCACTGAAAAAATTCAGCACCAGCGGGAAACCCGCAAGCAGGAATACGAAGCACACCACCGCCGTCAGGATGAACGCGATCACCTGGTTGCGTGTGCACGCGGAAATGCACGATCCGATCGCAAGAAACGCACCGGCCATGAGGAAGCTGCCGATGTAACTGGCGAAGATCACGCCGTTGTCCGGAGAGCCTAAATAGTTGACCGTAATCCAGATCGGAAATGTCAGCACCAGTGCGATGCCGATGAACGCCCAGGCTGCGAAAAACTTGCCAGCGACCGCCTGCCACATGGTCAACGGCAACGTCAGCAACAGTTCGATCGTGCCGCTCTTGCGTTCCTCCGACCACAGGCGCATGCCAACGGCAGGTACCAGGAACAAATACAGCCACGGATGGAAATTGAAGAACGGCAACAGGTCGGCCTGACCGCGCTCGTAGAAGTTACCGAGATAGAACGTGAAGGTTCCGGCCAACACCAGGAAGATCACGATGAACACGTAGGCGACGGGCGTGACGAAATAGCTCGACAGTTCGCGCTTGAATACAGTGAGGATGTTGTTCATGCGTGCGCCCCTGTCTCCGATTCCCGAGTAATCGTGCGGAACACTTCGTCAAGCCGCCCGCTTTCCAGTTGCAACTCGCTCACCTGAATACCCTGCGCCTTGAGCAGTTCGCTGATCGGGCCAAAAATCTGCTTGCCCGGTTTCGGGAACGCGGTGATGCGATGATCCTGGCGATCGATCTCGACCGCGGCGACATCGGCTACACGCGACATCGCTTCTTTGGCTGCGGCAACATTCGGCGTGGTCAACGACACCGCCTGGTAATAGCGCGAGCGCGCTTCGAGTTCAGCCGGTGTCGCATCGGCAAGAATTTTCCCCGAGGCGATGATGATCGCGCGTCCGCACACCGCATGCACTTCCTCAAGGATGTGCGTCGACACGATGATGGTCTTGTCTTTCGCCATCGCGTTGATCAGGGCACGCACTTCGTGCTTCTGGTTCGGATCAAGGCCATCGGTTGGTTCATCGAGCACCAGCACTGCCGGATCGTGCACGATCGCCTGGGCCAGTCCGACGCGGCGCTTGAAACCCTTCGAAAGCGTTTCGATGGGTTGTCCCAACACGCCGTTGAGGTGCAGACGCTCGATCACGTCATCGATGCGCTGGGTCCGCCGCGCACCGCTCAAGCCACGCACATCGGCGACGAATCGCAGAAACTGCAGCGGGGTCATCTCGCCGTAACTCGGCGCGCCTTCGGGCAGATAGCCGATCACGCGCTTGGCCGCGATGGCATCGGCCACAACGTCATGGCCGCAGACGCTGGCACTGCCTGACGTTGGCGTCAGGAAGCCGGCGAGCATTTTCATCGTGGTGGATTTGCCGGCGCCATTAGGGCCGAGGAAACCGAGCACGCGCCCGGGTTCGAGTTTGAAGGTTATGCCATCGACGGCGGTCAGGCCGCCGTAACGCTTGGTCAACTGTCGGGTTTCGATCATGCTCAGGTCACCGGTTGGGTTGTGTTGATCTGAAGACGCGAAAAGCGGCGCTTGGTCGGTTTGTATCGGCGCGCGTCAGATGCTGAAAAATCGGTTTTCAGCAAATGATCGGCGCGTGGAAAAACCCCAAGTGCCGGGGGAAATACCACAAACTTTCGAAAAAGTTCCCCGTATAAACAAGAAAGGCGGCTTGCGCCGCCCTTCTTCGATCCACGCCATGCCTTACTAAGACTGGATCGGCAGGAACACGCTGTAGGTTTGCTGATCCGGCGCCGTGTTCGGATCGGTCGTGGTGTTTTCGTCGAAGAAACGACCGCTGCCTTCCGAACTTTCGTCGAAAACGTAACCGTGCGTATAGGCGTAAGCCTTCAGCATTAGTCGTACCAGGGGCAGTTGCACGGCTGTGCCCGTAAACGAGGTGACCAGTGCCTTGCCCTCATAGCCGGTACCCACCTCAACCGGGTTGGCCACGGCTGCATCGGCGCTGTCGACGGGAAGTGCCACATCGAAATCGTAATTCTCATCGCCCCAGTTGGTGGTAATGATCCGGGCCGGGCCGGTGGCTGTGAGTTTGTCTTTCTTGACGGTGGCCTTCAACAGTTCCTTGGCCTTGTCTTCCGCGTCGGCGATGTCGTCAAGATTGCGCTTGGCGGTCGTGGACACAAAAATGACGGGAACGGCGACTACGTCCTGAATCGCGATGTTCTGATCCGAGTAGTCCACGTTCGGGAACGTGGCCAGCATATTCTGCAGACGCGTCAACTGAATCTGGATCTGGGTCGCCGGCTCTCCTTGCAGGTACAGGCCGGAAATACGCGAAATCAGGTTCCAACCGTAATCGACGTCGTAACCCATCGTGACCTTGACGGTTTTGCCGTTCTCGGAAGGATCGATGGTGATGGTAAATTTCTTGTTGTCGCCCATCCAGCTGTTCTTCACCTCCCAGGTAATCGAGCGATCCTGTTGCGGTGGGGGAGTGTCCAAGATCGTCAAGCTGCCATTGCCGACACGGTCATCGTTGCTGTACCAGTTGAGCTTGGCACCCGGGCCCATCGCTGGCCCCTCGTAGGTCATCTGCGTTTTCGAATCGTAGACCTGGAACGGGTTCCACGACGGGTAGGTATGGAAACCATCCACAACATCGAATACCAGGCGCGCCGGCGAACTGACCACGACCGAACGATCGACATGGCGGTGATCGGGCAGCGCAATAGCGAACAAGACGCCCAGAACGAGGACGATGACGATGGCAACTAGCAGCTCAAACAGACGGGTCATTCAACGAATCTCCGAGATGACATTGATCTTGGCGCCAGTCCCCAGGCGCAACGACGGCACATGATACGTGTTTCCGGCGATCTTTGGCACTTGCATGCCCGAACACGATGCATGACGCCGAATGTTACTTGCTCGGCTGCGGGAACGCCATGGGAAAGTGGGAAGAGGTAGCGGCGACCGGTAGCGCCATTAAACCTTCTTCTTTCCAGCGGCTCTCAACAGCCGTAGGGCTGGTCAAGCGGGAATACAGTTCTTTCTTTTGCCTTTTGGGCTGGCAAATCAAGAGCAAGGACTGGATTGCTGCCGTCGCAGGAATGACGGGCCCTAAATTCTCCCAATCCCAACCCCAATCCCGAATCCCCGCCTTTCAAACAATCCCCAATTCGAACGCCTTGAGTACAGCGCGGGTACGGTCACGTACGCCGAGCTTTGAAAGAATGTTGGAAACGTGATTCTTGACCGTGCCTTCGGCCACGCCGAGCGAATTGGCGATTTCCTTGTTACTGTAGCCGCCGGCCATCAGGCGCAGGATTTCGGTTTCGCGCTCGGTCAGGGGATCTGGTCGATCCAGGCTGGTGAATTCGTTATGCATGCGCTGCAGGCCAGCCAGCAATCGTTGGGTGACAACCGGCGCCACCAGCGAACCGCCGCCGGCAACCGTTTTCACCGCGTCGACCAGTTGCTCAAGCGATACGTCCTTGAGCAGATAGCCACGCGCGCCGGCCTTGAGTCCGGCCAGCACGAGCTGATCGTCGTCGAAGGTGGTCAGAATGATGGTCGGCGGCAACGCATCGCGTTGCGCAAGTGCGTTGAGCACATCCAGGCCGGACATGCCTGGCATGCGCATGTCCAACAAGACGACATCGGGCTTGATCTGCGGAATGATTTCGACCGCCTGTGCACCATCGCCTGCTTCGCCGGCAACATGGATTTCATCGGCCAGTTCCAGCAATGAGCGGATGCCCTGACGCACCAGGGTTTGATCGTCGACCAGACAAACCGAAATCGTCATTGCGCAGTCTCCAGCGGTACCCACGCGTCCAGCGAGAAGCCGCGGTCGCGTGCGGTGGTGATATTCAAGCGCCCGCCGATTTGGGTCAGACGCTCGCGCATGCCGGTCAATCCGTTGCCGTGACGCAAATTGCCGGCTCCGTGACCGTCATCGCGCGCATGAATGGCCAATTCGTTGGATGCGGTGCGCTCGAACCGCAACCACAGGTTGCGTGCGCCCGCGTGGCGTACTGTATTGGTGATGATTTCCTGCGCGCAACGCAGCAGGACTTGCGCGCGACGCGGATCGTCGACGGCAAAGCGCGGCGGCAGTTCCAGATGGATCGCCAACCCCGGCACGCCTTCGACAAGCGTCTTGAGAACCTCGGTAAGATCGATGGCGTCGTCATCGCGCAATTGGCTGACCACTTCACGCACGTCGGATAGCAACAGCCGCGCCACAGACTGCGCCTTGCGCACATGCTCACGCGCACCACCGCTGACCAAATGGCTGGCTACTTCCAGATTCAGGCTCAGCGCGGTCAGGTGATGGCCAATCAAATCGTGCAGCTCGCGTGAAATACGCATGCGCTCGCCGATGCGGCTGGATTCGGTCACCAATGTTCGCGTCGCGCGCAATTCGGAGTTCAGGCGGCGCAGCTCCTCACGCGAATCGGTCTGCTGCTTGGCCACCAGCGAGGTGGCGTAGGTGAATACCGAAAATCCGAGATACAACGTACACAGCACGAGCGCATCGACCACCGAATAATTCGGCGCGCGTGCAAAAACCGGCACCAGGGTGAAATTCTGCAAGAGCACCCACAGCACTCCCGGCCAGAACGGCAATGTCCACGGCACCACGCCGGCGATGACCAGGAACAGGACTGCGGAAATGCCACTCAGGCTGAACCAGCCGATGGCAAACGCAGCGATATTCATGGCGATCAGCAACGGTACGCGTTGCCAGCGTGAATCACGACGCCCGAGCCCGCGGGTCGCAAGCCAGTAAGCGATGCCGAAACAGCCGTAGGCGACGCACCAGCCGATGTAGTCGGCCGAGCCCGTTGCGACCCCTTCGGAACGAAACGAACTGCTCAACAACGGCACGCCGGCGCAGGCGTAGGTGAACAGCCCCGCGAAGCGCAGCAGTTGGATATGGTTGCTGGTGGAGAACCGCATGCGCGCATCATAACCCGCGCAGCGCTACCGACACCTGCCCGAAGTCATTGGGCTTGGCAGTGGGATTGGCATTGGGGCAACCGGTGAAGCGAAATGACCTTGCTCGCTGCCTGTGCCCGATTCCCGAATCCCGGCTCTTAACGAAAAAGCCATTCTTTCGACATGGTTTGCGTCCGGCGCGCATGGCATAATCGCGCCCCTCTAAAAAGCGCGCCTCTCGGAAACGCACGTTCGTCGAAAACGCACGTCCTCTCGAAAAGGCACACCCCTCGAAAAGGGCGTCGTCGTCGCCAGCAACGTGGAGCCAAACACGCATGACTTTGAACATTCGCGACGTCCGCGAACACGAGCTGGATGTCGTGCTCGCATTGAACAACGCCGCAGGCGATTCGATCCTGCCGTTGGACATGTCGCAATTGCAAGCTCTGGCAGATCATGCTGCGTATTTTCGCGTAGCCGAAGTCGATGGCCAACTCGCGGGGTTTCTCGTCGCGCTGCGTGAGGATGCCGATTATGCCAGTCCGAATTTTCGCTGGTTCCGCGAACGTTACGAGCAATTCCTGTACATCGACCGCATCGTGATTGCAAGCGGTTATCGGCGTGTTGGCCTGGGTCGCGTGTTCTACGCTGATGTCACCAGTTTTGCCGAAGTGCGCGTGCCGTTACTTGCGTGCGAGGTTTTTCTGGAACCGCGCGACGACGTCGTCGTACTGTTCCACGGCATCTACGGTTTTCAGGAAGTCGGGCAGCAATTGATGCCGGGAGTGAATCGTCGCGTCGCATTGTTGGGCAAAGAACTTCCCAGCTTCGCGTATGTGCGCGACAACTACCTGCACGGCCCATCGGGCGGCCTGCCCGCTCAGCCGTGGCTGGCCGAACGCGCATATTCCGCTAACCTGCCATGCGTGCACGCATCCGGCGGACACGGACAATAGTGCATTGCAACAAATCAATCGACAGCACCTTGTTGGGGCTGTGGTCGTCTGGTTTGAACTTCGCTCAGCCCATTACGTTGGCAATTGGCCTTGCGCCTGGTTGGCGGCAGCCACCCACAGCCTGGCGCGATCTATCTAACGCTTCCTCTGTTACAGGCCATTAGAAGACACGGATGCAAGCCGAGCCCGGAAACACCGTCGAACCGATTTTCGAGCTCAAATTCGGTCAAGTCGGCATTGCCAACCTGCGTTTGCGCGTGAGCGATGCCCAAACGCTGCATGCCGAAATCAAGCGTCGAGTAAAAACCGCGCCAACCTTGTTCGAGCGGGCACCGCTGGTGCTCGATCTGGGCAGCTTGGCGACGTTGCCCGACATCGATGCAACCCGCGCCTTGCTCGATGCCGTGCGCACTGCCGGCATGCTCCCAGTTGGTCTCGCCTACGGCACGCCGGAAAACGAACAGCTCGCGCGTCAGCTCAAGCTGCCATTGTTCGCAAAATTCCGGGCGGCGGCATCTAGTGGCGTTGAAAAAGAATTGCCCGCTCTGCAAGCACAAGCCGCGCCGGCAGCAAGCCTGTGTAGCCAGCACCACGACAAACCGGTGCGTTCCGGGCAACAGATCTACGCGCAGGGTCGCGACCTGGTGCTCAATGCCAGCGTCGGCAACGGCGCCGAAGTCATTGCCGACGGTTCAATTCATGTGTATGGCCGCCTCAGCGGCCGTGCCATGGCTGGCGCACAGGGCAACACAAACGCACGTATCTACTGCACGGATTTTCGGGCCGAACTGGTTTCAATCGCCGGCTGTTATCGCGTATTCGAGGAATTCCCCGCCGCATTGCGCGGCAAGCCGGTGCAGGCGTGGCTGGATGGGGAAAAGCTGCTTTTAGCAGCATTGTGAACATTGTTTACTTAGTGACAAACTATAATCGGAGATTGCATTTTGACTGAATTCATCGTCGTCACTTCAGGCAAGGGCGGAGTCGGCAAGACTACCAGCAGCGCCAGCGTTGCCGTGGGCCTGGCGCGCCACGGCAAGAAAGTCGCCGTCATCGACTTCGACGTCGGTCTGCGCAACCTTGATTTGATCATGGGATGCGAACGCCGCGTGGTCTACGATTTCGTCAACGTCATCATGGGTGACTGCACGCTCAAGCAAGCGCTGATCAAGGACAAGCGTCACGACAACCTATATGTACTCGCTGCATCGCAGACCCGCGACAAGGAAGCACTGACCCAGGACGGCGTCGAACGCGTGCTCAACGAACTGCGCGACGACGGCTTCGATTACGTCGTGTGCGATTCCCCTGCCGGCATCGAAAAAGGCGCGTTCCTGGCAATGTACTTCGCCGATCGCGCCATCGTCGTGGTCAATCCCGAAGTGTCCTCGGTGCGCGACTCAGATCGCATTCTCGGCCTGCTCGCAAGCAAGACCCGGCGTGCCGAACTCGGCGTGGCCCCGATTGAACAGCATTTGTTGCTGACCCGTTACAACCCGACGCGCGTGGCTAACGGCGATATGCTCAGCATCGACGACGTCAAGGAAATCCTCGGCATCGAAATCATCGGCGTGATTCCCGAATCCGAAGGCGTGTTGAGCGCATCCAATGCCGGCGTGCCGGTGATCCTCGACGAGGAATCCAACGCCGGCCAGGCCTATGTCGATGCAGTCGCCCGGTTGCTCGGCGAACAACGGCCGATGCGGTTTCTCGATGTGCCGAAGAAAGGTTTCCTATCACGCATGTTCGGAGGTTGACATGGGCATCTTCGATTTCCTGCGCTCGCGCCCAAAGCACACCGCCTCAATCGCCAAGGAACGCCTGCGCATCATCGTCGCGCAAGAACGCGCCGAACGCGACAGCCCGGATTATCTGCCACTGCTGCGCCGCGAACTACTTGAAGTCATCAAGAAATACGTCAACGTCGATCCGGACGCTGTCACCGTCAACGTCGAACGCGACGGCGAGCACGAAGTGCTGGAGTTGAGCGTGGCGTTGCCGGAACACGCTGTGGGACGGAAGATCGGGTGAGCAGAGAAGCAGGCGCAGGGAAATCACAAAGATTCGTCATTGCCGCATGCACTTGGAGGGAATCCAGCGACTTTGCTTTTCGCCAGGTGCGGTCGGCGCAAGGCAACGTCACTGGATTCCCGCTTTCGTGGGAATGACGAGCAATTGATATTTCCGATTCCCGATTCCCGAATTAGGCCTCACGCCCCTACCCCGAACGCCTCACGACTACCCCATGCTCCTCCTCTCCCACATCGACATCAACGTCGCCACGACCTTGCTCGCCCACCATGGCGTGAAACTCGTACTGGTGGCGGATGGCGAACCCATCCCCGGAAGTTATTGGGGCGAGCCCGAAGCCGGCGTAGTCGGCAACCGCGTCTACGTGCACCGCGACACGCCCGTGCATTCTTTATTGCACGAAGCCTGTCACTTGATCGTGGCCGCACCGGATCGACGCGCGCAAATCCACACCGATGCCTCTGATTCGCAAGCCGAGGAAGATGCCACGTGTTATCTGCAAATTCTGCTGGCCGATACCCTGCCCGGCGTCGGCGGCGCGTGCCTGATGACGGATATGGATGCGTGGGGTTACAGCTTTCGCCTGGGATCGGCGCGTGCGTGGTTTGAAACCGACGCCGACGATGCGCGCGAATGGCTGCAACAACGCGGGTTGCTCGGCGGCCAGTTCTGAACGGCTTGCGCGGACGCGCCGCCCGCACTAGTGTACTGCTCCGCACTCAGGAATCGACCCATGCAACGCTGGCTGAAACTTCCCGACGGTCGTTATCTCGACGCCAACAGCATCGTGTATGTGAGCAAGGTGGAAACCTATCCGCGTCTGGACGACGACGGCAATGAAGCGGGACAAGGCTACGTCGTGAATCTCGGCACCGGCATCCCGCGCGAGCAGCAGGTCACTGCGATGGGCACCAAAGAAGAAATCCTGGCGCTGTTGAAATCGCTGCTCGGCGCTGGCGTGGCGACAAGCTGAACAACAGCACGATCCAACCCGAACGCGGGCGTATTGCGGCGCCAGCGACGGCGCGACCGGCGACGTGAGCGAATCTTTCGATGTTCTGATCGTCGGCGCCGGTGCTGCAGGGCTGATGTGCGCGATCGCGGCTGGCCGGCGCGGGCGCCGCGTAGTCGTCGTCGACCATGCCAATCGCATCGGCAAGAAGATCCTGATGTCCGGCGGTGGGCGCTGCAATTTCACCAACCTGGGCACAGCCCCGGCGAACTTTCTTTCCGCGAATCCGCATTTCTGCAAGTCGGCGCTGGCGCGCTTTCGCCCCGACGATTTCATCGCCATGGTGCAACATCACGGTATTGCCTATCACGAAAAAGAACTCGGCCAATTGTTCTGCGACGACTCATCCAAGCAGATCGTGCGCATGCTGCTGGACGAGTGCGCTACGGCAAACGTGCGCATTCTGACCAGTTGCACAGTGGCCGGCGTGCAACATGGTGAATCCGGATTTCGCCTTGATACCAATCTGGGAAAATTCAGCACGAACGCGCTGGTCGTCGCCAGCGGTGGCTTGTCAATTCCGCGCATGGGCGCGAGCGGTTTCGGCTACGATCTCGCCCGTCAATTCGGTCACCACATCGTACCAACGCGCGCAGGGCTGGTGCCACTGACCTTGAGCGGAACCCATCAGCAGCGGCTAGCCGATCTTGCCGGAGTCGCGGTGCCGATTGAAGCGCACTGCAACGGCACCAGCTTTCGCAATTTCATGTTGATCACGCATCGCGGCATCAGCGGACCGGCAATCCTTCAGATTTCCTCATACTGGAATCCCGGCGATGATTTGCGCCTGGACCTGCTGCCAGACACGACACCGCTGGATTGGTTGCTTGAGCAACAGGCCGAACGCCCGGCCGCAGAATTGAAGACCGTGCTTGCCGAGCGCCTTCCAAAGCGCTTCGCCCAACGCCTGTGCGAGCACTGGCTGCCGAACAAACCACTTCGCCAATTCGGACAAACGCAATTGCGCGAGATCGCGGAACAACTCGCGCACTGGCCTCTGATCGCCAGCGGCACCGAAGGCTATCGCACCGCCGAGGTGACGATGGGTGGCGTGGACACAGACGAACTTTCCTCGAGCGACATGCAGTCCCGGCGCGTACCCGGCTTGTATTTCATCGGCGAAGTAGTCGACGTGACGGGATGGCTGGGCGGCTATAACTTCCAATGGGCTTGGGCGTCCGGGCATGCATGTGGCAGTTCCCTTTAAATCCAGGCATTGCCTTGACACTTTCACCAGGCAATGCGCTACCATTCACCGATTGTTGGGAGATGGCATTCCTCCCTGAACCGCCGCAGTTAACGCGTGCTGATGATGCCTACCCGAGCCGGGCAATCCGGCGCGCGTAGGTGTCGCCGCAAAACGACAGCTTCGCACGCTCGGTTCCCGCATTGAATTGCAACGCGAGGAATCGATATGCCCTTAACTGCTTTCCTGGTCACCGGCTGCGGTGCTTTTTTCGGTGCCTGCCTGCGTTATGCGTTCGGCCTGGCGCTCAATCCGGTTTTTCCGACGATCCCGTTGGGTACGCTTGCCGCCAATCTACTGGGCGGCTTGGTCGTGGGCGCCATGATGGCGCTGTTCATGCAATTCCAAACGCTATCTCCCGAGCTTCGCCTGTTCATCGTCACTGGATTCCTCGGCGGCCTTACCACGTTCTCCACGTTTTCCGCAGAGACCGTCACCTTGCTACTGCGACGCGAATACCTTTGGGCGTTCGGCATCATCGGCGCGCATTTGATCGGCTCACTGGTGATGACACTGGTTGGCTTTTTCCTCGTACAAACCATCACAAGGACATGGACATGAGTAGCAGCGGCGCTTACCTGCGTTTTTTCATGCTTGAGAATCGTCAGCATCGCGGCATCTTGTTGTATGAATGGTTGCTGGAACAGGCGAAGAAAATGGGAATCCATGGCGGTAGCGCGTTTCGAGCCATTGCCGGATTTGGACGCCATGGCGTGATCCACGAACAGCACTTCTTCGAGCTTGCGGGCGACCTCACAGTGCGCGTGGATTTCGTAGTCAGCGATGCCGATGCCGATCGACTGCTCGAATTGGTCAACAGCGAAAAACAGTCGATTTTCTATGCGCGTCTTGCCACCGAATTCGGTGTGACCGGTGAGGAGTAAACGCAGCCGCGCCGGTGCAAACACGCATTGAATAGTTCGGGAACTTGCCGCGCCTGACGACTCACGGCGATGCGGTTGCATCGCCATAAACGGCCATGTCCCCCGGTTTGACCGAAAAAAGGCGCCACAGAATGGTAGCCTTGGCCAAGCCGATATCAAGGAGATGGAATCGATGTCGCACCCAAAAATCACAAGCTTGCTGGCGCAAGCCGGACTCAGATTGAATGGCCACGCAGCGTACGATCCACAAATCCACAACGATCACTTTTTCGCACGCATCGTCGTGCACGGTTCGCTGGGGCTGGGTGAGTCGTACATGGATGGCTGGTGGGATGCGCAGGATCTGGATGGCATGCTGTTTCGCATGCTCACCGCGCGCCTGGATCAGCAGGTCCACGGACTGGATGATGCCTGGCTGTGGCTCAAATCCACATTATTGAACCTGCAGCGTGGGCGCCGCGCGTACGTGATCGGCGAGCGCCACTACGATACCGGCAACGACCTGTTCCAGGCCATGCTCGGCAAGCGCCTTGTTTACAGTTGTGGATATTGGAACACCGCGACAAACCTCGACGATGCCCAGGAAGCCAAACTCGATCTGGTTTGCCGCAAACTCGAATTGAAGCCCGGCATGCGCGTGATCGACATTGGCTGTGGCTGGGGCGAAGCGTTGAAGTTCGCTGCGCAACGCTACGGTGTGAGCGGAGTCGGCATTACCGTTTCGCATGAGCAGGCCGATTTCGCGCGTAATTTGTGCAAGGACCTGCCGATCGAAATTCGGGTGCAGGATTATCGCGAGGTCGACGAAAAGTTCGACCGCAGCTGGTCGATCGGCATGTTCGAACATGTCGGCGTCAAGAACTATCGTGCCTACTTCGAGATGGTACGGCGTTGCCTCGTCGATGACGGCCTGTCGCTGTTGCATTGCATCGGCTCAAACGTATCGACCAACCGCACCGATCCATGGATCGCCAGGTACATTTTCCCCAACTCGATGCTGCCCTCGGCCGAGCAAATCGCGCACGCGCGCGAAGGATTGTTCGTCGTCGAGGACTGGCACAATTTTGGCGCTTTCTACGACCCTACCCTGATGGCTTGGCGAGCCAATTTCGATGCGGCGTGGCCGCAACTTCGCGATCAATACGGCGAACGCTTCCAGCGCATGTGGCGCTTTTATCTGTCGGCTTCGGCTGCCGTATTCCGCGCGCGCCGCGATCAGCTCTGGCAGCTTGTACTCAGCCCCAACGGCGTGCATGGTGGTTACCGCGCACCACGCTGATCGCCGGCCGGTCACGCAGCACCGAATTGACGCTGTCAACACATTTCCCGGAGTAAGCTTGGCGACTCGTTCGTCTGATTTTTCAGACGAACAACGGCAATTCGGTGAAAGCATCCATGGGCACTGCGGCACAGTCACCAGCAGTCACTGCGCAATCCAGCACCGGCAATGCGTTGCAGGTGCTGGTCCAGCGCATGCGCGATCGCGACCAAGCCGCACTGACGCAATTGTACGAGACCACGGTTTCCCGGGTTTTTGGCCTGGCAGTGCGCATTGCCGGCAACCATCACGATGCCGAAGAAATCACCTGCGATGTATACGCGCGGGCCTGGCAAAACGCGTATCGCTACGATGCGCAACGCGCGTCGGTCACTGCCTGGCTGATGCTGATGACACGCAGTCGCGCGCTGGACTTTCTGCGTGGGCGCGCCACACGAGCACCATCGCGCCTGCATCCAGTAGGCGCCGATTCTACGTACATACAATGCGCTGACCAGGCTGCCGATCGATTCGCCATGGCCAGCGAAGAATCGAGCCGACTGCGCGACGCGATGTCTGCGCTGACGCCCGCGCAATGCAAATTGATCGGTCTGGCTTTTTTTGAAGGCCTGTCGCACGAACAGCTCGCAGCACGTACGGGGATTGCTTTGGGTACGGTGAAATCGCATATTAGACGCGGGCTGTCCACTCTCAAACTAAAACTCGATGACTTCGGATTGGGCGATGACGAAAACAGCAACCAGAGTTACCAGCAGTCTCGACGAGACGACCATCGCCAAGCTGTGCGAGACGCTTGAACCGCTTGAGCCTTCGCCAGCGAGTCGCGTGCGCATGCGCGATCGAATTCTGCGCAGCACCGACAATATGGCGATCGAAGCGACCCATGCTGACGAGGGGCAATGGCGTGTGTTGCTTCCTGGCGTCAGCGTGAAGATTCTGCGCGCCGACACGCTCGCAGGCACACAGACTGCATTGTGGCAATTGGACGCCGGCGCGCGTATCCCGACGCATTCGCACGTGATGGAAGAAGAATGCCTGATTCTCCAGGGCGATCTGGAACATGCCGGCACACGTTATGCCGCTGGCGACTTTCTTTACACGCGCCCGGGTGGACACCATGAAGCAATCCACACATCACACGGCGCCATGCTGCTGATTCGGGGCGAGCGTATCGACAGCGCGTCAATACGTTGAAGGATCATAACAGCGTCCTGCGCACGGCTCTCCCCGTCCGCCTAAGGCCACATTCAACGTAACTGCGCGCGAACTGCATCCAAAAGCGCGTTTCATGCGTAATGCCTGAGGAATGTCCACTCAGGGGTTGCCATGAAGTACACACGCGCGGTCTTGTTGTTGCTGCTCGCATCCATCGTTGTCGGTTGCGCCAATGTGCCGACTCAAACCGCGCCGCCCATTGCCGCTACGCCCACAGCCGACACGCAAGCGCACAACGTGGACGCACCTGCGCCAGCAACCGCGACGCCCGCCCAGCGCGAGGTTGCCGCAGCACCGGCAGAACAAGTCACTGTGCCTGCCGTCAATGGTCCCGTGTCGGTCGCAGTGCCGCCGAAACCGATCAACGTCGCCGTCACGAGCAAGCGCAAGGTGACGGCAAAATCCATTTCGCACGCGCCAACTGCGGTGAAAGAGCTGCCGCCACCGCAGCGCACGACACCAGCATCCGCCCCGGCGCCAATCACGGTGCTGGTGCCGGCAGGCGCCAGCGTGCATGGTCATATCGATTTGATCGTCGGCCCCGGCCAGAACGTCTCCGGCGACGAAATTTCCGATGCAGTCGTGTACTTCATTCCCGCAACCGGGGTCTCGAAACCGACTCCAGGACGCTTCATCATCTACACACGCAACAAGCAATTCGATCCGACATCGCTGGTCATTCCCGTCGGCAGCACGGTGACCTTCCCCAACCAGGATGAGATTCTGCACAACGTGTTCTCAGCCACGCCAGGATCGAACTTCGATTTGGGAATCTACGGCGAGGGCACGAGCGCCTCCTACATTTTCACCAAACCGGGTTTGATCCTGATCAACTGCAATGTCCATCGTGCGATGCAAGCACAGGTATTGGTCCTGGATACGCCGTATTTCGTGCATCCGTCCGCCAACGGCGACTTCCGCTTGAAAGATTTGCCTAGCGGCGCCGGAAAATTGATGCTGTGGCATCCGCGCGCAGCCGTCCAGACCTCACTCATTCATGTGCCGACCGACGCGGCCATCGGCTTGCGACTTGAACTGACCAAGCCGCGCGTGGCTGCGCATTTGAACAAGGAAGGCCGCGCCTATCAACGCGACCGCAACTGAGCCATGCAGTCGAATATAGGATCGCGATTCAAACTCACGGCGGCGCTTTGCTTTGCGTCGTTGGCCGTGTTGATGATAAGCGTTGCGCTTGCCATTGGCGTTTTTCAATTTCGCGCCAGTGTCGACTTACTCGCTCGCAATCAGCTCGACAATGCCCAAACCGCGCAGAAGTATCTTTTTGCGCAACGCCAGTCCGACCTGCTGCGCGCCTCGGCCAGCATGGCGTCAAATCCGGCATTCATCGGCTACATGGCCCAGGCGCTGAGTCCGAGTGCGCTGACCGGCGCCATCGATATTGCATCGATACGCGACCTGCTCGAAGAGCGCCGTGGCGAACATCATCTGGACATTGCTGCCATCGTCAGCCCGGCCGGGCGCGTCATCGCCGCCAGCGGCGACGCCAGCCTTGACGACAGCAATCTTGGCGCCGACCCTGTGTTGCAGGAGGCGCGCAAAAACCTGAATAGTGCGTCAGGCATTCATCGCGACGCGCAAGGCATTGAACTGATTGCGTTCACGCCGGTGTTGCGTGGAGGTAACCTGGAAGCATGGCTATTGACCGGCAACGGTTTGAATGCTGCCTACATCAAGAACCTGACCAGCGTCGCAAATGTCGACGCAGCACTTGTCGTCGCCAACCCGAGCACTGCCGCGACCGTGCTGGCCTCGAATCTGGGCGCGGACATCACCGCGCAATTGCCGGTGGCGCTCGCATCGACCGCACTGCCGGATAGCGACAAACAATCCGGAAAGACGCAACTCAACCTGGGCAATGCGCCGCGAATTGCGCGCATCACACCCCTGCCCGGCAGCCACGAAAACGTGTTCCTGGTCCTGCTGCAACCGATGGCGGCTGTCAACACGATGCGTTCGGCAATTGCAGTCCCACTTGCGATCGGGATTGCGGCCTTGTTGATACTCGGATCAATGTTCGCGCTGCTGTTCTGGTTGCGTTGCGTGCGTCCACTGGCTGCGCTATCGCGGTTGTGCGATTACTCGCTCAACGGCGACTACGCGCTCACCGCAAGCCCCAGTGCCGGCCGCACGCTCGCGCACGTGAACCGTGCGTTCAATCATCTGCTGGGTCTGGTGGATACCTATCGACCCAAGCCAGGGATTCCAAATCGACGCTCGGCGGATCGCAAATGAAAC
>CAJDUT010000040.1_pt1 | contig 41581 bp, 32 predicted proteins | sample 7390981 | NCBI WGS metagenome assembly CAJDUT01 (sample SAMEA7055681, study PRJEB34461) | soil metagenome | biome: terrestrial ecosystem; feature: Peninsula; material: soil | place: Antarctica | collected 2016 | reverse complement strand
CCGAAGATATCGATTGAGTGCAGACGTTCCTTGCACGCTCCAACCACGCGCTTGAGGGTCGCGTCGCCAGCGGCATGCCCATGCATGTCGTTGATCGCTTTGAAGTGATCCAGATCCATCGCGATCACCACTGCGTCGCGGGCATTCTTCGCACAGTAACGCAGCCTCTCCTGCGCGGCATCAAAAAAGTGTTGGCGATTGCTGATCTCGGTCAAACCATCGCGCTGGGCAAGTGTCTGGAACTTCAATTGCGCACGTTTGGTTCTGTAAGCCCACATCACCACCAGCGCGAAGCCAGCGAGAAGCAGCAAAATATACAGGTGCCGAGCTTCCGTTGATTTCGCATCGACTTGCTGCTTCAGCTGCAACACCTTGTTCTGTTCCCTGAGCGTGTCTATCTGGCGCTTGGTGTCCTGCACCTTTTGATGCACCGTCTGATATGCCAACGCGCGGGCGGAGATGTTTTTGAGAAAGGCCTTGTCGGCGGCAACGTACTTTTCGTCGAATGCCAGCGCGTTTTGAAAGTCGCCCTGGCGTTTAGCGATTTCGTAGAGGACGTTGTAGGCATTCGCCAGGTGATTGGAAAATGGCTCCTTGATCCCGTAATCGACAGCGCTTTGCGCATATTGCATGGCCTTGTCCGGATTGCCGATGAGTAGAAAACAGCGCGCCATGCGAGCACGATATGCAGAAATGAAAAAAGCTGATTTCGATGCGACAACTTGCTTGTCGTGGCCCTTGAGCAACTTCAGGGCATCGGCAATGTGGCCCTGGCCGATCAGCGCTTGCGCCTGGTCGGCGCGAATCAGGTTGGCATACAGCGTTTCGTTTGCGCGCTCGCACGCTTCCAGGCCGGATTGAATTTGGGTGTTGTCGGCCCGCAGCTTGCCGCTTTTGGATAACGCTTCGGCTTTTGTTGCCAGTGCGATACAGGTTGAACGATCGCTGGTATCGGTTGCGAGCGACTTATCCATGTAATTGATGGCCAAGTCGTATTGACCTGCCTCGTTATACTGCAACGCCGCGATGATCAGGGCATTGAATCGCGCATAACGATCTTCAATTTCCGGAAGGGAATCGAGCAACGCTGCAAGCGTTGTATAGGCATCCACATAATGCGAGGCATTGGCTTGATCGTTGATCAGCGAGACGCGCGCGCGCGCGCGAACGGTGGGGTCCTGGGTGCGCGCAATCAGGTTCTGCAGGGCAGATGCGCCATCGAGATACATGCCTTGGTAGCCCAATTGCCAGCCGTGAAGGTAATGAAGCCAGTCGCGCTGCGTTTGGGTAAACGTGTCAGCTTGCGTATCCAGTTGCTTCAGCAACGTTTCGAATTTGGAATTGTCGACTGTCTTCAATTGATCTGCGCGTTGTAGCAACGCATCGGGCGTGTCAGTAGCCGCAAAGCACAGCCCACATGCCAGCAGCGCAATTACTGCAAACACGCGCAAGGCGAACAAGGCCACGGATGATCTACCTGGAGCTTGCATGTCCGATCCTTCGGATTCAACGTTGCATGCAAGCAACTAGCGTTTGCCGCCGCGCTTGGCCTGCTCCGAAACGCGCGTAGTATTCGACATGGCTTTCCTCCTTGTGTGATTGGCGCGATTCACCGCACAAAGTCGCCAGTGACTATGTTTTAACACGGTGCCGAGTGGGATAGTGACCCAAACCACGACGAGGGGCAAACGCCTGTTTGAAAAGCGTCGCCGAACCCTGCGAGCGTCCCTTCGCCGTGGCTTGGCGAGGTTTCGTTCCGCAAGCCGGAATGGCTTGAACTGAACTTGGGCAGCGGCTGCCGACACGGGGATCGCGATCAGCTCCTGGCGCTTGCGATTGAGTCATTGCCGCCCGCTTCGCTTTGCTTCGCCTCGGCACCGGACCGATGCACGACGACGCGGTTGCGACCTGCGTGTTTTGCAGAATACAGCGCATTGTCGGCGTGGGCGAGCAAGGTGGTGAGGCTGTAGCCGCAGATCGGCGTGGCGGCGATGCCGAAGCTGGCGGTTACCACCACGTCGTTCATCGCATTCGCACCGGCCGATAGCGCGGCGATGGCCTGGCGCATTTCGTTGGCGCGTTGTGCGGCGACAGCGGCGTTGCAGTCGGGCATGAGGATGGCGAATTCTTCACCGCCTAGGCGCCCGAAGATATCGATTGATTTCAAACGATCCTTGCAGGCCGCGACCACGCGCTTGAGCGTGGCGTCGCCAGCGGCATGTCCTGGGCTGATTCAAAGAAGTGCTGGCGATTGCTGATGCCCGTCAAGCCATCGCGTCGCGCCAGTTTCTGGAACTTGAGTTGCGAGCGCTTGGTGCGCCAGGCCCACATCGCAATGAGTGCCAATCCGGCGAGCAACAGCAAGATGTACAGGCGCCGGGTTTCGGTCGATTTGGCGTCGACTTGTTGCTGCAGTTGCAACACCTTGTTCTGTTCACTGAGCGCATCGATCTGGCGCTTCTTGTCGAGCACCTGCTGATGCACCATCTGGTACGCCAGTGAGCGCGCCGAAGCATTGTTGAGATAGCCTTTGTCGGCGGCAGCGTATTTTCTGTGCGCAGCCAGCGCGTTCTGGAAGTCGCCCTGACGTTTGGCGATTTCGTAAAGGACCTTATAAGCATCGGCCACCGACTTCGAAAACTCCTGTTTGTTGGCGTAGTCGATAGCGCTTTGCGCATTGTCGTGGGCGTGGGTGACGTCGCCGGCGAGCAGATAGGCCTTTGCCAGGATAGAGCGAAAAGCCGAGTTCAATGCCGACGAATTTGTGGCGGCAACATCCGCAATGTTATCTTTGAGCAATTTAAGCGCATTGGTGGCGTCGCCTTGAGCGAGTTGTGCGCGGGCCAGTGCTATACGGATAATATTGGCACCGACGGTGTCGTTGACGCGACCGCACGCATCGAGTCCTGCCTGGATTTGCGGGTCACCCGGCCGCAGCTTGCCACTCTGCCCAAGAGTCGTCGCTTTTTCGTCCATGGCAACGCACGTGGATCTATCACTTGAATCGTATGCATGTGCCTGATCGATGTAGCCTAGAGCCAGGTCGTATTGTCCAGCGCTGTTGTACAAATCAGCAGCGGCGGCCAGGATCAGAAAGTGCGCATTTCGATCTTCGACTTCAGGCAGCGAATCGAGCAACGTGCTGGCGTTCTCGAAGGCATCTTCGTAGTGGGAGCTATTCACCTGGTCGTAGATCAAGCTAGTCCGTGCTCGCGCCCGTACGGTGGTGTCACGCGTCTGTGCCAGTAACGTGTTGAACGCGGCAAGCGCTTGCGGTTGCCAAGCGTGCAGGTATGCGAGCCAGTCGCGTTGCAACACGTTCAACTGATTACCTTGCGCATCCAGTTGCTTGAGCAGAATCTGAAATTGATCGTAATTCGAAAGTTTGATTTGGTCAGCGTGCTGAATCTGCTGGTCCGTACTTTCCGGCACGGCCATACCAAGGCTGCTGGTCAGCAAAAGCGCAGCCGCAAACAAATATCTCTTCCACGATGGCTGAGACAATGTCTTCAACGGTCGCATGAGGCCGTCATGGCATTGAAGAAATTCAGAGGGCCGTTCGCGCTGAACGCAGTGCCGAAAGCGCGAAATCGAAGTGCGGGACGATTGCCGGATATTCGACTTCGCAGAGCAGCGCTCCGCCACGCTCAACACGAACGGATCTGGATTGCTGTTACTTGCGTTTGGCCGGCGCCTTCTTCGCAGGTGCCTTTTTGGCTGGTTTCTTGGCGGGTGCTTTCTTTGGCGGTGCCTTGCCCGGAGTTTTCTTGGCGGGCGCTTTTTTCTTTGGGGCCTTAACCGCCTGATTATTGCAATACATCGTCTCGCGCACGCCCAGCAGCCCATCGATCGCCATGCGTTGCGGTTGCAGCAGCGCATTCTGAAGCGTCGATTCAATTTCTTCTTCGCGCATCATGCGCAGTAATTGCTCGCGGCTGGCATGGCGCAGCGCGGCGTCGCGTCCGGCATTTTCCAAAAACCCGATGATGTTCGACATCGTATTCCCCTACGTTGGTTGGTGTGATGGATTGCGCCAAGCTGGCTGTCGCAACACCTTGGCCGGTTGGCTTGGCGATATTGCACCCAAACGGTGTCGATGGGCAAATAGGCGTCTGTGATGCTCTGCGGACTGGCGTGTAGCGAGCATTTTTCGGAAGGCGTGCAAAAGGCTTCGGTGTCAATCGGATGGCTTGCGTCGCGTTCGGCGGAGATTGAATGCTGCATGAGGCAGGCAGATCAGAGGCGCCCCCGTCCGCTCCACCACTTGCGCCTTCAAATCCAAACGTACTTGGTCAATTCACCCGCAAGCGCAGGTGGTGCGGAACCTTGCCCCGCAACGCAGGAAAAGATGAGTAGGTACACGCCTGCGCTTCTGGGGGGAATCTTCCAGCGCGCAGCGCCAGCTTCCTTTTTGCAGGGGTATTGCTCGCATTTGCTTCTCCCACAAAACGAGGAAGGTGCCGAAGGCGGAAGGGGGGCTATTCCCGGAAGTCCGCAGACACTGGCAAGTACGATGAAACGTCGATGTCACTCGCATTGATGTCAGGCGCTGGTACTTTCTGACACGTCGATGCCGGTATCAGGTTTACGTTGCTTCGCCTCGGCCCCGGCCCGGTGCACGACGACGCGGTTGCGGCCCGCGTGCTTGGCCGAGTAAAGCGCGTTGTCGGCGTGGGCGAGCAGGGTGGTGAGGTTGTAGCCGCAGACGGGTGTAGTGGAGATGCCAAAGCTTGCTGTAACTACTACGTCGTTCATCGCCTTCCCACCGGCCGATAACCCCGCGATGGCTTCGCGCATTTCGTTGGCGCGCTGCGCGGCGACGGCGGCGTTGCAATCGGGCATGAGGATCGCGAATTCCTCGCCGCCCAGGCGCCCGAACAGATCGATCGATTTCAATCGTTCCTTGCAGGCTGCGACCACGCGCTTGAGAGTGGCGTCGCCGGCGGCATGGCCGTGCATGTCGTTGACCGATTTGAAGTGATCCAGATCCATCGCCAGCACGCTGGCATCGCGCGCATTCTTCGCGCAGTAACGCAGACTTTCCTGCGCTGCATCGAAAAAGTGCTGGCGATTGCTGATGCCGGTCAAACCATCGCGCCGCGCCAGTTTCTGGAACTTGAGCTGTGAGAGCTTGGTACGGTAAGCCCAGCCAACGACGATGATCAGGCCAGCGAGCAGTAGCAGGATGTACAGACGCCGGGTCTCGGTCGACTTCTCGTCAACTTGCTGCTTCAACTGCAGCAGTTTGTTCTGTTCGTTGAGTGCATCGATCTGACGCTTCTTGTCCAGCACCTGTTGGTGCACCATCTGGTACGCGAGCGCACGCGCCGAGGTGTCGTTCAAATAACCCTTGTCGGCAGTCGCGTACTTTTCGTAATACGCCAGCGCGCCGGGATCATCGCCCTGGCGCTTGGCGATTTCGTAGAGCACCTTGTAGGCATCGGCTACGGATCTGGAAAACGTCTGCTTGATGCCGTAGTCGATTGCGCTTTGGGCGTATTCCCTGGCCTTAGCCAGATTATCGGTGAGCAGATAACAACGAGCCATCAGCGCGTGGAAATGCGATATGAATGCGGCTGAATGCGTGGTGATAGCTTCCTTGTCGTGGGCGGTGAGCAGTTGCAGTGCCGCGCCAGCGCTGCCCTTGGCGATTAAAAGTTGGGCCCGGAATGTTCGGATATTATTCGTGAACAGCGGATCACCTATGCGCTGGCACTCCTTGATGGCGTTGTCCAGGAGAGGATCATTCTCGTGCAGTTTTCCCAGCCTGTACAAAGCTTCGATTTTCTGCGACGTGGCCTTGCAAGCGGCGCTTTTGTCGTTGCTATCAGCCAGCCAGCGGTCGGCATATTGGATGGCGAGATCGTATTGACCGGCCTGATTGTAGAGAATCGCAGCAACGCCGAAGCTGAAATTGCGCGCCATCTCGTCATGGACCTGCGACAGACCATCGAGCAATTTGCTCAGGTTCGCATAAGCATCGTCGTAATGTGTAGCGAGAGCTTGCGAATTGAGCAGGGTGATCAAGGCACGCGTGCGAATTGTCGCATCCTTCGTGCGGTCGATTACCTTCTTCAAGGCGGCGCTTGAAGTTTCATAGTGGCCTAGATAGACGGATTGCCAGCCATGCAGGTAATCCAGGTAATCTTGCTGCGCCGACGTCAACTGATCGGTTTCACTATCGAGTTGCTTGAGCAACCACAGGAATTCGGAATTGTTCGCGGTCTTGATCGCATCGGCTCGCTGCAACTGTTCGCCAGGATCGGTGGGTGCCGCGTGCCCGAACGTGCCCATCAGCAGCAGGGCTGCCGCAAGAACGCGCCGGGCAATCGCCGACGGGCGCGATTTGTTGGCGGACTGCATTGCGCGCTCGATATTGTTCGACGGCGATGCAGGAAGCGCGATTTATCGCTTACGCTTTGCCGGTGCCTTTTTGGCCGGCTTCTTCGCAGGAGCTTTTTTCGGCGGAGCTTTGCCGGGTACTTTCTTGGGCGGCGCCTTCTTCGGCGTTTTGACGGGGAGAACCATGCAATGCATCGTATCTCTCGCACCGAGCATGGCATCGATCCTCGACCGATCCTGATCCAGGAGTGCGGATCGTAGTGCGGGTTCAATCGTTTCGCGCGAAATGGCGAGCAGCAACTGTTCGCGGCTGGCATGGCGCAGCGCGGCGTCGCGTCCGGCATTCTCCAAAAACCCGATAACATTCGACATCGTATTCCCCTTCAATGGTTGATGTGATGGTTTGCGCCATCCTGGCCGCCACAGTGTCCTGATGCATTGCACGGTTTTCGTACCGCGCGAATGCTGCGCTTGGCTTTTCACAAATCCCAAGGCGTCGCACAAACGCGCTGCGATCACATTGGCTGGGCGATATTGCACCCAAACCGAATCAATGGGCAATGACTGGAACGCGGCGTCGATCAAAGCGCCCAGCGCTTCAGTCGCGTAGCCCTGCCCGCGCGCGGCGCGCAACAGCATCAAGCCGGCCTCGACACGGCAAGTCCGCGCCGAAAATCCACGGATCGAGCACAGCCCGATGCTACGTTCACTGCAGCCCTCGACGATGACGAAAAAATACGGGCCTCCGGTATTGCGTGCAGCGTTGATTGTTGCGCGCAAACTCCCCGCGGCTTGTGCGCTCGGCATCGGGCGTCCGATATGACGCATGGTTTCGGCGTCGCCGTAGAGATTGCTGAATAAGGCGAGATCGCGCATTGCCAGCGCACGCAGTCGCAGACGCGAGATGGCGATTGTGCGTGGAATCACGCCTGCGCCCGGTACAACTTTTCCAGTTTGCGCAGCATTGTCGTGTCAGGCACAAGTTTCTGCGCTGGCGCAATCACCAATGTATCCGGCGCTTCGATGTGCGCTGATGCCAACTTTCCCAGCGCGATGCGCTTTATGTGTGGCGCGTGGATGGGCAAGGTAGCGGCGCGGTATATGACAACCTTGTGGCTGAGCGGGTAGTTCTGCGCCAGCCGCTCCACCAATAGTTGCCGAAAGGCGCTGGCGGTCGCAGTCTGCGCCAGCGAACGGTCGCCGACTACGCCCACTTGCCACAGCACCAGGTACGCACTCGGATCGATACGGCGTTTGTAATACAGCAACTGGCTGGCTTCGTAGTGCTGACAGCCGACGGCGCCGGGATCGATGCCAAGATCGGCGTACAGACAATCTTCGGCCGAGATGCCCGGTTCCATGCGTGCGACGAAGCCTTCGTTGCGCGCAATCGCGATGGACTTGTGCGGTGCCCACGCGAACACGCCGGGATGTCCGTAGAACGCGGCGCAGACCTTCTTGCCCGCGCGAACTTGCGTCAGGATTGCATTGACCATTTCGCGATAGGTCTTGATGCGCGATTTTCCCTCGGCATACAGCGGTTGCAGGCTGCGCACGTCGGCATTCATCGACTCGATCCATTTTTCGACGATGCCATCGGATACCGCCATGAACACGACATCGGCCTGTTCGATGTAACTGCGCGCAAGCGGCGAAAGATGCGAGCCCAGCGTAATGCCGATGCCGACGCAGGCGAGGGAGCCGGTTTTGGGATTGGGTTTGGTGCTTGGTTTCAAAGCGAAGTGTCCGCGAAAAGTTTGTCGACCAGCCCAAGCATTTGTGGGTTGTTTCACCTGAGATGCTACCAGCAAGTGCGGGATTCTTGGTCGCGGTGATGCCGCTCGCAATGGCAGAGAAACTGCCTTCCAGGCATCGGAAGCGTCAACGTCGGGATATGGTTGGAATTTGCGTTACACTCTGCTTTCAGGGGTGGGGTTTCTTGATTCAATCCAGCATGAATGAAAAGCTGCGTCGGCGGCGTTTCCGGAAATGCCAGGGTTATCTATATCTTCATTAGGAGCGTAATCCATGAATTCGCGTCAATTTTCGCGGCGGCCGCTAGCGCTTGCCGTAGCAGCGTTGGTTGTGGCCAGCGGCATGTTTTCTGAATCCACGTACGCCATTGCACCGGTGTTTCTCGACGGCGTGCGTCAGCCGGCACCAGAGGCTAACGTCATAGGTGCTACTCACGGGCAGCCAGTTCGCTACATCGTGCGTTTCCAGGAGCTGCCCTTGGCGCTCTACAACGATGGGCTCGCCAAAAATCCGGCCAATGCCGTCAGCGGCATCGCCAGCATACCGAACAAGACGATGAAGAGTGGTCGCGTTCGCCTAGATGTAAAAAGTAGTCAGGCGCTTGCTTACGTCAATTACGTCAAGCAACAGCAAACCCGCCATCTGAGCGATATCGCTGCTGCAATTGGTCAAGCGCCCGTCGTGCTGCATATGATGCAGCACGCGTTGAACGCGGCTGTGTTGAAGCTGACGGCAGCGCAAGCAGACAAGATCGCCAAGCTTGCCGGCGTCGTCGCGGTAGAGCGCGATCGACCGCATCAACTCGCCACCGATATTGGCCCGGGTTTCATTGGCGCGTCCTCCATCTGGTGGGGCACCCCGGCCGGCCAGGACACCCTGTTTGCCAACGGTTTCGAGGCCACACCAGGCTATCGCGGTGACGGCATGGTAATCGGCGATATCGACACCGGCTACAACAGCATGAGCCCCTCGTTCCAGGCGACCGATTCCAGCGGATACACCATTACCAATCCACTGGGTAGCGGCAATTACATTGGCCAATGCAACGTGGCGAACATCAGCCGGGCCGGTTGTAACGACAAGGTCATCGGCGTTTACGACATGATCAACCTGACTGGCGGCGGTACGACCTTTTCGGTCGAAGACACGCAAGGTCACGGAAGCCATACGGCCAGCACGGCCGCTGGCGACGCGCGCATGGCGACGCTGTCTGGCTACACCGCGCCGATTTCCGGCGTTGCGCCGCACGCAAATCTGGTCATCTATTACGCGTGCTCGCCGGATAAGACCGTGGCGTGCTCAAGTGCAGCAACGGCCGGGGCGGCCGATCAAGCGGTCGCGGATGGCATCGTCGACGCCTTGAACTACTCGATCAGCGGCGGCGACGATCCGTGGAACGACGCCACTTCACTGGCGTTCCTCGCGGCCTCGGATGCGGGTATTTTTGTGGCTGCTGCAGCCGGTAATACGGGTGCCAGCGCGCCTAATCAGGTGCCCGGTACCGCCAACCATTGGGAACCCTGGGTTGCAACCGTTGCCGCAGGCACCCATACCGGCGGCCCAATCGGCTTCCAGTTGAGCGTCAATGGCGCCGGTGCGCCGGGTCCAATCCCGCTGACTCCCGCCGCGTCCGGTACCGGACTCAGTGCTCCCGCGACAAACGAACCGATCATCGTCAGCCCCACTTACGGAACAGCGGGAGACGCCTGCGTCGCGTTCGGCGCGGGAACGTTTACCGGTGGGCTGGCTTTGCTAACCTATGATGGTACCTGTGGCACCAACACGATGGCCGGCAGAGCCATCACGGCGGGAGCCGACTATGTGTTGATCGTCGCCAACACCGACGGCGGTTTCATCAGCGGCGCAAATAAGCCGAAACCGGTATTTACCACGGGCCTGACAATTGGCAACGCCCTGCAGGCGTTTGCAAGCGCCAATTCCGGCACCACAGGAAACATCAGTTACCCGGCATCGCGTTTGCCGGTGCAGCCTGATGAATTGGCAGACTTCAGCCTGCTTGGCCCGACCAAGATCGACATGATCAAGCCGGACCTGCAAGCGCCTGGCGTCTCCATTCTTGCCGCGGTCGCCAATGACGGCTCGGCCAACGGACCAAATCTGGTCGCGCTGTACGACGGCACCTCGATGGCGACGCCGCATACCACCGGTTCCGGTGCGCTGATGCTGGGCTTGCATCCTGGCTGGACGCCGGCGGAAGCCAAGTCCGCGCTGATGATGACCGCGAAAGAAGCGGGCCTGACCAAGGCCGATGGTTCCACGCCGAGCGATTATTTCGACCGCGGCTCCGGACGCATCCAGGACTTCATCGCCAGTCGGGCGGGGTTGATCCTGAATGAAACGGGCCTCAACTTCGCTAATGCCGATCCGGCCTTCGGCGGCGATGTCGGTGCGCTGAATATCGCCAGCATGCAAGCATCGGATTGCGTCACGGTAAGCGGTGCCACCAGCTCGCCGAGTTGTGCGTTCACGCGCAAATTCCGTAGCACGCAGGATCATGCCGTGACCTGGACAGCTTCGTTCTCCGGCGATGTCACGGCCACCGCGACGCCGTCGAGCTTCCCGGTAGGTGCCAACGCCAACAGCCAGCCGATACACATCGATGTTGACGCAACGGCCTATAACGCCGACGGTGCATTCCACTTTGGCGAAATGCTTTTGACACCCAGCGACTCGTCACTGACGCCGCTGCATTTGCCAATGGCGATTCGCGTACCACCGCCAGCCATCGCGGCCGCACCGTCTCCACTGGCGATCGGTATCGCGTCCCCCGCTACGTCGGGCAGTTCCACGCTGACCGTGTCGAACATCGGCGGTCCGACACTGAATGTCAGCAACACCAACGACACCACGACGGCATTTGCGCCGTACGTGCTGCTCGATCAAGCCAGTCAGGGAAATTTCGGCGATTTCAGCGACTATTTTCTCGATTTTTCCGAGGGAATCTATGTGGCGGACGATTTCCAGACGAGTGACCCAACCACGAACCTGAGCAAGCTGGTGTTCCCGGGCTTCGTGACCAAGGGCGCCAGTCTGGCTGGATATGCTGGAAACCCCGTCCATTTCGAGATCTATGCGGATATGGCCGGCACACCAGTTGGTAATCCCGAAACCGTCGCACCAAGTTACGTGTGGAACTTCGTCGCGACCATTGGAACCACTGCGGGACTGAGCGTTGACGGAAACACCATCAGTATCGACTTGAACGCGGCGGGAGCCTCAGCCACGACACTTGCCCCAGGCAGATACTGGATGGTTGCGTATCCTGAAACCGCGTACGCCACCGGCGGCTGGGCGCAATTCGAGTCGACATCGACGTTTGGCTATAACGCGCACGTCATTAATCCGCAGGGAAGCTTCGGCATTGGCACAGTCTGGCTCGATAACACCGATCCGACGAATGGAGATATATACCCCGGAATGGCCATGCACATCGAAGCGATGGTGCCATGCGGTGCGACTTGGTTGAGTACATCGCCTGGGTCGTTGATGTTGGACGGGCATCTGTCAGCACCGGTAACCGTCACTGCCGATAGCACCCAGTTCCCGGGAGCCGCCAGTTCCGCGTCGGCCTATCTTTGCCTGGATAGCAATGATGCGGCCCACCCGGTCTATGTGGTACCGGTGACGGCTACGGTGACTCCGTAAACTGAGGCCGATGCGTTGCAATGCGCCACTCGATATGATTGAAGTTGCGCGGCGCAATGCAACACCGCAGTGACGTTCGTCCCCTCAGCGGCTGCAACGCCGCTGAGGGGCCCGCCAAGTTCCAATGCAACGTCTGTATTGCGAGAGCAACCGATTGATCTACCTCAAGCCCGACCAATGTCGGGCTTTTTCTTTGTTGTGACCATCGACGTGGCGCCGCTGAATCAGCCATGCCTGCCGCGCACTGACGTTGCGTGGCCAAGCCGGCGCCGATGTCAACGTGGTCATCGCCAAGTCTTAAAGATCGATGGCGTGCCAATCAGTATTTGGCCAGTTCTGGTGGGACTGAAGCGCTTGGGATCGCCGGATCCATGTGGTCGCGGTGACGGCAAATGCGGAGTAGCCGGTCGGCAGTTTTCGCGGCTTTGGCACAGGCCGTTGAAAATGGTTGCAGGCGTGCAACGATCAGACACTTTAGTTTTCCACGAGTGCGCTCAGTACGAAGAACCGCCCAGCTCGCGATAGCGAACAAACACTTGGCGCGCTTCGTCGCGCAGGATGTCGCGCTTGACCTGCACACCACGCTTTTCAAGTTCGCCGATCCAGTCGGCGGGGAGCGGGCCTTCGTCGAATTCGCTGAGTTCTTCAACGTCTTCCGAGCGCGCGCCAATCAGCAACTCGTCGACGCCGGCCCAGACGGTGGCACCGTAGCATTGGCAGCACGGTTGCGCACTGGTGGCGAGGACAAAACGTGCGCCGTCTTCGTTCAGCCGAAAGCGTTGCAGGCGCTGCTGGGCGAGCATGTAGGCCATCATCTCGGCATGCGCAACCGAGCAGCTTTGCGGCACGACACGATTCACGCCGACCGAAACCAATCGGCCTTCACCCGTGAATACGGCCGCGCCAAATGGGCCGCCGCCACGGTTTTCCACATTGCCTCGGGCCAGTTCGATGGCGAGTCTCACGCGCGATTCGTCATCGGCATAGACGCGGGTTTCATCGATACCTTCGCGCAGCCAGAGCGGCAGGGTGAGATGCAGTTGAGCTGGCAGCATGATGTCTTTCCTACTTCGTGGCGACTTTGAGCCACGAATCGCGCAGCGTCGCGGTGCGATTGAATACCGGATTGGCGGACGTGTGATCGTAGCGATCGGCGACGAAATAGCCAAGGCGTTCAAACTGACACACGGATTCGGGTTTTGCATTGGCCAAGTCGGCCTCGATGTAGGCGTCGACAACTTTGCGCGAATCCGGATTGATGCGATCGCGATAGGTTTTGCCGTCGCTGTCGTCGTCCGGGTCGGGCACATTGAACAGGCGGTCGTACAGGCGCACTTGCGCACGCACGGCATGTCGCGCGCTAAGCCAGTGGATCGTGCCTTTCACCTTGCGATTGGCACCCGGCTGGCCGTGGCGTGTGTCTGCATCGAGCGTGCAGCGCACGTCGATCACGTTGCCGTTTGTATCTTTTTCCACTGCTTCGCATTTCACGATGCCAACGCCGCGCAGGCGCACTTCGCCGCCGGGCACGAGGCGATGGAAACCCTTCGGCGGCACTTCCATGAAATCGTCGCGCTCGATCCACAGCTCGCGTGAAAACGCGACCTCGCGTGTGCCAAACGCTTCGTTCTTCGGATGATTGGGGAAGTTGAGTGTTGCAACGTGATCGTCGGGCACGTTGGTAATGGTCATCTTGAGCGGATCAAGCACGCCCATTCGACGTGGCGCGCTCGCGTCGAGCACATCGCGCACGCAGCCTTCGAGCACGCCGAATTCGATCGTTGAATTCTGTTTGGTCACGCCGGCACGCTCCCAGAAAGCGCGGATCGCCGCTGCCGGGAAACCGCGGCGTCGCACGCCAGAAAGCGTGGGCATGCGCGGATCGTCCCAGCCGTCGACGAGCTTTTCGTTGACCAGTTCCATGAGCTTGCGTTTGCTCATCACGGTGTAGTCGAGGTTGCCACGCGCGAATTCGATTTGGCGCGGCGTGCTCACGTCGGCTTTCAGTCCGGCATCGAGCAGCGGCTGCACCAGTTCTGGATGATGCGGCAGATCGATCTGCGCCAGGCACCAGTCGTACAGCGGCCGGTGATCCTCGAATTCCAACGTGCACAGAGAGTGCGTGATGCCTTCGACCGCATCTGAAATGCAGTGGGCGTAGTCGTACATCGGGTAGATCGGCCACGCATCGCCGGTGTTCTGATGCGCCACCTTGCGGATTCGATACAACGCCGGGTCGCGCAGGTTGATATTGCCGCTGGTCATGTCGATCTTCGCGCGCAGGGTTTTCGCGCCATCGGCAAATTCGCCTGCGCGCATGCGGCCAAAAAGGTCGAGGTTTTCGTCGATGCTGCGATCGCGATAGGGTGAATTGCGGCCCGGTTCGGTCAAGGTTCCGCGGTATTCGCGCACTTCGTCGGCGCTCAGGTCGCAGACATAAGCTTTGCCATCAAGGATCAATTTTGCTGCACACAGGTAGAACACCCCGAAATAATCCGAGGCGTGGCGAAGTGCGTCCCAGTCGAACCCAAGCCAGCGCACGTCGTTCTTGATTGCTTCGACGTATTCGGGGTCTTCGCGCGATGGATTCGTGTCGTCAAAGCGCAAGTGGCAGACACCGCCGAAATCAGCCGCGATACCGAAGTTCAGGCAAATCGATTTGGCGTGACCCAGATGCAGGTAGCCGTTGGGCTCCGGAGGAAAGCGCGTGATGACGCGGCTACCAGCGGTGCTTTCGTTGGCAACGATCTGGCGGATGAAGTTGGTGCTGGCGGTCGGGGCGTCGGTCATGGGGTTGGCGTGGGAGTCAATGGGCAAGTGTAGTGGTTGGTAGACGAGGAAACTCAAGACGCGCCACAAAGTACATCAAGGCTTCATCCCGGCAGGGTCGAGGCCGCGACAGCGGCCAAGGGGAATCCAGACGCCAGGGAAGGCAACGTAGTCGAACAGGTCCGGGCCAGATTTGCATCCATGCACTCTGGATTCCGGCATTCCCTGCCGGAATGACGGCGATCTTTTTGGTCTGAGGGTCGTGACGACTTGTACAAGTTTACCGGTGCGGCCGGGGAAAGCGAAGATTTGGCGGGTTCTTGGTAGGGATCGCGGGGCATGGGACAATCCCAGATCTTGATTCGCGCAGGCAAGCAGGCACACCAAAATGCTGCATGGAAAGAAAATCGCCGTCGTCATGCCTGCGTATCACGCCGAGCGCACGCTGGAAGCATGTTACATCGCGATTCCGCACGACATCGTCGATACGGTGCTTTTAGTCGACGATGCCAGCGACGATGCGACCTTGGCCGTGGCAAAGCGCCTCGGAATCCAGAGCCACCGCCACGCGCAAAATCGCGGCTACGGCGGCAACCAGAAAACCTGCTATACGCTGGCATTGGAAGCTGGCGCGGATATCGTGGTCATGCTGCATCCGGACTATCAGTACGAACCCCGCCTGATCACCGCGATGGCAGCGATGATTGCATCGGATGTGTACGACGTGGTGCTGGGCTCGCGCATTCTCGGCAAGACCGCACTAGCCGGCGGCATGCCGCGCTACAAGTACATTTTCAATCGACTGCTCACGTTTGCGCAGAACGTGTTGGTCGGTGCGAAACTCTCGGAATTCCATACCGGCTATCGCGCGTTCTCGCGGCGCGTGCTGGAAACGTTGCCGCTCGCGGCCAACTCGGATGATTTCGTCTTCGACAATCAGATGCTGGTGCAGGCACTGGCGTTCGGCATGCGCATCGGTGAAATTTCCTGCCCGACGAAATATTTTCCGGAGGCCAGCGAAATCAGTTTTCGGCGCGCGTTGCGCTATGGCTTGGGCGTACTAGCGACCAGCATCAGCTACCGGATGTGGAAGTGGAAGCTGCGCAATCCGCAGTTTCTGTCGACGCAGCCGCGCTGGCGGTTGCCCGATTCGGCCGACCAGAGACCATCGAATTGAACGCAGCAATGCGGCGTCGGCTTGAAAGCATTTTCGGCTGGCGCGGATTGCTCGTGCTGGCGCTGGGCATTGGCATTTTCCTGCGCTGGTATCAGCTCGGCACGCAGGTTTTGCTCGACGATGAATGGCATGCGATCCACGAGTTGCTTAATGCTGGCGCTCGCGACATCGCTACCCATTTCGGGATTGCCGACTACAGCATTCCGCTGACCTTGTATTACCGCTTCCTGTATCTGCAGGGCGGCCTGACCGAGTGGGGCATGCGCATGCCGGTCGTGTTGTGCGGCACGGCGTTGCTGGTCATCGCTCCGTGGCTGCTGCGCCGCTGCGCCGCGCCGATGACGCTTGCGATATGGACCGGGTTGCTGGCGATATCGCCAGTGCTGGTGTATCTGAGCCGCACTGCGCGGCCCTATGCGATCACCAATTTACTCGTCTTCGTCGCGATCATCGCGATCCGTGAATGGTGGTTGCGACGCGAACATCGCACGCGCTGGGCCGTCGTCTACGTTTTTTGCACGTTTCTCGCGGGTTGGCTACATCTGCTGACGCTGCCGTTTACCTTGCTGCCATTCGTCATTTTTGGGTTGAGCGAGTTGCGCCATGCGTTCGGTGCAAAGCGCGTCGATGCCTGGCGGCGGATCGGCCAATTGGTATTGATGGGATTGCTGACGGCGTTGCCACTGGCCGCTGCGGTGTTGCCGCCGATATTGAGCGACTGGGGCGCGCTGGTGGGAAAGGCTGGCGCAAATGCCGTGACTTTGACCAGCTTCTACCGTACCTGGCTCATGTGTTTCGGCATCGCCAGCCCGTGGATACTCGGCTCAATCCTGGTGCTGTGTGGAATCGGTGTCGCCGCGTGGTGGCGACGCGATGCCGCTTTCGTCGTCTATGTTGGCGCGATCGTGATCGTTACCACGGCGGTCATCGCACTGGCGCATCCGGCGTGGATACAGCATCCTGGTGTGTACGCACGCTACCTGCAGCCGGCGCTGCCATTTGTGTTGTTGTTTGTCGCTGAAGGTTTTGCGTGGATCGTGAAGCGCTTGTGGCCGGTGTTGCAGGCCACAATCGCGCTGCTCGCGCTGGCTGGGTTGTATTGCGCCGGGCCGATACCGGGCTACATCTACAACCCGGACCAGTTCATGGGTCATCCGTATTTCCAGTTTGATTACGGTCCGGCGCACAATGTTTATCGCACTCTTTTCCCGGATGGGCCGATTTCGCCTTTCTATCGGGACCTTGCCAAACAGCCGCCACGCAGCTTTACCCTCATCGAAGCGCCGTGGTCGATGTACACCTACCACGATCCGCTTCAGATCTATCAGAAAATTCACCGCCAGTACGTCAAGGTCGGCATGCTCGTGCCGTTGTGCGGCATGCCCGACTACAACGATTTTCCGCCGAATGGGGGCATCAAACTTACCCAGTTCGTGTACGTTTCGACCATGTTCAATGGCGACAACCATGGAGCTGATTTCCTCGTGATTCATCGGCACCCCTGGCCATCGACCCTGGCGACTGAAAATACATGGCCCGACATTGGCGTTTGCCTGAAACAGATTGAGGGGCATTTCGGTGCGCCGGCGTATCGCGATGATGAGGTCGTGGTGTTTGCGTTGTCGGCGAAGGGCAAGGCGGTAATCCAGGCAATGCGACTTGACTCTGGTGCGAAGTGAGACCGGAAGATGTGGAGATGGAGAGCCAGAGTCTCGTTTGCTCGTCATTGCCGCCTGCGCGGAAATGACGAATTGCTTTTGACCTTCCCGATTCCCTGATTCCCGAACACCGCCCCTTTACCACTCCCGCCAATTGGAATAGCGTGGTGGGCAGCAATCCCAAATCGCCCGCCCCATGAAAATCGTCTACGAAGCCGAAAACATCATCGACGCCAATCTGGTAAAGAACGTACTGGAAGCAGAAGGCATTCCGGTTTTCATCAGCGGGCAATACCTCACCGGGGCGATTGGCGAGCTGCCGCCGATGGGGTTGGTCAATGTGATGGTGCCGGATAGCGAATGGCCGCGGGCGCGGGAAATTGCGCAGCGTATCGATGCGCAATTGTCCGAGCATCGCGCGGCGCCGGATCGCGGCGAGGATTGGCTGCATGAACCTGTGTGAGAGTCCCAATGTCCCAAATTCCTGTCCTTGTCATCGGTAGCAAGAATTATTCCTCGTGGTCGCTGCGGCCGTGGTTGCTGCTGCGTGTGTTCGAGCTTCGCTTCGAAGAAATCAAATTGCCGCTGGACACGCCCGAGTTCTACTCGCGCATTCGCGAATACTCGCCGACCGGCCGCGTGCCGGTGCTTCACGATAGGGATGTCCGCGTGTGGGATTCGCTGGCGATTGCCGAGTACGCGAACGAGCGCTGGCTTGGCGGCCGCGGCTGGCCTGCGGATATCACTGCACGCGCGCTGGCACGCGCAATCAGTGCGGAAATGCATTCGGGCTTTATGGCCCTGCGCAACGAGTTGCCGATGAATTGCCGCAAGCGGGTGAGTAATCATGCGATCAGCGCCGATGCGCAACGTGATGTCGTGCGGGTCAAGGCGATCTGGCGCGAGGCGCGTGAGCGCTTTGGCGCGGATGGGCCGTTCCTGTTCGGCGCATTCGGCATTGCCGACGCGATGTATGCCCCGGTCGTGCTGCGCTTCATCAGCTACGGCGTGACGCTGGACCGGATCGAGCGCGCGTATGCCGACGCGATTCTGGCCTTGCCTGCGCTGCGTGAGTGGCTGGAGGAAACCGTCAACGAGCCACTGGCACCGTTGCACGAACAGTCAGCGTAACCGAGGCGGGCGCACGCGCAGCCCAGCTGCTGGAAATTGCGCGCTACATCCGCGACGCGCCAAATTTTCCCAAGCCTGGCATCGCGTTCAAGGACATCGCAGCGTTGCTCGCCGATGCGCAAGCCCGGCAAGATGCTGGTGCCCGCGATCGCGGCGGATTGCGCCCTGGAATACGGCGCCGATCGATTGGAAATTCAGGTCGACGCCATGCAAAGTGGCGCGTGCGTGGTGCTGGTTGACGATTGAAACCGGCGGCTCGCTGCTGGCCGCGTGTGAGCTGATTGCGTCGCTCGGTGTGCAACTGGTTGCGGCAATCATCGTGGTCGAGCTGGGTTTGCTCGATGCGTGCGCTGGCCGGCAGATGTGACGTTACCTGGCTTGATTCGCTGCTGGCTACCATTTAAGTCAATGAATAGACGTCTAAACGTCTTGACGTCCAAAATGTAATCGCTTACGATTCGCCTCCACACGAGGGAGGTGGTTCATGAGTGCGACTTTATCGCCACTGCGGCGCACGGTAACGCAAGACCTGGTTCAATGGCGTTCTGGCATTCTGGCGCTGCCCGAAGCGTTCGAGCTTGACTCCGGTCAGGTCTTGCGCGATGGCAGCCTTGCCTGGCAGTGCGTCGGGCCGGAAACCGCGCCGTTGGTCCTGGTGCTTGGCGGCATTTCCGCCGATCGACATTGCTGTGCTGAAGACGGTTCCGGCTGGTGGCAAAGCCAATGCGGGGTAGGGCGTGCGCTGGACTGCCGCCGATTCCGCCTGCTCGGCATCGACTGGCTTGGCGGCAGCGGCGATTCCAGCGACGCGAGCGATCCGCAGGATCTACTCGAAATTTCAACGGCCGATCAGGCTCGCGCCTTGTCGTTGTTGCTAAATCGGATCGGGGCCAGCCAGGTGCATCTGCTCGTGGGTGCTTCGTATGGCGGCTCGGTTGCCCAGCATCTGGCCACGTTGCTGGGTTCGCGCCTGCGCCACCTGGTCGTGTTGTGTGCGGCGCATCGCTCGTCGCAATTCGCGCTGGGGTTGCGCGATATTCAGCGCGCGATCCTTGACCTGGACAGCGACAGCGACGCCGCGTTGGCCGTGGCCCGCTCGCTGGCGTTGCTGGGATACCGCACGCCGGAAGGGCTTGAACAACGATTTGCCAATGGCGATGTGCTGGGTTGGCTGGTGCATCACGGCGAGACGTTTGTGCAACGTTTCAATGTCGATGCCTATCGTTGCCTCGGCGCATCGCTGGATACGCATCGTATCGATCCGGCCAGCATTCGCGTGCCGACGACCTTGTTTGGTGTCGTCGAAGATTTGCTGGTGCCGCGTTCCCTGCTTCGCGAATTCGCCGATTACTGCGGCAGCGAGTGCGAGCACGTCGAGGTGTCGTCGGTGTACGGACACGACGCGTTCCTCAAGGAAGAATCAGTCGTTTCAAAACTTTTGTCGTGTGCGTTGGAGAATGAAGTATGAGCCGCGATGTTGCTACCATTGCCGTACGTGCCGGAGTCGATGCCGATAGCGCATACGGCTCGGTCATGCCACCACTGTATCTTTCCACCAATTACAGCTTTGCCGATTTCGGTGAGAAGCGCGCATACGACTACTCGCGTTCGGGGAATCCCACGCGTGACCTGTTGGCCGAAGCGCTGGCCGAACTCGAATGCGGCGTTGGCGCGGTCATTACCGCATCGGGCATGGCAGCGATTTCATTGCTGACGGCGCAATTGCGTCCCGAAGATTTGTTGATCGCGCCGCACGATTGCTACGGTGGTAGTTATCGCCTGTTCAAGGTCCAGGCCGAACGCGGTTTGTACCGCGTGGCGTTCGTGGATTTCGGCGATCGCGCGGCGTTGGCGGCAGCACTTGGCGAAAAGCCGAAACTGGTGTGGATCGAGACGCCGAGCAATCCGTTGCTGCGCATCACCGATATCTCCGCAGTCAGTCGCTTGGCGCATGCCGTCGGCGCACTTGTCGCGGTTGACAACACGTTTCTGTCGCCGGCGTTGCAGCGTCCAATACTACTCGGTGCCGACATTGTGGTGCATTCCACGACGAAGTACCTCAACGGCCACTCCGACGTTGTCGGCGGTGCGGTGATCTGGAAAGACGCAGCCGTTGGCGAACAGATTCGCTGGTGGTGCAATTGCCTGGGCCTGGCCGGTGCGCCATTCGACAGCTATCTGACATTGCGTGGACTGCGCACCTTGCGCCCGCGCCTGATGGCGCACCAGGAAAACGCCGATGCGCTGGCGCACTTGCTCGTGCACCATCGTGCCGTCGAGCATGTGTATTTCCCGGGCCTGCCGACACATCCTGGCCACATACTTGCCGCGCGCCAGCAGGATGGTTACGGCGCAATGCTGAGCTTTGATCTGGCCGGTGGCGAAGACGCTGCCAGGGCGTTTCTCGAGGGCCTGCATTGTTTCACGTTGGCCGAGTCGCTCGGTGGCGTCGAAAGCCTGGTTGCGCACCCGGCCACGATGACCCATGCCAGCATGGATGCTGCTGCCCGCAAGCGAGCCGGAATTGGCGACGGTTTGCTGCGCTTGTCCGTCGGTATCGAATCGGCGCAGGACTTGCTGGCCGATATCCAGTCCGCCTTGGCGCGTGCCGATATTGCGGTGCGCGAATTGGCGTAGCGCATTGCTGATGAGGGCGCGCGTGCATTTTTTGGGTGCTGCGGTGGTGTGACGCAGTACACTTGGGTTTCGCGCGCGAGCGCAGCCGCCTTCGAGGGTTCGATGAAAGTTGTGCTGGCATTGGCGGTTGCGCTGTTCACCGTGTCTGCCGTTGCGCAGCCGCCGGTGAGCGGTCGCGTAGTTGAAAGCGGCGACTTCGCCGATGCGCAGTCGCAGCAATGGCGCGAGTCCGAACAACTCGCGACGCAGCGCAATGTGATGCAGCTGCGCAGCCGTGGAATACTTGCTCGGGCCAAAGTGCTAAGCGATGTAGCCGACCTGCAATGGCCGCTGAAGCCGATTGACGGTTTCGACCAGTTCGATTACCACGGAGTCTCCAACTACGTCGACCACGACACGCGCTTCCCCGGCTTCGTGCAGGATTATTCCTGCGGCACGCGCAGCTATGATCTTGCCAACGGCTACAACCACGCTGGCACCGATTATTTTCTTTGGCCGTTTCCATGGCTGATGATGGATCAAGGCCAGGTTCGCATCGTGGCCGCAGCGTCCGGCACGCTTATCAACAAGGCCGACGGCAACTTCGATCGAGACTGTGCCATCCAGAGCAATACCAACTCCAATCCGAATTTCGTCGAGATCCTTCAGGACGACGGGCTATACGCGCTATACCTGCACATGCGCAATGGCTCGGTCACGCCGTTGCCGATCGGCGATCGAGTCGCCGCCGGCGATCAGCTTGGTCTGGTCGGAAGTTCCGGCAATTCCAGTGGGCCGCACATGCATTACGAGCTGCGCGATGCCAACGGCGCCGTTGTCGACCCGCGTCACGGCCAATGCAATGCGGAACCGGATCGCTGGGCGGTATTCCAGCCTTACGAAGATCCACACATCGACACGCTGAGCACGCATTCGGCCGAGCCCAACCAGATCGTCTGCGGTTATGTTGGCGGCAAGAATTTCGATGATGCGCCGCATTACCAAAGCCAGTTCGCGCCCGGCGATACGTTCTGGGTATTTGCTTCGTATCGCGATCAGCGTGTCGGCGAAGTGACTGACTTCAGCATTCAGCGGCCGGATGGCAGTGCGTTCACGCAATGGAATTTTGACCTGGCCGACGAGAACGAGCCGAAACCGTTTTATGCCGGCACGGCGTTTGATTGGGAATTCACCCTGCCAGCCGATGCGCCGACAGGCACGTGGACAATCGCGGCAATGTTTCAGGGCCAGCAGTACGCGCGAAAGTTCGAGGTCGGTTCATCAAGCTTGCGCGCGAACCTGGATGCTGTGGATCGGTCGCGCACGCAAATTGCGTTGGATGCACAGCGTTGTCGGGTCGTGGAAGGCAAGTCGCCACCGGATGGTTGCAAGTAGCCGATCAATCGCGCGGTGCAATAGCGAAATGTTCGATCCAGACCAATTCGCAGGCGCCGTCGCCGCTGTCGCTGCGGGTGAGCGAGCTTCTCCATTTGCCACCGTTGGGCCAAACGGCTTCAACCAGATAGCCATCGAAACTGATCACATCGCCGACACGTGTTCGCGCAAGCTCGCGGGCAACTGCGGCGTCGGCCGGAATCAAGTGCATGTTCGAGCTCGACTCGACGATTTCGCGCAGCGGAATCGGAAATTCCTTGGCGCGCCAATAATAGAAACGTCCCGATTGGGAAATGTCCACTTTGTCCAGAATGGAACTATCCGACATGCGCTGCCAACCTAACGCCAGATCGGTCGGTGAAATTTGCGCGGGCGTGTCCCAGCGGTAATCTGCGCGCGAAAGCACGCGCGCAGATAGCGAGAATTTCGCCAGTGGTTTGATGGCGATTTTGTCCTTGTGCAGTTTTGGCGGCGTGGAGTTCAGCGGTTCCTGTAGCGGCACCTCAGCGACAAGTTTGCCCGGCAAGTGCAGAACCGGCCGATGGCTGCGTTGACACAGCGCCAGCAGCGCGATTGCGGCCAACAGCCACAGCCAGCGCGGCGAGAAATTCAATCGAGATCTTCCGCCAATGCCTTGCGCACGTTCTCAGGTAGGGTAACCGCGTGCGTGTACACCGGGTGATCCACGCGCAGCATGACGTTGGCGCTGCGTTTGAATTGCGCGGCGTGCTCAGCGCTCAACTCAAAGCGCAGGAAATGTACGGCCGACGTTTTCTCGTCAGTGCTGCGCTCAAGGTCTTCATCGGCGATGGCAACGACGGGTGCCAGGTCGCCAACGACCAGTGAAACGACGCGCTCGATTCCGTGCAGTTCAACCAGCTTGCGTGCGCGTTCTTCCGGGTCTGGAAATTCGATCAGCATCGTTGCCTTGAGGTTGCTGCCATCCGGGATCAGCGCATTGTAAGTATCGAGTTCATCCTGGATACCGGCCGCCTCGAAGATACGTTCGACGCGCAACATTTCCTGAATCTGGTATTGCACGGTCAGGCGATCCTCGAACAACAGCGTCAAATGCGGTCCGACATGCAGCTTGCGCGCCTGTTTGTGCGCGAGCACGCGGGTGCGGAACGCGGCGCGTTGGCTTGCATAGTCTTCAAGTTTCAGCAAATCGTCCCGAGTGAGTTTGTTCATTGCAAGACTATTCCTGATTTCGAGATAAAAAGGCCTCCGGCAACCGGAGCGGCTGGCTGGTTTTATCCCTCCCGTTGAACGGGAAGGAGTGAGGTCAAATTCCGTAGGCCATGCGCAGCAATCCGATCGGGCTCTCCGCCGGCGGCTTGTCGCCGAGACCATGCGCGATGTGGCTGGCTGCCATCGGGCAGTCGCTGGCGAAGTGCATCGGTTCGATTTTTGCGACGCGTGATTCCACTGGTTTGGCGATCTGGCGCGAGAATTCATACGTCTTGTGCTTCACGCCGTACGTGCCGTCATGGCCGGAACAGCGCTCGATCATCTGGATGTCGCTGTCGGGAATCAGCGCCAGCACATCTCGCGTTTTCGGGCCGATGTTCTGCACGCGCTGATGGCAGGGCGCGTGATAAGCGACCTTGCCGAGGCTGCGCTTGAATTGCGTTTTGAGCAAGCCGGCCTGGTGACGCTGCCACAGGTATTCGAACGGATCGAAGATGTGGCGCTTTACCAGTTGCACGTCTTCGTCGTCAGGAAACATCAGTGGTAGTTCCTGCTTGAACATCAACACGCACGAGGGAATGGTTGCGGTGATGTCCCAGCCATCGCGAATGGCGGCGGCGAGTACGGGAATGTTCTGGTTTTTATACTTTTCCACCGTATCCAGGTCGCCCAGTTCTAGTTTTGGCATGCCGCAGCACACTTCGCGCTCAATGAGTTTCACTGCGATGCCATTGTGCTTGAGCACGGCGGCGAGATCTTCCACGGGGCCGGGCAGGGAATAGTTGCAATAGCACGTTGCGAATAACGCAACCTTGCCGCGCGTGCGTCCGGCCGGTTGTGGTTCTCCGCGACCGTCCAACGACTTGAGGCGCTTGCGCGCGGTGTTCGAGGTGTAGGTGGGTACGCGCGCGCGTTGGTCCACACCAAGCGTCTTTTCTAGCAGCTTGCGCCCACCGGAACTTCGATTCAGGGCATTCACTGCCTGGACCACGACCGGAATCGTCGACAGCTTCCCGACCGCATTTGTTGAGGAAAGAATCTTCGCACTTGTCTTGGTTTCGCCGCGTTTGTGCGCGGCGGCCTTGGCGCGCAACATTACATGCGGGAAATCCAGGTTCCACGGATGCGGCGGCACGTACGGGCATTTCGTCTGGTAGCACAGGTCGCATAGATAGCATTGCTCGACGACCTTGGGATAATCCGACTTCGCAACGCCGTCGATTTCCATCGTCTTCGATTCGTCGATGAGGTCGAACAGTGTCGGGAATGCCTTGCACAAACTCACACAGCGGCGGCAGCCGTGGCAGATGTGGAAGACACGCTCCATTTCCGCTTCGAGTTTTGCCTGATCGAAGAAGTCAGGATTCTTCCAATCCAGTGGATGGCGCGTCGGCGCGTCGAGACTTCCTTCGCGAGTGGATGTGATTTCGTCGGCCATTAGAGAACTCCCAAATCAGACAAACACATCTCCCGCCGGGAGATGGGCTGGGGTGAGGGCCGGGATATTGCTTGCGTCATTCGGAATTGCGGGGGAAGGAAAACAGGTATGTCCCCCCGCCTTGCGGGGGAAGGAAAACAGGTATGTCCCCCCGCCTTGCGGGGGAAGGAAAACAGGTATGTCCCCCGAATCAAGCGGGGAATGGAAAGCTTCTGCTTTTAGCCGAGCTCGCCCAACGCCTTGGTAAAGCGATTGGCGTGTGAACGCTCGGCCTTGGCCAGCGTCTCGAACCAGTCGGCGACTTCATCGAAGCCTTCTTCGCGCGCGATCTTCATCATGCCGGGATACATGTCGGTGTATTCGTGGGTCTCGCCGGCAATCGCCGACTTCAGGTTGTTTTGGGTATCGCCGAACGGCAGGCCGGTGGCCGGATCGCCGCAGGCTTCCAGGTATTCCAGATGCCCGTGCGCATGGCCGGTTTCGCCTTCGGCAGTGGAACGGAACACGGCCGAGACATCATTGTGGCCTTCAACGTCGGCCTTCTGGGCAAAGTACAAATAGCGGCGGTTCGCCATCGATTCACCGGCGAATGCGTCTTTGAGACTTTGTTCGGTCTTGGAGCCCTTGAGTTCGCTCATGATGTCACCTCGTGTGGTTGTTGGATTGGAATCGTCCCGCCGCAGGCGCGGTGAGCTGCGCCTAGGGTATCGCAACGGTGCTGCGGATTGAAATTGATTGTCGCAATCAATCCAATAGATACGGACTATCGCGATCGTCGTACGGAGTGTGTATTACCTGCATTCGCGGCGGCCAAGGCGGTACGTATATCCAGAAGGCCCGGCGGCAATTGCCGGAATTCGACGGCGAGTTTCTTCAGGAACCCTGCCATGGCCGAACGCTTGCGCCAAATCATCGCCAGGCGGCGACTCGGTGTCTTGCCGCGAAACGCGAGCAAGTGCACGTTTTCCGATCGCGCCACCGGCGGTTGCACAGCGAGCGTGGGCAGCAAGGTGATGCCGACGTTTGCCGCCACCATTTGCCGCAGCGTTTCCAGACTCGTTGCACGAAACCCGGTTTTCTCGTTGGCGCCGGCCAGTTGGCATACTTCCAGTGCCTGGTCGCGCAGGCAATGTCCGTCGTCGAGCAACAACAGGCTGTGCTCGGTGAGATCGCCGAACTTGAGCGATTTGCGCTGCGCCAGCGGATGATTCTCGGGTACCGCCAGCACGAAGGGTTCCTCGAAAAGAAACTCGGCATGCAGCTGATCGTCGTGCACCGGCAACGCTACGATGCCTGCGTCGAGCCGGCCTTCGCGCAACTGGCGCAGCACGGCCTCGGTCTTTTCTTCTGTCAGCAACAATTCCAGGCGTGGGAAGCGTTCGCGGATGCGCGGAATGACGTGCGGCAGCAGGTAGGGACCAAGGGTTGGAAAGATGCCGAGCCGTAGCGTACCTGATTCCGGATCCAGCGTGCGTCGTGCGATTGCCTTGATCTGGTCGACCTCGTTTAGCACCTCGCGGGCGCGCTGCACGATTTCCTTGCCGACTTCAGTCAGTAACATCTTGCGCGGCGTGCGCTCGATCAGTGCGACGCCGAGTTCGTCTTCGAGTTTCTTGATCTGCGTCGACAACGTCGGCTGGCTGACGAAGCTGGCTTCGGCGGCGCGGCCGAAATGCTTGTGTTCGGCGAGGGCGACGAGATAACGCAAATCGCGCAGATTCATGGCAGTTTTCTTGGCTATTGATAAAAGCTATCGAAATAATACCATCAATCGATTGGAAATATGAATTCCGAGTCACTACCTTGTGTTGCCAAGCCTGCTTGCAGGCACTTTTCTGTAACCCCAAAGGAGTATTCCATGCTTACCGTCGGCGACAACTTCCCCAAATTCAACCTCACCGCTACCGTGGCCATCGACAACCTGGATAAGGCGTTCGCCAACATCGACAACACCACGTACAAGAACAAATGGCTGTGCGTGTTTTTCTATCCGAAGGATTTTACCTTCGTGTGCCCGACCGAGATCAAGGGCTTCGGCGACCTCAACCCGCAGTTCGCGGATCGCGACTGCCAGGTTCTGGCCGCAAGCACCGACACCGAGTTCGTGCATCTGGCCTGGCGCCGCGACCACAAGGACTTGCGCGACCTTCCGTTCCCGATGTTGGCTGACACCGCGAAGCGTCTTTCCACCGCGCTCGGCATTCTTGATGCCGAAGAAGGCGTGGCCAAACGTGCGACATTCCTCGTCGATCCGGAAGGCGTGATTCGCTTTTCCTACGTCACCGAGGGCAGCGTCGGGCGCAATCCATCCGAAGTGCTGCGCGTGCTCGATGCGTTGCAGACAGATGAACTATGTCCGTGCAACTGGAGCCAGGGCGAAGAAACACTCAAGGCAGCGTAAGGATTTTGCCTTTCCAACAACAGCGGTGTGTCCGCCCCAGCCGATGCCGGGGCGGACAGGGCGGGAATGTATTGGCGCCCACGCTTCCAACCCGTCATTCCCGCCTTCGCGGGAACGAAAAATTGAGGTTTGGCGGTATTCAAATCGCGGAACGACGAACAACTGGAGACTTTCGACATGACACTCAATGAACTCAAGGCGGGAATTCCCGACTATGCAAAAGACCTGCGCCTGAATCTCGATTCGGTGCTCAATGAAACCGGGGCGTCCGGCTTGTCGGCAAAGCAGATCGGCCTGATCGCGTTGTCCAGCGCGATCGCGTCACGGCATTCGCCACTGGTGCAAGTGCTTGCGGCAGAGGCGTCGAAAACCGCCAGCGCACAGGAGCTCGATGGCGCGCGTACTGCAGCGGCCATCATGGCAATGAATAATATTTATTACCGCTTCACGCATCTGGTTGGCGACAGTGACTACCAGAGTCTGCGTGCCGGGCTGCGCATGAACGCGTTGGCCAATCCTGGCTGCGACAAAGTGGATTTCGAACTGTGCTCGTTAGCTGTATCGGCGATCAACGGTTGCGGCATGTGCATGGATTCGCATGAAAAGACCTTGCGCAAGCACGGACTGTCGACCCAAGCCGTGCAAAGTGCGGCACGCATCGCTTCGGTGGTGCATGCGGTTGCGGTGACGCTGGAACAGGCGCAGGCCGGAATCGACGAGCTTGCAAAAGCGGCGTGATGCTGCCGATTTCTGCTTCAGGGCTGCGCTGCCGCAGGTGGTGCCGCCGCCTTTTTTGATTCGGACGGATCGGCGATAAACGCCAGGGTATCGGCAAGCGACGTCGCGTAACCATGGTCCCCGCGCGCATAAGCCAGCGCGATCCCGGCGTGGCCGACGTGCGGGTACAGTTTCAGCGTCGCGGTATCTCCGGCCGCGATGGCACGCGCGTACAACGTCTTCGCGTTGCTCGGCTCGACTTCATCGTCGTCTTCGCCCTGCAGGATCAGCATCGGGGGTTCGTCGCCATCGACAAAGTTGACCGGTTGCGAGTCGAATTGGCTTTGGTGCGTATTGCCGAAAATTTCCGGTTCGGACTCGACGTATTGTTCGAAGGCGTAGGCACCAGCAATACCGATGAAACCCGCCAGATCACGCATCTGCATGCCGACTGAATTCAGATAGCGTTTGTCGGTCGCCAACAACGCGGCGATATGTCCGCCGGCGGAATGTCCCATGACAAACAGGCGCTGGGGATCGCCGCCGTATTTCTTCGCATTCTTGTGGACCCAAGCCACCGCTCGCGCCGCATCGTTGACGAAGGCTGGAAAGCGCACTTCTGGGTACTTTCGATAGTCGGGAATGAACGTCACGACGCCGTTTTCGGCGAGCGCGTCACCAATGTAGCGATACCAGTGGCGTTCTCCGGATGTCCAGCTGCCGCCGTAGAAAAACACCACGACCGGGGCATTTTTCGCGTGCAACGGGCTGTACACGTCCAGCGCCAGCTTGTGCGTGGCGTCGAATACAATTCCGCTATGCCGCAGCACGTGGCTGCTGGATTCGAGCGAATCCACGGCGGCGAAAAATACATCGGCGCAACCGGCGACCAGCAACGCCGCGCCCAGCGTCAAGACGCGTGCGATGGTTGCGAAGTATTGATTGCCAATACCGTGCCGTGTTCCTATCATCGGGGCTATTGTGCCATTTGGGGAGCATCAATGGATCATCCGGCACCTCAACGCGCCAACGCGCTGTTCGCCGACATTCCCGAACGCGGCACGACCGATAATTTGCTGCGCACAGCCCAACAGCATCATGTGGCGTTGTCGGGCATGGCCGACACCAAGGCCAATATCATCATCACCATGTCGTCGATTGTGCTGACGTTGGCGCTGGGGCGTATTGCCGATCCGCAACTGCGCGTGTCGGCGATCATCCTTGGCGCTTTCACGTTGCTGGCGTTGCTGCTGGCGATATTGACGGTGTTGCCAAAGTACCGCCCGCCCAAACTCGTCGACGGCAAGCTGCCGCCGGAATTCAATTTGATGTTCTTCGGCCATTTCGGCGAGCTGTCGCGCGAGCGCTATCTCGAAGAAATCAGTCGCGCACTGGCACGCGATGGCTCTCCTTATGCCACTTGGGCTTCGGACATCTACTCGCTCGGCACCTATCTGGCCCATCACAAATACCGCTACCTGCGCTGGAGCTATCTGAGTTTTCTCAGCGGATTCCTGCTGGCATCGCTGGAGCAAGTCTGGCGTCTGTTAGTCGGCTGATTCGCGCAAGAACCCCGCAGCGGTTGCCTGCGCGTTGCAGGATCAATCGCGGTTTGATGACTTGGAGTCGCCATGTCCAGATTCTTTGCGTTGCTGATGTGCGTCGGTTTGTTTCCTGCAAGCGTACTCGCGCAACCTGCTTCGGCGGATAAGCAAATACCCGCCGCGCTGAAAGACTGGAGCGGCTGGGTGCTCAAGGGCCTGGAGTATCGAACCTGCCCATTCATCGCCACCCAAGCGCCGAATAGTCCGAGCGACTTTTTCTGCGCGTGGCCCGGGCGTCTTGCGCTCGATGCAAAAGCCGACGGGGTGAATTTTTCCATTGCCTGGCAAGTCCAAGCCGAATCGTGGATTGCGTTGCCGGGCGACACGCAATTTTGGCCGCAACTGGTGACGGTCAACGGCAAGCGTGAGCCAGTTCTGGTTCGTGGCGACGTGCCGTCAGTGTGGTTGAGTGCGGGCAACTACACCATTGCGGGCCGCATTCCCTGGAAAGAGCGTCCGCAGAGCCTGCGCGTGCCCGGCAGCATTGGCTTGGTTGCCTTGAGCGTCGACGGCAAACCGATCGTTCCGCTACTGCGCAACGGCGAAGGAATCACGCTCGGCCGCAGCACCGTTGCCGTTCCCGAGGCAGATAGCCTGCAATTACGCGTGTATCGCGAACTCGAAGACGGCGTTCCGGCGACGCTGAACACGCAACTGCAATTGAACGTATCCGGTCAGGCCCGCGAAGAAACCTTGGGTCCGGTGCTTCCAGCAGGGTTTGTACCAATTTCAGTGGCGGGCGAGTGGCCGGCCCGGCTCGATGATGACGGCCGCCTGCATGTTCAAGTGCAGCCTGGCTACAACGTGCTCACCGTGCAAGCGCGCGCCACGCAGCCGCTGGCCGATATCACCACTCATCTGCCGCCGGCGCCATGGCCGAAGCAGGAAATCTGGAGCTACGCCTCCGCACCGCGCCTGCGTGTGACCGTGGCCAGCGGTGCTACGCAGGTCGATCCACGTCAGGCACAAGTGCCCGAACAATGGACGCAGTTGCCGGCGTTCGCCTTGGGCGATGCCGCTACGCTCAAGATCGAGGAACGCTCGCGCGGCGCGGCCACGAACGAAGGCAACCGCCTGAACTTGCATCGCGAAGCCTGGCTGGATTTTTCCGGCGCTGGTTGGTACGCCAAAGATCGCGTTCAGGGGCAGATGGTGCAGGGCTGGCGTCTGGATGTCGCAGCACCTTTCACGCTGGAGCGTGCAGATGCGATGAATTCCGTGCGCGCCCAGAACGGTGTCGAGCCGATGCTGATCACGCGTGGCGCCGCCAAGGATCTCAGTGGCGTTGAATGGCGCGCACCTGCGGTCAATCTGGATGCGGGCGTGCGCATTGCCTCCTCGGCAAGCAGCTTGCCGGTTGCCGGCTGGCAGCAGACCTTCGACCGCGTTGATGAGACCCTGCATTTTCCGTACGGCTACAAATTGCTCGCCGCACCCGGTGCCGACAGCGCCAGCGGCAGCTGGATGTCGCGCTGGACTTTGCTCGATGCGTTTGTGTGTGCGATCGCGGCGTTGCTGGCCTGGCGCTTGTTTGGAATTCCGGGTGCGGCGATCACCGTGGTTTACCTCGCGCTTGGCTACCATGAATTCGGCTCACCTGTGTGGAGCCTGATAGTGGTCTTCGCCATCGCGCTGATCGCACGCGCGTTGCCAGCCGGCAAGCTTGAACGCAGCACCGAAGTGTTGCGGCGTGTTGCGCTAGGCATTTTGATCCTGATTTCGTTGCCGTTCGTGGCCGATCAAGTGCGTTACGCGCTATATCCGCAACTCGAACAAAGTAGCGGTTTTGCCTATTTCATGGACAAGTTCGAACCCGAGCCGGCGCAGGAAAATGCGCAAGCGCCGGTCATGCGGAAGAATGCACCACAGGCGATGTCGATGCCCGCGGCGCCGCCGGCACCTGCGCAAATGGCAGGGAGTGCCGAGTCCAACGTGGCGAAATCTACCCGGAGACTTGAAACAAGTGCCGTGACCGGGTCAACCTCGTACAGCTCCGATCTCGTTGATCACTACGATCAATCCACAGTGATCCAGACCGGCAGCGGCGAACCCAGTTGGAATCTCGGCAGTCAGGCAATGCTGAGCTGGACGGGTCCGGTGCTCAAAACCCAAACCGTACACCTATTGGTTGCGCCACCGTGGCTCGTGCGGCCATTGCGGATCGTGCTCGTCGCGCTTCTGGCGTGGTTGCTGTGGCGGCTGTTCGCACCGGGCGTACGCTCGCGGAGTGTTTCACGCCGCACCATGGGTACCGCGTTCGTGATGCTGGCAGCCGTGGCCGCCGCGGCCGTCGCGCCTGCGGCGCATGCGCAAGGCTACCCATCCGATGAACTCTTGCAGCAATTGCGTGCGCGCCTGATCGAAGCGCCGAAGTGTGCGCCGACCTGCGCCAGCGTGCCGCAGGCACAGGTTGCGGCGAACGGCGATGTGGTCACAGTCGCAGTGGAAGCCGATGCCGCGCAACGTGTTGCCTTGCCGTTGCCGGATGCCGATGCAGCAACCGTGTTGCAAAGTATAAAAGTGGATGGAAGGGTCGAGTCCAACATCACGCGCAGCAGCAACGGCACGCTGTGGATTGCACTGGATCGCGGCGTGCATCGCATCGACATCGACTATCGCGCCAGTGCCGACAAGGTTGCGTTGAGCTTTGCGCTGCGACCGGCACGCGTGCTGTTCCAGGGTGACGGCTGGAAGGCCTCCGGGTTGGGCGACGATCGGCTGCAGACCGACACTTTGAGCCTGACGCGTGCCCGCGCCAGTGCAACGGGCAAGCCCACGGCCGGTGTGCAGCAGTTCCCGCCATACGTTCGGGTCAACCGCAGCATTTCGCTGGGGCTGGACTGGAATGTTCAAACGGGCGTCGAACGCATATCACCGGCGCAGGGCGGATTCACCGTGCAGGTTCCCGTGCTGCCTGGCGAGCATGTGCAGACAGCCGACATCAAAGTGCACGACAAGCAGGTATCGGCAGCGATCGACGACGGGCAGACAGGCACGAGTTGGAGCGGCACACTCGACAAGGGCGATAGCGTTACTCTGACTGCACCGAAACTGGGTGATCGCGCCGAAGTCTGGCACGTGCTGGTCAGTCCAATCTGGCATGTCGAATTCAGTGGTGTGCCGGGAGTTGCCAGTGCCCAGGGTGCATCGGCGAACGATTACCGTAATTTCGAGTTTCACCCGTTGCCGGGCGAAACGTTGACGTTGAAGATCACCCGCCCGGTACCGGTAGCCGGATCGGTGCGCGCGATCGATTCGGTCAACCTCATGAGTGATTCGGGACAACACGCGTCCACGCACACGGTAAGTCTGCAATTGCGCGCCAGCCAGGGCGGCGAGCAGGAAATCAACGTACCCGCAGGCGATGAAGTGCTCAGCGTTGCGCGCAATGGGCAAACGCTCAACCTGCGTCCGCAAGCGGGCAAGCTTAGCCTGCCAGTCGTGCCGGGCACGCAGCACTTTGACATCCGTTTTCGCGATGCGCAGCCACAGCGCTTGGTGGTACGCACGCCGCTGGTGGCGCTTGGATTGCCCGCAGCCAACGTGAACCTGCAATTGGCGTTGCCGGCCGATCGCTGGTTGTTGGCGACATGGGGGCCGACGGTTGGCCCTGCGGTTTTGTACTGGGGCGAATTGGCGGTGATGATCCTGGTGGCGCTCGGGCTCAGTCGCACCCGGCGGACACGCCTGAAGTTCCATCACTGGTTGCTGTTGGGCCTGGGTTTCTCCACATTTTCGTGGGGTGCGTTGCTGGTCGTCGTGGTGTGGTTGTTCGCATTCGATTGGCGCGCAAACAACCCGCAGCCGGCCAAAGAATCGCTGTTCAATTTGAGCCAGATTGGCTTGGCCTTGTTGACCTTGATTGCCTTGGCATGTCTGATTTCGGCCATACCGCAAGGCTTGCTCGGTCAGCCGGACATGCACGTGACCGGTAATGGATCCACTGCGCATGCGTTGCGCTGGTTCATCGATCGCAGCACCGACGCATTACCGCAGGCCAGCGCGATCAGCGTGCCACTATGGGTCTACAAGGTGTTGATGCTGGCGTGGGCGTTGTGGCTGGCCAATGCGTTGATTGGCTGGCTGCGTGATGGCTTTGCCGCATGGACCAAGGACGGCTATTGGCGCGTGACCCCCAAGCCGGCACCCGCCGCGTCGGCAATGGTCGAAACCCCGACCGAGCCAGCGAAAAATCGGTGATGGTAATAGACGTCCGCAGCCTGCTGGCCGAGGCAACGCGTGCGCTGAGTGAAGCCAGGACATCATCGGAACCGACAGGTTCCAATGAACGGCGCGAGGCCGAACTGCTGCTGATGCATGCGCTCAAACGCGATCGCGCGTGGTTGTATGCGCATGCGACCGATTCGATCGATCCATCGATACGCGAAAGTTGCCACGGCTTGCTGGCCCGCCGGGTGGCCGGCGAACCCTTGGCCTACATCACCGGCCAGCGCGAGTTCTGGTCGCTCGATCTTGCGGTCACGCCGGACGTATTGATACCGCGTGCCGAGACAGAACTGCTGGTCGAGCTGGCATTGCACAAGATTTCGCAAAATACACAAGTCGACATTGCCGATCTCGGTACAGGGTCAGGCGCGATCGGTTTGGCATTGGCCAGCGAACTCGCGCAAGCGCACGTGCTGGCAACCGATACGAGCGAGGCGGCGCTCGCCGTAGCGAAATCCAATGCCGTGCGCCTGGGCACCGACAACATTGAATTCGCACAAGGTAATTGGTGCGAAGCACTGGGTGCGCGAAAGTTCGATTTGATTGTCAGCAATCCACCGTATATCGCCGCAGCCGATACCCACCTCGAACAAGGTGATCTGCGCTTCGAGCCGGCGGCAGCATTGGCCTCCGGCAGCGATGGGCTGGATGCGATCCGCGAAATTTGCAACGCTGCGCCGGCATATTTGAAACGCAATGGCTGGCTGATTCTTGAGCACGGTTACGATCAAGGCCTTGCGGTCCGGCAACTACTTGGCGAGCTCGGTTACACGGAAGTTTTTACAGCGCTGGATTTGGAACGGCGCGAACGCGTGAGTGGGGGTCACCTTTTGTCCGCCAGTTGAATAGGGGTCAGGGCGCGGCTCGATGCGTGAGGTTCGCGTCTTCGCGCAGAACGGCCAAAAAACACATTTTGAAAGTCGTGGAGACTTTCGCCGTTCGCTTTCAAGGCGTCCGGGGATTTAACCGGACGCCTTGACGGCATTGCTGGGGATGGCAAATGACGGTATCGCGCCCCGACGGGCGATGGATCGATTGGCAGGCGGCCGTTCTTTCGGCGTGGCTGCCGGTCATGGGAGCTTGCGCTTTTTTCTAACTGGCGATTTTTAATCCGATATCGATGCGCCAGAGGTGCTTGTTGCCGCGACGGTGGCGCTGATTCGGCTTGAGCTGATCCGTGCCCTCGTGCTGGGTTTTCTTTCCGATTCATTCAAGCAAAGCAACGGGCCGCTGCAGGCGCCGTACATCTTTCTCCTGTCGATGCTGATTTTGTTGGCCATACTGTTCTTTGCGTATGCGAACAAAAACGGCATCGTCGAAGCCTTCAACGCCATTACCGATCCGGATACATTGAAGCTAATTGGCATACCGATGCTGATCATGTTGGTGGATGGTGTCATCAACATCCTGACGTTTCGAGGTGACTCAGGCCGGCAAGCGCGGCTATTGAATACCCTTTCGAACGATTCGGCCGCGTGGCTCGGATTGATGATTGCCCGCGTGCCGATCGAGCTTGCGCTCGCCTATGTTCCGTTGCTCTGGTTCAAAAGCGATGGCTACGCGTTTGCGGCATGGCTTCCGGACCCGGACACTAAACTGCTGCGCATGGTTGGATGGTCGTATACCGGATGCTATTTCCTTGGCAACGCGGTGCTCATTGCGCATGTCTATACTGCGCATTACGCGCGCACCGGGCGCGGACTTTTGGACGTGACATGGAGTCACTGGTTGATGCGCGACCCGTAGCGCGGCTGTCGGCGCGCCGATGTGCGAGCCATTGCAGGAGTAACCACGCGGCGGCGCGTGAAATCCATCCTCACGTTTGAGGAAGACGTGAGCAACTCAGTAAAGAAAACGGCCGAAGCGCGCGACAAGGATTGAATGGCCGATTCACGCGTCTGGAGTGAGTGACTTTCCCTCGCCCTTGCCGCTGCCCGGTTTCTTCGTCAAGCGCCGTTTGATCGCCTGACGAATACGAATCTGACGATTTGCGTCGTGGTTCTCATGCAGACGGCGATCATGCGCGCTGACCAGGTCGCCGCGGGTGAGTACACCGAGAAGCTTATGCGGCGCTTCGCGCGCAACAACGAGAACACTGCCGACCTTTTCCTCGACCATGTGATCGGCGGCTTCGCGTAACGAATGCTCCTGATACACCACGATGGGTGCGCGCACCAGCAGTTTGCTGATCGGCTCGTTTGTGGCCAGCGCGCTATGCAACAGTTCGCGACGCGTGAGGATTCCGCGGGCGTTGCCGGCTTCGTCGAGCACGGGATATCCGAGGTACTGCGCTTTCGGATCATCCGATGCGAACCAGCTTCGGATTTCGGCAAGTGTGTCGGAAGTCTTCAAGGCGACCACGTCGCGCGTGGCGCTGTCGCGCACCAGCACCTGATCCAGGTAATCCGCCGCGTATTCGGTTGGAACGCGTACACCGCGCCGCGCGATTTTCGCGGTCATGATCGTATCGCGCATGATCAGGCACGAAATGAGGTACGCCGCCGCGCAACCACCGAGCAGCGGCAGCAAACCGGCGGGTTGTTGCGTAGTCTCGAATGCGAACACGACCGAGGTCAACAAGGCGCGCGAGGCACCGGCGAACATTGCGGCCATGCCGACCAGGCCGGCGATGCGCGGATCGATGCCCAGATGCGGGAACAGTGCGATCGTGCCGATTCCAACCACGGCGCCAAATGCGCCGCCGATGGTGAACAGTGGCGCCAGCGTTCCGCCGGAGGTGCCGCTGCCAAGCGCGATGGCCCATGAGATGAACTTCATCACACACAGGAACGCGAGCGCCTGCACGGTAAAGTCGCCGGACACGATGCGCTCGATGTTGGTGTAGCCGACACCCATCGTCAGCGGTGCGAAGTAGCCGACCAATCCCACCACGAGACCGCCAATCGCCGGCCACCACATCCAGTGCATCGGCAAACGATCGAAACCGTCTTCGATCGCGTAGACGAGCTTGGTCGTGCCGACGCTGATAAAGCCCAGCAATGCGCCCAGTGCGATATAGAACGCAAGCGCGCGGCCACCCGGCGAGACGATGTCGGGCATCGCGAACACGGCGTGCGTGCCAACGAAGGCGTAGCGCATTCCAGTGGCGGTCACGGTGGCCAACGCAACCGGAATCAGCGAGCGCGGTCGCAGTTCGAACAGCAGCAATTCGACAGCGAGGATAACCGCCGATACTGGCGATCCAAACACCGCCGCCATGCCCGCCGCGGCACCTGCCGAAAGCAGGATTTTGCGCTCGATCGCGGTGACGTGAAGTATTTGGCCAATCAGTGAACCGAGCGCGCCGCCGGTGGCGATAATCGGACCTTCCGCGCCGAACGGGCCGCCGGTACCGATGGCAATGGCCGAGGAAACCGGTTTGAGGAAGGTAATGCGCGGCGCGATTTTGCTCTGATTGAGCAGGACTTGTTCCATCGCTTCGGGAATGCCGTGGCCGCGAATGGCGGCTGACCCCCAACGCGCCATCGCGCCGACGATCAACCCGCCGATGGCCGGCACTGCAATCACCCACAGACCAAGGTGATTGTCCGCTGGCGATGAAAATGCGGTCGACCAGCGACCGTAGAAACTGATGTTCGTGACCAGGCCGATGAGTGCGGTCAATGCCTGCGCAATGAGTCCCGCGGCCATGCCGAGCACGATCGCGACCGCCGAGATCAGGATGATGCGCTTGTCCACCAGCGTGGACTTGCGTGGAATCCGCGCGGCAAGCAGCGTGTCGGCAAGCGCGGGTGCGACCGGAATCGCGTCGGTCGTCCCGGCCGTTTCAATACCGGGCCGATCCGGATGCTTCGGATGGGTTGGAGACATGGAGTTTTGATTCTTGAGTTAGATCGCGCTGCGAACTTCGCCGAGTCGATTCGGCATGAGTTGCGGCCAGCGGTGCAGGATTGCCGAGCGAATGCCGGCTGTATCGATGCCGGCTTGGTCGAGCAATTGTTCGCGACTGGCATGTTCGAGGAACTTGTCTGGCAGGCCGAGTTGCAAAAATGATATTTGTATATTCTTTGCGGCGAGCAGCTCAGCCACCGCGCTACCGGCGCCGCCGGCAATGGCATTGTCTTCGACGCTGACCAGCATGGTGTGGGAGCGCGCGAGTTCGAGAATCAAGGCTTCGTCGAGCGGTTTCACGAAACGCATGTTGACCACGCTGGCGCCGAGTTCGTCGCCGATTTCCAGTGCTGCGGCCAACGGGCTGCCGAAGGCAAGAATCGCCAGGCTCGCGCCACGGCGGCGTATTTCGGCCTTGCCAATAGGTACTGATTTCAATTGCGTTTCGATCGCCATGCCCGAACCCGTGCCGCGCGGATAACGAATTGCAGCGGGGCCATTGAATTCAAACCCGGTGGTCAGCAACGCCCGACATTCGTTTTCGTCAGCCGGAGCCATCACGATCATGTTCGGAATGCAGCGCAGGTAGCTCAGGTCGAAACTGCCGGCGTGAGTGGCGCCGTCCGGTCCGACCACTCCGGCGCGATCAATGGCGAAGATGACATCGAGATTTTGCAGCGCGACATCGTGGATCAACTGGTCGTAACCGCGTTGCAGGAATGTGGAATAAATTGCAACGACCGGTTTTCCCCCTTCGCACGCCATGCCGGCGGCGAGCGTGACGGCGTGTTGCTCGGCAATGCCGACGTCGAAATAGCGCTGCGGGAATTCCTTGGAGAAACGCACCAGACCTGAGCCTTCGCGCATCGCCGGAGTGATGGCATACAGGCGTGGGTCGGCCGCAGCCATGTCGCACAACCAGTCGCCGAAGATTTCGGTGTAGGTCGGCTTTCCCGGCGCTTTCTTTGTCAGGCCCTTGCCCGGATCGAACGGGCCGACGGCGTGATAGGCAATCTGCGCATGTTCGGCTGGCGCGTAACCTTTACCTTTGGTGGTAATGACGTGCAGCAGTTGCGGGCCCTTGAGTTCCTTCAGGGTTTTCAGCGAATGCAGCAGCAATGGCAAATCGTGACCGTCGATCGGGCCGAAATAGTGGAAGCCTAATTCCTCGAACAAGGTCGATGGCACGAACATGCCCTTGGAATGCTCTTCCCAGCGTTTCAGGAAGCGCCACACGAATCCATTGCGTTTGAGCCGGCGCTTGGTGCCTTCGCGCATCGCATTCAGGGTGCGGCTGGTCATCAGGCGTGCGAGCATTTTCGGCAGCGCGCCGACGTTTTCGCTGATCGACATCTGGTTGTCATTGAGGACTACCAGCAGATCCGGGTCCAGGTCGCCGCCATGATGCAGCGCTTCGTAAGCCATGCCGCCGGTGAGCCCACCATCGCCGATGATCGCGACGATCTTGCGCGGATCATTATTGCGCTGCGAGGCGAGCGCCATGCCGAGCGCCGCCGAGATCGAGGTCGATGAATGGCCCACGCCAAATGTGTCGTACTCGCTTTCGTCGCGTTTGGGGAATGGCGCCAGGCCATCTTTTTTCTTGATGGTGCCGATGCGATCGCGGCGGCCGGTCAGGATCTTGTGCGGATAGGATTGATGCCCGACGTCCCAGACGAGTCGATCATTGGGCGTGTCATACAGGTAATGCAGGGCAACCGTGAGCTCGACCACGCCCAAACCAGCGCCGAAATGACCGCCGACTCCGGCGACGGATTCGATCAGGTATTCGCGCAACTCGCGGGCAACAGCGGGCAGCTCGCCTTCGCCGAATCGCTTGAGGTCGGCGGGTGAGTCGATTTTGGAAAGACGCGGATAGCGCGCAGAGTCGATCATTTCTTGAGTGTCGTGAACCCAACACGCCATTTTCGGCTATCGGGCCGGTCTCAGCAAGCCGCGGTGGCCTGCAATGCCTTCAGGCCGGACGCCGCTTGCGTGGCAGATGGTGCATAAGAAATTCCATCTGGTCGGCCAGGATGTTGCGATTGGACAGGATCAAATGCTCGACCCAGCTTGGCCGATAGGGAATTGCCAGTAACGGCATGTTCGCTGCTTTCGGGGTATGGCAACTCTTGCGCATATTGCACGACAGACACGCACTGACGACGTTTTCCCAGATGTCCTGCCCACCTTTGGAGATCGGCATGACGTGATCGCGGGTGAGCTCGCCACGACTGAAATGCTGGCCGCAATACATGCACAACATGCGGTCGCGCGCGAACAGCGCGGCGTTGGTCAGAGCAGGCGCGGGGTTGATCAGGCCAGCGCGCGCATGCCCGCGACTGGCGACTATCGGATGCAGGGCGATCAAGCTTTGTTCACCGTTGCTGCGATTGGTGCCGCCGTGGATGGTCAGGCAGGCATCGCCCAAGGTCCAGGCCACCGCGTCGCGCACATACAGACAAACCGCGTCTTGCCACGACATCCAGTTGAGGATACGGCCACTGGAATCCAGCGACAGCACGCGCGTGCTGTGGATATCGTTGCCGCTCGGAACCACCGTCAACACGAGTACCTCCTGCTTGGATTGGCAGCACGTTGGCTGCTGACGGCTTTGGAGCATAGAACATTTTGCAGGTGATTTGCATGACTGCAAATGACAACGCCTCCGGATGGAGACGTTGTGGCGTTGCGGTGAGGCACTGGGCGTACTACGGTTGCGTAGGCACCGACAGCATCTGGATCGGGGTGCTGGGTCGATTGAAACCACCGCCCGTTGGGTATGCAGCGGTGATCATGATCGAGCCCGTTGGCGTCTTGCCGGTAACCAGCGCATCGAGTTTCAGGGTGACGCTGCCGATATCCGTCCCGGTAAGCGATCCTGGCGGGGCACACGTGCGGCAGTAGCCATCATTGACTTGCTTCAAGTCCATTGTCGCTGCGCCATTGCTCAGAGATCCGGATGCCGTTGCCCAGGTTGGCTTGCCGCTAGGGCCCGGGTAATAGACATAGATCACGACAATGGGTGTCGCTGTGCCGTTGTCCACATCAAGTAATTCGAAGCCCCAGCCGGAATCACTGGGCGCATTCCAATGACCGTTGTAGTCGGGGCTAGCGTGCGCGCTGGTCGCCACGATCGGCTGCACGCACCAGCTTTCGGTGTCACTGCCGATGGTCCAGTACATCACCGCTAATTGCGTTGCGCTGCTGCGATCCAGATTGCGACAGGCCGGAGAATTTGCCGCCTGATTGAAGTCCACGACGACGCTGCCAGTGACGCTCGGATCGAGCGCCGTGTTGGTGATTTTATCCGCAGTCGTTGTATACAGGACGCGATGCAGCGTGTTGCCATTGGCGTCCAGATCCGGCAGGAACACGCCGTCGATCAGATGGCCGACGGCCTGGTACCACTCCGGCGTGCCGTCGCTGGCGTAGGAGTAGAGCGTCAAAACGTATACGTCGCCGTGCCCCGGGTCGTGCGCGAACAGTTGCAAGTCGAAGCCGTGACCGCTGTGCTTTGCGTCGGACCAGTTACTGGGCATCGGCTGCGTGAATTGCGGCATTGTCGCCTTCGCGTTCGACCAGCCGACCGGCCCAAGCATCGGCACGGCAAGGCCCATGTCGCGCAAATTCTCATTGGAG
>CAJDUT010000005.1_pt1 | contig 43099 bp, 39 predicted proteins | sample 7390981 | NCBI WGS metagenome assembly CAJDUT01 (sample SAMEA7055681, study PRJEB34461) | soil metagenome | biome: terrestrial ecosystem; feature: Peninsula; material: soil | place: Antarctica | collected 2016 | reverse complement strand
TGCGCTGCCAGTGCCCGGCAGATTGCGCCGCCGATGTCGCCGCTGCCCCCAGTAATCAGCGCGCGTCGCAAAGCAAGGGAAGTTGTCGGCATGCGTGTTCCAGTATGGGTCGAACGCAAATCGCGTTGTGTACGTGCGGCGCGAAAAACCCGCCAGTGCCGATGGACCGGAGACTTGACAGTCCGCAGCGCAAGCAGTAAACAAACCGGGTTCTGGCTGCGGGTGAGGCTACCATGATCTTTCAAAATGTTGTCTGGGCCATCGCGCTCGTCGGTATGGGTTTGGTCGCGCTGGGCTTTATTTACGTGATCAGTCAAGCCGGAAAACCCGCCGATGACGCTGCCACGGCGAAGGCCACGCGGACCTCCAATACGCTGCGTCGATGGCTGTTCGGCGCATTGTTGATCGTTTTCATGGGCGGCAGCTACGCCACGCTCCACCACTTCCCGATTCCACCGCAACATTCGCCGCTGGACGTAAAGCAGGTGGTGAACGTGGTCGGACGACAATGGTCATGGCAGATTGATCCGGCTACGGTCCTGGCCGGCAGCCCGGTGGAATTCCGGGTCACCAGCGCAGACGTGAACCACGGTTTTGCGATCTACGCGCCGGACGGCCTCATCGTGACCCAAACCCAGGCCATGCCGGGTTTCACCAACAAGCTTGTGCACACGTTCACCCAGCCAGGCACCTACAAAGTGATGTGCCTTGAGTACTGCGGCGTCGGACACGCACCCATGACCTCCGAATTCACGGTGGTCGCGGCGACGGGAGGTTGACCATGGCTACGCTCACGATGTATCCGGATAACGAGCGTCTGGAAGGCGGCAACCGGGCTGCCTTCATTGTGTACATCATCACCTCCGTTGCCTTGTTCGTGCTGATGATGCTGATCGGCCTGATCATGCGCATGAGCCAGGCGACCTGGCTATCGGTACCACCCGATTGGTTCTATCGCTTACTGTCGATGCACGGCGCCGGCATGGTCGGCACTACTGCACTCGCGACCACGGCGGTGATGTGGTACTTCCTGCGCACATACGTCACGTTGCACTTGTGGGCATTCCTGACCAACTATGTGTTGTTCATGCTCGGCGCGTTGTGCATCATCTTCGCCATCTTCGTCGACGGTTACGGCGCACTGTGGACGTTCCTGTATCCGTTGCCGGTACACAGCATGGGTCTGTGGACACCGAATGCTGCGGCGCTGTTCATGCTCGGCTATCTGCTGATCGGCGTGGGTATGCTGGTGTTCTATCTGGACGCCGCCGCTGCCATCATCAAGGTTCACGGCAACCTCGGGCGCGCGCTCGGATTGCAATGGTTGTTCAAAGGCACCATCGACCCGAAACATCCGAAGGCCGTAGTGGCCAGCACCATGGTCATCATCGCCAACACCTTGGGCATCCTCGCCGGTGCCGTTGTGTTGGTGATGGGTCTGGTCAACATCTACTTTCCGGAAATGGCATTGAATGCGCTGGTGGCCAAGAACCTCATCTACTGGTTCGGCCACATGTACATCAACGCCACGATCTACATGGGCGTGATCGCCGTGTATGAACTGCTGCCGCGCTACTCGGGAAAACCTTACCCGATATCGCGCCCGTTCCTGTGGTCGTGGGCGGCGAGCACACTGTTCGTCATCGTCGTGTTCCCGCATCACCTGCTGATGGACTACGCTCAACCGCGCTGGCTGATGATCATGGGTCAGATAGTTTCATGGGGCGCGGGTTTCCCGGTGTTCCTGGTCACGATGTACGGCGCGCTGACCAACATCTACCGTTCCAACATGCGCTGGACCTTGCCCTCGCGCCTGATGATCCTGTCGCTGTTCGGTTGGGCGGCGGGCATCGTGCCGGCCATCCTCGACGGCACCATCGAGATCAACACGGTGATGCACAACACCCAGTGGGTACCCGGGCATTTTCATTTCTACATCCTGCTCGGCGTGTTGCCGATGGCGCTGGCGTTGATGTTCCACGTGATCGGCCGCCGCGCCAATGCGCCGCCAAACAACGGCGGCGACAAACTCGGCTTCCCGGTATTCTTCATCGGCGGGCTGATCTTCGTGTTTGCGTTCCTTGATGCCGGCCACCTGAGCGTGGCGCGCAGAATGGCAACGCATCTGCCGGCGTGGACGTTCACCGACAAGGTCGGTTCGATCGGCGCGATGCTGGTGGTGCTTGGCATGCTCTACTTCGCGACCCGAATAACGGTGGGTTTGCTGAAGGCACCCGCGGCCGGGAGCCCCGATGGCGGCATGGCGAACCCTACTGGTTAGCCTGATAGTGCTGGCGGCTGGCGTTGGCGTATTGGCCAACGCCACTGATGGATGGCATGCGTTTACCACCGAAACCGCCCGCCGCATCGACGTTCGCGATCATCCACGACCGGTTCCAAACCTACCGCTGCAAATAGCCGACGGCACGCGCTCAAGTTTTGGACAACTTCGCGGGCGCTGGTTGCTGGTCGATTTCATCTATACCCGCTGCCTGACGTTCTGTTCAGTGCAGGGCGGTGAGTTTGCGCAGTTGCAGCGCCAGTTGACCACGCTGATTGGTGCGAACAAGCTCGCGTTGCTCAGCGTCAGTTTCGATCCTGCGCATGACGATCCGCCCGCGCTGGCCGCGTATCAGCGCCGCCATCGCGACAGTGGTTCCGGCTGGATTGCGGCGCGGCCGGTCGATCATGCGGATCTGGTCGAGCTGATGCGCGTATTCGGTGTCGTCGCAGTGCCCGATGGCTTGGGTGGATTTGTGCACAACGCCGCAATCGCGGTGGTCGATCCCGATGGCCGCCTTGTCGCCATCCTCGACTGGGATGATCCCCAGCGCGCGGCCCGTTTTGTCACACAGCGGTTGCCGTCGCCATGACGTGGGCAACATTCAGCCGGTTGTGCGTTGCCGGTGCAATCCTGTGGGCCGTACTGGCGCTGGCACCCATCCGCCACGCACTCGAAGCCACGATGACATTGCAGATGTTGGTGCAGATGCCGCTGCTGGCGCTGGCTGGCTGGCTGGTGGCGCAAAGTATACCCAGATGGCTCGATCGCGGCCTCGCATACTGGAACTACAACGGGATCAGCGGACTATTGCTGGCCTCGCTGACTGGCACGGTTTGGATGTTGCCATTGGCGATGGACGCGGCGCTCGACGATTGGCGAGTCGCACTGGCGAAATTCCTGAGTATTCCACTGCTGATCGGCGCACCGATTGCAGTCAGTTGGCCACATGCAGGCTTCGTGGTGCGTGGCGTGGTACTGCTCGAACTGATTGCAACCGCGCTTCGCCTGGGCTGGCTTTACCTGATTTCACCGGTACGCCTGTGCAGCAACTACCTGCTCGACGATCAGCAGCAACTCGGCAAGATCCTGCTCACGATCGGCTGGCTGCTGCTGCTTGTGATCGTTTGGAAATTGATGTGGGGGCATGTCGACATCGGTCGCACGAGGCGAGCCAAGTCGAATTAGGGGGGCCCAAATGTCGCGACGGGGCAACGTGCCATGCCGCGGGCAATTACCTTTGTCTCAAATAGACGTGATGACTGCTGCGCGGCCTTCGGCGAGAATGCGGTTTGCATGCTCCACGCGGAATGCGTATTGCCAACTCGCACCGCCATCGAGCAGTTTTTCGGCGTGGACATCCAGCGCCTCGGCAATATCGTCAATGCGTTCGACGTGCAATTTTACCGCGCGCAGCGACACCAGCATTCCGGGTCGCGCGACAACGCCGTTGCGCTGCGCAAGCAGCCCGCCATGAATCGCCATCGCCTGGGCGCCGTATTCGCACAGGTGCACGGCGCGAAGTCGGTCGTCGCTGCGTAACGGGTTGGCCAGGTCGCGATGTGAAATGGCACGCACGTGAATATGCGTATCATCGAATGCAATGACTTCGTCCAGCAAGCACATCGCGCCCGCGTGCGGAATCAAATGTCGCCAATACTCCTTCGACAAGGTTCCGTGACGCTTCATGTTGCTGACGGGCCCGCCTCGTGGTCATCCAGTCGCGGTCGCGCCATCTGCGTGGACAAACAAAAGTGGAAAACAACGCCCAGCGCGACAGTGAGTCCGATCGCACGCAACACCGGTAACGACGAGCAGGCGAGCAATCCGAATACACCGATCGCCGAAATCACGCACACCAGGGTTGCGTGTAACGTGCGCCGCGCCTCGGCATCGTCGGCCACGGGGCGTTCGAAGAACAGCGCATAGTGCAGGCCCAGACCGGCCGCCAACGTCAGCGCAACCAGATGAAACAACGAAAGCGATACGCCGCCAATTCGCAGCACCGCCAATGCAAGCAGTGTAGCCAGCGACATCGGCGCTATCACATGCCAGGCGCGACGCAGGTTGCGAAACGCGATGGCGACCGCTGCAGCCAGCAACAGCAACGCCAGGCCCAACGCCTTGAGAATGCGTACGCGATATTGCGCCACCAGGTTCTCCGATGCAGTTTTCAGGTCGAGCAGGCGAACCGCACCATCGGTAGCCTTGCTGATATTCGCCAGCGCGCTCGCAGCGTGCACACCGCGCAGCGTAGCCACGCCAAACCAGCGCCCGTCGCGCTGCACCAGCATCGCCTGCAGGCGCGCGCCGAAGGGCGAACGTTCGAATTCTTCGGGTGTCAGCGGTGCCAGCCTGCGCGCTGCTTCGACATCGTCGACAAAAGGTTTGAATAAGTCTGGCTGGAACGATAAATCGGCCAGGGCCGCATCCAACGCGGCCGTCAACATTGCCCGATCCGGCAGCTTTGCCTGGCGTGCGCGCTGAGTCGCGATACTGGGCAGGTAACGACTCGGCAATTCGACATCGTCGACGACTCCGGCGGAAATCCATTTGTCCACCTGTGGATCAATCTTCTCGGACAATTTCAATACGTCCTGCGCGCTGGAAGCTTGCAGCAGCAGCAGGTAGCGCACGTCCGGTGCACCGAGCGCCTCGCGCAATTGACCTTCGCGCACGAGCAAAGCCGGTGGTACCGGTGTGAGCGCGGCGAGATTGGTTTGCCACAGTGGCGTAGGCGCGATCCACAGCAAGATCAATGCAAGCCCGAGTACGCTCCACGGCAACCAGTGCGGACGCGGCATGGCATCCAGCCAGCAACGCGCGCGTTCCAGCCACGCCGAATCGGCCACATCACCAAACCGTGGCGGCATCGCGGCAGGCAACAACCAGCGCGTGGCAAATCCGGCAACCAGTAGTCCAACGATAGTAAACACCGCCAGTTGCTGTAGGCCGGGCACGCCGGAAGCAAAGAACGCCACATAGGCAATGCTCGCCGACACGATGGCCAGGCGCAGCAACGGCCACACGTCGCGTACGCAGGCATATGCATCGCTGCCGGCACGACGATGACTGAAGACCCGAATCGGATATTCCTGCGCCACACCCAACAATGTGAATCCGAACGCCAGGGTGATGCCGTGCACGCTACCGAAAGCCAGCATGATCGCGGCGACCCCGACCAGCGCGCCGCTGGCCAACGGCAGCGCGACCAAGGCGAGCACGCCGGGGCTGCGATAGGCGAGTAGCAACAGCACGATGAATCCTGCACTGCCGAGCGCACCAAGCCATTCGGCTTGAGCGCGCGTGGTCGCACCGACTTGCACGGCGATATATCCGGGACCACTGATAACCAGCCGCGCATCGTGGGCATGCGGCAAACGTTCGAAGTCGGCCCGCAACGCAGCGATGGCTGTCGCTTGCTCTTGCGGGTCGAAACCGCCTGCGCGCGTCTGCGCAAGCAGCAGTGCTTCGCCTTGCGACGAGAACCACACGCCAGCGCGCACGCTTGGCGCCTTCGCCGGCGTCCAGCGTTGCGCCAAGGTCAGCACTTCCAGGGTCGGGTCGCGTGGCAGCAGCGGCTCGAGCATGCCCGCTGCCGGCGAGGTCAGGTCGTATTCGCGCTGCTGCAATTGCGCATGCAAATACGCCGCATCGAATTGTTCGTGATCCAGAGTCGGTGAGAGCAGATAGCGATACGGCAACAGCGCCGGATCCAATGCAGACGGATCGGTTTCGCCGTTGAGCACATGACTGAAGTGCGCGTCACCGCGCAGGCTGTCCGCAAGCGCGTGACTCAAGCCAGCGAGCGTTTCGACCGGTGCGCCTTCGATACCGAGCAGCAATAATCGCGAGGCCGGGCCGTCGCCGATTTCATCGAGCAACAATTTCTGGTCGGCGTCACGCGCCGGTGGCATGAAACTGCGCAGATCGCCGCTGACAACTAGGCGTTGCTGGACCACGAAAGCGAGCGCGGCAAGCAGCAACCACCAGCCCAGGATCAGCGCAATGCGTCGACCCGGCGTCACGATTTACCGTGGCAGATCGCCGTCAACGCGGCACGCGTCGGTGGTGTGGGCAGTTTTGCCGAAGCCAACGCTCCGAGCAGCATGACGCTTGCATCACCGTCGGGTTCCAGCAAGCTGAAACATTGCGGTTGGTTGGCACTCCCATCAATGACGATCGCGCGCAGATGTCGTGACAACGATGATTGCAACGGCGTCAGGGTCAACGTCCATTGGCTCGACGTTTCTTCCAGGCTCATGGCGAAGTACTTTTTCAGCGTTGCCGGATCGCCGCCAAGCATGGCGCTGAAGCCAGTCAACAGCGCTTGCAACTGCGGCGCACGATCGAGTGTGAATTCGCGCACCGAGCGGCCTTCCCGCTGCACGCGAACGTGCCCATCGGAAATTTCTGTCGTTTCGCGATAGGGTGAATCGACGCGTTTGCCAAGCTTTTCGGCACCGCCGTAATCGAGCTGGCCTTGCAACACGATCGGTCGGCGCAACTGGTGCGCGAAACGCACTTCGGTATAGATCGTGCTCGACGGCACCGGTTTGGCCAGCTTTTCCACCAGCGCCGCCGGGTTCTGGGCCGCGCCCGGCTCAGGCGACGGCGCGGGTGACGGATTCGCCGACAGCAGGGTCGACAGGAGCAGGGCGATGCCAGAAATCATAGAAATTGAACCAGTTATAGGGAGCCATGCGCGTGTAATGTTCCAGCCGCGCCGCGTAGCGCTGCGTCCATTCACGCAGCAGTGCATTGCGTTGTTGTCGCGGGATTTGTATACAATCGGCAAATGTCTCGAAGTATAAATCATACCGATTGCCGCCACGGTATAGGCCGAAGCTGAGCACGATCGGCAATTGCAGCGCGGATGCGAGCAGGTACGGGGCTATCGGAAACGCCGCCGGGCTGCCCAGGAACGTCGCATCGCAGGTCGGCTCTTGCGGGCGCGCACGATCAGCAAGCAATCCGATCAGTGCGCCTTGGTTGGCGGCTTCACCAATCGCCAACGCACTGGCCATGCCATCGCTACCGACATCAATCACGCTCGCGGCAACTGCTGGATTGAGCGCATGCAACAGCGTTGTCATGGAAGGGGTTTGCTTGCGATCCATCACGATGCGAACGTTCAGCTCCGGGCGCTCGTCGGCAAGTGCACGCAACGCCTCGAAACTGCCAATGTGGGCACTGAGCATCATCGCTCCCTTGCCGCTGACGACCTGCGTATCAAGATCATCAAGGCCATGCACGCGTACATCAAAGTCGCGGGTGGAGCGCGCCAGCAGAAAGACACGATCGAGGATCGTGGACGCATAGCAATGGATGTGGCGCAGCACCATCCAGATACTGGCCGGGCGATCGAATGCGCGGCTCAGGAATTCCCGCGACATGCGTCGTTCGTGCACGCGCCGAATATAGAAATACCCCGTGATCGGATACAGCAACACCCGGGCACTGCGTCTGCCCAGGCGCAATCCGATGGTTCGAATCAGCCACAGGGCAAAATGACCGCCACCTTCGCGACGCTGGGTCCAATGGACGCTCATCGCGCCACCTCGACCTGACCGCTGGCGATGGTCGCCGTTGCGTGGACGATCTGGAAATGCACGCGCTGGCCGCGGTCGGACAAGGTCAGCCGAGCGTGCTGATCCGGCAGCAGCGGATGCAGAAACTTGACCTGCGGCAATCCCGTCACGCGCAATGCCCAGGCGCGTTCAATCGCCGCAATGACACGATCCAGCATCACTACACCGGGAACGACGGGCGCTTGCGGAAAATGTCCGGGTAGCGCCGGATGGGATGCCGCAACGCTGAACGTTTCGCCGTGCATCGAAGGGTCGGCACTTGGGGTCATGTCGCAAGCATCGCGGCTTTTCTCGTCGTCGGCAATGATTTCAATCGCCGAGCAGGCGCGGCCATGCATGCACCAGCCGGGTTGCAAACCACCATAACGAGTGGCGAGGTGCTTGCGGGAGCAGCCTTGGGCGCAGAAGAAATTCTCCCAGAAACAACGCGGCGATTGCCAGCGGCAGGATCACCACACCGAACGCGGCAGGGCCGGGAAAATGCGTCGACAACGCAGTCAGCCAGCCATTCGCATGCAACGCCACCGCGGCACCTAGCAACGCCAGCGTACTTTGCCAAATGGCCCAGACCCAGGTCAGTCGGCGCGCATATTGGGCGATCTGCGGATCGTCGAGCTGTGCTTCGCCGTCGATGACGCCAATGGCGCGTGCAATCAGGGGCCGCCGCCCGCCGCACAAGGTGCGTGCAAACAGCCATGCTACGAAAGCACATATCAGTACCGGCAGTGATGCCAACATCACGCTGATGCTGCCCGCCGCAAGCAGGGCCAGGGCGACCAATCCCAGCAAGCCCACGGCGTAGCGCAATGCGCGCGGCGCAATGACGGCAATAAATACGATCGCCGCGAACGCGCTGATGGCGCGCCAGTTGTTGCTGTGAATCCAATGCGCGTAGCCGGCAAGCGCGGCGATTGCGAGCCAGCCCAGCGCGCGCCACATGGCGATCAGGCCGCGCGATGACTTTCAATATACGTGGACAACTCGCGCAAGCTGGAAAAGATCTTGTGGTTGTCGGGGTTGTCCGAACGCAACTGGAAACCATAACGTTTGGAAATCGCCAGGGACAATTCCAGCGCATCGATGGAATCCAGACCCAACTCGCCGCCGAACAACGGTGCTTGCGGGTCGATGGTTTCAGCAGCGCGGTTTTCCAGATTCAGGCTCGAAACGATGATGTCGGCCAGTTCATGTTCGGCGGGTGTTTGTGCAGCCATGGTTCTCGCATTCCATACGTAATCGGTCGCCAATTGCAGCGGCGTGACGGCCGCCGAGTGTATCATGCACGACTACTTGGGACGCCGATCCGGACTTGATGGAATCTGTAGCACAACCAACATTGGATGGCCGCGACACCGCTTCGGGCTTGCGCCGACTTGAACCATTGCGCACGAGCTACAGCCAGGCCAGCGCCGAATCCCTGCTTGCCGAAAACGATGTACTTGCGGTGATCGGGTTTGGTGCCCGGGCCGCCCTCGTCGACGACCCACGCTGCCTGCGCGTGGGGCTTGAGCCGATGCGTGAACGTGCACCGTTCGAAGTCTGGCGTGGTCGCGGGCCGGTGCAATACGGTCGTGATGGCGAACTGGCTTGGGCTTGCAATCAAGATTACGCGTTCGGCAGCATCGAGTTGGCCGAAGCCGACCACGACGGGATCGCCGAAACAGCGCGGCGTGCCTACGAAATGCTCAAAGCCTGGTGCCGCGCAAGCTCCACCCCACACCTGCTGCGCATGTGGAATTACCTTGACGCCATCAACCAAGGCCACGGTGACGACGAGCGCTACCGCCAATTTTGCAGCGGCCGTGCTGCCGGAATGGGTGACGACTTCGCCTCGATCTACCCCGCCGCCACGGCCATCGGTGTACGCGATGGCCGGCGTGTGGTGCAAGTCTTCTGGCTGGCGGCAAGCGAGCCGGGCATCCCGGTGGAAAATCCACGCCAAATCAGCGCCTGGCGCTACCCGCGGCGTTATGGCCCGGCTGCGCCAGGTTTCGCACGCGGCATGCGCGCACCGACCCGCCGCCCGCAATTGTTCATTTCCGGAACCGCAGCCGTGGTCGGCCACGCATCCCATCACGACAATGACAGCGCCGCACAACTGGCCGAGACCCTGATCAACCTCGACAGCCTGATGACCGCCGCCCAAGTTGATCTTGAGTCGCACTACTGCCGCGACAGCATCTGGAAGGCCTACGTGCGCAACGCTGCCGATGCCGATTGCGTGCAGCCGTTGCTGCATGCGCGATTCGGTGCGCAGACGCCGTTGCTGTTGCTGCACGGCGATATCTGCCGAGCCGAGTTGCTGGTCGAGATCGACGGCGTATATTGCGGTTGACTGCTCACCTGCCGCAGAATTCCGGAGCTTAAAATACCCGGTCGGCACGATTCCCCTGATTGTGTGACCCAGTTGGCAGTTGGCATGCCAACCGGATGGCCCACTCAGCGCCAAATCGGCCACGGCCACGGTTCATGTTGCGGTGGTAATATCTTCAAATCTGTCAACCGGCCAAAGCGCCGTGGAGTCGGTTATGAAGCAACATCTGGGGCATTACGATGTCGTCGCCGAGCTGGGTCGCGGCGGCATGGGTGTGGTGTACAAGGGCTACGAAACATCGCTGAATCGCTACGTGGCGATCAAGGTGCTGGCCGATTCGCTGGCTCACGATGAAAGCGTCAAGGAACGCTTTTTGCGCGAAGCGCGCAGCATGGCCGCGCTCAACGATCCACACATCATCCAGATTTATTTCATCGGCGACGACGAAGGCCAGACCTATTTCGTCATGGAATTCGTCGACGGCGAATCGCTGGGCTCACTGCTCAAGCGCGATGGCAAGCTCAAACCCGAGCAGGCCGCGAAGATCATCTATGAAACCGCCTTGGGTCTATCCACGGCCCACGAAAAGGGCGTGATCCATCGCGACATCAAGCCCGGCAACCTGATGATCAGCAGTCGCGGCAGCATCAAGATCGCCGACTTCGGCATCGCACTGACCACGCAGGATTTCTCCAAGAAGCTCACCTCGACCGGCGAGTTCGTCGGCACGCCCGGCTATTTGTCGCCGGAAGTCTGTCAGGGCAAACCCGTCGATCAACGTTCGGACATCTTCTCGCTGGGTATCGTGCTGTTCGAGTGCCTGGCCGGGCGGATGCCGTTCACCGACGAATCGCCATTGGGTTTGATGCTTGAAGTCGTTCGCGCCGAAATTCCCGACGTGTGTTCGCTCAATGCCGATGTCGATCCGGAGCTTTCGCGTATCCTGACCAAGATGGTGGCCAAAGATCCGGCTGAGCGCTACCAAAGTTGCGAGGAACTGGCCGCGGATCTGCACAAGCACCCGCTCGTGGCCAAGGGTGGACCAATCACCCTGCAAGCGAAAATGTCGCCAGCAGCGGCAACCATGATTGGTCAGCGCACCCCTGCATCCGGACAACGTCCACTACCCGGAACGACGCCGACTCCGCAAGCGTTGCGTACCCCGGTTGCACTCGTCGGCGCAGCAACGGGACAATCCCAGGGCGTGCATGAAGCGGTATTGAAACCGCAGCAACCGCGTTCGCGCTCATCGGCGTTACCATGGGCGATCGCTGCGATCGTACTGCTGGGTGTTGCCGGGGGAGCTTTCGCGTTCCGCGATCGCATTCCGATGTTGCAGCAGTATCTGGGTTCGTCGACGACCACTACCCAGCTTGCCGCTACCACAACCGTAACCCCGCCAGTTGCGACAACGCCTGGCGTCACGCCGACAAGCACTGCGACCACATCGGCGAACACCGAAGTTGCCGCGACAACCCCGACGGCGACGGCACCCCCACCGGCTGAAACAAACCAAGCTCCGGGCAATACAACCGTTGCGACCAACAACAACGCCCAAACTGGCAATGCCGCGGCACCAGCAGCGCGCGCTTCAGAAGTCGAACCACTCAAGCAACTCGCCGCAGCGCAGGCTGCGGATGCGGCCCCGGTGCAGCAGCTGGCGCGTGTCAGCGAACCGCCCCCGGTGAGCGCACCTCCGATCCCCCACATCCCAACCATCGCCGTGCTGGCCGGTGGCGATTCAGCGGTATCTGAACCTGCCGAACAGGCGATCGAAGCGATGCTCACGCGACGTGGTTACCACGTGGTGAATCAGGACACGTTGCCACGCGTGGATCGGTTGATGGGCAAGGACCGCCCGCGTTTTGCCGAAGCACTTGAAGTGTTGGCCAAGCATGGTCGTGTTGACGTGGTGGTATTCGTGCACGCGCGGGCAGTTGGTAGTCAGGAATTGACCTATTACGGCCAGAGTTCGACGTTGTACACGGCGCAACTGGGCGTACGTGCTTATTCAATCGGCGCGCGTCGGATGCTCGGCTCGGGATGGACGGAGCAGGTCAGCTATACCAGCTTGAACGCAGCCGAGAAAACTCATGAAGCGGTGGAACCGATATTGAATGAGGTTGAGTCGACCTTGGTTGATTTCCGGCCGAAGCGCCATCGCGGTTAGCGCCAGCGCGCTGGCGGATCTTTGCGTTTTTTCCCAAGCCCTCCAGTCGGAGGGCTTTTTTTGTGGCGGTGTGTGGATCTCTGTCAGGGTGAGGGGCGACGATCCTCGCTGTTCACGGCAACTCGCGCGGTGCGTTGGCCCGCCCCAAAACTCCTTGCGCATAGCGATAGCCGGCGTCGATGGCGCGTTCGTATGCATGCCAGTCAAGCAACTCGATACCCTCCAGCGGAGGCGTCAGCAACAAGCTGGTCTGCGCGCGCCGTTCGACACTGGCCGCTTCGGCATTGACCATACCCGAGCGCAACAGGATGCTGACGATCCCGGGTCGACGGTGGCGATGGAACAGACGTTGCCATGCCAGGCGCCACCACGATGGCAACGCGTATTCATCGACTTGCGCGCACAACACATCGTCGGCGCTGATGTCCACGGCGATGATTTCGCCCAACCCCTGCTCACGCATCAGGTCGACCGGCAGGTTGTTGATCACGGCGCCATCGACAAATACTTCGCCGTCGCGAAACACTGGAGGCAGTACGCCGGGAATCGCGCACGTGGCTCGCAACCAGTACCACAAGGGACCGGTGTGGTGCGATTGCGCCCGACCCGCGGTGAGGTTGGCAGTGACGCAAAAATACGGCAACGCCAGGTCGGCAATGTCACCCGGCCCGAACGCTTCGCGCAGCAGCCGCGAAACCCTTCGACCCGCGACCAACGAGATGAAGGGGAGCGTGTAATCGCTCAGCGGCCGACCCTCGACGAAAGCGCGTCGATATTTGTCGAACATCTCCTCGTCGCTCCAATCCGCAGCGACGCCAGCACCGATAATCGCGCCAATCGACGTGCCACACACGCTATCGATGCGAATTCCGGCTTCGCGCAGGGCCCTGACTACTCCGATATGGGCGAAGCCACGAGCACCACCTCCGGACAACACCAGGCCGACACTACGACCAATCAACAGCCGTGCGACGCGCTCGATGTCGGCCTCGTTGCGCACGTGGTGATGGGCCACGCCCGGCAGCGTTTCCAGCCAGCGCGCTGCCGCACCGGGTTCGATGGTGCCGCTTCGATGCTGCAACAGCAGATGTCGTGGTCGATGCAACGCGCTCTCGGCAGTGATGCTGGCCTTCTCTGGCCAGCAACTGGCAGGCTGGGATGCATCGGCCAGCAACAGTAGACAGTCGGCTTGCCGTACACACAAATCATGCCAGTCTTCGTCACCGCCATTGCCTACATAAAGTACGAAACGCACGCGTGCCTCCAGGGCGCTGAACCAGGCACTGGTCTGGCCGCGCGCTGCTTCGGCTTCGATCATTGCGCACTCGCCGTAACGCGAAAGCGCATCTCGCAAGCATGCGGTAAATGTTTTTGCGTCAATGTTTTTGTCGTGGGCAAGGACGGCAAACGTTCGCGGAACAGACAACAACGTGCTGTTTTCGCGCGTAATCAGCCGCTGTACTGCCAAGCGCGCACTCATCAGCATGGCTTCGGGGTGCCTCGCGATCAATTTGTCGAACCCTTTTCGCGATAGGCGCAACAACTCCGAATCACGCAGCGCACGGACAGTCGCGGATCGCGGCTGGTCGACGATCAACCCGAGCTCGCCGACGGTTTCGCCGGCAGCGACGATGCCGGCAAGCTGAAGTTTGTTGTCTTGATCCGCCTTGAACGCACCCAGGCTGCCTGACTTGAGCACGTACAGTGAATCGGATTCATCGCCTGCTTCGAACAGGATGCTTCCGCCGGGCATTGCGAACCACTCCAGCTCACCGCCCAATTCGTCGGCCGTGGCATCGTCCAAGTGTCGAAACAGCGACAATCCACGCAGCAACTTGCGCATCTCGAACGATTCATCGTTGTCCGTTTGCTCGCTCATTGCCACTTCCTCGTACGCTACGCACCGCAGAGTGTACTGCGCGCAAAGCTTGATATTGCGCCGGTCGGCTATAGTTTGTTTCAAGCCGCGCCATATACATACGCGTAATCACCGCCCTGCGAATCAAATCGACCGGAATCCCTGCATGAGCCTCACCAATCCCCTGCTCGACCCATCGCCACTACCTGCGTTTGGCAAAATCCGCCCGCAGCATGTCTTGCCAGCGATCAACACCGTACTTGCCGAATACGACGCCGGTATCGCCGCGATGGTTGCCGATCCGGCTCCGCGCGATTTTACCAATACAATGCTGGCCCAGGAATTGCTGGATACGCGCCTTGAACAGGTGTGGTCGCCTATATCACACCTGCACGCCGTTGCCGATACGCCCGCGCTGCGTGAAGCGCACGCGGCAGCCGAACAGCGCCTGAGCGAACACGCAGCGCAGCTCGGACAAAACAGCGACCTGTATGCCGCGGTGAAAGCGGTTTCCGACCCAGCCGGGTTTTGCGAATTGCCGCGCGCGGCACGTACCCTGGTGGAACATGCGTTGCGCGATTTCGAATTGTCCGGTGTGGGGTTGGTGGAGCCGGCGCGCACCCGATTTCGCGAAATCGTCAATGAGTTGACACGTCTGGGTACGCTGTTCGAGAACGCAGTGCTGGATGCAACCGAGGCTTGGACCGAATCGGTCGACGAGTCTGCGCTCAACGGATTGCCACCGGCCGAACGCGCGTTGCTGCACCAGGCGGCACGCGACGCGGGAACCGAAGGCTGGCTGGTAACGCTCAAACAACCCAGCGTGCAGGCGATTCTGACTTACGCCGATGCGCGCGATCTACGCGAACGCGTCTACCACGCATATCACACCCGCGCATCGGATCAGGGACCACAGGCCGGTCGCTTCGATAACTCGGCGCGCATCGAACAAATCATGGGGCTGCGCCACGAGGCCGCGCAACTATTGGGTTTCGCCAATGCCGCCGAGGTTTCGCTGGCAACGAAAATGGCGGCGACGCCTGAGCGCGTACTCGCATTTCTGCATGATCTCCTAGACCGTGCCAAGCCTGTCGGCGAACACGAATTGACTCAGTTGCGCGAGTTTGCGCATGCCGAACTCGGGCTGGCCGAATTGCAACCGTGGGATATCGCCTACGCCTCGGAGAAACTTCGCCTGCGCCAGTTCGCGCTCAGCGAAGAAGAACTTAAACCGTACTTTCCGTTGCCACGCGTCATTGACGGCCTGTTCGCCATTACCCAACGGGTATTTGGAGTTTCGCTTGCGCCACGAGATGTGGCTGTCTGGCATCCGGATGTACGCTACTACGAACTGCGCGATGTCGCTGGCGAGACTTTTGCGGGAGTCTATGTTGACGTGTATGCGCGTGCCGGCAAGCGCGGCGGCGCGTGGATGGAGGTGTGCCGCTCGCGTTTACGCTGCGCCGGTAAATTGCAGTTGCCGGTCGCCTATTTGACGTGCAATTTCTCGCCCCCGGTCGATGATCAACCGGCATTGTTGACCCATGACGATGTCATCACGCTGTTTCACGAGTTCGGCCATGGCCTGCATCATTTGTTGACCGAGGTCGACTTTCCCGGTGTTTCCGGCATCAGTGGAGTGGAATGGGACGCCGTCGAATTGCCCAGCCAGTTCATGGAAAATTTCGCATGGCAACGCGAGGCGCTGAATTTGTTTGCGCGACATTGGCAGACCGGAGAAATTCTTCCAGATGCGCTGTTCACGCGCATGTTGGCAGCGCGCCATTTTCAGGCGGGGCTATTTCTTCTTCGTCAACTCGAATACGCATTGTTCGATTTTCGCTTGCACCTTGAATTCGAGCCGGCCCGCGGTGCGCGTACGCAAGAGTTGATCGATGCGGTCCGACGCGACGTGGCGGTAATCGTCCCACCGCATTGGCAGCGCATGGCAAACACGTTTGCGCACATCTTCGCTGATGGTTATGCAGCCGGTTATTACAGCTATCTGTGGGCAGAGCTGTTGTCGGCCGATGCCTTCTCACGGTTCGAGGAAAGCGGTATTTTCGATGCGGCCACGGGCGCGGCGTACCGACACAGCATTCTTGCGGCCGGTGGTTCGCGACCTGCGCTGGAATCGTTCGTGGAGTTTCGCGGGCGCGAACCAAAAGCTGATGCGCTGCTGCGCAGCTACGGCCTCGCGGCGTAAAATCCGTACCTGTTCGAATAAGCTAAAGTCACCTTCGTGATCGACTTGGATCGCACTGCTCACAACTTGCCATGAAGATTGCCTCCTGGAACGTCAATTCGCTCAAGGTACGCCTGCCCCATCTAATCGATTGGCTAGCGACGGCCGCGCCCGATGTCGTCGCCTTGCAGGAAACGAAACTCGAGGACGCGAAATTTCCCCACGAGCAGATCGCAGCCTGCGGCTATCGCTGCGTATATTCCGGCCAGAAAACCTACAATGGGGTGGCCATACTCGCGCGCGACGAGCCCCGCGACGTGGTGCGCGACATTCCCGGACTCGACGATCCACAGCGGCGGATTCTTGCTGCCACCGTCGGCGACGTACGTGTCGTTAACCTGTATGTGGTAAACGGTCAGCAGGTCGGCAGCGAAAAATACGCCTACAAGCTGGATTGGCTATCCAAGGTACGTGAGTTTCTCGCTGCGGAAATCCGGCGCTTCCCGAATTTGGTCGTGCTGGGCGACTTCAATATCGCCCCGGATGATCGCGACGTGTACGACCCCTTGGTATGGAACGAAAGCATCCTGTGTTCGGCACCCGAACGTGCTGCATTCCAGGCGTTGCTGGCGCTCGGCTTGCATGACACGTTCCGCATGTTTGAATCGGCGGGTGGGCATTATTCGTGGTGGGACTACCGCCAAGCGGCATTTCGTCGCGATCTGGGTTTGCGTATCGACTTGATTTTGGCCAGCGATGCGTTGCGCGAACACTGTCGCAGGAGTTGGATTGATCGCACGCCACGCACCTGGGAGCGACCCTCCGACCATACACCCGTGGTTTTGGAATTTTCACATGACTGATATTGCGACGGATTCCGCATGGCCGATGTCGCTTGAGGACAGCGAGCTTGAGACGCTCGATCAATTCCTGCGCGCGCATGCGGGCGAAGATGCATTGTTGCTTGATGGCGTACACGGTTTGCTCAGTGCGATTGGCATCGGGCCGGATCGCGCCACGCCGGACGAATGGCTGCCTGAAGTGCTGCACGATCCGTTTGCCGACCCCGATGAGGGAAAATATATTCTCGAACTGCTGGCACGCTTGAACGAAAGCATCGACATCGAACTGGATTCGGAAGTCTACGAGCCGATTCTGGGTGAGATCGAACTCGATGACGGCGACAGCGCACTCAGTGCACAAGGCTGGTGTGAAGGTTTTTCCCGCGGCGTGGATCTGCGTGCGCGCTTGTGGGAGGCGCGGCTTGCGGTTGATTCGCAGCTGAGCGAATTGCTCTCGCCAATCATGGCTTTGGCGGTCGAAGAAGGCGTATTCGAAACCGATGTCGAATTCGCGCCTCTCAGCGAGCATGAATACGACGATTGCCTGGCACATCTGCCCAGTGCGGTTTGCGCGGTGGCCAATTACTGGCGCGAACAGCCACCAACTCCGGAAGAACGAAGCGTACGCGATCAATCCGGGGACCCCGACCACGGCGTCCGCCGACGTCGCGCGGGGCGGTGGGTGCATTGATTTGGAGCCGGGATTTGGGAAGAGATAAGAGATAAGAGATTCCGTCATTCCCGCGAAGGCCGGAGGCGCTGAACAACAGCCGGAAGGCTGGTCATCCAGTTCCTGCACTTGATTCAACGGCGAAAGTGGAAAAGAAAGACCGGGTTTCCGGCTTGCGCCGGGATGACAAGCCGTTGATTTTCCGAGTCCTGAGTCCTGAGTGCCGGATCTCGGCCTCACTCACTTGCCGATACAGAACGTCGAAAAAATCGCACCGAGCAGGTCTTCGTTCGAATGCACGCCGGTAATTTCACCGAGTGAGCGCTGCGCATGACGCAATTCCTCGGCAACCAGTTCGCCCGCGCCTGATTCCAGTTGCCCAACCGCCGCATCAAGGTGCTGCACGACAATTTCCAGCGCGAGGACATGCCGCGTGCGTGCACTGAATGTGCCTTGGGTCGCGTCGCCCGGCATGGCCAATCGGGACAGTTCCGAACGCAAATCCGCCAGGCCATCGCCGCGCTGCGCGGACAAATAGATGTGCACGGCACGCTCGGCGCGTTGCACATGCGCTGCCTCGCCGGTCAAGTCGATCTTGTTGTGAACGACCAAACGCGTTGCGCCCACGGAGCAGGCATCCAGCAGCATGGCATCTCCGTCGACGTGTGAGCTTTCGGTCACCAGGATGGCAACGTCGGCGCGCTGCAATTCGGCCTGAGCGCGGCGGATTCCTTCGCGTTCGATTTCATCCTCGGATGCGCGCAGGCCGGCCGTGTCGACCAAGGTCAGCCCAATGCCGTCGAGCTGCACCGACTCGCGCAGCAGATCGCGTGTGGTACCGGGTATCGCGGTGACAATGGCACGTTCGCTTTGTGCGAGTGCGTTGAGCAAACTGGATTTACCGACGTTGGGACGCCCTACGATAACCACGTGCAGGCCATCGCGCAGCACGACACCGCTGCGGGTCGCGCCAAGCAGTTGCGTAGTACGTGCCTGCAATGCCGCCAGGTCATTTTTCAGTTGCGGTTCGCTCAGGAAATCGATTTCCTCCTCGGGGAAGTCCAACGCCCCTTCCAGCCGGACGCGAAGCCGCACCAAGGCATCGAGGACTTCGTTTACCTGTTGGGAGAACGCGCCATCGAGACTGCGCAGCGCGGCTCTGGCTGCCGCTTCGGACCCGCTGGCGATCAGGTCGGCAACGGCTTCGGCCTGGACCAGATCGAGCTTGCCATTGAGAAATGCACGTTCGGAAAACTCGCCGGGTCGTGCGGGTTGCGCACCGAGCGCATAGATACGCTTCAACAAAAGGTCGAGTACGACCGGGCTGCCGTGCGCGTGCAGTTCAAGCACATCCTCGCCAGTGAACGATGCGGGTGCTTTGAAATAGACGCAAAGGCCACGGTCGAGCGTTGTTGCATCCGCGTCGCGCAATGTTGAAAAGCGTACACGGCGCGGTTGCAGCTTTTTTCCGCTGAGCTGTTGGCCAATCGTACTGGCCAGTGGCCCGGAAACCCGGATCACGCCCACGCCACCCGCGCCGGCTGGGGTCGCGACGGCGGCGATGGTGTCGTCGCGTCGTGTCATTGCACTGGTGTGCTGAAACAGACCACCTAGTGTGCCTTTTGATCAGCCGCCTGGATGCGTCGGGTGATGATCCATTGCTGCAGCAACGACAAGCCACCGTTCACCGTGTAATACAGCACCAGTCCGGCCGGGAAGAACAAGAACATTACCGCGAAGACCAGCGGCATGGCCTTCATCATTTTCGCCTGCATCGGATCCATGCCGGGGCTATTGGGCGTCAGGAATTGGGCGCCGAGCATGACGAGTGCGTTGACGACTGGCAGGATGTAGTAGGGATCCGGCGCAGACAGGTTGTGGATCCAGCCGAAGAACGGCGCCTGGCGCAATTCGACGCTTTCGAGCAGCACGTAGTACAAGGCAAAGAACACCGGAATCTGGATCAACGTGGGCAGGCAGCCACCCAACGGATTTATTTTTTCCTTTTTATACAATTCCATGGTTGCGGCGCTAAGCTTTTGCTTGTCGTCGCCGTAACGTTCCTTGAGCGCCTGCATGCGCGGTTGCAGGCGTTTCATTTTGGCCATCGATTTGTACTGCGCTTCGCTAAGCTTGAACATGGCAAGCTTGATCAGCAGCACCAACAGGATGATCGCCAAACCCCAGTTGCGTACCAACGCGTGCAATTCGACCAATACCCAGTGCAGCGGCTGAGCAATGGGCGTGAGCATGCCGTAATCGGCGGTTAGCGCGAGCCCTTTCGCGATGCCGGCTTTTTCGATGGCTTCGAGCTGACTGACCAAGGTCGGACCAATGTACAGATGCGAATCGATGTTGGCGGTCTTGCCAGGTGCCACGGAGATTTCGGGCGAGATCGATCTGATCAGGTAGCGCGTTTCTCCTTGCGGTCCGATGGAAGTAGCATACTGATAGGCGTCGCTTTCATCCGTCGGTGGAATCCAGGCCGCAAAGAAATAATGTTGCAACATTGCGGCCCAACCGCCGTTGAATGTGCACTTTTGCAGCTCAGACTGAGTCTGCTGGGTGGCACTACATAATTTGTCGGTTTCGAACTTCGTGAATGCCAGCTTCTGGAATTTGTCCTGCGGGCTGTACCAGGCCGCACCGGTAAACGCGTAGCGCTCCGGGTCGCTGAAGGCGAAGCCGTGACTGACGATGACCGGTGGTACTCGTTGCAGTTGGCGATACTGGTTGCCACTCCACGCAGTGCGTGTCGCGTTGCTGATCTGCTCGTGCAGCTGTAGAAGATAGCTACCGCGCGTGAAAACGTATGTTTTACGTACGGTCAGGCCAGATGCGTCTTTCCAGGTAAGCGGCACTTCCAGCGTGGTCTGGCCTGGAGCCAGCGTATAGGCGGTCTTTTCTGCACTGAACGTCGCATTATGGTCGGGTGCCGGCGAACCTGAGCTGATCAATCCGGTCTCTGCAACAAAATAGTTCATCGGGTCATCGTTGAGAAGGCGTACCGGCACCTTCTTGTTTTTCTGTTCAGCCGGGTAGTCGAGCAAATCTGCCTGCACGATCGCGCCACCGTTGGTATCGATGCTTAGGCGCAGCAAATCGGTACGTACCTCGACGAGCACAGCCGGCACGGTCTGGATCGGCTTTGCCGGTGTTGGTGCTGCGGCAGGCACGGCTGGTGCAGTTCCGGGCAAAGCTTTCGGTACGTCAGATGGCGTCGTGGCCTGCGGCGCTTCTGCGGCTTTATTGGAAGTCGGGATCGTGGGCACATTGCTGGTCGATGCAACGGCCGTGGTTTGCGCTGGCTTCGAGTAATCAGCTTCCCAGGCTTGCCACAGCAACATGGCGACAAACGCGAGCGCGACGAGCAAAAGGTTGCGGGGGTTGTACATGAGTGTTAGGCCATTGATAGCGCTGCGCGCTGTGAGAAGGTTCGCGCAGCCGGACGCTGCTTGTCACTGTGTAGTCGCTTCCTGCGCAGGGTTTTGCCAAAGCTGCTGGCAACGCATGACGCAATCACGCGTCGGCGCGCATTGTGCCGTTCGCGTCGCCTGGCTTCAATGTTTGATTGCGGTGGGTTGCCAGTTTGCGCCAGATGGTCGACAGATCGCCGCGCAGTGCAGCATTGTCCCGTGTCGCGGCCTGCGCGCGCGCGATCAACAGGATATCGATATTTGGCAAGCCGTGTCGCTGGATTCGAAAGCTTTCGCGAATCTGGCGGCGAATACGGTTGCGCACGACGGCGCGTTTGGATACCCGGCGCGAGACTGCCATGCCAAGGCGAGCGATGTTAGCCGGAGCTTGCCAGAATTCCGCAACGAAATTGGGCGTGGCCACTCGCTGGCGGATTTCACGCGGGGCGCGAAAGTCCGCCGGGCGCAACAGACGCGCATTGCGTGGTAAACGCAAGGGCGTCATCGCGCGACACTTACGGGATAAGACGCTTGCGACCCTTGGCGCGACGCGCGTTCAATACGCGACGGCCACCACGCGTTTTCATGCGGGCGCGAAATCCGTGGGTGCGGGCGTGCTTGAGGTTGCCTGGCTGAAATGTGCGTTTCATGAACTTGCCTTGGAAAACAATGCAAAAGGTCGGCGATAATATTGGAAAAAGTGTATTTTTGTCAATATCGGTGCGCTTGGCGTGTCCGGTGGTGCGGGGTAGACTGGCAAGAACGGGGCGACAGAAACTTGGAATAGAGACATTGGGCTCTCACGGTAGTCTGCGTCTATGCGCGGGCGCGCAGGCTGGTGCGATGCTTGCCCGACAATGGGCGTAGCGTGCTGATGAGCGCACAATCGCAGGTTGAGGTTTGCTGTCGACCGTGTAACTGGACTGTGTTTGGGGATGAGTTACGCGCAGGCAAGCAATTGCCGGGTGCGCCGGCAAGCTTTCTTCAATTGGCGCCCGCGCTGTTGTAAGTCATTCCAGCCCGCATGGGTGTTATCGTGACTTGGTTGTATTCGATACCTGCTGCAAGGATAGATTCTTCATGAGTGAGTTGTGGCGGCGCTGTCTGGATCGCCTGGAAGGCGAGTTGAGCGTCGAGGACATGCACACCTATTTGCTTCCGTTGCAGGTTTGCGAGGAAGCGGGCGGTCTGCGCCTGCTGGCGCCCAACGCCTACACCATGGATTTTGTGCGCACGCAATTCCTGCGCCGAATCGCGGATGTGCTCAATCACCTATCTGGCACGCCGCTGAAATTGCGCCTGGAAGTCGGTGCCGTGGCCGCTCCGCGCAAGGAAGCTGCCAGTCCCAAACTCGGCGACGATCGTGCCGCTGGTTTCGAATACAACCTCGATCCGCAGTACACCTTTGACTCATTCGTCGAAGGTAAATCGAACCAACTGGGCAAAGCCTCGGCCATCCAGGTCGCGAACAATCCAGGTCGCGCCTACAACCCGTTGCTGCTCTACGGCGGCACCGGCCTGGGCAAGACCCATTTGATGCATGCGGCGGGCAATCTCATTCGCCAGAATGATCCGGGCAGCCGGGTGGTCTATCTGCGCTCCGAACAATTCGTCAGCTCGATGATCGACGCGCTGCGTACCAAGCGCATGGACGATTTCAAAAAGCGCTTTCGCGACATCGACGCGTTGTTGATCGACGACATCCAGTTTTTTGCCGGCAAAAACACGACCCAGGAAGAATTTTTTCATACCTTCAATGCACTGATCGAAGGCAAGCAACAAATCATCCTGACGTGCGATCGCTATCCGAAAGAGGTCGATAACCTCGAGCCGCGCCTGAAATCGCGTCTGGGTTGGGGCTTGCCGGTAGCGATCGAGCCGCCGGATTTCGAGACGCGTGCCGCGATTTTGCTCAGCAAGGCATCGGCACGCAACATGGACATGCCGGAAAGTGTCGCGTTCCTCGTCGCCAAGCGCATGCGCTCGAATGTCCGCGATCTGGAGGGTGCGCTGAATACCTTGGCGGCGCGCGCCAACTTTCTCGGCAAACCCATAACAGAGGAGTTCGCCCAGGAGACCTTGCGCGACCTACTCACGGTGCACAGCACGTTGATTACGTTATCCAACATCCAGAAGACCGTGGCTGACTATTACCAGATACGGCTTTCGGACCTACTCTCCACGAGCCGAAGTCGATCGGTTGCGCGGCCGCGGCAAATGGCCATGGCGTTGGGCAAGGAAGTCACGGAACATAGCCTGCCTGAAATCGGCAAGGCTTTTGGTGGCAGGGACCACACCACCGTACTTCATGCCTGTCGTACGATTCGCGGACTTTGCCTGACCGACGGAAAATTGCGCCAGGATTGGGAAAAGCTGTTGCGTGAGCTCACCGGCTAGTACTTGCTGTGGATATCTTGTGCAACAATGCGAACGAGCGATTCGTGCACAACTGATGCACAGGTCTACGCACAGTTAGCGTCACGGTAGTACATATATAAGTCTATGATTTAAATAAATATAATTGAAACAAACTTTACCCACAGAGCCTACTAAAGCTACTGTTTTTTATCTATTTAATCAATTACGGATTCGACCATGCAATTCAATATTCAGCGCGAAGTGTTGCTCAAACCGCTGCAACAGGTGATTGGTGTGGTCGAACGGCGACAAACGTTGCCGGTGTTGTCCAACCTCCTCGTCGTGGCAAATGCGGACTCGGTTCGGTTTACCGGCACGGATCTGGAAGTTGAGATGTCGGCCAGTGTGGAAGCGCAAGGTGTGCAACCTGGCGAGACGACGTTGCCGGCACGCAAATTGTTCGATATATGCCGGGCCCTTCCGGACGGTAGCAAGATTCAGTTCAAATTGGCGGGAGATCGCATGACCGTCAGCTCGGGGCGTAGTCGCTTTACGCTGGCCACGCTGGCCTCGTCCGAATTTCCCGTGATCGAAAATATCGATTTGATTGAACAGGTGAGCCTTCCGGAAGCCACGCTCAAGCAGTTGATGGATCGAACCGCGTTTGCCATGGCCAATCAGGACGTGCGTTATTACCTCAATGGTTTGCTGTTTGACTTGCGCGAACACGCGTTGCGTTGCGTTGCCACTGACGGACATCGTCTCGCGCTTGCCGAAACACAGTTGTCGGAAAGCCGGTCCACGCAGCGTCAAATCATCATTCCGCGCAAAGGGGTGCTTGAGCTGCAAGGTTTGTTCGAATCCGGCGATGGCAACGTGGATATTGAATTCGGTCGCAACCACATTCGCGTGCGTCGCAACGATGTGGTGTTCACATCCAAACTCATTGATGGCCGATTCCCGGACTACGAAGCGGTAATCCCGATCGGTGCCGACCAGGAAGTGACGATTCAACGGGATTCCTTGCGCGGGGCGCTGCAACGCGCGGCGATTTTGTCGAACGAGAAGTACCGCGGAGTGAAACTCGAGGTCAGCGCAAACAAGCTGCGCATCGTTGCGCACAATCCGGAGCAGGAAGAAGCGGTGGAAGAACTGGAAGCCCGCACCAGCGTCAACGATTTGAGTGTGGGTTTCAACGTCAACTATTTACTTGATGCACTCAACGCGCTGCAAGGCGACCAGATTCTGTTGTGTTTGCGCGATGGCAACTCGAGCTGCCTGTTGCGCACGCCAGAGAGTGAAGACTCACGCCACGTCATAATGCCGTTGCGCCTCTGATTGCCAACGTAGCTTGCCCGGAGGATTGCCGTGCACCTTGAATGGTTGCACGTAGCCAATGTGCGCAATATTGCCGAGCTAGAGCTCGCGCTTTACCCCGGGGTCAATGTCTTTATTGGTCCGAATGGCGCCGGCAAGACCAGTATCCTGGAGGCCGCGTACCTGCTTTCGTATGCGCGCAGCTTTCGTGCAGGTAGCAATGACGCATTGGTTCGAAGGGGTAGCGAGGCGGCGACGGTAGTAGCTTCTGTCGCTAGAGAAGGCGGTACGACCAGACTTGGTTTATCGCGCAGCAGTCGCGGCTGGGAAGCACGCCTGAATCATGCTGCTGTGCCCAATCTCGCCACGGTATTGCGGGAATTTGTCTTGGTGTGCTTTGAACCAGGAAGTCACGCTTTGATTTCAGGGCCGAGCCAGGAACGACGAAGTTTTCTGGATTGGGGCGTGTTCCACGTGGAACCAGACTATCTGTCGATGGCGCGCCGTTACCGACGGATTGTGCAACAGCGCAACGCGGCATTGAAACAGGCTGCGAGTGATGCAGAGATGGACGTGTGGGATGTGCAACTTGCCGAAGCGGCTGCTCCGTTAAATGCAAAGAGGGATGCCTACTTCACGCGTTTTTCTGAAGATCTTTCGCAACTCCTTGCGTTGTTTTTGCCGGAACTTGGGCTCGCCAGACCAATCCTGTCGATCGGTTGGCCCGAAGCCATGACGTTGCTCGAATGTCTCGGCCAAAACCGGGATAGGGATCGAGCCCGCGGGCATACGAGTCGCGGGCCACATCGCGCGGATTGGAGTATCCATTTTGAGCAAGCGCCGTTGCGCGAGCATCTGTCGCGCGGTCAGGAAAAGCTGTGCGCCCTTGCTTGTGTGCTGGCGCAAGCCAGGCACTACGCCTCCGTCAAGAACGATTGGCCGGTGATTGCCCTGGATGATCTGACTTCGGAGCTGGATGCTGCGCACCAACAGGTGGTCGTAGACATGCTGACCAGCGCTGGTGCTCAAGTATTGGTAACCGGGGTGGAGATGCCCGAGCCGCTGCGGCATGCCGAGCCGGACAGGGCAGTGTTCCATGTGGAACATGGACAGCTGCGCGCCTTGCTATAATTGATCGATTCCCAGTCCTGCATTCAAAGGCAGGCTCTCATTCACATGGCTCAAACGCATGAACAACGAAAAACCAGATGCCGACCAATATGACGCCAGCAAGATCAAGGTCCTCAAGGGCCTTGATGCGGTGCGCAAAAGACCGGGCATGTACATCGGTGATACCGATGACGGAACCGGCCTGCATCACATGGTGTTCGAGGTAGTCGACAATGCCGTCGACGAGGCACTTGCCGGGTACTGCGACCATGTCACCGTCACGATCCACGTCGATGGTACGGTCAGTGTTGCTGATAATGGGCGCGGTATTCCCGTTGGAATGCACGAGGAGGGCCGTTCCACAGCTGAGGTAGTCATGACGGTGCTGCACGCCGGCGGCAAATTTGACGCGAATTCCTACAAGGTCTCCGGTGGGTTACACGGAGTGGGCGTTTCCGTCGTCAACGCGTTGTCTGAGCATTTGTGGCTGACCATTGAACGCGGTGGCTTCAAGTACCAGCAGGAATACCATTTGGGCGAACCGTTGTACCCATTGCGTCAACTCGAAGCGACAACCCGACGTGGCACCCTGGTTCAATTCAAGCCCAGCAAGGAGACTTTCTCCGATATCGAGTTTCATTACGATATTCTTGCCAAGCGACTGCGAGAACTTTCGTTCCTCAATCCGGGATTGAAGATCGCGTTGATTGATGAACGGGTAAACAAGACCGACGTGTTCGAGTACGAAGGTGGTATCCGGTCATTCGTCGAACATCTGGCATTGCTCAAAACGCCTTTGCATCCGAACGTCATTTTCCTCAGTGCGAGTCACGAGAACATCAATGTCGACCTCGCCATGCAATGGACGAACGCCTATCAGGAAACCGTGTTCTGTTTCACCAACAACATTCCGCAAAAAGACGGCGGAACGCATTTGTCCGGCTTTCGCGCCGCGCTGACCCGCACGTTGGGCAATTACATCGAGGCCGGCAATCTGCTCAAATCAGCGAAAGTCACACTGGCTGGTGATGACATGCGCGAGGGGCTGATTGCGGTGCTCTCGGTGAAGATGCCGGACCCGAAATTCTCGTCGCAGACCAAAGACAAACTGGTTTCATCCGAAATCAAGGGTACGGTCGAATCGATCATCAACACCAAGCTCGCCGAATTCCTGGCCGAACATCCAGCCGACGCGCGCGCCATTACGGCGAAGGTGGTTGACGCAGCGCGCGCGCGCGAAGCCGCGCGCAAAGCGCGCGAAATGACGCGCCGCAAAGGTGCGCTTGATATCGCCGGGTTGCCCGGCAAACTTGCCGATTGCCAGGAAAAGGATCCGGCGCTTTCCGAATTGTTCATTGTCGAGGGCGATTCCGCTGGAGGCTCGGCCAAGCAGGGCCGAAACCGTCGCTATCAAGCCGTGCTTCCGCTGAAGGGTAAAATTTTAAATGTGGAAAAAGCGCGTTTTGATAAAATGTTGGCTTCTGCGGAAGTTGGTACGCTGATCACGGCGTTGGGTTGCGGCATCGGCAAGGAGGAATTCAACATCGACAAACTGCGTTACCATCGCATCATCATCATGACCGATGCTGACGTCGACGGTTCGCACATCCGCACGCTGTTACTCACGTTCTTTTATCGACAAATGCCGGAGTTGATCGATCGCGGCTACATCTATATCGGCTTGCCGCCTTTGTACAAACTCAAACAAGGCAAACAGGAGTTGTATCTGAAAGACGATGCAGCTCTGAACGCATACCTGATTTCCAACGCGGTCGAAGGTGCGGAGTTGCGTTACAGCCCCGAAGCGCCCGGTTTGCGCGAAGTCGCCTTGGAACGCTTGTTGCTGGATTTCCACACGGCACTGGATCAAATCCGGCGTCTCGGGCAGCGTTGCGACAGCATGGTGCTCGAAGCCATGCTGGACCTGGCCGTTCCAGCGGCAGCGACGTGGGAAGAACCGGCAGCCATCCAGCCATGGTTGGATCGACTCGCGGCCCGCATCGCGTCGCGAGGCCTTGGCAAGCCGGTCTATCGATTGAGCGTGCGCGCCGCCACCGCGGATCATCCGCCTGCCCTGGTCGTGGAACGCGAACATCACGGCCTGCGCAATGTGCAGGTACTACCCGCCGCGTTCTTTGCGAGTAGCGAATTCAAGGCGATTCGGGAAGTGGCCCAACAATTGGATGGCCTGATTCAGGCCGGAGCGCAAATCCACCGCGGCAACGCGTCAATGAGCGTGGCGAATTTTGCCCAGGTCGATGCGTGGTTGATGGACCAGGCGAAAAAGGGACGAACGATCCAGCGCTTCAAGGGATTGGGTGAAATGAACCCGGAACAATTATGGGAAACCACGGTAAATCCAGAGAGTCGGCGATTGTTGCAGGTCAGCGTCGAGGATGCGGTAGCCGCCGATCAGATTTTCTCAACCTTGATGGGCGATGTGGTCGAACCTCGGCGCGGCTTCATCGAACAAAATGCATTACGCGTTGCCAATCTGGATGTGTAAATCACTGAAAGTATTAGCCTGCGCTTTAAAACCAACGTATTTATTCGGACGTTTATGTTGCCCGATCGAAATTTTGCCAGGCTCGCTTGAGCTTGGGGCCACACCCGGTTAACCTCGCAGTCAACGAGTTTGCGTTACAACGAATATCAGGCATTTTCAGGAGCGGTCATGAAAACGAACCAGAGCAGGTTGTTGCAAACCCTTTTGTGCATCTGCGCGGCATTGATGCTGGCGGCAACTGCGTCCAGCGCGTTCGCCAAGAAGCATGACTCACGCTATCCGAACGCTACGCGCACAGAACCGAAAAACGACATGCGCAGCAGTTCTGATCAGCACAAGTTGCAAGAAGGACTCGATGCATTGACTGCCGGAGATGACGCCAAGGCGCAGGAGCTGCTGCAAAAAGTCCTCGACTCAAGTACCAGCAAGTATGCGCAAGGCGTCGCGTTGCAAGGGCTTGCCAATATCAGGTTCAACCAACAAGACTACAAAGGCGCGATTGCCGAGTACCAGAAGTTGCTGACACTCAACTCGCTCCCGAACGACGCGTACTTCGACAGCATGTACAACGTGGCCAACGGTTATTTGGCCGACGGGAACTATCAAGCAGCGTTGGATCAACTCAAAACCTGGCGCGAACAGGGCAAGACTGAAACAGCCGATTCTTATGCACTGGAAGGCAACATCTACTACCGCATGGACAAGTACCCGGAAGCCATCGCGGCGATCAAGAAAGCGCAATCCATGACCGACAAGCCGAAGGAAGGCTGGCAGTCGATCCTGATGGCCAGCTATGCGGCCAGCGGTCAAAGCTCTGAAGCGGCCGATGTGGTTACCCAGCAACTGGCCAAAGACCCGACCAACAAAAAGCTGGCGCACAACGCCATGGTCGTCTACATGCAATCCAACCAGACAGACAAAGCCCTGGCGCTTCTGGATAAGGAGCAAAAAACCGGCATGATCACGGACGAGGCCGATTACGTATCTGCCGCCAAGTTCTATGCCAGCTTCAGCCAGACCAGCGGTAAACCCGAACTCGCCCTGAAAGGCGCGCAACTGCTGCAGGAAGGCTTGAACAAGACGATCGTCAAGGCGTCGCTGGAAAGCTACAAGCTGCTCGGTGATTCCTACATGATTGGTGAAAAGGAAGATTTGGCGCTCACTGCCTATGCCAAGGCATCGCCGTTGGCCAGCAATGGCGACATTGACTATCGCCGCGCAGAAGTACTCGGTTCACAACAGAAGTGGCCCGAGTCCAAAAGCGTGCTTGAAAAAGCCATCGCGCGCGGTGTCACCCATACGGGCAAGGCCAATCTCCTGCTGGGCAAATTGAATATTGCCCTGCATGACAAGACGGCCGCTCGCGCAGCTTTCCTCAAAGCGGAAAAGGATGCCGATACGCGCAGTGAAGCGGCTACCCAATTGCAGAAGTTGGGCACCAAGAAATAAACACCGATCGGATAACGACAGGAAATTAGAGTATCTATACAAACTTCGGGCGCTGGTGTAAGTTAGCCCGCCTTCGATCATTGATCGTATAACTATTGGGGATTGCCCAACTGAGCGCAAGCTCGGGTGGGTAAAACGAAATCGATAACGAGACTGGTTCAGACTGATGGCGTCACAAGTATACCAAGCCGAAAAGCTACCGTTCAGTTGGCGCCGAACCATCGGGCTGGCCGCGGCATTCGCTGTGCACGCTTTTGCGTTCATGATGTTATTGGCACCGGTAGCACCGCCACACGCCAAGGATCAGGCGAAGGACAAGGTGGTCACGGTGGAATTCATCGAACCACCACCGCCACCGCCGCCGCCGCCGCCGCCGCCGCCGGAACCACCAAAGAAGCCGGTGCAGAAGATCATTCAAAAGATCAAGCCGCCGCCGATTGCGCCGCCGCCGCCGCCCGCACCGGTCGAAGCCCCGCCGACACCGATGTCGATACCAACGCCGCCCGCACCACCCGCCCCGCCGCCACCGCCGTCGGACGTCGCGCCGAGCGAAAACATCAGCTATCGCAAACTGCGCCCGCCGCGTTATCCGCCACAGGCGATCCGAGAGCATCACACCGGTCGCGTGATCCTCAAGGTATTGATTGGCATGGACGGCACACCCAAAGATATTACCGTGGAGAAATCCAGCGGGTACCGGGAGCTGGATCGCGCCGCGATTGCCGCGGTCAAGACCTGGACCTTCAATCCAGGTACCCGCAACGGTGCGCGCTACGAAGGATATGCGTTGGTACCGTTCGATTTCAACCTGAATGAACTTTGATTCAAACCACAACTAGCACTGTCTCGTGACTGGTGACAAACTAAGCCTCCACATAAGGGTAGCGTTATGCAACAAGATGCAGCTTCGACTCAACCAGCGCCGGCCGCACCGGTAAGCGTCCCCCCGCCAGCGGATGCCTCCGCTGCAGTAACAGCCGCACCGACAGGGCTTACGTCCGCAGGGCACGGCGACGCCGCAGCCCTTTCGCAAATGGGTTTCGACCACTTGATCCATAACTTCGACTGGCTGGGTTGGGCAACCTTCCTCGTGCTGGCCGCAATGACCATTGGTACGTGGTACTTCATTTTCATCAACGGTTGGCGCGCTCTGGCAATTCGCGCTCGTGCCGATCGTGTGCGCAACGCCTTTTGGGACAATCCGGCTTCGCTGGAAGATCAGCCCAAATGGGAACCCTTCTCCAAGATCGCTTTGGACTGCGCGTCGGCCTCGGCCCATCACCAACGCCATGAAGGCAGCCGTTTGGTCGAAGCGCTGAATCGCTCCGAGTTCATCGACCGCTCACTGCGCCAAGGCGTTGCCCGCGAAAGCGGGCGCCTGGAAGGCGGCCTGACCTGGTTGGCCACAACCGGATCAACCGCACCATTCCTGGGCCTGCTCGGTACCGTATGGGGTATTTATCATGCCTTGATTCGCATCGGTGCGTCCGGCAATGCGGGTATCGAAACCGTGGCTGGTCCGGTCGGCGAAGCGCTGATCATGACCGCCCTGGGTTTGGGCGTCGCGATTCCAGCCGTGCTCGCTTACAACGTGTTCGTTCGCGTAAACCGCATCACCAATGCCCAGTTCGACGAATTCGCGCATGACCTGCACGACTTCTTCGCAACCGGTTCGCGGGTGACTGACGCCGGCACCGCAGGAGTTGCCTTAGGCAAGCCCGGCGGTCCAAAGTCCGGCGCGCCGGCAGCGTCGAGGAAATAAGTCATGGCGTTCAGTACTGGTGCCGCTGGCGGTGCAATGGCGGAGATCAACGTCACGCCGCTGGTCGACGTGATGTTGGTGTTGCTGATCATCTTCATGATCACGGCGCCATTGGCCGCACACAAGATCAAGATCGAGCTGCCGATCGCGACCCTGGACAAGCCGCCCACGGAAGCATCCAAGCAGCCGATTACCTTGTCGATCAAGGATAACGGCGAGCTGTACTGGAACGACGAACCGGTAACTGAAGCTGGCATGCAGGCGAAACTACGTGTTGAGTCGCAACAAACGCCTCAACCGGAAGTTCAGATTCGCGCCGACAAGGACACGGAATACCAACTGATTTCAACGATCATGGGCGACATCAAGGATGCCCATATCGTCAAGGTCGGTTTCGTGGCTCAGGCGCATGCTGCCACGAAAGATTGATTGATTCGGAATACGGCATTTCAGCTGAATAGCACCAATCGAAACGCAGGCGTAACTGACAATGGCATTCTCAACAAACAGCGGTAGTGGCGCGATGTGCGATATCAACGTGACGCCGCTCGTCGACGTCATGCTGGTATTGCTGATCATTTTCATGATCACCGTGCCGATGCTCTCGCACAAGATCCAGATCGATCTGCCGCAGCCGACTCCGCCACCAGCGATCCCGCCACCGCCACCGCCAGAACCCATCAAGCTTTCGGTGCAATCGTCCGGGCAGCTGTTCTGGAACGACCAACCGATTACTGAAGAGTCGCTGCGTGCACAGCTTCAGGTTCTGGGCAGCAAGCCTTTGGACCAACAGCCCGAGCTTGATATTCGACCCGACCGGACCACGAAATATCAGCTGGTCGCAACCGTCATGGCGGATGCCAAAAATGCCGGGATGATCAAGATCGGCTTCGTATCGGCGTCGCAGGAATAGTACCGTAACGATCTGAGCGAGATTCAGCAAAACGCCGCGTTTACGCGGCGTTTTACTTTGCATCGCCGCCATCATCGCTGCAGCCGCGCGAGCTCAAGTTCAGCCGAGGATTGCCAGATACGCACGCACGGTAGGCACCAGCCCCGCATATAGCGCCTCGCCGATGAGCGCGTGGCCGATCGAGACTTCTGCAAGCCCTGGAATCGCGGCACGCAACGCAGGCAAATTCTCCTGGTTCAAATCATGCCCCGCATTGACGCCCAATCCCGACCGCGCAGCGCGCTGCGCACAACGTACGCAGTCGTCCAGTGCGGCAGCGTAGTCGCCGCGTTCAAAAGCCTGTGCATAAGGCCCGGTATAAATTTCCACCCGTGACACGCCTATTTCTGCGGCTAGCTCGATGTCTGGCGAATCCGCGTCCACGAAGACGCTGACTCTGCATCCAAGCGCAGTCAATTGTGCGACGAGTCGACGCAGGCGCTGGCTATCTGCGCGCAAATCGAAGCCATGATCGGAAGTCACTTGTGCGTCACTGTCGGGAACCAACGTGCACTGCGTAGGGCGTGCGCGCTCCACCAATGCCAGCAATCCCGGATACTCGCCGCGCGCAGGCGCGAAACCATTGCCTTCAATATTGAATTCGGCGTTGTTGGCGCACAACGCGCCAAGCGCGTGCGTGTCTGCTGGGTGAATATGGCGCATGTCCGGGCGAGGATGAACAGTAATGCCGCCAGCGCCTGCCTTGATACACGCCGCGGCGGCCGCACACACATCCGGCAAAGAGCCGCCGCGTGAATTGCGCAGCACGGCAATCTTGTTAACGTTGACACTCAGCAAAGTCATGAACGTACTCGACCGTCGGTAATGAACGCGCAGGATACAAAAGCAAAAGACTTCCCGCTACGAAGCGTTGAATGCAGCGTTCCCTGATCAAGGCACCCGCCAGTGCACGCGCCGCGCCTTGCGCGATACGCCAGCAAATTCCAGCAATAGACCCGTTACTTCGCCTGTTGAACCATGCTCCAGAGTAACGACGACAGAATCGTCACTCGTAAAGAAGTGATCCTTGGCAAACAAATGCAAACCCGTTGGCGCGTGGCCGGTCATATGAAGCATCAAGCTGCTCCCGACCTTGCGAACGCGCATCAGACTATCCGCGTCGAGGACAAAGTCGCCGACAATACTGTCGGCCAACGCGGGTGGGATGTTCAGGGGCACCCGTTTGAGGTGTGGTGCACGCGTGCTGATGCGTTGCGCAAGAACATTGATGCCGGAATGGTCGATAACCACGTTAGCGACGCTGCCTGCTTCACGCTGGAATGAGAGCGTCAGCGCCAACCCGGGTGCAACAAAAATATCCTGATCCATGAAAACCACGTCAATCGGAGCCTGACCCGGCCATTGAGCACTCAGGCCAGCTTGATCACTCCGCAAAATTACATCAGTACCGTCGGGCAGTTGGTATAGCCCTTCGAATTCCGCCAGCGATCGTGCCGTAAGACGCATTGGAACAGGGTGCGGCAAATCAGGCGGTGAGCGGCCTTCAAGCCACGCCAGCCCCAAGGCACTCAAATCCGCATCGGTATTACCAAGCAGGACAAGTCCCTGCTGACGATCCGTACGAAAGCCAATAAATGCTGAAAAGCCGCCGGTACGACTTGCGCTCCACACCAGCGGCCACGTTTGCTCACCGTCCTGCGTCAGCACGATGCGCCAGCCAAGACCGTACTGTTCGGGCGCTACATCACTGGTATATGGCCGACGCGCCAGCAGCATGGCGGCACGCAGCGAAGAACTCTCGGGACGCAAATTATGCTGAATGAAATCCAGCAGGTCTGGCAGGGTTGATCGAAGTCCCGCAGCACCAGCCAACACGTCAAAATGCCAATGGGGCGTCGCTGAATCACGGCTGGAATAGCCTGACAACAACGTTGCCGTATCTGCAAATCCGGTATGGCTCAACCCTAGCGGCGCAAGAACACGTGTCTGCAGTAGCGGCGAAAATTCACTTGCATAGGTGCGCGCAAGCAAGTATCCAAGCAGACCCGAGTCCAAGATCGAATAATGTGCGACATCCGACCCGACGGCGTGCGGCTCGTTGGCCAACCATGCCAACAAGTCCTGTGACCCGTACGTTGCGTATGGATCATAGATTTGAAAGGGAAACAGATTGGCCGGAACCGTACGCAATCCGGACCGATGCGTGGCCAGTGATTCCAATGACACCGTGGCCAACTTTGCATCGGCAAACGAAAAATCCGGGCCCAAAACCTGGCTTACGGTTGTGGTCAATCCAAGCTTGCCCTTGTAAACCGATTGCGCCAACAACAGTCCCGTGAATACCTGCGTGATTGCACCGATCTCGAAGGCGCTACCGGCATCGGGCTTGTCGGCCTTTCCGAGATACCAGGTGCTGCGCGCGGAGCCATCTATCCATCCAATGGCAAGATCCCGATAAACGCCACGATCCACACCGTGCTGCAAGACGTGACGAAATTCATCCGTCGAAGGCGATGCTGCCGCTGCATTTGGCAGCAACCAGCAAGCAACCAGCAACACACACGCTTTGGCGATAATCTGCATCGCCTGAGAATAACGCATCAAATGGATAGGTAACTGCCCGCCGGATCTCATCCGGAGACACGGCCAGCAAGGCCAAATCGCGGCAATGACTGAAAACCGCCTGCGTGGACGCCGACCTCAACGGCAGGTTTCGGAGATTTCGCGCCAAACAACGGGATCCCAATATCCCCCGCTGTTCAATTCGCTCACCTTGTCCAGATGCAGTTGCGCACCGACCATGTACGTCGTGTTCGCCTGCACGGTAACCGTCAATTTTTTCTGGGTGTGACGACGCAAACTCGCAATTTCGCCCACTCCCATCTCAAGGGTTGGGATGTCTTCGGCCACGAGCAACGCGTGAACGCCGGACTTGACCCGATAGTTCTGCTGCCCGGTCGGCCCCGGAGTCGAACCATCGAGCAACACAATGCGGGCGTGATATTGATGTTTGCTGCGTGGTGCGACATCGAATGTGCTGAGGCGCCCGCATCCACCGGCATCCGCGGCCGCACTGTCGTCATTGCCAGCGGCCGTGGTCGCCTCGCTCGCAGCAGCGATGGCCAAGTCTGCATGTAACGGCGCGTTCATCGCCAGAGTCAGACCGTCGCGCACCACAGAAAGACGCAATGGTACTGATGCCGGCAGCTCAGCCACACGAACAGCGAATGTCTTCGCGGCCAACGCCCGCCCTTGCGCGTCCGCACCCAAATCACGCAGCGACGTGCCGTTCACGTCCACCAGCAAATCGCCCGGACGCAAACCAAGCTGGTCAGCGACGCTGCCTGGCGTCGCACCGAGCACGCGCAAGCCGTCGCGGGCGTGTACCGCGCTGGTTGAATCAACAACAAGGCCCAACTGCGACTGCCCGGGTGTCACGCCAGAGTTTGCTGAGCGACCTTGGGCCACCACAAGTTGGCTGCACATCAGCAGCAGAATCGAAAGGATCAGACGAATGGACATGATGCACCTCAGATGTCAGTGATAATTGGGTGTTGCTGGCGCTCGGCCAACAGGGCACCGAGCAACTCGCTACGCCGTTTCCACAACGGCAAAATCGCATCGTGTGATGCGCCGCGGTCATACGCGGATTGAAGATCGCCGTCGACATGGCCGATCTGCGATACGGTATCGAGCGCGTGGGCACTCTCACCAGGGCTGGGCATCGGTAACGCATCAATCTGCAATTCCAGGGCCTGCGCACGCGCCTGCCAATCCACCGCAGCTGCTGATTGTTGCGTCATCAATCGCCATGGTGAAAACACCAGCAATCCGAATACAAACATCACTACCAATCCCGCGCCGGTAAACCGCAGCGTGCGCCGACGACGCGAGCGCTTTTCATGCGCCGCGGCGATACGCGGCCAAAGATCCGCAGCATGCGCGTTGTCCGCAACCACCGTGTTCGCAAACAAGTCCTGCAAGTTGAATGATTCTTCGCTCATGACGTTACCCGTGAAGCTGCGACCCATGCGCTCAGGCGCTTGAGTGCACGCGCCAGTGTGGATTTTGAATAGCTTTCGCTGTGTCCGAACATTGCCGCCAGTTCCGCGTGCGTATAACCCTCGAGCTCGTGCAGGATGACAATCGCGCGCGCACGCGGCGGCAAGCGCGCCAGCAACGACTCAATATCGATGGAACCGGAAGCATCGGCCTCGGCGCTGGCAGTGCGCGCGAGCAATACGTCGGCATCGGCATCGCTCAGGTGCCGCTGGCGGCGCAACTGGTCGATACATGTGTTCGCCGCCATGCGCTTGAGCCAGGCTCCAAACGGCGCGTCTCCACGGTAGCTGCCGATCGTGTCGATCATTTTCAGAAACACCTCTTGCACCACGTCTTCTGCCTGTTGACGCTGACCAAGAATTCGCAAGGCCAGTTGAAAGCATGCAGCGCCAAAGCGTTGATAGATTTGTGCGAACGCCTGCATGTCGCCACGCTGCGCGCGCGCCAGAACCATGGCTTCGATTTCCTGTGCGAATCCGGTAGTCGACTGGTATGCGCGGTTCATTGACTTCAATGACGTAACGACGAAGGAAATCGTCGCAGAGGCGTCGTCGCTTCAGCGCTTGATCAGCTGTATCTGTTCGATGCGGCTGCGTGGAATCGAAAATTGTGCATCGCCATCGCCGCGGTCCACCCGCAACTGGACACTGGTTACATCGACGTCGATGACATAGCCTTCGATCTTGTTGTTGCCATTGGTCACCAGGCGTACGCGCCGGCCCGTCTCGCGAGCAAGTCGCGAAAAATCGATGATGGTGTAATCGGGAGCGGGAGCTATGGTTTCAGGCAGTTCGTCGATTACCGGCTTCCACACCAACGCCAACGTGGAATTCGGCGGCGGTGGCGGGCTCGATGGAAATACCACAGGCGCGGATTGCGGCTTGGCCACCGTCGGTGCAATCGCCAGTGGTGCGAGCCGGGCTTCGGCGCGATCCAGTCCACCCAATCCAAGGCTGTCGCGGGCCGGTTTCGGTGGTGGAACGATCGGTTCGCGCATCGCACTGGCCGCAAGCTGCGCGGTGGTTGGATCGCTCAATGGCGTTTTAGGCACCTGGCTGATTGGCGCCGGCGTTGCGACCTTCGCAACCACCGCCACGAGCCGTGCAGCAGCCGGTTCAGGCTTGGGTGGCGTTGCCGGACCCGGCAGTGGCGGTGCGGTAACGGTCATCACAGTTGATGGATCATCCGGCGCTGCCGCGATGGCCGTTGGAGGATTCGCAAATTCCAATCCGAACATGATCGGAGGCGAATCCTGATATCGCGATGTGACGTTGAGTTGTCGCCACACCTCGTTCGCGCCAAGTACGCGCCAACTGCCGGGAATGAAATCCTTGCTCGGCAAGCTCAGCACACTGACCTGTCCGCCTTCGCTGAGTAGGGTTCGATAAAGCTCGGTCAGCGAGTCGCTCGGTGTGATGCCGTGTTGCAGCAGCAACGTGCGCGCGTCAGTGATGTGTCGGTCGACAAATTGCGATTCTGAAATCGCATCGTGCTTGGCGCAAAATCGATTGCGTACACGCAGGTAACCCAAGTCGGTGTACTCGGCGGTAGCCTGATTCAGACGCAGCTTTTCAAACCAGCCGGGCGTGTGCAATTGGGTCGGATCGAAGCGGGCCAGCTCGGCCTCCATGACGATCCGGGTGAAACCCGGTGCAGTCAGGGTCAGGGTGGTGCTAAGCGTATGGGCATCGTCGTTGTAGCGATAGTCCAGACGTTCACTGCTATCCGGCAGATTCAGGCCCATCTTGCGCAAATCGACTGCACTCAATTCACGACCACCACAGCCGAGTGCCGCGAACGGCACGAAAATCTGCGGGTCGAAAATTTCCCGATTGAGCCAGCTCAGCCCGGATGGAAGTTGAAGGCCTTCGATCGCGATGCCGAACTGTTGCGGCAAGTTATTTTCGTGCAGCAAGGCACGCCGCAACAGCCAGTGCAAACCGGGTGTGGTCAAGGTGACGCGGCGGGCGTGGTAGGCCAGGTGTGTAGCGGCCGTCGTCAGCGTTACGCCGTCGAGCGTGACGCTACCGTTCAGGCCCGCGGAAACTCCTGTGTACTGCAATTGCGCATACGCCGCCAGTTCGGCAACCACACGCTGCGAATCCTGCCTGACCGCATACCAGGCCAGCAGTTTCAATGCTCCCGCCACGAAAATCGCGGCGAGCACCAGATTACGCAATAGCTTCCACATGCGCATAACTCTAGCAGGGAATCAACGATTTAACTGGCAGATCTCGACGAAAATGCAAGTCCGATTATAAGCCTGGGGCAAGGCAATTGATGTGATCGGCATCGGCCACAAAAGCCGAAACCGCATGTGCTGGACCGCACCAAGCCAGGGCACCCGTCACGCCTTCCTGAAGGGTCAGGCTTCTAATCTGCCACGCCGCCGATTCCGCACCTCCGCCAATTTTGCCGATGGCAGCAACGTTTGCCTCGCTATCCAGATCGAATGCGACTTGTTCCAGCCCATATCCGATGCCGCGCCCGTACGCCTTGAGGACGGCCTCCTTGCAATTCCAAAGGCGCCTGAAGCCCAATTGATGCAGGGATTCGGGCAAGGCGTCCAGCGCGGCCGCTTCGCGTGCGCTGAACCAGCGGTGCGCCAAGTCCAGGACGGGCCGGTCGCGCTGGAGCGCTTCGATATCCACGCCGAGCGGTTGCTGCCGGCTGAGCCCGAGCAGCAACGCCGTGCCACTATGCGAAAGATTGAATTCCAGCGGGGAATTGTGAAGATACGGCTTGCCGTGCTCTCCGCGCTCGATGCACAGGTCTGCAGCATTGCGCCCCGCATAAGCGGCAAGCAGGGCCAGTAGTAGTGGCGACTGTGCAACCTGTCGGAGACGCTCCGGCCACCGTGGAAAGAACCATAGGTGGATCGCATCCGCGGCAAGCCTTTGCGGAAAATCGCACGGTAGAAATTTGGTGATATTGATGACTCGCATCGGCGCATGCTCGACGCTGGATGCGTTCACCGTCAAGCGTCGGGGAAATTTTCGCCAACGTACGCCGTGCCCGCGGCAGCGAGCGCGGCTTCCAGACCATCGGCGCCGTCCCGCCGCAGCGCGGTGAGTGCGGCACGATCCCAACTACCGACAAACCGGCCTTCCTGCAATAGCAGTGCGCGATCCGTCCAGCGTTCGACGATATCGAGCGCGTGCGTGGCGAACACAATGGCACAGCGTTTCGCCTCGACGCGGGCGCGCAGATGACGCTTGAGCACGATCGCGCTGGCCGCATCCAGACCATTGAATGCCTCGTCCAGAACGACTAGAGCTGGGTCCGCGATCAAGCTCAACAACACGCCAATCTTCTGGCGTGTACCGTAGGAATAGATCGCTACCGGATCATCGAGCAGCCGGCTCAAGCCTAAACCCGCAGCCAGATCGAGCAATTCCGATTCGACCCCAGGCAACTGCTTGGCGGCCGCATGCACGGCCAGGCATTGGCGCCCGGTGAGCAATTGCGGCAGGCGGTCGGGCGCGACGCAATAACCGAGCCGTTGCTTCGCGGCTTGCACATCGGCGGCCAAATCGAAACCGGCAATGTGCACGCTTCCCGCCGACGGCAGATGTCGCCCACTGGCGCAATCGAGCAGCGTGCTCTTGCCGCTGCCGTTGGGTCCGACCAGAGCCAACCATTCGCCACATGCCACGTCCAGATCAAGCCCATGCAACACGCTGCGCCCGGCATATCCGGCACGCAGACCACGCAGCTGCAATGCCGATGTGGTCATGCGCGTTGCAGCCGCGGCCAACGCCACTGACAGGCGGCGGCCAGCGCCAGCACCACGCACCCGATAAGTGCGCATGCAGCCGGCAACGGCAGCCCAAGCCCAACCAGCATTGCGCTGGCAACCGTAAGCCAACCCGTGAACCACAATCCGGCACGTTGCCCCAGCGCGCGCATCACCACCGTTGCCGTCAGCGGTGTGCTGCGCAACCAGTGTGCCGCAACCGGCACAACCGCCAATAATCCGCGCGCGATCTCGATCAGCAACAAGATCAGCGTAGACATGGCCAAAATGAAAACGATGGCAGCGAGCGGCAGACCTACCGGCATTCCCAGCAGTAATGGCAAAAACACACGTGCATGAACCTTCGGGTCGACCCCGCTGCGCGCCTGCAGCAACGGCCAGCGCGACACAATGGATAAGCCATCGGTATGGACGAGCGCTTTGCCAACGCGCCCCCAGGCCAGCGAATTGCTACGATGATGCGGAGTCACGCGACCCATCCACCAACCCAGCAATCCACCGAAAAATGCGCCAAGAAAAAAGCACAACTGTAACGAGACGAGAATTTTGGCCGCAGGATGTGCAACTGCAGCCGCGACGGCAATTGTCAGCGCCAGAGCCAACCAAACAAGCATGACCCGTACCGCAACCGGGCATGCCGCCGCCACGCGCAACTGACCCGGCGACAACGGTAGCGCGGTGAACCAGGATCGCGCGAACTGGGCGTATCGACGACGTCGTTCGTGCATGGCGATATAACACGTCAGCGCCGCACACAATCCGAGTGTCGCCAGTGGCTGCAGCATCGCCGTTGTGAGCAACCACGATGCATGCGCACGCGTTAGCGACCACCAGACAGCAACCAGTGCGATGCCGAGCAGCACCATCGCTGCCACGCCCAACCAGGTTCGCGCCGGCCAATTCCGGATCGAACGGCAGCGTGATTGCCAAGCCAACGTTTCGGCGTGAAGGATCGGGTTACGCATCGAGCCTTTCCACGGTATCCACAACCTGACGCCAGCAAGAAGCAGGATTGGAAACGCGCGCAGGCCCGAAGTTCCCGACGCACGCCCAGCGCTATCGCAACAATCGCGCTTCGACCAGATGTTCGACCACCGATGGATCGGCCAGCGTCGACACATCGCCGAGCGCTTCAGGTTGGTTCTCGGCAATCTTGCGCAGGATGCGACGCATGATCTTTCCCGAGCGCGTCTTCGGCAAACCCGGGGCCCACTGCAGGTGATCGGGTGTTGCGATTGGGCCGATTTGCTTGCGCACATGCGCGATCAGTTCGTGGCGCAGCGCATCGCTGGGCTCAATTTCCGCTTTCAAGGTCACATAGGCGTAAATGCCCTGCCCTTTGATGTCGTGCGGACAACCCACCACGGCGGCTTCGGCAACCTTCGGGTGGGTGACCAGCGCGCTCTCAACCTCAGCGGTGCCAAGTCGATGACCGGAAACGTTGATCACATCGTCCACGCGTCCGGTAATCCAGTAATAGCCATCAGCATCGCGACGCGCGCCATCGCCGCTGAAATACGTGCCGGGATACGTCTTGAAATAGGCGTCGACGAAACGTTGCGGATCGCCGTAGACCGTGCGCATCTGTCCAGGCCAGGAATCGGTGATGACCAGGTTGCCTTCGCACTCGCCTTCGAGCTGATTGCCGTCGGCGTCGACGATGGCCGGCTGCACGCCGAAGAACGGTCGCGTCGCCGAACCCGGCTTCTGATCGATTGCGCCGGGCAGTGCCGAAATCATGATGCCGCCGGTTTCGGTTTGCCACCAGGTATCGACAATCGGGCAGCGGCCGTCGCCGACAACGCGGTGATACCACTCCCATGCCTCCGGATTGATCGGCTCGCCAACACTGCCGAGCAGGCGCAGCGAGCTGCGCTTCCACTTTTTCACCGGTGCATCGCCATCGCGCATCAGGGCGCGGATTGCGGTCGGTGCGGTGTAGAAAACGGTCACCTTGTGTTTGTCGACCACCTGCCAGAAGCGCCCGGAGTCCGGGTAACTTGGCACGCCTTCGAACATCAACGACGTGGCGCCGTTGGCCAGTGGTCCGTAGACGATGTAGCTGTGGCCAGTGACCCAGCCGACATCGGCCGTGCACCAGTACACATCGTCTTCGCGCAAATCGAATACGCACTCGTGCGTGTAGCTGACGAAAACGCCGTAGCCGCCCGTGGTATGCAGCACGCCCTTGGGTTTTCCGGTCGAGCCGGAAGTATACAAAATGAACAATGGATGTTCGGCGTTGACCGGTGTTGGATGGTGAGTTTCGCTTTGCACGGCCATCAACGCGTCCCACCAGCGGTCGCGCGGTGCCTGCATCGCAATCGGCGAACCGGTGCGTTTGACCACCAGCACGGTTTCCACGCTGGCTGTATCGGGCCGCGTCAACGCTTCGTCGACGTTGACCTTGAGCGGCACTTTCTTGCTGCCGCGCAAGCCTTCATCGGCCGTGATCACCAGTTTCGACGTGGAATCGGCAATGCGCCCGGCCAGCGCATCCGCTGAGAAACCACCGAACACCACCGTGTGGATCGCGCC
>CAJDUT010000009.1_pt1 | contig 43551 bp, 36 predicted proteins | sample 7390981 | NCBI WGS metagenome assembly CAJDUT01 (sample SAMEA7055681, study PRJEB34461) | soil metagenome | biome: terrestrial ecosystem; feature: Peninsula; material: soil | place: Antarctica | collected 2016 | reverse complement strand
AATCAATGCTTTACCTTGCCTCGAAATCGCTACGCCGCCGCCAGTTGTTGGAACAGATCGGCGTGCGCTTTGAAGTCGTCGACGTTGATATTGCAGAGGTTCGAGCAACTGCGGAATCGCCGCGCCAATACGTCGCGCGTGTCGCGCGCGACAAAGCCATGGCAGGTCGATCGCAATTGCGCTCGCAGGGTATCGAACGCGCGGTTGTGCTTGGTGCCGATACGGAAGTCGTCCTGGATGATGATGTATTTGGTAAACCAGCCGACTCCCTACAGGCGCTGGCGATGTTGCGGCGTCTGGCCGGCTGCACGCATCAGGTGCTTTCGGCGGTCTGCTGTGTGAGCGATGCCGGCGATGAGCAGGCCATGAGTATTTCGCAAGTACGTTTCGCCGCCGTATCCGATGCCGATCTTGCCGACTACATCGCGATGGGCGAGTGGCAGGGCAAGGCCGGAGCCTATGCGATCCAGGGTCGTGCCGCGGAATTTATATCCCACCTGGATGGCAGTTATTCCGGCGTGATGGGGCTGCCGTTGTTCGAAACGGCGCAGTTGTTGCGTCATTTCGATGCCAACAATGGCTGAACGCTGGTCGTGCGGCGCTGTGGTATGATTTTTCGTCATACCGAGGAAGTGTCATGAGCAGTGTCAAGGTGGCGATCACGATCGATCAAGACAGCCTGCAGCGCGTGGACCGCCTCGTTGCGCAGCATGTATTCCCAAGTCGCAGTCGTGCGATTGCCGACGCTGTCGCGGAGAAGCTCGCACGCATGGATCGTGGCCGACTCGCGGCCGAATGCGCGAAACTCGATCCCAAAACCGAGCAATCGCTGGCCGATGAAGGGCTGGGTCAGGAACTGGCGGCATGGCCGCAATATTGAGGGGCGAGATACGTTGGGCCAAACTGAATCCGGTGCGCGGCCATGAGCAATCCGGGCGACGCCCGGTGCTGATCCTCAGTCACGACGTTTTCAACGAGCGATCTGGCACAGTGATTGCTGTTGCCCTGACCAGCCAAGCCCCGCGGGCGGGATTCCCGCTCACCTACGAACTGGAATTGGCGAAGCTGCCGAAACCGTCGTGGGTGAAGATCAGCCAGATTCGTACGCTATCAGTCGAACGCATCGGTGCCAGACTCGGGCGGGCAACACCGGAAGATCTGGTCCAGATCGTCGCAGGTTTTAACGAAATTGTTGGCGTGTAATTTTGCGCGATATCGCCACTGCCTCCAGATAGAAGAGCAACGTGACCGAAGAAATCCTGATCAACGTAACCCCGCGCGAAACCCGCGTCGCCGTTGTCGAAAACGGCATGCTGCAGGAAGTGCACGTCGAGCGCGCCTCGCGGCGCGGCTATGTCGGCAATATCTACAAGGGCCGGGTGAGCCGGGTCATGCCGGGCATGCAGGCGGCGTTTGTCGAAATCGGCTTGCAGCGCGCAGCGTTCCTGCATGCGTCCGACATCCGTCGGGCGTCGGAACCGGTATCCGACACTGATGTCGTGAGCGGGGTGGCCACGCTCGCCGGAGAATCGACGCCGAACGCGACACCACCAGCGCCGCCTATCCGTGAATTGCTGCATGAGGGACAAGAGATCGTCGTCCAGGTCGTGAAGGATCCGATCGGCAGCAAGGGCGCGCGGTTGACCACCCATCTGTCGGTGCCATCGCGCTACCTGGTGCTATTGCCGTATGCGGCTGTCGTGGGCATATCGGTGCGCATCGAGGACGACATCGAGCGTGCGCGCTTGAAGAGTTTGTTGCAGGAATTGTCCGCCGATTCGGAGTTGGGTTACATCGTGCGCACCAACGCCGAAGGCCAGCAACGCGAGGCCTTGGGCGAGGATGTCGCTTATCTGGCGAAGCTGTGGAGGTCGTTGCGCGAGGCCATTGCCAGCAGCAAGATCGGCGATTGCGTGTACGAGGATTTGTCGCTGCCGTTGCGTGCCTTGCGCGACTTGATGCGCGCTGATGTGGAACGGGTGCGCGTGGATTCGCGCGAATGCCTGGAGCGCATGTTGGGGTTCGCCCAGCGGTTCATGCCCGATCTGGCCGAGCGCATCGAGCACTATCCGGGCGAACGTCCGATCTTCGACCTGAATGGCGTCGAAGACGAGATTCAGCGTGCGCTCAAGAAAGAAGTGCCATTGAAGTCGGGTGGATACCTCGTTATCGACCAGACTGAAGCCATGACCACCATCGACGTCAACACCGGGGCGTTTCTCGGTCACCGCAATCTCGAGGAGACCGTTTACAAAACCAATCTCGAAGCCGCACAGGCCGCCGCTCGACAACTGCGCCTGCGCAACCTTGGTGGCATCATCATCATCGATTTCATCGACATGACCGATGAGGAACACAAACGCCAGGTTTTGCGTTTGCTGGAAAAATCCCTCGTCCACGATCACGCCAAGACCACCGTCTACGCCATGTCCCCGCTGGGGCTGGTGGAAATGACGCGAAAACGTACCGTCGAGAGCCTCGAACGCCAGTTGTGCGAGCCGTGCAGCACGTGCGAAGGACGCGGTAGCGTGAAGACCCCTGAAACCGTGACTTACGAAATATTCCGCGAGATCATGCGTGCGGTGCGCCAGTTCGAAGCGCAGAAACTACTCGTGCTTGCCGCGCCCAATGTCGTCACGCGCATCATGGACGAGGAATCGGCTGCAGTAGCCGAGTTGGAAGAGTTCATCGGCAAGACAATCCGGTTCCAGTCCGAGGATCACTACGCACAGGAGCAGTACGATGTGGTGCTGCTCTAGTGTGAGGCAGCACCCTCGCCAGGAATCGGGAATCGGGATTCGGGGATCGTGGAAGCGAAGCCGGCAGGCTTCGGCCCACAGCCCCAAGCCTTCCGCTGCAAGCCCCCAACCCCGGGCCATTCGCACGTGACTCCTCGCCAGCGCCGAATCCACCATCTGCGGCTGTGGCTGCAGGCGTTGTTCGCGACCATTGTCATCGTATTGGCGTTGACCGTGAGCCTGGTACGCATCGCGTTGCCATGGATCGTCAGTCATCCACAGAAGATCAGCACATTGCTGAGCGAACGCCTGAATCGAACCGTCAGCATCGACCGGGTCGAAGGGCGCTCTGAAAGCGATGGGCCGGTGCTGATCCTTCACGGCATCCACATTGCGTCGGCCGAGCCGGGACAGCCGCCCAACACGATCCCGCAAGCGGCACTTAAACTGAACTTTTTTTCGATACTGCACCGTAATCAGACCTGGACCGAATTCCGCCTGGTTGGGCTGAACCTGCATCTGGTGCGCGGTACCAATGGTGGCTGGCAATTGCACGGGCTGGACGCGGCCGGCGGCACCGCCGGTGGCGCCAGCGGGCAAGCCATCGTCAAGCCCCGCGACAACCCGGTGTTGTTCGATCTGGGCTCGTTGGTGCTGAGCGATTTGCGTCTGAGCGTCGACGATGAAAAAGCAGGGTTGCACCTGGCGTTTGCTGCGCCCGAAGTCCGCCTGATCAATCTGGGCGACAGGCATCGGCTGGTTGCGCGGATCCACAGTTCGCAGGCGCCATTAACGCCGGTGGATGTTGCGATCGAGTACAACACCGATGACCGCAGTGGCGAAGCTTACATTGGCGGCAACTCACTGGATCTGGCTGCGATTGCACACGACCTGCCGTTGGCGGGCCTGCAAATCGATCGTGGCGTCGGCAACATCCAGGTCTGGGGTTGGTGGACGGACGATCGATTGATGCGCGCTCAAGCGCAGGTCGATACCACCGATATCGTGCTGACGTCGCCGAATCCGATCAAGCTCGATGAGCAACGCGTGATTGCGCCGCGGGTGGGATTCGATCGTGTCGCACTGGCTGCGCGCTGGGCACGCGACGGCCGCGGTTGGCAACTTGATGTTGCCGACATGAAATTCGTCAGCCAAGGCATCGCGGCGGCTCCGGGAGCAATTCATCTGCAAAGGTCGCCTGACGATGCGCAAGGCAAAGCCACGTACACGTTGAATGCCGGAAATATCAACCTATCCGGACCGGCGAGCATCGTCATGCTCAGTGATGCGATATCGGCAAAATTACGGCGCTGGTTGTACATGGCCAATCCCGCCGGCACCTTGTCGAGTGCGAGTGCGCGCTTTGCCGACAAAAGCGATTACGACGTCGCCACACAGATCGATGACCTGGGATGGCACGCCGTTGACAACATTCCGGGCGCCAACAGCATCAGCGTCAAGCTGCTTGGCGACGAGCAATCGTGGACTGCTCATCTGCCGGCGCACAGCGAATTCGCAATGAACGTCCCGCGCGTATTTCGCAAGCCGCTGGAATTTTCCGAATTTTCCGGCGACGTCGCAGCGTGGCACACGGATACGGCATGGCACGCGGAAACCGATTCGATCAATTTTGAAGGTGCCGGCTACGGCGGGCAATTACGCGGCTCCATCGAATTCCCCGATGATGGCTCGCGCCCGTTGCTGGATGCCTATGCTGTGGCGACGCATGCCACACTCCCTTCGTCGCATCTGTTCTGGCCGATCAACACGATGCCGCCCTCCACGATTGCCTGGCTCGATCGCGCCCTTGCATCCGGCAACGTGCAAGGTCGCGCGGTCATTCGCGGCGACCTTTCCGACTGGCCATTTCGAAACGCTGTAGGCCGCTTCGAAGCGCTTGCCGCGATCGACGACGCGACGCTGGTCTACCTCCCGGATTGGCCGCCCGCCGAGCATCTGAACTGCACGGCTGATTTCGTCAACACATCGCTGCATGTCGATGGCTGCACGGCGCAGTCGATGAATAACACGATCACGCGTGTGAGCGCGGATATTCCCGACTTTGGCGATGGCATTATCGATCTGGATGTTTCCGGCACCGGCTCCGGCAAGAATCTGTTGGGGTTCCTCAATGCCACGCCGATCGGCCGGGAATTTGCCGGGCAATTGCTCGGCGTGGATGTCGGTGGCAGCGGCAAGATCGATTTCCACCTGCATTTGCCGATCAAGAATGCCGACCAAAAATTACTCATCGGCACCGTGGCATTGAAGGATGCCGACTTGAGTGCCGCGCAATACGCTTTGCGTCTGAACAAAGCCAACGGCATCGTGCACCTGAGCCAGGCCGGATTCGGCACGGACGAACTGCCGGTCAGCATGAACGGCAAGCCGGCCACGTTCCAGATGGCGGTTGGAGGTTTCTGCTCTGATCCACAGCACGCGGTCGAAGCCAAACTGCATGCTGCGCTGCCAATGGGAGACCTGCTCGCGTACGCGCCTGTGCTGCAGACCTTTGCCGATCGTGTCAGTGGCGTCACGCAATGGGATATCGGTTTCAGCGCAGACAAGGACACCGTCGAACATCCCGGTCAACGACTCACCGTGAAGTCCGATCTGCGAGGCGTAGGCATCGCCTTGCCTGCGCCAGTGATCAAAGCTGCGGATGATGCAATGCCGATGGTGCTGACCGTGGCACTGCCATTCCTTGGCGGCAACATCGATCTGCGCCTGGGTGACTTGATGCACCTGCGCGGACATCTGGCCTCACCGACGCAACCGTTTGCCGCGCGCGTGGACGTCGGCGGCGACACCAACGCGCCTCTGCCTGCTTCCGGATTTGCCATTGACGGACGCACGCCGGCACTGGATTTGTCCGGCTGGCTGGATTTTGCCTCCGGTAGCGGTGGCGGAGCCAATACGCTGGCTGGCGTGGACGTGCATGCCGATTCGCTGCGGGCCTGGACTCGCGACTTCGGCCCGGCGCAGTTCACCTTGCATCCAGACAAGGATGAACTGGACCTGGGGTTTGATGGTGCGAATGTAGAAGGAAATTTGCGCATACCGACCAGCGAGATGCACCGCCGCGGGATCACCGCGCAATTCAAGCGGCTTTACTGGCCGGAAGCACCAGAAACGGTAACCAGTGCGTTGGCCGGCGAGAATCCAACAGCCGTGCCGCCACTGCATATCCGCATCGATGATTTTCATCTCGGCCACAGCACGTTCGGCGCGGCTAGCGTGGAAAGCTATCCGACCCCGAACGGTGCTCACTTCGAACAAGTCAGCACCCACTCAGGCAATGTCCAGATGCGCGCGCATGGCGACTGGAATGGCCTGCCTGGTGACGACCGATCCACGTTTTCCATCGATTTCACCGCTCAAAACCTCGGCCACATGCTCGATGCGTTCGGCTATTCGGGCGTCGTCGATGGCGGCCAGACCGTGGCCGTAATCAATGGCAGTTGGCCCGGCTCGCCGTCGACGTTTGCGCTGGCGCACCTGGACGGTACATTGAAAGTATCCGTGCAAAAAGGCCGCATTCCGGAAGCAAATCCGGGTGCGGGGCGCATCTTCGGTCTGTTTAATCTCTTGACCCTGGATTTCGGTGACTTGTTCAAGTCGGGCTTCAGCTTCGATGCCATCGACGGCCTGTTTACGCTCAAGGATGGCAATGCGTTCACAAAAGGCGTGACGATCAAGGGCACGGCAGCGGAAATCACGATCACCGGCCGCACCGGGCTGCGAGCGCACGATTATGACCAGATCATGCAGGTCACGCCGCATGTGGGTGGCACGTTGGCCATTGGTGGCGCCCTGGTTGGCGGACCTGTTGGTGCCGCTGCCGGCGTAGTGTTGCAGGGGATTTTCAAGAAACAGCTTAATGCCGCCACGCGCAATCGCTACAGCGTCACTGGCAGTTGGGAAAACCCGAAAATTACCCTGCTCAAGAAGGAGCCCGTCGAGCCGGCAAGAGACGCCAAAATGCCGGTGAACCCAGCCAAAAGCCCGACGCCAAATACGGGTACGGCAAAGCCTGCGACCGGCTGAGGCACCCCTTTTCCCCTTGTAACCGGCTATCTTGGCCGCATCTGCTCTGCGTCCACCCTTTTCAGCGGTAATCCCACGTATGAACGTACTTGCTCTCGCCGAGCGGCAGTTGCTACTGCCCGGCGGATTGTCCGGCGGCGACCTGGATCGCGTTTTTTCACAGTTGATGGGTCCGTCCATTGATGCGGCGGATCTGTATTTCCAGCATTCGCGCAGCGAGTCGTGGGCGCTGGAAGATGGCATCGTCAAGGACGGCAGTCACTCGATCGAACAAGGCGTCGGCGTGCGCGCGATGAGCGGCGAAAAAACCGGTTTCGCGTATTCCGACGAGATCGTGTTGCCGCAATTGCTCACCGCCGCGCAATCCGCGCGCGCGATTGCGCGAACCGGCGTGGACAGCAGCGCGCATGCGCTTGCGTCGCGCGACATCACGGCATTGTATGCGCCGATCGATCCGGTCGAATCGCTGCCGAACGAGGAAAAGATCGCATTGTTGCGCGAAGTCGATCGCTTCTGTCGGGCCCAGGATCCGTGCATCAAGCAGGTGATCGTGAGCTTGGCGGCAACCCTGGATACTGTGTTGATCGCTGCCGCGGACGGCACGCTGGCTGGTGATGTGCGTCCACTGGTGCGCTTGAATATCCAGGTGATTGCCGAGCGCAATGGCCGGCGCGAGCCGGGTTACTCCGGTGGCGGTGGACGCTATGGTTATGTGGAACTGCTCGCCAACGGCCGCGCGCATGCGCTGGCGAGCGAGGCGGTGCGTCAGGCGATGGTGAATCTGGATTCCGTACCAGCACCGGCCGGGACAATGACCGTCGTGCTTGGCCCGGGTTGGCCTGGCGTGTTGTTGCATGAAGCAATCGGACACGGCTTCGAGGGCGACTTCAATCGCAAAGGCACGTCGGCATTTGCCGGCCGCATGGGAGAAAAGATTGCATCGCCGCTATGTACCGTGGTCGATGACGGCACCTTGGCAAACCGGCGTGGATCGTTGAGCGTCGACGACGAGGGCGTGCCGACGGAATGCACGACGCTGATCGAGAACGGCGTGCTCAAAGGTTTCATGCAGGACAAGCTCAACGCGCGCCTGATGGGCACACGATCCACCGGCAACGGACGGCGCGAATCGTTTGCGAGCTTGCCGATGCCGCGCATGACCAACACTTACATGCTGCCGGGCAAGAGCGATCCGGGCGAGATCATCGCATCCGTATCGCGCGGTTTGTACGCCGTGAATTTTGGTGGCGGCCAGGTCGATATCACCAACGGCAAATTCGTGTTTTCTGCGAGCGAGGCGTACCTCATCGAAAACGGCAAAGTGACGCGTCCGGTCAAGGGCGCGACGTTGATTGGTTCGGGTCCGGAAGTGCTGACGCGCGTGTCGATGGTCGGCAACGATCTGAAACTCGATGAAGGCGTCGGAATTTGCGGCAAGGAAGGCCAGAGCGTGCCGGTCGGCGTGGGTCAACCAACCCTGAAAATCGATGCGATGACGGTTGGTGGCACGGCGGCTTGAGTAACCATCTCCTCGCCCCCGAGGAACTCGGGGAGAGGGCTTGCAACTTCACGCGTCGAGTGCAATTTCGCGCAATAGGCGAAACAACTCCCGATACGCATGCGGCGGCTTGTTGGATTTGCGCTCGGCCGATGCCTGGCGGGCGAGGTGACGCAGATGTTGGCGGTCGGCATGTGGAAATTGTTGCAGGAAATCGCTCAGTGCAGTGTCGCCTTCGTCAAGCAAGCGCTCGCGCCAGGCTTCCACGCGATGCAGTGCAGCCGCTTCGCGGTGTGCGTATTCGCGATCGTGATCGAGCGCGGCACGCAGCGGTTCAAGTTCCGCTTCGTCGAATTTGCGCAGTTGTTTGGCCAGGAACTGCGTTTCGCGTTTGCGCGCAATTTGCTGGGTGATACCTCGAACCCGAAGTATCTCCTCGCGCAATTCGTCCGGCAATGGCAGGTGCGCCAGTTGTGCGGCGGAAAGTTCGATCAGCGTTTGCGCCAACTTGAGTACATCCAGGGCGGCGCGCCGACGCTGGCTACGGCTGATTTCACCAGATTCGACCTGACCTTCTGAATCGTTTTCTTCTGAATTATCCTGATGCATGATCGACTCGACTCGACTTTGAAAATGGAAGCATACGCAGTGAATGAATCGACCGCAAAACCTGTCTTGGCGACTGGCGACGAAACCAGCGCCCAACTCGACAACCTGGCAACGCTTGCCGAAGACGTGATACGCCAATGCCGCAAGGCGGGAGCGAGCGAAGCCGAGGTTGGAGCCAGCATCGACTCGGGCCTGGACGTTGGCGTGCGCCTGGGTGAAGTGGAAACGATCGAATATACCCGTGATCGGGCGTTCGGTGTGACGGTTTATTTCGGCAAGCGCAAAGGCTCCGCCAGTACGGCGGACCTGCAGCCGGATTCGATCGCCAAAACCATCGAACAGGCCTGTGCTATTGCGCGTTTCACCGAAGAAGACCCGTTCACGGGTTTGGCCGATCCAGCGCGTCTGGCGCGAGTATTTCCGGATCTGGACTTATGGCATCCCTGGAACATCGCAACCGAGCAGGCCATCGAACTTGGGGTGCAAGTCGAAGATGCCGGCCGTGCGCTCGACGGCATTTCCAATTCCGAAGGCGCATCGGTACAGGCGGGTCAAACGCTGTGGGTGTACGCGACCTCACAAGGTTTTGTCGGCCGCGAACGCAGTACCCGGCACATGCTGTCGTGCGCACTGATTGCCGAAGATGCTGACGGCATGCAGCGCGATTACTGGTACGAAGCGGTACGATCAGCGCAGGATTTTCCAGCCGCCGACAGCATTGGGCGCAAGGCGGCGCAACGCACGCTGTCACGATTGGGTGCGCGTCCGGTTTCCACCTGCGAATGCTCGGTGTTGTTCGCGCCGGAAACCGCACGTGGATTGATCGGGCATTTGCTGTCGGCCGTCAGTGGCGGTGCGCTGTACCGCAAGTCGAGTTTCCTGCTCGATCATCTGGGCAAGCAGATCCTGCCGGACTTTGTCGATATCTGCGAGCGTCCGCATGTGCGTCGCGGGCATGGTTCGGCCACATTTGATGCCGAAGGCGTGGCCACCACCGACAGTGATTTGGTCCGAGGCGGAGTCTTGCAGCGCTACGTGCTCGGCAGTTACTCGGCACGCAAACTGGGCATGCAGACCACCGGCAATGCCGGCGGTATCCACAATGCGGTTATCACGTCCGGCAGCGACGACTTTGCCGGGATGCTCAAGCGCCTAGGTACCGGGTTGCTGGTGACGGAAGTAATGGGACAGGGCGTATCGATCGTGACCGGCGACTACTCGCGCGGCGCATCGGGTTTCTGGGTGGAAAACGGCCAGATTGCGTATCCCGTGCAGGAAATCACCATCGCCGCAAATCTGCGCGACATGTTTGCCGGCATTGTTGCGATCGGCAACGATGTCGATCCACGTTCGCATATTCTTACCGGTTCGATCTTGGTGGATCGCATGACGGTGGCGGGGAGTTGAGGGAGCCGGGAATCCGGATTCGGGAATCGAAAAATCAAAGGCTGGTCATTCCCACATGCTCTTGGCGGGAATGACGAGTCTTTAAGGCCTTTCGCGTCTCCCGATTTCCGCTTCTTCCTGCGCCCTCAACTGTCCCGCTCGGCCACATATCGCGCCAGCGCAATCAACGCGTTCATGCACTCGCCGAAAGGTCGTAACGCATCGATGGCAGCATCGGTGAGTTCAGCCAGTCGCGTGCGTGATGTGGCCATGCCGAGAATGGTGGGGAATGTAGGTTTGGCGTTGGCGGCATCCTTGCCGGCGGTCTTGCCGATGGTTTCGCTGCTGCCTTCGACATCGAGGATGTCGTCGCGAATCTGGAATGCCAAGCCGATGCAGTGGCCATAGCGATTCAATGCGTCGAGCGTTGCAGCATCGTTGCAGCCGGCCGCCAGTGCGCCCAGGTGCACACTGGCGCGGATCAAGGCACCGGTTTTGTGCGCGTGCATGCGTTCGAGTTCTTCCGCCGTCAGTACCTTGCCGACTGCAGCCAGGTCCAGTGCCTGGCCGCCAGCCATGCCATGCGAGCCGCATGCGGCGGCCAGGGTTTTGAGCATTGCCACATGGGTTTGCGGATGCGGCTTGAGGTTTGCGTCGCCAGCCAGCACCTCGAACGCCAGCGCCTGTAGCGCATCGCCGGCGAGAATCGCCATGGCCTCACCGAAGGCTACGTGACACGTCGCGCGTCCGCGGCGCAAATCGTCGTCGTCCATCGCCGGCAGGTCGTCGTGGACCAGCGAATACGCATGGATCAACTCAACCGCGCACGCGCTGGCATCAAGCACATTGTAGCTCGCGCCCAGCGCGCTACCGCTGGCGTAGACGAGGACCGGTCGCAATCGTTTGCCGCCACCGAGCACGGCATAACGCATCGCCGCATGCAGTTCGCGAGGTGGCAGCACTTCGGTTGGCAGCACGCGCGCAAGCTGCGCGTCGGCGCGCGTGCTCAATGCGTTCAACGCCGCAGGCGGGTCAGGGTGTCTCGGGTTCAAAATCTTCGGCGTCGTCCGGCGATTGTGGATCGGACAATAACTTGACGCGCAGTTCGGCCTGCTCCAGCGCGCCCTGGCAATTGCGATACAGGGCGATGCCGCGCTCGAAGGATTGCAACGATTCGTCCAGGCTTTGCTCACCCTGTTCCATCTTGGAAACAAGCTGTTCCAATTCGTCGAGGGATTTCTCGAACTGCTCGATCTGGTTGGATTCGTCGGGTTTTGCTTTGGCGCGCGGCATGCCGCGCAAGCTACCGCAGTCGCGCGCAGGAATCAATATTGATAGCCGGGAATCGGGAATGGAGAGTGGGGAATGGGGAATGGGGAATGGTGCGACGGGAGACGGGAGACGAAAAGCGGGAATAGGCATTGGGCACTCAGGACTCGCAAAATCAAACGCTCGTCATTCCCGCATGCGCGGAATGGCGAGATCTTTGCCTTTACGAATTCTCGATTCTCGATTCGCGGCTCTTGACCCACACAATCTGACTCCCGCATGCATCGCACAACGCGCGTCCGGCATTGTTCAGGATGACATCACCGATCGCGATCAATTCCTGCCCCGCGAAAATCAATGGAATGCGATCGCGCAGCCATGGTGGCACGCCGGTATCCTGCAGGACGCTGCGCAGCTCGCGGCTGTGGGCGTTTGCAGCGGCTTTGAAACGCTCGCCGCCGCGCCGGTATCGCACCAGCAATGGTGGGGAAAACTTCGCCGCATCCGTTGTGGTTCGCAACTGCATCACCAGCGTGCCGCCAGCAGGCAGCGTAAGCGCGGTGCCATTCCAGGTGGCTTCCCAGTCCGATGGCGCCGGCAACAATGTGTGCATGGCATGGATACGTCGCCGATAGCGACGCACTTGCGTGTGGTCCCAGCTCACGCAAGGAGTGCGGTCCTCGCCAGCATCGCGCAGCTGGCGTTCGAGTTCGATAACATGGAAATGTGCCGGCGCGTCGAGTCCGACCTCGCGCAGCCACAGGCGCAACACGGGGTCGCGCAGCGCTGCGGGAAGATCCAGCCAATCGCGCCACGGCAACGATTCTGGATCGTAGCCTTGCAACGTGCGTAGAGCCGCGCGCGCCTGGTCGTCGATGAATTGCGCTGCGGCACGCGCCCATGTCGCACTGTGCGTCAAGGCTGCGCTGGCCTGAGGCCAACGTTCGCGCAAGCGCGGCAAAATGTCGTGGCGCAAGAAATTTCGCCTTAGGCGCGTGTCGGCATTGCTCGGATCGTCGAGCCAGCCCAACGCATGGGCTTGCGCGTACTCCGCCAGTTTCGCGCGTGGCAGGTTCAGCAGCGGACGCCACAAATAATGGTTTCCGAACTCACGTATTTCACGCATGCCGCCAAGGCCTTCCGGCCCGGCGCCACGCAGCAATTTCAGCAGGACAGTTTCGGCCTGATCGTCAGCGTGATGGGCCAGAGCAAGGATTTCTTGCGGCTGCAACGCGTTGGCGAATGCGCCAAGACGCGCATCTCGCGCCGCGGCTTCCAGCCCGGTTCCTCCATTCGCTGCCAGGCTTACCGCTACGACATCGAGTGCGACCTCGAGGTTTTCGGCGAAACCCCGGCAATGTGCGGCCCACCTTGCGCTGTCGGCATGCAGCGTGTGATCGACATGAATGGCGCGCAAGCCGCGCGCGCGAACGGCGGGCTCGCGCGCCAGCGCATGCAGCAACACCGACGAATCCATGCCGCCGCTGAATCCGACCACGATGCTGCCGCGGTCCGGCAATGAAGCCAGGCGCGAAGCCAATTCACGAATCACCTCGGACATATGCGCATCGTCCCGGAACTTGCCCTTTTGCGTACCAGGCGATTATCGGTTAGCTTGCTCGTACCCGCCATCCGGCGGCCATCAATCCATCGTTTCGGGGAGAAGCGTCATGGTCATCAAACGTATCGGCGTACTTAAATTGGCAATTTTTCAAGCACTCGTAATGGCAATATTCGGCGTAATTCTCGCCTTGATGATGATGCTTTTTGGTTCGATGATTGGTGGATTGATCGGCCACAGTGCCGGCGCGGCAGGCATGCTCGGTGGACTGATCATGTTGATCTTCCTGCCGATCATGTATGGCGTTATTGGTTTCATTGCCGGTGCGATTGGGGCATTTTTGTACAACCTCGTCGCCGGTTGGATTGGAGGGATCGAGATGGACGTCGATCTGGCGGCACCGGCTGTCACCCAGCTTTGACTACGCCGTAGTTGCGCAGGCGACGGTAGCGCTGCTCGACCAGGGCGCTGCCGTCGTGGCGGTCGAGTTCGCCGAGCTGATTGAGTAGCACGGCCTTTAATCGTATGGCCATCGCGTGCGGATCCCGGTGTGCGCCGCCGAGCGGTTCGCGCACGACCTTGTCGATCAGGCCCAGTTCAAGCAAACGTGGCGTGGTCAGGCCAAGCGCTTCGGCTGCGTCCTTGGCCTTTTCGGCACTCTTCCACAGGATTGACGCGCAGCCTTCGGGTGTAATCACCGAATAGATTGAATACTGCAGCATTACGGTGCGATCGCCGACGCCAATTGCCAGCGCGCCGCCCGAGCCGCCTTCGCCGATCACCGTGCAGATGATCGGCACCGTGAATTGCGCCATTTCAAGCAGATTCCGGGCGATCGCTTCACTCTGGCCGCGTTCTTCGGCACCCACGCCAGGATAAGCTCCTGGTGTGTCGATGAAGGTCAGGATTGGCAGCTTGAATCGCTGCGCCATCTGCATCAAGCGCAGCGCTTTGCGATAGCCTTCCGGTCGCGGCATGCCGAAATTGCGTCGGATCTTGGTCTTGGTATCCCGGCCTTTCTGGTGGCCGATGATCATCACGGCGCGGCCGTTGATGCGGCCGAGGCCGCCGACAATCGCCGCATCGTCGGCGTAAGCACGATCACCAGCGAGTTCCTGGAATTCGTCACAGATGGTTTCGATGTAATCCAGGGTGTAGGGCCGCGACGGGTGGCGGGCGAGCTGGGTAATCTGCCACGGCGTCAGGTTCTTGAAGATATCCGCGGTCTTGTGCCGCAGCTTGTCGCGCAGGCGGCCGACTTCCTCATCGATATTGAACGCCTGGCCATGGCTGGCATGGCGCAGTTCCTGGATTTTGCCTTCCAGTTCGGCGATGGGTTGTTCAAAATCGAGGAAGTTTGGATTCATCGCGTGATTGCGGTGCAAACCGTGGATTATAGCCAGGCCGGCCGAGAAATGGGTCCGTGCAGGGTCCAAATGCAGGAAATGAGATCATCAGAAGATAGTTCTCCGCCAAGGGTGCCAAGGACGCAAAAGTAGAAAGTCGAAAAGCACTTGCCTCTCGCGCTACTGCACTGTTCGCGTTCCTGGCGTTGTTTGCGGACAAGGCTATTCGCATTTCTGGCAAGCTTGGCCACGCCTCAATTGACGACCTCGAAACCGACCCGGCTGAGCAGCAATTCCGTGGATACGACGCCGGGCAGGGCCTCCAGTGTGCGTTTGAGGTCGGCGCTGGCGCGCACGCGCCATTCCTCACCCAGTTCCAGCTCGGCCTGGCCTTGGGCGGTGTTGTAGTGCAGGCGCAGGCTGGTGCGGCCGCCGCGGTATCCGTTCAGTGCTATACGCAGGGAATCGACAAAATCTGCGCCAATACCGTTCAGGTGCACGCGCAGCAAGCGCGCGTAGCGTTCGCAGGCCTGGTTGAGCGTGAGGATACGGTGTGCGCGCAGGCGCGGGGCGTTGGCGTATTCGTCCCAGACCAGGCCGCCCTCAATCACGATGATGGCGTCGCGCGTGAGCAACGGGGCGTATTCGACAAAGACTTCGCGGTACAGACTGATTTCCAGGCGCCCGCTCCAATCCTCGATTTGCACGAAGGCCATGGTATCCCCGCGTTTACGCAGTTCGACCATCTGGCCGGCCACGCTCCAGAGGGTCTCCGGCGCGCGGCGGAACCGATTGGCAATGTCGTCCGGCCTGGGAGCACGTGGCTTCGGCGGCTGGAAACGCTCACCGATTTCGCCAATCGCGCAGGTCGCCAGTTGCGCGAGGACATCCTTCCAGGCATTGGTCGGATGCCCGGACAAGTAGTGCCCGAGCGTGTCGCGTTCTCCCGCGAGCTTGCGCTCAATCGGCCACTCCTCGACTTGGGTCAATTGCAGCACCGGGCCGACCGCCGCGGTGCCGCCACCGAACATGTCGTTCTGCCCGGCCAGCGCATCGCGCGCGGTTTGCTCGGCGGCGCGCATGCATTCAGGAAGCTGCGTCATCAGCGATGCGCGATTGGATGCCAGCGCATCCATTGCGCCGCTCATGATCAATGCTTCCAGCACGCGCTTGTTGAGTTTCTGCGTATCGACCCTTTGGCAGAAATCGGCCAAGTCGCGGAACGGCCCGCCGCTGGCACATGCTTCGACCACGCTGTCCACCGCGCCGTGTCCGACGCCCTTGACCGCGCCGAGACCGTAGCGAATGGTGTTCGATTGGGCGCTGCTGGAATCCGAATCGAGCGCGGCGAAGCGATAGCCTGAAGCATTCACATCGGGCGGCATTACGGTCAGGCCCAACGCCTGCGCTTCACCAAGAAAATTGACGACCTTGTCAGTGTTGTCCATATCCGCCGACAACACCGCAGCCATGAACTCGGCCGGATAATGCACCTTGAGCCACGCGGTCTGGTAGCTGACCAGCGCATAGGCGGCGGCGTGCGATTTGTTGAAGCCGTAGCCCGCAAATTTCTCCATCAGGTCGAAAATCGCATCGGCCTTGTGCGAGTCCACGCCATTCTTCTGCGCGCCATCGCGGAAGATTTCGCGATGCTTGGCCATCTCTGCAGCGATCTTCTTGCCCATTGCACGACGCAACAAATCGGCAGCGCCGAACGAGTAGCCGCCGACGATCTGGGCCATCTGCATGACCTGTTCCTGGTAGACCATGATGCCGTAGGTCTCGCGCAGGATTGGTTCTACGCGCGGGTCGGGATACACCACCGGCTCGCGTCCGTGCTTGCGCGCGCAAAATTGCGGGATCAGCTCCATCGGGCCGGGGCGGAATAGTGAAACCAGCGCGATGATGTCGTCGAAGTTATCCGGCCCGGCTTCCTTGAGCGCGCGCTGCATGCCGGCGCCTTCAAGCTGGAACACCGCGACGGTTTGTGCATTTTTCAGCAATTTATACACGGCCGCGTCGTCCAGCGGCAGCGCGGCGATGTCGAGCGGTTCTTCGCCGGCTTTGGCGCGCCGCGCATTGATCGACTTGGTTGCCCAGTCGATGATCGTCAGCGTGCGCAACCCGAGGAAGTCGAACTTCACCAAGCCCACGGCTTCGACATCGTCCTTGTCGAACTGGGTGACCACGCCGTCGCTGCCGCCTTCGCTGTAGAGCGGGGCGAAATCGGTCAATGCCGATGGCGCAATCACCACGCCACCTGCGTGCTTGCCGGCGTTGCGGGTCAGGTCTTCAAGGCCCAACGCCAGGTCGACCAGCTCGCGCACATCGTCTTCGGTTTCGTACAACTGCTTGAACTCGGCGACGATGCGCGCGGAATCCTCGCGAGATCGTTTGCTGCGCCCGAGCGCGTCTTCCAGCGACAACGGATCGGCGGGTCGCAACGGAATGAGTTTGGCAATCTTGTCGACCTGGCCGTAACCCATGCCCAGCACGCGGCCGGCATCGCGCAACACCGCCTTGGCCGCCATGGTGCCGTAGGTGATGATCTGGCTGACCTTGTCACGACCGTATTTTTCCGCGACGTAGTCGATCACCCTGTCGCGACCGTCCATGCAGAAGTCGACGTCGAAGTCGGGCATGGATACGCGTTCGGGATTGAGGAAGCGCTCGAACAGCAGGCCATACCGCAACGGATCGATATCGGTGACGCCCAGACTCCACGCGACGAGGGAACCTGCGCCCGAACCACGTCCCGGGCCGACCGGAATATCGTTGTGCTTGGCCCAGTTGATGAAGTCGGCAACGATCAGAAAGTAACCCGGGAAACCCATCTTTACGATGACATCGAGTTCGGTTTCCAGGCGCTCGCGATACTGTTCTGCAGTGAATTCAGGTGCGAGCGCATGCCGGGACAGGCGCGAATCAAGGCCGCTGTGCGCCTGCGCGCGAATGAAACTATCGACGGTCTGTTGCGCGGGTACCGGAAACACCGGCAGGTGATAGGTGCCGAAGGTCAGTTCGAGATTGCATCGCTTGGCGATTTCGACGCTGTTTTCCAGCGCTTCCGGCAGGTCTGCGAACAATGCCGACATCTCGGCCGGCGTCTTGAGGTATTGCTCGGGCGTGTAGTCGCGCGGGCGTTTCGGATCGCTGAGCAGGCGACCCTGATGAATGCACACGCGTGCCTCGTGCGCCTCGAAATCCTCGCGCAGGGCGAAACGCACATCGTTGCTCGCCACCACCGGGCAGCGGGTCGCCGCCGCGAGTTGGATGGCTGCATCGTTGAACGCTATTTCGTTGTCGCGGCCGACGCGAACCAGTTCGAAATACCAGCGCTCGTCGAAATGGCGCAGCCAGAATTGCGTCGATTCCAGTGCGGCGTCGTGATTGCCGGCGAGAAGCGCACGACCCGGTTCGCTATCGTAGCCGGCCAGTGCGATCAATCCATCACTGCGCGTCTCGAACCAGGCCGGATCCAGCAGCGCGCGTTCGCCGTGCCGACCCTCGATGAAGCTGCGCGAAATCAGGTGCGCCAGATTCAGATAGCCGGCGTGGTTCTGGCACAGCACGGTCAGACGCGTTGGCGCTTGTGGGTCGCTCGGATTCGCTATCCACAAGTCCGCGCCAGCAATTGGCTTGACGCCATTGGCTTCGGCTGCGCGGTAGAACTTCACCAGCGCGAACAGATTGCTCTGGTCGGTCAGTGCCAGTGCCGGCAAACCCAATTGGACTGCGCAACTGATCAGGTTCGGCCGCGACGCCTTGGCCGGGTCGCCATATTCTGGCTTGTCCGGCAGGCGCAGGGTCGAATCGACCAGCGAGTAGTCGCTGTGGATGTGCAGGTGAACGAAAGTGGGGTTCATGACTACTGACAGGTTAGCGGCTGAGGGTAGCCCCGCACCGACGGGGCGGCAAGGCTTGACTTGCCGTTTTTGACTGGCGCGTAACCGTATGCTTTTAATCCGGATCGAATTCGTCCTCGAATACCAGGTGCTTGACGCTGCGACCCTTGCGGCGAATCAGTTTCAGCGCCTCGATGCCGACGTCGATGTGGATGTCGACAAATTTACCGGTGACCTGTTTGTCGCTGGCTTCGGTCTTGACGCCTTCGGGAATCATCGGTTGATCCGACACCAGCAGCAGCGCGCCGGTCGGAATGCCATTGGCAAAACCGGCGGCGAAGATGGTGGCGGTTTCCATGTCTACGGCCATGCAGCGGGTCTTGCGCAGATAGGCCTTGAACAGCTCATCATGTTCCCAGACGCGGCGATTCGTGGTGAACACGGTGCCGGTCCAGTAATCGTGGCCCAAGTCGCGGATCATGGTCGAAACGCCACGTTGCAACTGGAACGCGGGCAGCGCCGGAACTTCCTTGGGCAGGTAATCGTCGGATGTACCTTCGCCGCGGATGGCGGCGATTGGCAGGACCAAATCCCCGATCTTGTTCTTCTTCTTGACTCCGCCGCACTTGCCCAGAAACAGCACGGCTTGCGGATGAATGGCCGAGAGAAGATCCATCATGGTTGCGGCATTGGGACTGCCCATGCCGAAGTTGATCATGCTGATGCCGTCGGCAGTCGCATTGGGCATCGGCCGATCCAATCCCTGCACTTCAACGCCGTGACGCTTGGCGAACAACTCCACGTAATGGCCAAAATTGGTCAGCAGTATGTGTTTGCCAAACTTGTCCAGCGGTGTGCCGGTGTAGCGTGGCAACCAGTTGGCAACGATCTCTTCCTTGTCCTTCATGGGTTCTCCATCTGAGGGGATTCGCACATCATGCCATTGGCGGTGTGCAACTACGAGCCGTCTGTGCGGGCTTGTTCATAGCATCGGCTTGCGCGCGACGATGATCTGCCGCGCGTACCCGAACAGTTCACGACGTGGGACGTGAACAGCGGCATCAGCAAATCCTGCATTGCGCAAACGATCGAGGATATCGATACCGTAATTGCGGTAGCAAAACACGTTGCGGCCGCGATAGCGGTCGGCGTGGTATTCGGCCGGCATGGTTCGCACGCGCTTGCCGTCGCGGATCGCAGTGCGTTCGACTGTCGCAGCATGCAGGTTAATCGGCACGCAGAACACGTACAAACCGCCGGCGCGCAGTACACGAAAAATCTCGCCGAATCCCGCAGCGTCGTCGGCCACATGCTCGAATACTTCGGTCGATGTAAACAGATCGAAACAGGCGTCGACGTAGGTCATGGCTTGCACGTCCTGACACGCGACACCGTCGCGCACCCTTCCACGCTCGACGTCTTCGAAGTATTCGCTGCAAGCCAGCGAGGCAACGCGCGGCCGCAACCACTGCACCAACGGGCCGGCCGCAGAAAGTTCGCACGCATCGAACTGGGAAAAATCGTCGACGTGCCGACGCAACACGTCAACGAAGGATTGTGTGATCGCGCTGGCACCACAGCGCAGGCAGCGCGCGCCAATCTCATCCCGGCAAAGCCGCACTTGCAGTTTGAATTCGCACAGCGCGCACGACTGCCACGCCAGTGCGATTTGCGTAGGCTTTATCAGCGAAAATGCTGTGCGCAGTCGGGAGGACATGGATGGAGGCTTGGCTCGAGATTGGGAATGGGGGCCGGGACTCGGGAAATCAAACGCTCGTCATTCCCGCGGACGCGGGAATGACGCAATAGAAATGCACCTGCGAAGCATATGTGGCGAAACCTGCAATCGCGTCGCCGTGCCACGCCTCAACGTCATGGACCAACCAGCAATCGCCGTACCGGGGCAAAGCTGCGGCGGTGTTGCGGGCACGGCCCAAGCCGCTGCAGTGCATCAAAATGCTCGCGCGTTGGGTAGCCTTTGTGTCTTGCAAATCCGTAACCGGGAAAGCGCAATTCGTAATCGAGCATGAGTCGATCGCGTGCGACCTTGGCCAATATTGACGCCGCGCTGATGGACGCTTGCGTGGCATCGCCTCCAATGATGGCCTGTGCGGGGCAGGGCAAGTGTTGTGGCAGGCAATTGCCGTCGATCAGTGCATGTTGCGGGGCCGGATTCAAGGCGCTCAGCGCGCGCGCCATGCCGAGCAGCGTCGCTTGCAGGATATTGCGCGCGTCGATTTCTGCCGCATCGACTTCTATCACGCTGAACGCTATCGCCTGCGCGCGAATCAGGACATCCAGGCGGTCGCGGCGCGATGCACTCAACACCTTGGAATCGGCCAGGCCCGCGATCGGGCGCAGTCGGTCGAGGATCACCGCGGCCACGACCACGGGACCGGCCAGCGGGCCGCGGCCGGCTTCGTCCACGCCGGCAACCAGGATGCATGGGTCAGTCATGCAGGTCGTCAAGCTGGTAGAAAATGTAATCTTGATAGGCGTCGAGCAACGGAGCTTTTCTGCAGTCGAGCAGGGCACCGTCGCAGCGCGCTCGCATCAATGCATTGGCTTGGAAGAATGCGTCTTTCTTGACCCCGGCGACATCCAGGATCAGGCCGCCGGCAAAACTCAAATCGAGCGCGGGGTAGCTGTATTCGCGTGCGGATTTGTAATTGGACTTGAGCATGTAGTAGCTGATGAAGTTGCTGTCCGGCACGCTGGGCGGAACGATCTTCTTCAGCTCGCGGATGGCTCCATCAAAGGATGGCTGGTGATCGCCGAAATGAAACAGCACCGCCGGGCGATCGCCGTCGAGCAGGGTCGTCTCGATATGCGAAATCGCCGCATCCGAGCCGGCAAGGCGATAAAGATAATTGTCGAGATTCAGGTTCAACCAGTCGTCGAGTTGTTTGGGATGAAACTTGCCCGGAAATAGCGGCTTGTCGTACGGGGCCGGCAATTCCTTTAGCGGCGTCATGTGCGGACCGTGTTGGCGCAAGGTAAGCATCATGACGAACAACGGCTGTTTGCCGATAGCCTGCTTTTCCTGCGCATAGATGTGATCGAATACTTGCACCAGGTCGTTATCGGTCGATTCCCAGGACAAGCCAAAATCCTGGCCGTCGTAGAACTTGTCGAACCCGTAATCCTTGTAGGCATTGCGCGCATTGATGAAATCGCCCGACATCGGATAGATCGCGATCACGCGATATCCGGCTGCGTGCAACACGCGCGGCAACGTGGATACGACGCGTGGCGCGAGGTTGTACGGTGCGTACAGGCCGGCTTCGCCGAACGCGTCGTGATTCAAGCCGGTCATCAGGGCGAATTCACTGGTCCAGGTACCACCGCCCCAGACGTGCACGGTCAGCGGGCCGTGCGCGCGCGTGCGGCCGTCGGGTTCGAACATTTGCTTCTTGCACAGCGGGATCGTGCACACCTTGAGCATGGTTGGATCGAACGTGCTTTCTTCGAGGATCGCGACGATGTCCGGATGCTCCTGCGCCTGCTTGAGCCGGGTTGCGGCAGCGCAGGCATGGCTCGAACACAGCGGCGGATTGTCGGTGAACGGCTGCGTCCAGGACAGTTTGGTATCGGCGTCAGCGTGGCGCTGTGGAAATTTGATTTCGGTCTGGTAGAACGAAGTAAAAAAATCCACAAGATAGCTTTTATCGTTCATCCGCGCCCACATGCCCTTGTCGAACACTGTCGAAAACGGTCCGGACGGGGAATCGATGACCAACAGCAGCGCGAGTGTAACCAGCACTCCGACCCACTGTAGCAAGCGCCGTTGCCCCTTCGGCAGATGCGCGAACAAGCGCGGGCGATCCAGCCACCACGTCGCGATCAAAAGACCGGGAATCAGCACTGCACCGCCGATCAATGCAGCCATGATGCTGGGATAACGCGTCGCCACGTCGAGCAGGTCGCGGTTGAGGAAATACACCAGGTCCGGTGCCAGCAATGGCGTGAGCAAATAATGGAATTTCAAGGCGCCAGCCATCAACAAGCCACCAAAAATCACCGCTGGAACCGCGAGGGCGAAGGCGAAGCGGCGGGTAAGGAACGCGATCAGCAAGGCACTGTTGAACAGCAACGCCAGACTGAACATTTGTTCGCTGGGTCCGCTGGCTGTCAACGGCCCGGTGATCAATACGACGAGGAATCCAGCGGCGGCCAGCGTCGTGATCCAGCGGGTGCGCGTAGTAGATGACTTGAAATGCATGATGGAGTCAGTGTTCCTGAGTCATTGCGCGCACCAGCAATGCGGCGATTTCGGCTGCGGCATCGTGTGCCGGGTTGCCGCGAAGAGTTTCATGCAGACGTTGAAATTGTGCGATAAGGTCGGCTGGTGCCACGCGCGTTTCCAGAAACGGATGCAAGGCCGCGGCCAGCGCCTTCGGTGTACACGCATCCTGCATCAGTTCGGGAACCAGTGCTTTGCCGGCAAGGATATTGGGCAATGAATACACGTTCGTGCGAAGCAGACTCAATCGCTTCACCAGCCAGTACGTGGCACTCGCCAGCCGATACGCGACCACCAGCGGGCGCTTGGCCAGCATCGCTTCCAATGCCGCTGTACCGGATGCGAGCAGGACGGCGTCAGAGGCGATCATGGCAGCATGGGCGTTGGCGTCAATGACTTTGATGGCGGTGGGTTGAGAGCTGAGGGCCAGCGGCCACATGCGCATCATGAGGGACTCGAATGCTTCGCGACAGCGTGCGTTGGCCATGGGAGCGACAATTTGCAGATCCGGCACTTGCTGCTTGAGCAGGGCCGCCGCCGCAAGAAAATCCCTACCCAGACGTTTGATTTCGCCGAGCCGGCTGCCGGGCAGCAGCGCCAGCACGGGAACATCGAGCGGCAGGCCTAGTTTGCGCCGCGCGACGGCTTGATCGGGTGCCAGCGCAAATGCGTCTGCCAGCGGGTGCCCGACGAAGCGCGCGTCGACGCCGTGGCGTGCGTAAATCACCGGCTCCATCGGAAACAGGCAGAGCACGCGATCAGCGCACTGGCCGATCTTTTCGACGCGCTTTTCGCGCCAAGCCCAAACCGACGGGCTGACGTAGTGCACGCAGGCAATGCCGGCACGTTTCAGTTTGCGTTCCAGGCCGAGGTTGAAATCCGGCGCATCGATACCGATGAATGCCAGCGGACGCAGTTTTAGCGTGCGCTTGTATACGTCGCGACGAATACCGAGCAACTCGATAAGGCGCGGAAGTACCTCGATCAATCCCATCACACTGAGCTTCTCGGCCGGGTGCCAGATCTGCATGCCGGCAGCGGCCATCTGCGGCCCGCCGATCCCGGCAAATTCGGCGCTCGGATAGTGTTTGCGTAAACCCGCGATCAGCGTCGCGCCCAGCTGATCGCCGGAGGCTTCACCGGCGACGAGGACGAAGAGCAGGGAATTGGGAATCGGGAGTGGGGAATCGTTCATGGCTGGCTGGATTCCAGCTTGGCTGGAACGAAGAACGTTGTCATGCTTTTTCCGATTTCCGATTTCCGATTTCCGATTTCCGGCTCTTACCGCACCAGCCCACGCTGGCCACGTTCAATGAATTCGAGCATGTGTTGGACGTCGGGTGCGTCGTTAGAGGCGGCGGCGAGTTGCGCGCGTGCGGCTTCAAGTGGCAACCCGGAAAGGTACAGGGTTTTATACGCGCGCTTGATCGCAGCGATACGTTCGGGCGTGTAGCCGCGACGCTTCAGGCCTTCGGCGTTGATGCCGCGAGGACGACCATAGTCGTCGGCGACGATGACGAACGGCGGCACGTCGCCATTGATCAGGCAGCCCATGCCGATGAAGGCGTGGGCGCCAATGCGGCAGAATTGATGCACGCCGGCGAACCCGGAAAGGATCGCATGGTCGCCGACTTCGACATGGCCGGCGAGCGTTGCATTGTTGGAAAATATCGTGTGGTTACCAACCTGGCAATCGTGCGCGATGTGTGCATACGCCATGATCCAGTTGGCGTTGCCAATGCGCGTCGCGCCGCCGCCATCGGCGGTGCCGCGATTGATGGTGACGAATTCGCGAATCGTGTTGCCGTCGCCGATAATCAGCTCGCTGCGTTCGCCGTGGAACTTCTTGTCCTGCGGATCGGCTCCGATCGATGCGAACTGGAAGATACGATTGTCGCGTCCGATCCGGGTCGGGCCTTCGATGACGACGTGCGGGCCGATGTGCGTGCCTGCACTGATCTCCACCCCGGGACCAATGATGCTGTAGGCACCGACGCTGACGTCGGTCCCGATTTTTGCGTCTGCATCAATGACGGCGCTGGCGTGGATCATCGCCCCGCGCACAGCAGTTCGGCTTCGGCTACGGATTTACCGGCTACCGTGGCGCGGCAAGCAAACAAACCCATGCCGCGCAACATGCGTTTGAGTTCGACTTCAAGGATCAACTGGTCGCCGGGAACGACCAGCCGGGTAAATTTGGCTTTATCCACTTTTACCAGATAATACAATGGCTGTTCGACGCCGACTTCGCGCTTGAGCGAAAGTTGCACGAGTAGGCCCGATGCCTGTGCCAGCGCCTCGATGATGAGCACGCCGGGCATGACCGGATGCCCGGGAAAATGGCCCTGGAAAAACGGTTCATTGAAGCTTACGTTCTTGAGTGCGCGCAGGCTTTTGTCGGGGACGAAGTCCGTTACCCGGTCAACCATCAGGAATGGATAGCGGTGTGGCAGCATCGCCTGAATGCGTTTGACATCCACCGGCAGGTCGATGGGGTTGGATTCGGCTTCGGTCATTTCTTCTTTTCCTTTTCGATTGCCTGTACGCGACGGGCGAGTTCGTCCAGATGCTTGAATCGCGCGGCGTTGCGGCGCCACAAGCGATTTTCCTGCACCGGCACGCCGGACGAGTATTCCCCCGCCGCATGAATGGAGTGGGTGACCAGGGTACGCGCAGTGATGGTCACCCGATCGGCCACGCTCAAGTGGCCAAGTATGCCAGCACCGCCGCCGATCAGGCAGTAGCGACCAATACTCGCGCTGCCGGCAACGGCCGCACAACCGGCCATCGCAGTGTGCGCGCCAATGCGCACGTTGTGCGCGATCTGAATCTGGTTGTCCAGGCGCACGTCGGCTTCGAGCACGGTGTCTTCCAATGCGCCGCGATCGATCGTGGTGTTGGCGCCGATCTCGCAATCGTCGCCGATGCGCACTCCGCCAAGCTGCGGCACCTTGACCCAGCCGCCGCCATCGCCGGCTTGTCGGTCGAATGCGATGCCGAAGCCGTCGGCACCGATCACCGCGCCGGGGTGAACACGCACGCGTTTGCCCATGGTTACGTCGCGAACCAGGGTGACGCGCGCAAGCAAGTGGGATTGCGCACCGACACGACAACGTTCACCAACAATGCAGTGCGGGCCGATTACCGCGCCAGTGTCGATGCAGGCGTCAGCTTCGATTACGCAATGCGGCCCGATGCTTGCGTCGGCGGCTACCATAGCGCTTGGTGCGACGACTGCCGTGGCATGAATGCCGGCCGCAACTGCTGGGGCACACTCGAATAATGCAGCGATTTTTGCGAATGCGAGATAGGGGTCAGGCGCGATCAGGCACGCGCCAGGCCAATCGGCGGCGGTGTCGGCACGCAGGATGATGGCACCGGCCTTACTGCTCGCGAGTTGGCTGCGATACTGTGGATTGGCGAGGAAACCCAGTTGTTGCAGCGTTGCCTGCGCAAGTGTACCGACGCCGTGGATTTCACGCTGGCCATCGCCACGCAATTCCAGGCCGAAACGCGTGGCCAATGCAGATAGCGTATGCGTTGTCACGGCGCTCATGGCTTGGCTGATGCAGCGGGCTTGGCGTGGCGCAGCCGTTCGAGCACCGCATCGGTGATATCGATGCGTGGACTGGCATATACCACCGGACTGGGCACAATCAGATCGAAGCCCTCGCTACGGGCATATTCAACCACGGCATTATTGATCTGTTGCCAGATGCGATCGCGCTCAGCCGTGGCGCGCAAGTTGAGTTCGTCGCGCATGCTTTCGCGGTTGCGCTTGATCGAGCGGTCCAGGGTATCGATCTGGCGTTTCAGGGCGTCTGCGTCGGACTGGCTAATGATCGCACTGTCGCGCGCGTATTTCGTCTGCAATTGCGCCAGGTGCGCCTGATCCGCTTTGAGCGCGGTATCCCGCGGCGCAAATTGTTTTTGCAACTGCGCACGGCTGGCGATCATTTGTGGCGCGTTGTCGATCAAGCGCTTGAGATCGACGTAGCCTACTTTGCCCGCAGCCGATTGTGCGAAGGCCAGCGCCGGCAACAGCAAAAGCGCCAGCAGGCATACGCTGAATCCGGATCGGCCGCCTGCACATTCCCTCACACTTCCCGCCTCGCTGGTTGCCCCTGTCGTGCCGAACGCCTTCGTAGCCGCCGGCACGCCTATCTTAACCTCGCTTTAGAACGTCGTGCCAAAATTGAACTGCAGAAGTTCGCTGATATCGCCGGGCTTCTTGCGGATCGGGGTGCCGATGTTGATGACGATCGGACCGACCGGCGCGCGCCAATGCAGCGAGATACCGGTGGATACGCGCAGGTCGCTAAACGAAAATCCGTCGTTGTTGTTCAAGCCGGTGCCGAGTGACGGATTGTTCTGGTTGAACACGTTGCCAACGTCGACATACCAGGAAAGGCGCGTGGTGGTATCGTCCTTGACGAACGGGGTGGGGATAATGAGCTCGGCCGAAGCCACGGTCTTGAGGTTGCCGCCGAGCGGTATGCGGCAGTAGGAGTCTGTGGAAGCAACGGTACAACCCACATTCGGGGAAAGAATGTACGGGCCGAGGGTGTTGTCGCGGAAGCTGCGCACGTCGGATACACCGCCGGCGTAGAAGTTCTCGAAGAACGGCAGGCCGTTGACCTTGATTGGCGCGCGGGTATCCGGATTGATGCCGTCGGTGCCGCGATAGGAGTTGCCATAGCCGATCGTGGCCGATGTTTCCAGCGTCAGCGCATCGCTCAGAGGCATGTACTGCTCGTATTTATAGATCAGCTTGTAGTATTCGACGGTCGAACCGGGAAGTGCCAGTTCAGCGGAAAACTGCTGCAAGGTGCCGTGCGTGGGGTTGAAGAACTTGTTGCGCGTGTCGTGCGCCCAGGACGCCTGCATCGACCACTCATGAAAGGTGTAGTGATCAATCGCCTTGATGTAATCAACGATCGGTTGTGGGGCGGTGTAGATGTCGTAAAGGATTGGATTGCCGTTCGCATCAAGTATGGGGTTTCCAGCGGCGTCGAGTTGGGGCAACTTATAGCCAGTCAGGATTTGCGTCTTGTTGATACCCAATTGCAGGTTCACCGTGTCGGTTTCAGAGATCGGAACAGACAGAACCGTGGAAAATGCGCCAGTGTTGCTCTGGTAGTTGGCCAGGTTCGCCTGCTGCTGAAAAAGCTTGGAGTAGCTCAGGTTATAGCCAAGGCCAACGCCGTCGGGAGTCAGGTACGGCTGGAAGTAGGACAATTGGTAGTTGGTGGAGTAATCGCTCTTGGACAAGGTAATCGCCGCGCGGTCGCCGGTGCCGAGGAAGTTGTTTTGCGACACCGACGTGCTTAGCACCAGGCCATAAACCTGCGAATAACCGAGGCCGAAGGTGAATGCGCCGGACGAGGTTTCCTCGACTTTGACGTCGACATCCACCTGATCGTCGGTGCCTGGCACTTTTGGCGTGGTGATGTCGACTTTCTTGAAATAGCCGAGTCGCTGCAGGCGCACTTTCGAGCGGTCGATGGCCGCCTGCGAATACCACGCGCCTTCAAGCTGGCGCATCTCGCGGCGCATCACTTCGTCTTCGGTCGAGCTGTTGCCCTTGAACGTGATGTGGCGCACGTAGACGCGCTTGCCTGGATCGACGAAGAAATTGATATCCACGGTGCGATTGTCGCGATGCACGGTCGGGATTGGCGTGACCTGGGCGAAGGCGTAGCCAATGTTCGACAGCACCGCGGTCATCGCGCGTGCGGATTGCTCGAGTTTCTTGCGCGAAAAAATTTCACCGCTGTGCAGGCGCAGCAGCTTGTCCATGTCGGCTTCGTTGATCACCAGGTCGCCGCTGAGCTTGACATCGGCGATCTTGTAGATTTCGCCTTCGGTGACGTCGGCAGTCAGATACATCGCACGCTTGTCCGGGCTGATGCTGACCTGCGTGGAGTCGATGCTGAAATCGACGTAGCCGCGATCGAGGTAATACGAGTTGAGCTTTTCCAGGTCGCCGGACAGTTTCTCGCGCGAGTATTGGTCGTCTTTTGAATACCACGATGTCCAGTTCGTGGTGTCGGACTCAAAATCGTCGCGGATCTGCGACTCGCTGAAGGCGTGATTGCCGACGACGTTGATCTGCTTGATCTTCGCCACCTTGCCTTCGGCGATCACGATCGACAGTGCCACGCGGTTGCGATCCAGGCCGACCACGGTCGGCTTGATGGTGACGTTGTATTTGCCGCGGTTGTAGTACTGGCGGGTAAGTTCCTGGGTGATCCGGTCCAGCGACAGACGATCGAACGGTTCGCCGTCGGACAGGCCGATATCCTTGAGGCCCTTGAGCAGATCGTCGGTTTTCAGATCCTTGTTGCCTTTGATCTCGATCTTCGAAATGGCCGGGCGTTCCTTGACCGTGATGACGAGGATGTCGCCCTGGCGGGACATTTGCACGTCGGAAAAGAATCCGGTCTTGTACAGCGCGCGAATGGCTTGCTCGACGCGGTCGTCGGTGATGCGATCGCCTTTTTCTACTGGCAGGTAGGTGAACACCGTGCCGGCGGAAATGCGTTGCAAGCCGTCAAGGCGAATATCCGATGCCACGAACGGTTCGAACGCATAAGCACGCGCGGCCAGGCACGCAAGTAGAACAAGGGCGGCGATACGCTTCATCGTCACTTCCATAAAAGTAGTGGATATTCATCCCCACGCCATTGTGATCGCGGAGTCGTTGTTTTTATCTGTGTCACGCGTATCCGGTGCGTGTTCGGCGGCCGTTTTGCTCCGCGTCGCCGGGCATCCATTACCGGCAGGTTATATACGTTCTGGTTCGGTATTCGGTTGCCGCCCGTGCTCAGCCCGTGAGCAGGCGTGCGATGTCGTTGTAGAAAGCCAGACTCATGAGCCCCGCGAGCAGCACGATACCGACATATTGTCCTGCAATCAGCACGCGCTCGCTCACCGGGCTGCCCTTGACCAGCTCGACAAGGTAAAACAACAGGTGTCCGCCGTCCAGAATCGGGATCGGCAACAGGTTAAGTATACCCAGACTCAACGAAATCACCGCTAGAAACGACAGAAACCAGGCCAATCCCATCTGTGCCGAAGCGTTTGCCACTTGTGCGATGCTGATAACGCTGGACAAATTCTTCGCCGATGCCTGCCCGTTCAACATGCTGCCGATCATGGTGAACGTGCTGCGCGTGGTTTTCCAGGTTTCGCGCAGTGCGGCAGAAACAGCGCGCACCGGGCCATAATGCTCGACTGCGCTTTGCCCGCGGCCATGTACGCCGATGCCGATGATCCAGTGTTTGCTGTCGCTGGGCTGCTGCTCGGCGGTCACATCCAGCGCCAGACGCTTGCCGTCGCGATCAACCGCGATCTTCAGGTGCGGATCGATGGCGGCTTGCATGCCGATCGTCGAACTCACCGCTTCGACGTCGTTGATCGCCACGGCGTTGATGCTCAGGATCTTGTCGCCGGTGCGCATGCCAGCACGCCGTGCCGGGCCGTCGCTGACTTCACCGACCACAGGCAGCGCCTGCAGGTGCAAGCCGATCGCATCGAAGGTCTTGGCGCTATCGACGATGTCGGATTGCAGTTTGCTCAAAGCCAACGTGTGCGACGTGATTTGGCCGCTTGAGTTTGCGGCTTGGATCGCGATGTCGTGATGCAGCATGGCCGCTTCGCCGACGCCGAGCATGGCCGCGCTCCACGAGTCGACCGTGTCGCCGTCGATGGACACAATGCGGTCGCCGGCATGCAAGCCGGCCTCGGCGGCGAGTCCTTGCGGGGCGGCAATGATCGGCTGGAAATCCGGGCGGCCAACCACGAACATGGCCCAGAACGCAAAAATCGTGAACAGAATATTGAAGACCGGACCGGCTGCGACAATGGCGATGCGCTTCCACAACGGCGCGGCATTGAATTCGCCCGGTTCGCGCGCGGCAGCTTCCGGATCGTCGGCTTCGCGTGCATCAAGGAACTTGACGTAACCGCCAAGGGGAATGGCCGCGATCACGTATTCGGTGCCGTCGCGCCCGCGCCGTGACCACAGCGGCTTGCCGAAGCCGATGGAAAAGCGCAGCACCTTGACCCCACAGCGTCGCGCCACCCAGAAGTGGCCGAACTCGTGGAAGGTGACCAGCAGGCCGAGGGTGACGAGCAGCCACCACACGGAACCGAAAAACTCACTCATTTCGTTTGATTCGCCTTGACTCAAAAAGGTCGATGCTGCGTCAGCAAGTCCGAGAGTGCTTCCACATCCCTGGCTTGCGCCGCCCCCTTTGCTCAAGGGGGCTCAAGAAGCCGCAGATCGCGTTTTCACCTTGCTTGCGCGCGAGCATCCTTGACGCCGACCTCACAGTATAAACGTAATCCACCGCCATCCCGTCCGTGATGGTGCCCGCATTCAGCTACCAGCGGGGCAGGTGAACGCGCTGCGCATGATACGTTGTGCGTGTTCGCGCGCGGTTAAATCGGCGTAAATCACCGCATCCAGATCGTTTGCGGGTTGGCCGGGCATGACGTCAAGCGTGGCCTCGATCACTCGTGCGATGTCCAGAAACGCCAGGTGCCCATCCAGAAAGGCCGCGACGGCAACCTCGTTGGCCGCATTGAGGATGGCTGGCGTGGTGCCGCCCGCAGCCAGCGCACGATAGGCCAGGTCCAGGCAGCGGAAGGTTTGCCGATCCGGAGCCTCAAAGTCCAATCGCGCCAATTTGAGCAAATCCAGGGCTGCGACGCCGGAATCGAGCCTGTCCGGCCACGCCAGTGCGTGAGCCAGGGCGGTACGCATATCCGGGTTGCCGAGTTGGGCGAGCACCGAGCCATCGCAGTATTCGACCATCGAGTGAACAGTGCTTTGCGGATGCACAATCACTTCGATTTGTTGCGCGCTGGCGCCAAACAGCCAATGCGCCTCGATGACCTCAAGACCCTTGTTCATCAGCGTGGCCGAATCCACCGAAATCTTGCGCCCCATCACCCAATTCGGGTGTGCACAGGCCTGGTCGGGTGTGACTGCGGCCAGATCTTCGGCGCACTTGCCGCGAAATGGGCCGCCGGATGCGGTGAGCAGGATGCGACGCACTCCGGCCGCTGCCAGATCCGGGCGGCCACGCTTGGCCGGGTCGATCGGCAGACATTGAAAAATGGCGTTGTGTTCCGAATCGATCGGAATCAGCGTCGCACCACCGGCATTGACCGCGTCGAGCAACAGCGGCCCGGCCATGACCACGGCTTCCTTGTTGGCCAGCAACAGGCGTTTGCCCGCGCGCGCTGCGGCCAGCGTCGATTCCAGCCCGGCTGCGCCAACGATCGCGGCGATCACCGTATCGCATTGTGGATCAGATGCCGCCTCGCTCAACGCACGCGCACCCGCGCCGGCTTGGGTTGACAGATTCGCTGCGGCCAACCCATCGCGAAGCGCGGTTTCCAGTGCAGGATCGGCGATGATGGCGCGCTCCGGGCGAAATCGCTTGCACAGCTCGACCAACCCATCGACATTGCAGTTCGCGCTCAAGATCCGCGCGCTGAATCGCTGCGGATGGCGCGCAATCACATCCAGTGCGCTGGCACCGATCGAACCGGTGGCACCAAGAATCGCAATGTGTTTCATAGCCCGAGCAACGCCTTGCCGACAGCAAAGATCGGCAGCACCGCAAACGCGCTATCCAGGCGATCGAACACGCCGCCGTGGCCCGGGAACATCGCTCCGGAATCCTTGACTCCGGCGTGGCGCTTGATCAGGCTCTCGAACAAGTCGCCGATGATCGAAAAACCCACGCAGACCAGCGCCAGCAGCACGAATAGCGGCAATTTCATCGGCGTAACACCGAGCAACCAACCGCAGATAACCGCAACGACGGCGGTGCCCGCGAACGCGCCGTAGACCCCCGCAAAAGTCTTGCCGGGACTGATGTTCGGCGCGAGTTTGCGTCGCCCCCAGCGGCTGCCGGCAAGATATGCGAACGTATCGGCAGACCAGCTCAAGGCCAGTGCGAACAGTGACCACCAGGGTCCATACACCGGGCCGCCGTTCAACCAGACGATGGCGGCCCATGCCGGAATCACTGCCACGCCACCGGCTACGAGTTTGATCGCCGTATTCTCGTGGGTTGGCGAGGCCGCGAACGTGAAGCGATTGAGCCACGCCAGCACGACAAACCACCATGCGCACCCGACCACAATGGTCAGCCAGAAAGCCGCGGTCGCACGATAGAGCCATAACACCACGAACAGCGCCAGCGTCAGCGCCAGCAGCCCAGCGCGAATGCGCCGATCATGCAATCCGGACAGACGCGTCCATTCCCACAACGCCATCAGGCAAAGTGCGCCGACCAGCATCGCGAACCCGAGTTGCGGCAACAGCAAGATCAGGGCGACCGCTATCGGCGTGATCAGCAGCGCCGTGATTACGCGTTGCTTCATGCGCGCACCCCGCTGCCCGTCAAGGGTTGTGCGCAGTCGCTTTTTTCGAGAACCACTTGTGTCATCTACTTGTCCCCTTGTGGCGGCCCCGCATGCAAGCGCGCCTGCTCGCCAATCAGGCCAAAGCGGCGTTCGCGTCGGCCGAAATCGTCCAGCGCAGATTGCAGGCAGGTTGCATCGAAATCGGGCCAGAGTACGTCGCTGAAGTAAAGTTCGCTATAGGCCAGTTGCCATAACAGGAAATTGCTGATGCGTTTCTCGCCGCCGGTACGGATGAAAAGATCCGGTGGCGGCACGTTGGCCAGACTCAGAAATTCGCCGAAACGGCGCTCGTCGATGGCGTCGGCAGCCAGCTCGCCGCGCTGCACCGCAGCGGCCACCATGCGTGCGGCCTGGGTGATGTCCCAGCGGCCACCGTAATTCACCGCGATGTTCAGCACGAGTTTGTCGTTGCTCCTGGTTTTTTCCGTGGCTTTGCGCATGCGCCCGCGCAACGTCGGCGCGAAGGCCGACAAATCGCCGATGAACGCGATGGCTACGCCGTGACCATGCAACTCATCGACCTCGCGATCCAGTGCTTTGAGGAACAAATCCAGCAAGGCGCCGACTTCGGTTTTCGGTCGCTGCCAGTTTTCACTGGAGAAGGCGAACAAGGTCAACGCGGCGATGCCGTGGCGCAGGCAAAACTCGATGGTGGCGCGGACGGCTTTTTGTCCAGCGCGATGGCCGAATGTGCGCGGCCGGTGGCGCTGCTTCGCCCAGCGTCCGTTGCCATCCATGACGATGGCAATATGACGCGGAAGCTGCTTTGTGGAATTATCCACATTGCCTGAAGGTGCCGCGTCGGCAAGCGGTGGTCTAGCGATAAACATCGCAACGATTACCGATGCGGACTACGAGAATGCGAATTTTAGAATCGACGATGTGCGCGATGATTCGATAGTCGCCGACGCGATATTTCCAGAATTCACCCAGTTTTGGGCCTCTCAACGCTTCGCCAACGGTGTGCGGATTGTCGATCGTGGAGATTCCGTCGTACAGGAAGCGCAATATGCGTTGCGCGACTTTGCGATCGAGCCGATCAAGATTCTTGATGGCCTGCGGCGAAAGATCAATCCTCCACGCCATACCGTTTCATCGCGGCTGCTAGCGTAACTGTCTTGCCACGACCGCTGCGAATCGCTTCGACTTCACGCTCGGCAAGGTAGAAATCTTCGAGATCATCAATGTGTTCCAGGATCGCCTCGCGCGCGTAAAAAGTCTTGGTGCGTCCGGTCGCCTTGGCCAGTTTGGCCAAGCGCTTTTCGATGGTTTCGGGCAGACGAATCGCTAGCATGGCTTGCCGTCATTGCGGTTGGGTCGATTGCTATACGACTATAGCAAATGCGTACCGTCGGAGCTTGCTACAGCGCCATCAACTCGTCTTCCTTGGTTTTGGCAACCACTTCGACTTCCTTGACGAACTTGTCGGTAAGTTTCTGAACGTCGTCTTGGGCTTGGCGTTCTTCGTCTTCGGTGATCTTCTTTTCCTTCAACAGTTCCTTGATCTGCTGCATCGCGTCGCGGCGATTATTGCGCACCGCGATCTTCGCGTTCTCGCCTTCGTGGGCGACGTGCTTGGATAATTCCTTGCGTCGCTCTTCGGTGAGTGCGGGCAGGTTGATGCGGATCACCGTGCCTGCCGTGGTCGGATTCAAGCCCAGATCCGATGCAAGGATCGCCTTCTCGACCTCTTTCACCATCGGCTTTTCCCACGGCGTGATGGTCAGCGAGCGTGCATCGGCAACGGCAATGTTCGCGACCTGGGTGATTGGCACTTCCGTGCCGTAATAATTGACTTTCAGGTGATCCACCAGCGCTGGGTTGGCGCGACCGGTACGCAGGCGCTGTAGCTCGTGCTTGAGCGCATCGATGCTCTTGGCCATGCGCTGCTGCGCATCGTTTTTGATCTCGTTCAACATGGGCGGCTCCGGAACCTTGTGGTGCCGCGAAGTATAGCAGCGTCCTTTCCGGGGCTTGTTCGGCGCGCCGGCGCTGCGCTCAGAACAAACGCGTCAGCTTGACGTCCAGTCCATATTTGAGGATGCCGTTGCTCTGCCCCCAGAATGAATGCAGCACGGATGTCGAAAGAAGGTATTTGTCGTTGATCGTGTAGTCGGCGCCGATGCCGGCGATGGCGTGGTTTTGCAGGCGGATTTTGTCGTGCAGGCGCCACAGCGGATTGTTGAAATCGCCGTCCCCGATCGCCGCGCCGATTTGTGCGTCGCTCACACCTTGGCCTACTTTCAAGTCGGTTATCAAACGCAAACCCAATTTGGGAGTGACGAAATAGCCGAGATTGACAGCAAGCTCGTTGTAATTGGAATTGATGCCGAGGATTCGCGGTTTGAAGACGTATTGATAGTCGATGGTGTAGTAGAAATCGGAAAACGCCAGCTGGTGTTCGAGCAGGATGCCAATGCCGTATTTGGTGACGCGCTGCCCGACGACTGCTGAACCATAATAGGCGTAGTTGTGACTGGGCACGTATACATCGAAGGACGGCGTCAGCAAATAATTGTCCGCAATGGTTGTGTGATAATTCAGACCCAAGTCCCAATCGGTCCAGGTGCCGTGATAGTCGCCATTGTCAACATGCGTCACGCTGCAGTCGGCGTCCGTGCCGCCCGGCGGCGGGCAAGGCAACTGCGGGTGCTGCTGCAATCCATCCGCCTTGGCGCGCGCGTAAGGGATGCTGGCACGCATCTCCCAGTGGTCGGTCACGAAATAACTGCCGGCGAGAATGATCGACTGAAACTGGACCTGACCCGAGTCCGCACCGGCCGGACCTTGGTAGTCGCCGTGATCAAGGGAGTGAGCGTACTCGACGGACCACGATCCGTGACCCGCGGCCCCCTGTTTCGCCGCCGGCACGGCGTCATCGTTCGCCGACCGCGCGATGCCCTGGTCGTCGTCCTGAGTCCATCCCGGCGCGGCGTACGCCATCGCCATTGCCGCAGCGAGAGCTTGTGCGCAAAGGCGTAGGCTGTAATTCATGGCTCAGCTTCCCCGATTATAGCTATTAGCGCGGAATTGAACGACGTTGTAGTACCGCATGAGCGCCGGCGATCGACCCTTCTCAGGTCTTGCGCGTCTGCATCGTATGTTCGATGGTCTTCAAGTACTGGTTCAGCCCATCACTGTCGCGCAGGTTGTCCGGATAGCGCTGCCGCAGCGACTCGTCTGCCGGACCGCTGGTAAGGACAGCCAGCAGGGCAGGCTCGTGCTGTTCTTTTCCGAGCAGAGCCGAGATCGCACTCATGTCACGCGCTCCGGCGATGATCACGTCGTATTGCCGGTCGGCAAGCGCGCGCGCCAGCGCCTGGTTGGTACGAACCACGGTGACCTTGTGTCCGGCCTTTTCCAGTCCTGCAAAGATTCGCTTCTGATCGACGCTGCTGTCGGTCGTGTCGGGCCGGTAGACCAGAATATTCGCTGGCTGACGACTGATAAACGCGTGGTAGCGCATTGCCTGACCACTATGGAACATGCTTTCTCCGCAGGCGCCGGCATCGAACGTGATCAAGGCCAGAGTCGCGGCTAAAAAAGCGGTCGAAACGGTCATCGCTTTCATGGATTTCTCCTAGTGGGCTTGGGATGGAGTCGAAATGGGCCTTGATGCTGAGTCTATTCCGGAAACGGCGCGGGCGATTACAGGGTCCACTGTGACCGCGAAAAATACCGGGGTAAATCCGTCCGGTGCCGACAGCAAATCGATGGTCGCAATCGGGCGTGCCGGATAGGGATTGGGCAGGGTTGGATTGTTGATGACCTCCTGGCGGGGATATCCCAGTAGTCGCAATTCGTCTCCCCGGACCCATCCGAACGCTTCGGCCTGCTTTTCGTCGGGATCGCCGGTCAGCTCATGGCCAGTACGCAGAGGCAAGAGGCTACTGCTTCCGTCCTTGTAGTGAATGCGTAGTTGCGCCTTTGCCGTCTCGTCACTTGTTTGGGTTGCCAACCCGGGCAAAACCAGAATATGAAACGCAGCGATCGGCAAATCGGGAACGTGAATTCCGTTTACGGCCTCCCAGTCGGCGCTGCCGGCGCTACGCGCTATTGCATTGTTCAGTTGCGCGGCGCCGCGAACATCGTAGTCGACACCGTCGATGCGCACGACGCCCAGCGGCAATGCATTCATGCTCGTCAGCAGTCCGCGCATCTGGCTTTCCGATGCATTCGGCGCGGTGTTGTATGCGTCGCTCAGATCGAGCATCAACGGGCTGCTATCCGGCGAGCGTGCCGGAACAGGTGCGCCTCGGATTGAACGCGCCGCCGCAATTTGCGGTCGCAATTGCGGCGGTCTCCAGGCGAAGATGTCATCTTCGACCTGACGTGCGCCTTGCGGCTTTTCCTCCAGCACTGGGGCATTCGCAGTCGCCGTCAGTAGTTGCGATTGTTCGCGCAAGACGGCGGCTGGGCGCAAGTCCGCGGCAATCGGCCATACAACCCAACGGCCACCCAGCGTGCGTGCAAGCAACTGCCGATCGTCCGGCGAAAACACAACCTGGGCGATGAGGTCGGTGGCGCGCAAATCCGCGCGCAGGGGAACGCTGATCGCCGCGCCGCTATCGGCAGCGTAGAGCTGCACGCCGTAACGGAACCCGCGAGCCACGAGGCTTTTATCATGGCTGACGGCGAGCACCGCGGTGGCCTCATCGCGCGTGGCTGGCAGAATCTTGCGTTCGTCCACGGCGCCGGGATTGAACAGATCGAATTCTCGACCCGCTACCAGTGGCTTTTCGCCGATCATGACCACAGCCACTGGCAATGTGCCGACGATTTCCCGAGTGTCGAGCACCTTGCCAGTGGTCGCGTTCCAAGAGACAAGCTGACCACCGGGAACGCGCGGATCCACGTTTTGCGTGACCAACGACAGCCCATCGCGATCCGGATGGAAGGTCGCCCACATCACGGGCCGGGAGCGATCGTGCGGATAGGTACCGATCCGGTGCAGCGTGCGCGCGTCAAATACTTCGGTGCGCTCTTGCGAGGGGCCGACCGCGAGCAACCTCAACCCGTCGGGCGACAACTCGAATTGGCGCAGAGGGCCGGCCATGCTAACCGCTTCACCTTGGCGCTTACCGCTGCCCAGATCGTAGGATTCGATGCGCACGCCAAATCCGGCCGGCGCCTGCATGGGAAATGTGATCACCGCCGTCTTGCCGTCGGCGCTGGCGGCCAGTTGCATCGGACTGTTACCAAGATTCACCGGCGCGTAACGCGCCTGCATGGTCTTGGCATCCAGGACGTACAACTCGGCGCTGCTGGTCGCTACCAGTGTGCGTCCCGCATCGACCAGCTCGGCAAAACCCAGTGGTTGAGGCATGCGGATCCATGGCGTCGCGACGCCGCTCTTGATCGACACGACCCGCACTTGATCGTACTGCACATCGGCGACCGATGCGCCGTCGAACATCAGACTTCCGGGAATTTGCCGGGCGGCGAGCGCATCGAGCACGGGCGTGGCCGGCGCCTGCCAGAGTCGAATCTCGCCATCCGTCTCGGCCGTTACGATTTGGCCCGTCTTCGCGCAAAACGCCAACGAGTACGGTCCCCCTGCGGCTCGGGTCGGACTGGTGAGGATGCGGGTTGCTGCGATGCCGGTTTCGCTGATTTGCGGCAAGCGCCAGAGCGTGGCGTTGCCCAGCCCGGACGCGATCAGCAATCGCTGTCGGCGGTTGATTGCGATGTGTCGCAATTCGAAATCGTGTTGCATCTGCCCGGCGTTCAGCGGGTTTCCGCTGGCCACATCGAAGGCATAGGCGGCACCATCCTGGCGCGCCGCAGCGACCCACGCGTCATCTTCGCTGAACGCCAGCCAGGTCACTTCACGACCAACCGGCGTGGGCAGTTGGTGCAAGGATTTTGTCGCCGTGTCGAACAGATAGACGCGACCCATGTAATCGCCAAAGGCAAAATGTTCGCCGTCGTGACTTTCGGACCAACTGGCGATCGACATGTCCGGCGGAAGGCCAATGCGCTGGGTATTGGCCGGCGTCCGTGGATTGCCGATCACAAGACTCGACTGCACCGTACCGAGCCCCAATAGATAACGCGCGTCGTGGCTGAGCAGGACGTTTTCCATAAACAGGTTCTGTTCGACCAGCGGCGACAATGGTTTCCAGGGCTGCACTTGCCAGAACTGAAGCTGGCCAATCTGGTCGCGCCGGAACGTCGGGTTGGCCTGGCTGCGCAGGAGGAGCGCGTATTTGCCATTTGCACTGTACGCGGCGCTGGTCAGTGCGGCACCGTTCTCTGGCAGCGGCACGACCTCGGCGCGATCCAGATCGACGAGGTAAGTGTCGCTTTCCTGTGGATTGGGGAGGTACTCTTGCCAGTCAGTCGTCACACGCAGTCGATGTTCGTCAACGAAGCGCAGCAGCACCGGTGTTTCCGGTGTGTCGGTCGAGGATGGCAGGCCCAACAGGTCTACCGAACCCAGTTCGCGAAATGTGGCAGTCTCGAACCAGTGCACGGTCTGGTCGGTCAAGGCGACCGCGAAACGGCTACCGTCTGGACTGAGTCCGGTAGCCATAGGCGATGCCTTCGCAGCATCTGCCAAGTGCATGCGATTCACCAGGACAATGCCTTGTTTCAGGATCGCACCGATCTCGCGCCGCTCGATTTCGCTGGCCTCTGGTGTCGTGGCGTGTTCCTGTTCCTCAATATTGGAGATCAGCGGCGACAGCGCCTCGAAGCCTTTGCCTTCGCGCAGCAGCTGCAAAGCGCCTCCGCGCCGACTTTCCCATAAACGCTGGCTCGCGGTCGCGGCATTGTTCTCGGCGCGCCGCCATTGGCTGGTCACGCCTGCAATCCCGACCAGCAACGACAGCATGAACAGCAAAGCCAGGGTCGCGATTAGCGGTTGGCGCTCAGCCCAGCGCCAAAGACGTTGCGCGCGATTGAGCGGCCGAGCCTGCACCGCACGGTTTTCGATGAAGCGGCCGATGTCGTCTGCGAGCGCGCGCGCATTCCGATAACGCAGCGCAACGTTGCGCTGCATGCACTTGAGGATGATGGCCTCCAGGTCGCGAGGAATTTTCGCCACAGTGCCCGACGGCATCGCCACGTCGCCTTCCAGCACGAGCTTCAGCGTGGCTTGCGGGGAATCGCCGAGAAACGGCGGTTGGCCGGTGACCAGCTCGTAGAGGATTGTGCCAAGTCCCCAGATATCCGTGGCTGGAGTAATTTTCTGCGTACGCAGCTGGGCCTGCTCCGGCGCCATGTAGCTGGGCGTGCCGGAGATTTCGTCGTTGTCGGCAGCCAGCGCGTTGTCAAGACGTCGGGCAAGGCCGAAGTCGGCCACATGCGGCAAGCCGTTCTCATCGATCAGCACATTGGCCGGCTTCAGATCCAGATGCAGTACGCCCATGCGATGGGCGTAGTCGACCGCTTCGGCAATTGTGCGCAGCAATTGCGCGGCCCGCAGCGCGGGCAGTTTGCCGTCGCGCTTGATCAGTGCGGCAAGGCTTGGCCCCTCGATCAGGCGCATGCTGAAGAAATGCAGTTCCTCGGCGCTGCCGACTTCATAGATCGGCACGATGTTCGGATGCTGCATGCGCGCGGCGTTTTGCGCTTCACGGCGGAAGCGTTCGACGAACTCTTTCGACGCCCACGGTCCGGCGGCGAGCAGTTTCACCGCGACTTCGCGATCCAGACCGGTCTGGCGCGCGCGATAGACGACGCCCATGCCGCCTTCGCCGATCATCTCGAGCAGTTCGTAATCGCCGAACTGGCGTTGGGCCGGATCGGATAGGTCCAGTTCCAGGGTTTCCGGCGGCAGCAACGCCAGATGCCGATGACTGGCACCCAGCGCGGTTTTTGACAAGCTGCCGAACGCCAGATCGGCGATGGCCGAGCCATGCATGCGCAGGCTCGCCAGCGGGTCGGCATCGAGCGCACTGCGCAGTGAGGCGTTCGTATTCATGCCTGTACGTGATGCAACACGGAATGTAGCGCTTGCTGTTCGGCGATCAGGTCTTCGGCCGAGGTAACCGTATCGGCCAATTCCTCGCCGACCAGTTCGCGGAAGCGCTGCCGCAGTCGTTTGAGCGCGACAACCAAGGCCAGTGGACGGCTGTTCAAGCGGCGCGCCAGATCCTCGTAGATGCCCGGGCCCGGGTCGACGCCAAGGAACGCTTCAAGCGCCTCGTACATGCCCAGGTGCCCGGTCTTGCGTGCTTCGCTGCGTAGCCGCTTGATCGCGCGTGCAAGTACTTCCAGCGCAAAGTAGCGCTGGTAGGTTTCCTCGGGTGAACTGGCTGCCGGAATGTCGCGTTGATAGCGCGACTCGAGTTCGGCCGGCGGCGGCAGCAGCTGCGCGTCGCTGGTGTCGGCAAGGCCATCACGCCAATCGCCGACAAGGAAGGCATTGAGTTCGCTCAACAGGTAACGCCGAAAGTGTCCGTGTGCGGCCTGCACGCGTCCGCCTTGCACATTCTCCAAAAGATGTTGCAGGAAGCTGCGGGTGATGTCCTGCGCAATTGCCGGGCTATGTCCGCAACGGCGCACGTACGCGTAAACCGGATACCAGTAGCGTTGCGCCAATTCGGTCAATGCGCCTTCGGCACCCGGCGAATCGTTGGCGGCGCACGCCATCACCACCGACCAGCGGGTGGTGGCGAAGCGGTTTTGCGAGTGGTTGGAACTCATCATTGCGGCGCGGTCCGTCGGAGTTTTTACTTGTTTCGACTTCTGCTGCGAAGGATTACAAGTACCAGGCAAATTTCTCGGCCTAACGCATGACCACGTTCAGCGCGCCACGCAATTCGCGCAGTTCTGATTGCATCTCGCCGGCGTCCATGGTGGTGTCGGCAAGCTCCGCGCGTACCAGTTCGCGCAGGCGATGGCGCAGACGGTGCACGGCCACGGCCAGGGTATTTCGGCGCATGTTCAGTTCAACAGCAACGCGCTCGTAGTCGGCTTCGTCGGGTCGATCGGTGAGAAATTCGCTGAGCTGGTCGAACAGTTCGGCCTTGCCAGCCTTATCGGCTTCTTCGCGCAACTTGCGCATCGCCGAATCGAGCAGGGCGATCGCCCAACTGCGCTCGAATGCGCGTTCCGGCGTATCGCCATCGGTGATGTGGTTGAGCGAGTCGTCTTCATTGGCGCCGCTCGAATCCAGCGAACGGAAGCGGAAATTGCCGCCACGCTTTTGCGCGGCCGCTTCTGCATCCGAGTCGATGAGAAAGCGCTTGAGCGCGGTCAGCAAAAACGCCCGGAATCGCCCGCGCTCCGGGTCGGCATTGGCGTGATACGCCTGTTCGAGGAAGCGTGCGAAAAACGTCTGCGCGAGATCTTCGGCGGCATCCGGTGCATAACCGCGTCGGCGCACGTAGGCCAGTACCGGCGGTCGGTAAGTGCGGCACAATGCTTCAAGCGCCTTGCGCGCGTCGACTTCATCGCCGCGCGCGCGCAGCACTACGCTCCAGTGCGTGGTATCGAAATGCGCCATCGCATTCGGCCTCCAAAGCGCGAATGATGCCGTCGCGATCATACTGCCAGTCGCCGGTTGGCGGTGCGAATTCAGGGACCAAGATTCACGAAATGCGGAATCGACGTACGCTGTTGTTTCCGGCATAGCGGGTATTGCGCACGCGCCGCAATTGCTGTTCCAGGCGTTGCTCTTGCGCGTACTCGATTTCCCAGCGCTCGCGGTCGATATCCACGGCCGAGGTCGACACGTCCAGGCGCGAGGCTTCGGCCACGCGGTAACGGCAGAATTTTGCGTAATCGTCGAGTTCGCTGCGCACCTTGTCCATGGCCACATCAACCAGGATCGCCTCATCGAGCATGCCCACGATCGGAACGCTGGCCGGGATCAGGCCTGCCCCACCGTCCAGGTAATCGAGCAGTTCGCCCACATCGGCGGCGAGTTCGGCGGGCATGGCCCATTTCGGGTCCTGAAAGGCGGCGCGGATTTCACCGGCCCGGCGCATGCGTACCTTGATGAATGCGGAATCCTGACCCTTGGCCGCGGCACGCAAGACGCGGCGCGCGGAACCGGCGATCTGATCCAGCGTGAAAGCCGGGTGCTCCGGAGCAAAACGCGCGACGATGGCGTTGAAACGCTGCAACTCACTCTCGTGCAATTCCAGCGAGGTTAGGTTCGGCGTGAATATCCCGGATTGCTCCGCGGAAAGATTCAGGCGCGATACCGAGCGGTTAAAATCGAAATTGAAAACGGGCATGACAGTTTCTCCGGCGAGGTTGAGGAAGCGCCGGAATATCGCCGGCGTTGACTTCAGGTTCGGGAAACAGCGTCGACGATTACAAAAAAACGCCCCGCAGTTGCGGGGCGAATCTCGACGTTGGAAAGCGGACGTTTGGAGAGCGAATGAATCCGGACTATTTGGCCGCGATCTTCACGGTCACATGGTTGACTGCGGCGAACTCCTGGGACATCGCGCGATAACGCTGTTGCAACCGCGATTGTGAAGTCAGGGATTCCGGATACGACGTCGCTGCGCCGAACAACATGCCGATTTCGCGTACACTGAAATTGCCCCGGATCTGTGCGTGAAATGCGCTGCAGACGGCAAGGTCATTCGGCGGCGTGCAGTC
>CAJDUT010000010.1_pt1 | contig 44922 bp, 51 predicted proteins | sample 7390981 | NCBI WGS metagenome assembly CAJDUT01 (sample SAMEA7055681, study PRJEB34461) | soil metagenome | biome: terrestrial ecosystem; feature: Peninsula; material: soil | place: Antarctica | collected 2016 | reverse complement strand
GGCGCCAACACCAGAAAAAGTAGACGGCAAGAACTGGCTTCGCGCCGCTGACTTGCAAGCGAAGTTCGCCAATGCGAAGCAAGACGGCAGCGTCGACGCAAAGGCATTGCAGGAAAACAGTGCGCTGATCGTGAACGCCGCTAGTGGCACGCTAAAAAGCACCGATGCCGGAGCACGCGATGCGGGCACCAGCACCTGCCATGCCTACATTCACGACGCGGTCGGCCAGCGCTATCGCGATGTGGAACTGGGCAGCGACGGTGGCGTCGCCGATAGCCGTATGAGCAACGATGCGGCTGCGGCGCAAACGTTGCTAGCGTGGTATTGGGACGAGTACAGATCATCCACGCAAGATGTATTCACGGGCCAACGATGAGTTTCCGCTGCGGCCGACCCTCATCCGTCGCTGCGCGACCCCTTCTCCCGATGGGAGAAGGGATTCAATGCCAGGCACCGACGCGGCTGTGTGTCTCAACGCTTCCCGATCGGCACGAACTTCAGATTTTCCGGCCCGGTGTAATTTGCGCTGGGTCGGATGATCTTGCCGTCGCTGCGTTGTTCAATGACGTGTGCCGCCCAACCTGAGGTGCGTGAAATCACGAACAGCGGCGTGAACATCGCTGTGGGCACGCCAAGCATGTGATAGCTCACCGCGCTGAACCAGTCGAGGTTCGGAAACATCTTCTTGATGTCCCACATCGTCGATTCCAGGCGCTCGGCGATATCGAACATCTTCATGTTCTTCTGTGCCGCGGACAGCTCGCGCGCTACTTCCTTGATGACGCTGTTGCGTGGATCGCCGGTGGTGTAAACCGGATGACCGAATCCGATGACGACTTGCTTGCGTGCCACGCGTTCGCGAATATCGGCTTCAGCTTCATCAGGCGAGTCGTAGCGTTTCTGGATCTCGAACGCCGCCTCGTTCGCGCCGCCGTGTTTGGGTCCGCGCAACGCGCCAATGGCGCCAGTGATCGCCGAGTACATGTCGCTGCCGGTGCCCGCGATCACGCGCGCAGCAAATGTCGACGCATTGAATTCATGCTCGGCGTACAGAATCAGCGAGGTGTGCATGGCGCGCACCCATTGCTTGCTCGGTTTTTCGCCATGCAACAAGTGCAGGAAATGCCCACCGATGGAATCGTCGTCGGTCTCGACTTCGATGCAACGCCCGTTCACCGCAAAGTGATACCAGTACAGCAATATCGAGCCGAGCGACGCCATCAAGCGGTCGGCGATATCGCGCGCACCGGGCGCCGCATGGCCTGCCGCTTCCGGCAATGCGCAGCCAAGCGCTGAAACTCCAGTGCGCATTACGTCCATCGGATGTGCGGATGACGGCAACTCTTCGAGCACCGATTTCACCGCTGCTGGAAGGCTGCGCAACGACTTCAGCTTGGTCTTGTACGCGGCCAGTTCTGCTGCATTCGGCAATTTGCCGTGCACCAGCAAATGTGCGATTTCCTCAAACTCAGCCGTCGTGGCGAAATCCAGGATGTCGTAGCCGCGGTAATGCAGGTCGTTGCCGGTGCGGCCAACGGTACACAGCGCGGTATTGCCCGCAGTGACGCCGGACAGGGCTACGGATTTCTTGGGTTTGAACGCAGGTGTAGATTCTTTCATTTCAGCATTTCCTTATTTTTCGTCACGGCTCTCGTCGGCCGCAAACAATTCGTCGAGCTTGTGCTCGTAGGCGTGGTAATCCAGAAAGTCGTAGAGTTCTTCGCGCGTCTGCATGTTGGGCACGACGGATTTCTGCGTGCCTTCGCGGCGCACGGTCTCAAAGAAATTCAACGCGGCCTTGTTCATTGCACGATACGCGCCGCAGCAATACAACGCGATATCGACATTCGCGCTGCGCAATTCGTCGGTCGTGAAAAACGGCGTCGAACCGAACTCGGTGAGATTAGCCAGGATCGGCATCTTTACCGCGGCCTTGAACTTGCGGTAATCATCCAGCGTCTTCATCGCCTCGGGAAAGATCATGTCAGCGCCGGCCGCGACGTAGGCGACAGCTCGTTCGATTGCCGCATCGATGCCTTCGACCGCAGCGGCATCGGTGCGCGCCATGATGACGAACGCCGCATCGCTGCGCGCATCAACCGCGGCCTTGATCCGATCGACCATCTCGTCTTTCGGTACAACTTCCTTGCCGGGACGATGTCCGCAGCGCTTCTGGCCGACCTGATCCTCCATGTGCACGGCGGCCACGCCGACGCGCTCGAACGAGCGGATCGTGCGCGCGATGTTGAATGCACCACCCCAGCCGGTATCGATGTCCACCAGCATGGGCAACTGCGTAGCCTCGACGATGCGGCGCGCATCAGTGAGCACGTCTTCCATCGTCGAGATGCCAAGGTCCGGCATACCCAGTGAATTGGCCGCGACACCGCCGCCAGACAGATACAGCGCCTTGTAACCGACACGCTTGGCCATGCGACCGGCGTAGGCCGTGATCGCACCGACGACCTGCAACGGGCTTTCTTCGGCAACGGCAGCGCGAAAGCGCGCGCCGGGAGATTGCGTCTGGTTCATGGTGACTTCCGCCAAAACAGCTATTTTAACCGATCCGCCCGCTCGCAGCTTGCACGAGCATCCACCACAGGTAATTCGGGTAGGTCGTCACGCATCAACTCGGCGGCCTTACCCACGATTCGTGGGCGTATACGATGCGCCAACCCTGCGCCAATTTTTTCCAGACACTGGTCACGACCAACGTCCCGTCGCTAACCTTGCCGTCCGGCTGCGTGCGGTGTGACTTGAGTGCTTCGGTCGTTATCGCAACGTCCGGCGCCAGCAGCATGAATTCCGTTTTGCCTTGAGGCGTGTAGACCACATCGCTCTTGCCCTTGCGCCACCAGATCAACTGCTGCGCATGCAAGGCGTCCCAGCCGTGAATGACCTTGCCATCGATGGCAAATACCAGGCTCGGCTCGTGCAAATACCCCGTCATGAAACGATCGGTGTCATGCGCCGCGACGGCCTGATGCATCTGCGCCATGACCGATTGAATCTGCGCTTGCGCCGACGGCGCGACATCTGCCGCGTGTATGCTCCCTGCGAACACCGCGCAGGCGATCACTGCCAAGCGAAATGGAATTCTCATCATCGCTTCCTTCGGGCTCAGGGTTTGCGCGAAGCAGCATACGCTCTGGCGGTCGAGGTGGAACATCACTTGTTCGAATCAGCACCCGCTTGCGTCTTCGCTGGCGTATACGGCAACCCCATCCTCTGCAATGCCGCCTTGAACCGCGGATCGCCGCGCATCGGATCAAAGGCCGATTGCCAGACATTATCCTGGCCGAGCATCACGTCGTGGCCGATGCGTTGCAGTGCAGCCAGCGCGTCATCAGGATCGCCAAGCAGCATCAACCATTTGATCTGCGCCGGCGCGCTCAGACGCTGATGCGTGCCGGCGTTTGCGGTCAGTACCGCGTGCCGCGCGGCGGCGCGCTGTGCAGGATTGGCGATACCATCGACGAGCAATTGATAAACCCCCGGACCTTCGCCGACCAATATCGCACCGGCTTTCAATTGCGCTTTGGCTTCGGCGTAATCATGGCGGTAGATCGCCACATCAGCGGCGACAAAATGCCCGAGTGCGTAATCGGAGTGCTCCGTGATCACGGTTTGCGCTTGCGTGGCGACCTCGTCGAAATGACGCAGGGCGGTAAGCGTATTGGCACGCGTAAGGACAACAATACCCGACAACGGATCCAACCGCTGTGCGCGAACGACTTCCGACAACGCCTCATTCAGGTGTCCGGCAGCAAGCAGAAATTGAGCGTACTGGTCGGCAGCTTCGGCATTGCCCGGCGCGATATTCAACGCATGCTCGAATGCTGTGTCTGCATCCTGCCATTTCCATTGAACCCGATGCATCATCGCGAGCGCGACATAACCAGTGGCCGTGTTCGGATCAATTTCCAGCGCGCGCTTTGCAGCCGCTTCTCCTGCCGGGAACGCCGTGTCCTGCGGCGCAAGGAAATAATGCGGCAGTAGCATTTGCGCCTCAGCCTACGCGGCCCATGCTTGCTCGAAATCCGAAGCAATTGCGACCGCCTGCTGAAAATCGGCAACAGCGCTGCGCAAGCCTGGGCCACGCGCGGCAATCAACAGCAATCCGCGCAGATAGAAATCATGCGCGCCTGGATCAATTGTCTTTTTCGCAACCCACGTTTGCATACCGCCAACAGCGAGTTGGGCCTGCAGTTTGTCCGCAATATTCTTGGAGATTTCATCCTCGACGGCGAAGAGGCTGGTCAATTTGCGGTCGTACTTTTCCGACCACAGATGATAACCGCTGCGCGTGTCGATCAGCTGCGCGGCAATGCGCATTTCGTCGCCGGATTTCTGCACGCTGCCTTCCAGCACCGTCGCGACACCCAGTACTTCGCCCACCTTGCGCAAATCCTCGGCCTTGCCCTTGAACGCGAACGCCGAGGTGCGCGCTGCGACTTTCAGGTCCCGCACGTGTGCCAGCGCGTCGAGGATTTGCTCGGTGATGCGATCACTGAAGTAGTCGTTCTTCGGATCCCCACTCATGGTGACGAACGGCAGCACGGCGATGGATTTGGCCGGGATTGGTACGGATGTCGTTGCCGGTTGCGCCACTTAGGTTGATGCCGCCGCGAGCGTTGCTGTTGCGTGCGGCGCCCATGCGCTGCGCCAAAGCAAACTTCCGCCGATGGCCAACAGCAGCGCAAGGATCAGCTCGGTGCCGGTGACGCACTGCACGCCGCGCTCACCGTGATATCAGGCCAATACGAGTGTGGCGAAGAATCCGACCGCCAACGCAAGGATGCTCAACCGCTCGATCTGCTCCGGCCAGCCAAATCGCTGCGCGACCACGTCGAGCACCTGAATCAGCGTGATCGATGCAGCCACGTAAGCCACTGCCCACTGCACGAGCTTGCGTTCACGCAGGCGTTGCAGGAATGCGTTCATGGCCCCTTTTTGCGCGTTGGTCGACGCCGCCGCATAGCAAATTCCTGAACGCCGCCCGCACGTGTACGCCGCCCCGGTCAACGCGCGCGTTGACGCAGCGTTGTTTATTGGCGAAACATCCCCCAAGGAGAACCCGATGAAACGCTACGCCAACGTCCTGTTGCTTGCCGTGGTTGTCTTGACGCCGCTATTTGCCACTGGCTGCGTGTATTCCCCCGCCCGCCACTACCGCGCTACAGGGTGGGCGCCGGGACATTGGGCCGGTGGCGTCTGGATTCGCGGGCACTGGCGCTGAGTGCCAGTGTTCGGGTCCCGGTAAAACACGCACGCAATGGTGCACGCGGGCGTAGGAGCCGACCAGCTATTTGTCGGCTGATTCGATTTCGCGCACCAGCCGATCAGCCTTATAGATAGTGCGCAAGGCTTCGAGTATCCCGCCGCTGTCCACGGAAACGGCGCGGTTCAAGCGCTCGTCATACCAATAATTGCCGCCCAGCGAATGAATATTGCCGTCGAAGATCAAGCCCACGATCTGGCCGTCGCGACTGATCAACGGGCTGCCGGAATTGCCGCCGATGATGTCGTTGGTGGTGACCAGATCCAGATGCTGGGCCAGAATCAGATGCGGTTTCGCGTCGAGCCACGATTGCGGCAACGCGAATGGCTCAGCCCCTGTCGCGTGGGCGAAAGCACCAGCGAAATCGGTAAACGGCTTGATCCAGGTACCCTTCTCGTCCCAGCCCTTGACCGTGCCGAACGAGAAACGCTGGGTGAACGTGGCATCCGGGTAAACACTCGTGCCGTATTTGTCGAAGCGCGCCTGCGCAATCAATTCGGCATTCTTGTCGATCACGGAATCGACCTGGTCTTCCACCTGCTTGCGCACCGCACGCGCCGGCGGGTCGATGCGCTTGGCCAACTCAATGAACGGGTCGTGCGAGGCATCCACTGCCGCCTTGCCGCCATCCCACCGAAATCCGGATAAATCGGCGCATTCGAGAACAACCGCTGCGTCATTGCCGGCAATCGCGCATCGGTAAATTCGCGCAAACGGTCCGCGTTGGGTTTGGTGCGCTCGTCGGCACCGCGCACCAGCTCGCGCGCGATCCTGAAATACTCGCTTGAAAATGCACCGCTGCCTGACACGTACTGATCCGGAATTTCCAGATTGCGGCCAAGTGTTTCCGCCTTGGCGATTTCGTCCCAGGCCGCAGCGTATTTGGCCTTGCGCGCAGGATCGGCATTCACCCAATCGCGCAATTCGGATTCCTGGCGACGCTTGAGATCGAAGACTTTTTGATCCTGCAGTGCCTCAAGGCGGCCCTTGAGCACCTTGTAGGAATTCTCGGTGCCGAACAGATCACGTCCGGCAATGCGTGCGTGTTCGGCACTTTCTGCACTGAACTGTGTGAGCATACCGCGTAGTTCGGAAAGGCGCAGCAACCGATGCAGCAATCCCACATCGCGAGTGGTTTCCAATTGTGAGACCGTTAACTGCCGCGAAGTACCGCCCGGGTTGCCGACGGTAATCGCCAATTCGCCTTCGGTGGCACCATTCGTCGAGAACGCAAAGAAATTCCTGACCGTGGCTGGCTTGTCGTTTTCGTAGGCACGCAGCATGCCCATGTCCAGGTCATAGCGCGGAAAATTGAAATTATCCGGATCGCCGCCAAAAAATGCGATGGAAAATTCCGGCGCAAACACCAGGCGCACGTCCTGGTAACGATGATATTTGTATACATCGTAGACACCGCCGTGATAGAGCGTGACCACTTCGCAACGTGTGGTCTGACTATCTTTGCCGGCGCATTGCTTCTCTATTTCGGATTTGACCGCCTTCTCGGCATGACTGTAGGCCTCGCCATCTTTGCCTGCGGTGGCAGCATTCACGCGCTTGGTCACGTCGGTGATCGCGTCAAGCCGATTCAGTTCGATTTCCGGACACTTGATCTCGTCTTTTTGATCCTTCGCATAAAAGCCGGTTTTGATGAAATCGCGCTGCGCAGTCGACAGTTGCTGCACGCAGGATCGGACGCAGTGGTGGTTGGTCAGCACCAGCCCGTGCGGAGAGACGAAGGCTGCCGAACAGCCGCCGGCAATGCGCACCGCGGCTTCACGCGCATGATCGATCCATGCCTGGCTTGGTGTGAAATGAAAGTCGGACGCCAGTTGCGCCTTCGGCAAATTGTCCGGCGTCCACATGCCTTCCGCGGCGAAAGCAGAAGTACTGCCCAGCACCAAAGCAGCCAAGACAGCGAGAATTTTCATGTCGATAGTTCCGGGATAAACCAATCTCTAGAATAACCAGGCCGCCCTTGGGCGGCCTGTAACCAAAGTCATGATTTGGCGTTTCAGTGCTTGGCGAACAGATGCTCAACACCAGCGCGTTCTTCGCGCAGTTCCTTGTCGGTAGCGTTCATGCGCTCGCGTGAGAAATCGTTGATCGCAAGACCCTTCACGATCTCGTACTTGCCGCCCTTGCAGGTTACCGGGTAACCGTAGATCACGCCCGGAGCGATGCCGTAGCTGCCATCTGACGGAATACCCATCGACACCCAATCGCCAGCATCCGTACCCAATGCCCAGCTACGCATGTGATCAACTGCGGCAGCAGCGGCAGAAGCTGCGCTGGACGCGCCACGCGCTTTGATGATGGCCGCACCACGTTGCTGCACGGTGGGTATAAATGTTTCTTTGTACCATTTGTCATCGACCAGCCCGGTTGCCGCCTTGCCGTCAATCGTGGCGTGATGGATATCCGGGTACTGGGTGGAACTGTGGTTGCCCCAGATGATCATCTTCTTTACGTCGGTATTATGCTTGTCGGTTTTTTCGGCGAGCTGCGACAGCGAACGGTTGTGGTCCAGGCGCACCATCGCGGTGAACTGGCCCGGATCCAGATCCGGTGCGTTCTGCTGGGCAATCAACGAATTCGTATTTGCAGGATTGCCGACCACGAGCACCTTGACGTTGCGCTCGCGCGCCAACCAGCATCGCGTACTCGACATCCTTGAACGCGACGTTGAGGTCATCGGTCGCAATCACCCCAGCAAGCAGCGGGAATGCGCAATCGTTCAATTCCATCACCACACCTTGCAGCGAAGGCAGTGCCGGGGTGATTTCAAGCAAATGCAGGATGACAGGCTGATCCTTGCCAAGCATGTCGCCGGCGGCAATACGGAACAACAATGCGTAACCGATCTGGCCAGCGGCGCCGGTGACTACGATACGGACTGGGGTTTTCATGGGATGACTCCTTGGGTTTTTGTAGGGTGGGTTAGCGTTGTAGGCGCGTAATCCACCATCCGCGTTTCCGGCGGGTTACGCCGCAGCGCGGCTAACCCACCCTACACAAGTGCTACTTCAACTCAGCAAAAAACTCTTGAATGCGCGCCAGTCCCGGCGCCAGCTGCGGCGTCGGGCAGGTGTAGGAAATACGCAGGCCACGTGGCTCGCCGAATGCCGAACCGGGCACGCAGGCCACGCCTTTGGCTTCAAGCAATGCGGCACACAATTCGACGTCGTTGTCGATGCGCTTGCCGTTGTGGCTCTTGCCGAACGCGCAGGAAATATCCGGAAAGGCATAAAACGCACCTTGCGGACGCGGACACGTTACGCCTGGGATGGCGAGCAACGCCGCATGAACCTGATCGCGCTTGGCGGCAAATTCCGCACACTTCGCTTTCGGAACATCCTGCGGTCCGGTCAATGCCGCCACGGCCGCGGCGGTGACGATTTCCGGCAGGCTGGTGATGTGATTGGAATTAAGCACCGTTACCGCATTGGCAACGACTTCCGGTCCAGCCATCAGGCCAACACGCCAACCCGGCATGCCGTAGGTCTTGGACATCGAATCGACGAAGATTACGCGGTCGCGCAGTTCCGGTCGCACCTGCACGAAGTTGTGATAGCCCACGCCGTCGAACACCATGCGATTGTAGATGTCGTCGGTGATGATCCATGTATCCGGATAGCGCACCAGCACGTCGGCCAGCGCGGCGATTTCCGCCTGCGTGTAAACCATGCCGGTCGGATTCGACGGATTGTTGAACAAGAATACTTTCGGCTTGCTAGTTAGCGCCTCATCCAGTTGTGCGGGCAACAACTTGTAATGCTGTTCCGCCGGACAAGGCAGCAGTTTCACGCGCGCGCCGAGAATCTCGGCGATATCCATGTAACTGGTCCAGTACGGTGTCGGGAAGGTAATCTCGTCACCTTCGTCGAGCAAGGCTTCAGCCAGGTCGTACAACACATGCTTGGCACCGACGCCGCTGGCGCAGTTGGCGCGCTTGTAGCCGGTCATGCCGATCTCACCCATGTGGGCCAGGAACGCGTCGAGCATGTCGTCGCGGCCGCGATTGGAACCGTATTGCCCGGAGTCGGAGTCGAGCGCTTTGCGCACGGCGTCGTAAACGTGTTTTCCCGGCAGAAAGTTCGGCACGCCGATGGAGAAGCTGATGATGTCGCGGCCCGCGGCCTTGAGCTGCTTTGCCTTTTCGGCAATCACCATGATCGCGCTCGGTTTGGCACGGCTCATGCGCTCGGCAAGCTTAAGCATCGCAGTTCCTCGATTGGTAGAAAGTGGGCGGGAAATTCTATCACACGCGCCGCCTGCGTCGCTCCCGCAAGACGCATCGAATTGGGTGCTCCTGCGGTTTTCAATCCGCCAGCGCCAGAAGATTTTGTTAAGCTGCGTTGCGCGTCAAACAGCACGTCTGACTGGCGCAATTGACACACAACCAGCGGAGATAAACATGATTCATCTTATTTGGGCGATTATCGTCGGCATCGTGGTGGGATTGCTTGCCCGGCTTCTGCTTCCTGGCGCAGATCCGATGGGACTCATCGCAACGGCGGTTGTCGGCATCGTCGGATCGTTGATCGGCGGCGTGCTAGGCATGCTGATCAGGAAACCTGTCCCGGGAGCGGTATTTCATCCGGCAGGCTTCCTGATGTCCATTATCGGCGCGATTGTTTTGTTGCTGATTTTGCGCCACGTGAATTTGCCGATGTTGCACAGCTGACACCGTTAGCGTGACACCACAAAAAGGCCGCATTAAATGCGGCCTTTTTGTTGGCTGTGGACGCGATCGAAATGCGCTCAAGCGGCGTCGAGGATTGAGTTCCAGCGTTCGACGCGCGCGTGCATCTTCTCCAACAATGCGGCGTAATCTCCGCGAATCGAGATCGATCCAATTTTTTCGCCGGCACGAATGCTGTCGACCACGGCGCGATCTTCGGGCCCGATGATTTCTCCGAACACCGTATGCTTGCCGTCCAGCCACGGCGTGGCGACGTGAGTGATGAAGAATTGGCTGCCGTTCGTCCCAGGACCGGCATTGGCCATCGACAACATACCGGGTTTGTCGTGCTTGAGGTCGGCGACGATCTCGTCCTCGAATCGATAACCCGGGCCACCGCGACCGGAGCCTTCCGGACATCCGGCCTGGACCATGAAATCCGGAATCACGCGATGGAAGGTGAGCCCGTCATAGTATTTGCGCTGCGCCAGATTGACGAAATTGGCTACCGTCATCGGCGCTTTTTCGGGGAACAAGCGCAAGTGAATGGTGCCGCGCGCAGTAACGATTTGCGCTGTCAGTTCTCCGGGTGTGCTCATTGCTCAGTCTCCGTGCGTCAGTGGTGGCGAAGCGTAACGCAGATGCTGCGCGGCGTACATGATGCCCTCGTCCACTTGCGTTTTTTGCGACCGCCGCCTCAGTCCGGATTACTGCGCGACGGTCGCACTTGCTGCGATACAACCGATGCGCCAAAGTAGCGTTTGAGGTCAGCATTTGTTTTGCCAAATATTACAAAAAGTGTGAGGAACGCTGCTTTCGCTTTCGCCGCGAGCGGCGGAACCTGCCCGGAGGACTGATGGCGGCGCGTTTGCTATGAACCAGGAAAGATCAAGAGCGCCCCCTTCCGCCTTCGGCACCTTCCCCCGCTTGCGGGGGAAGGAAAATTGAAATGCACCCCGCTTGCGGGGGAAGGAAAATTGAAATGCACCCCGCTTGCGGGGGAAGGGAAATAGATATTGTCCCGCTTGCGGGGGAAGAAACTGTATCTGCCCCGCTACGCGGCGGAGCGGGAGCGATCGCTGCACCGGAAGTCGTCAAGTCGCTTCAATCTATTTGAAACTTTATCTGTTCGATCTTCTAAACGTAACATCGTTATCGCGACGCAGCAGCATCACGAATTGCCCAAGGATATTCCATGCGTAGTTGGTTCCCCCTGATCTGCCTGTTGCTAGGCGTACCTGCCCTGGCTGCCGAACCCGGTGCCGCCGCCAATTTCCATTTGGCCAGCCATCCGATTGGTTGGTTCGCGCTGGTCGTGTTCGTGCTGGCCTACCTCGCCGTCATTCTCGAGGATCACATCAAGATCGCCAAATCCAAACCGGTGATGCTGGGAGCGGCACTGATCTGGGGCCTGATCGCCTGGAAAATGGATGGCGCGGACGCTGCGCGCGAAGCGTTCGAGAGTATGTTTCTCGAATACTCCGAAATATTTTTCTTCCTCGTGGTGGCGATGACGTATGTGACCGCGATGGGTGAACGCGGCGTGTTCGACGCACTGCGCGCACAATTGATCCGTTGGCGTTTCAGTTACCGCCAGTTGTTCTGGGTTACCGGGGTACTCGCGTTTTTTCTGTCGCCAGTGCTGGATAACCTCACCACCGCGCTGGTGATGTCAGCGGTGATCCTCGCCATTGGCGCGGGCAACGTGCGCTTCATTACCCTGGCCATGATCAATCTGGTCGTTGCAGCCAATGCCGGTGGCGCCTGGAGTGCGTTCGGCGATATCACCACGTTGATGGTGTGGCAGGCGCACAAAGCCGAATTCTTTGATTTTTTCAGTCTCTTCGTACCCTCCGTGGTCAACTGGCTGATACCAGCATTGGCAATGTATTTCGCGTTGCCAAAAGGGCGCCCCGAAGCAGCCAGCGCCAGCGCCCGAATCAAGCCCGGCGGTATCGGCATCTGCTTCACGTTCGCCATCACCATTGCGATTACCGTGGCCGGCAAACAACTGCTCGGCATGCCGGCGGCGTACGGAATGCTGACCGGCCTTGCCCTACTCAACCTGCTGGCTACGCGAATCGACCATCGTCAACGTCGTTATGCACTGGCCGAAGGGCGCGAGGAAGAAACCTATTCGATCTTCCGCATCATCGCCAACGCGGAATGGGACACACTTTTGTTTTTCTATGGCGTATTTGCCTGCGTCGGCGGCCTCGGCGCAATCGGCTATCTCGAACTGGCATCCCACCACCTGTACGGCAACCTGGGCTTCACCGCCGCCAACTCGATCATGGGTGTGCTCTCGGCCATCGTCGACAACATTCCCATCATGTTCGCGGTGCTGCAAATGAACCCCCCGATGGACCTGAGCCAGTGGCTGCTGGTAACTCTGACGGCCGGCGTCGGCGGTAGCCTGCTATCGGTCGGCTCGGCTGCAGGCGTGGCCTTGATGGGTGCGTCGCGCGGCATGTACACGTTCATGGCGCATCTGCGCTGGAGTTGGGCGGTTGCGCTGGGCTACATCGCCAGCATCGCGCTGCATCTGTGGCTGTCTGGCGCATAGGGATGAGCTGAACAAACATTTACGGCAAAGTTCCGAAAAACCACGTATAATTGCCGGCTTACTTTTCAAAAAGGCGGCGCGGCCGGGAGGCGGCGCCGGTTTCGGCATGTCCATCGAAAAATTGCGCAACATCGCCATCGTCGCCCACGTCGATCACGGCAAGACCACGCTCGTCGACTGCCTGCTCAAGCAGTCCGGCACGTTCAGCGAACGCACGGTGCTGGCCGAGCGCGTAATGGATTCCAACGACCAGGAAAAAGAACGCGGTATCACCATCCTGGCCAAGAACACGGCGATCACCTGGCGCGACAACCGCATCAACATCGTTGATACCCCGGGACACGCGGATTTCGGCGGCGAAGTCGAACGTGTGCTGTCGATGGTCGATTCCGTATTGCTGCTGGTCGACGCGATGGACGGCCCGATGCCGCAGACGCGCTTCGTCACGCAGAAAGCTTTCCAGATGGGCTTCAAGCCCATCGTCGTCATCAACAAGGTCGACCGCCCCGGCGCGCGACCAGACTGGGTGCTGAACCAGACGTTCGATCTGTTCGACCGGCTCGGCGCAACCGATGAGCAACTGGATTTTCCAGTCGTCTACGCGTCGGCGTTGCACGGCTACGCGAACCTTGATTCCGAAGCGCGCTCCGGCGACATGACCCCGCTGTACGAAGCGATCATGAAGCACGTGGCTGCACCGAAAGTTGATCCGAATGGTCCGTTCCAGATGCGCATCAGCCAGCTGGATTACAACTCCTACGTCGGCTTGATCGGCATCGGCCGTATCGAGCGTGGCAAGGTGCGCACCAACATGGCGATTGCTGCTATCGATCGACATGGCAAAAAACGCCAGGGCCGCGTGCTCCAGGTGCTCGGTTTCATGGGTCTTGAACGCCGCGAAGTGCCGGAAGCCGAAGCCGGCGATATCGTCGCGATTTCCGGCGTCGAGGGCTTGGGTATTTCCGATACCTTGTGCGCGCCCGATGCAGTCGAACAGTTGCCGGTGATGACCGTCGACGAGCCAACCATCAGCATGACTTTCCAGGTGAACAATTCTCCGTTCGCCGGTAAGGAAGGCCGGTTCCTGACCAGCCGCCAGATTCGCGAACGCCTGATGCGCGAAGTGCTGCATAACGTCGCGATGAAAGTTGAAGAAACCGAAGACCCAGACAAATTCAAGGTATCCGGCCGCGGGGAATTGCACTTGTCCGTGCTGATCGAGACGATGCGCCGCGAAGGTTACGAACTGGCCGTGTCGCGCCCGGAAGTGATCCTCAAGGAAATCGACGGACAGATTCAGGAACCGTGGGAACAACTCGTCGTCGACATGGAAGAGCCCTACCAGGGTGGCGTAATGGAACGCCTCGGCACGCGTCGCGGACAGCTCAAGAATATGGAACCCGACGGCAAAGGCCGCGTGCGCCTGGATTACCTGATTCCCGCGCGCGGATTGATCGGATTCCAGACCGAATTCCGTACCGTCACCGCTGGCACCGGCCTGTTGTTCCATGTGTTCGATCATTACGGCCCGCGCGCCGAAGGCGCCATCGCCAAACGCCAGAACGGTGTGATGATCTCCAACGGAACCGGCAGCGCGCCCGCGTATTCGCTGGTGTCCTTGCAGGAACGCGGACGCTTGCTGATCGACGAAGGCGCACAAATTTATGAAGGCCAACTCGTCGGCATCCACGCCAAGGACAATGACCTCACCGTCAACGCCTTGCGTGCCAAACAGATGACCAACATCCGCGCCGCCGGCAAGGACGAATACGTGCAGCTCACCCCCGCGGTGCGCATGTCGCTGGAACAGGCCCTGGAATTCATCGACGACGACGAACTCGTCGAAGTCACCCCCAAGGCCGTGCGCCTGCGCAAGAAAAACCTCACTGAAAACGATCGCAAGAAGGCGTCGCGGCACGCGGCGTGAGGTAGCTTGCCGTTGGCCTTTATTCGGCCAACAGGTCGGACTGAATTTGGTCGCCGTCGACGTTAATCGTCACGGCAATAACCCAAGCATCCCGGCCTCAAGCGCCCCCGCACCACGCGGCTGCGTTTTTGGTGTTGGCGGATCGGCCAGCGCTTCGCCGTCGAACAGGTGCGCGGCCATGCGATCGAGTGCGGCGTAGGCAAACGGCATCAGCGGCACGTGGGCGTCGCCGAATCCGGGCACTGCAAGGAATGCATCGAAGTGTTGCGCGTACGGGACTTTCCAGTAGCGCGGCGTGCGGCCCTGTTCGCGCAGCCATGCAACATACGGTTCGGAACTGAAGGCGGTGGGAATCAAACCATCGGCGGCACCGTGGACGACCCAAATTGGCAAATCGACACGCGGCATTTTTGCGGCGAGTGTGGTCACCGCTGCATGCAACGTGCGCGCATCGGCGTCGTCGCCTTCCCACAACGCGCGCAGGCAACGCACGCCACGCAGCGTGGGATCCAGCGATGCATTGACGCCACCGAACAGACCGACGCCGGCACCGGGCGGAATACCTGCAGCATCGGACCACCACGACGCACGCGTTGCAGCATCGGCAACGATGGGAACGCCTGCCGCATTCATCGCGTGATAGACGAAGCCGCAAGCCATGTTGCCGACGCCACGGCGCAAATACGCCGATGCGTAACCGGCGGCAGCCGCACGCCAGATATCGAACAAGGTCGTGCTGGCTGCGGTGGCGATGGCGTCATCGCGCCAGCCGCTTGCGTGTAGTTGTTCCAGTGCTTGCGCGGCTTGTTTCGATAGTGATGTCGCGCTGAGCGTGCCGTCGTTGTGCAGACTGGCACAACGCAACGGCCACGCCGGGGGTGGCACACCGGCAACGCGGGCGAGCGGTGCATCGTCGAAGCGCGGATCGAGCAAGGCGCATGGCACCAGCAAGGCGGCTTGTGTTGTGTAATCGAACAAAGTTCGACCACGCTCCGGCACGTTGATGTTCGGCTCCATCGCGACGACGCCATCGAGCAAACCCGCATCGTCGAATCCGGCCGCCTGCAGCACGGCGCCGCCGCCATTGGACAAACCGGCGGCGATGATGCGCGTGTTTTCCGGCGTAAACGGTGCCTGATCCGGATAAGCGCGATCAAGCATGGCCAAACCGAAACGCGCAGCCTGCAACACATGATGGCCCCAATCGGCTTCGGGATTGTCGCCGGAATGCACATGCTTGACGCCGATGCCGGCATCGGTCGGTACGTTGGCGGGTTCGAATTCCAGTTGTGCGGTACCGGCCTTGGCGCGCGTGCCGTCAAGCGCGACGCCAGAGTTGTCGGCCGTATCGAAGTAACCCGAACCGGTGCCCTTGTCGGTATAGGCAACAGCACAACCGCGCGGTAGTCCCCACGCGCCGGCCAGGGAGATTGCGCCATAGACTCCGCGCGAACCCGACGATGGCGCTACTAGCAAGCAGCGTTTCTTGCTGTCGAAATTGTCCGGCGCCTGCAGCAAGACACGATGCGGCGAACGCGCTCCGGAAATTTTGGCAAACGCGCTATATTCGCGACCGGGAACAATCGGTACTGCGCCGTAAACGCGACCATAACCACCCAAAGGCCCCAAATCGGCGATACCCTTCCAGTTCATCTGGATCGCGCGGCGACGCAACTCGGGTGCGGTCGGATGGACTGGATCGGCAAAAACCGCGGGCAGACCAGCAAGCCCGGCCAATCCCAGTCCTGCGCTGAGCAAATCGTCGCTGCCGCGATGTTCGGTGACGCGGATGGGGCTGACGACAAACCCGATTTCCATGGCAGACTCCGGTGCAGCCGGCACGCGCGCGCAACCGGCCAGTAGAATGAGAACCGCAGAAGTGGGCAGGATCAGGCGCATGTTCCTACCTTAGCAAACTCGTCTCGGCGCGCCATGGTACAAAAGTCCACCCCAATTGCCGAATTTTCTACCGGATTTCGATGCCACGTATTCTTGTCGCCGACGATCATCCGCTATTTCGCCAGGCATTGGCGCAAATGCTGCGCAGGGCGTTTGCGGATGCACACGTGTTCGAGGCCGATACGTTGCTGAGCACACGCGCCCTGCTGACTTCAGACAACACCATCGAGCTGGTACTGCTGGATCTGCATCTGCCCGACAGTCACGGACTGATGGGCCTGGCCACGTTGCGTGCCGAATTCCCGGCGGTGGCGGTGGCAATGATTTCCGCGCACGAAGACGCCACGACGATTCGCCGCGCGCTCGCGCTCGGCGCGGCGACGTACGTGCCAAAACGCTGCGATCCGGCGACCTTGGCCGACGCTTTGCAGCGTGTATTCGAGGGCAATGACGAGTTGCCACCGGTGCTGTCTGAAATACTGCGCGGCGTTGGCCCCGCTCGCAACGACAGCGAATTGGCCACGCGGTTCGCGAGACTGAGTCCGCAGCAATTTCGCGTGCTCGGACTCATAGCCGATGGCCTGCTCAACAAGCAGATCGCCGATGTGCTCGATATCCAGGAGCGCACGGTCAAGGCGCACGTCACCGCGATCTTCGAACGCCTCGGCGTGCGCAATCGCACGCAAGCCGGAGTGTTGTTGCGTTCGCTTGAGTTGACCGATCCTGCGGGTCGCGTCGACGATGCGCAGTAATCAATCAGTCAGTCCAGTCACCACTCCTCGCCAACCCGTCATTCCCGCGCAAGCGCTAGTGGCCTGTAACAGAGGAATCGCCAGCACCTCGCTTGGTCTGTCGTCGTCTGGCTTGATCTTCACTCGGCCAATAGCTTCGGCTATTGGCCTCGTTCCAGATCGGCACAAGCCACCAACATCCCGGCGCGATCTGTCTACCGCTTCCTCTGTTACAGACCACTAGTCGCTCTGCACCAGCCACAGGGTTGGTCATCCAGTGCTTTTAACCTGCATTCGGTACATGGGCGGAAAGCCAAGTCGATGGATTCCCGCCCAGAGCATGCGCGAATGACGGGTTTCTGCGAGTACGTCGTTGCTGATTTGCCACGCGTCAAAGCCAATCAGATCAGCAGAATTCATCCCCTGCGTTGCGGCGCGCCTGTAGATGCGCCAGCATCGATTTCAGCGCCAGCGGCTTGACCGGTTTATGCAGCAATTGGCAGCCGGCGGCTGCGACGCGATCACGCAGGGCCTGGCTGTGATCAGCGGAGACGATGGCGCACGGACGCTCGCCAATTTCTTCGCATAAACGACGGTATACATCCAGGCCGGTCGTATCCGCATCCAGGTGATAGTCGAGTAACAAGATGTCCGGGGCCGCTGCACGCACCGCACGTAACGCGGCCTCGGTATCCGCAGCAATCTGCACATCGCAATGCCAACCGCGCAATAGTGCCTGCATGGCGTCGCGCACGGATGCCTCATTGTCCACGACCAGGACGCGGCTGTGTCGCGGCACCATAGCTATCGAATCGTTGCTGGCGGCTGGCGCGGCAGCGGCGGCAGTTCCGATCGGCACGCGAATCGCGAAGACGCTGCCGCGTCCGGGGCGCGAACGCAGGCTCAGGCGATGCCCGAGCAGGCGTGCCAGGCGATCGGCGATGGACAATCCCAAACCCAGTCCGTGGCCGTCGCGTTGCAGGCGTTTAAACTCTTCGAAGATTGTTGCGCGATCGGCTGCATCGATGCCAACGCCGGTATCCCACACTTCGATTGAAACGTCATCGCCCTGGCGCCGACACGCCAACAAGATGCCGCCGGTGCGCGTGTAGTGCACCGCATTGGACAGGAAATTCTGCAAAATCCTGCGCAGCAATTGCATATCACTCACGATCCATACGGGCAGCGTGCGGCAACGCAACTGCAATCCTTTTTGCTGCGCAAGCAGGCCGAACTCAGCCGCCAGCGACTGCATCGCATGGTCGATGCGAAACGACTCGCACTGCACGCGCATGCCGCCGGCGTCCAGACGTGAAATCGCCAGAAGCCCGCCAAGCAGATCCTCGGCGGATACCAGCGCGCTGTCGATGCGCGCCACCGCTTCGCGATATTGCGGATGTCGCAATTGGTCGGACAAGGCATGCGTGAACAGGTGTGCGGCATTCAGTGGCTGCGCGAGGTCGTGTCCAACCGCAGCAAGAAATCGGCTCTTGGCCAGATTCGCACTCTCGGCTACCGCACTGGCCTGGGCCAGTTCGGCGGTACGTTCGTCGACGCGTTGCTCCAGGTTTTCGTTGGCGCGGGTGAGTTCGTGTTCAGTCTGGCGGAAGGCGGTGACATCGGTGAACGTGGCAACGAAGCCACCGCCAGGCATCGGATTTCCGCGGATCTCGATGATGCTGCCATCCGGAAATTTGCGCTCGGACAAGTGCGGAGTGCCGCTACGCATCGCAGTCAGTCGACGTTGCAACCGCTGCTCGATCTCTCCGCCACCGATGACACCGCGTTCGATATTATGGCGAGTCAAATCGGCAATCGGGCGACCCACCGTGAGCATTCCTTCCGGGTAGTCGAACAACTGCGAGTAACGCCGGTTCCAGGCGACAACGCATAATTGCGCATCGACCACACAAATACCCTGGCTCATGTTTTCCAACGCCGCTTCCAGCACCCGCTGGTTGAAGCGCAGGTCCTGCGAGGCCTCGCCGACGATGGCTGCAACGACTTCCAATTCGTCGCGCCGGCGATGGCGTACGACATCAACCAGCAAATGCGCTGACGACGCACCGATCACGGCGGCCAGTTCATGTTCAACGGCAGCGACTTGCTGGATACTCGCGTGCGATACATCGCCGCTGCCAGCAATCAAACCATCGACGCGCTCAGCAGGCAGGAATCGCTGCGCCAGCGCGCGCAACCCTGCCAGCTCGACGCTACCGCTGACCGCCGCAGGTTCGGCGCGACCCCAGCGTGAACGCGCGACCAGCAACATCACCGCGACATTCATCGCCAGATTCAGCATCACCGCGCGTCCGAGCCGACTCCACTCGTGCAGGCCAAACAAATAGTCCGGCGCCAATCCTTGCCATCCGAGCGGGCCATTCGTCACCCACGTCGGTTGGGCTACAAACAATGCAGGCATCAACACGTAGAGCCATACCAGCGTGCCGGCAAGCAGACCCGCACCCACGGCGCGCGCGCGCAGCTGCGGCCGGTACAGCGCCGCCCAGGTGGCCGGGCCGAGTCCGGCCAATGCAGAAAACGAAATCGCGCCGATGTCGGCAAGCGCATCGTTGCTCGCCAAAGCACGGCTGTACAGCCAGGCCAGCAACACGATGCACAAAATCGCAACGCGACGCTGCAGCAGCACCGCGCCACGCAAGTCGCCGCGTTCATCGCGCCCCCAGCCGGCGCGCACCATCAACGGTGCGGCAAAATGATTGGCGACCATCAGGCTCAATGCCAGTGTCGCGACCACCACCATGCTGGTCGCAGCACTCAAGCCGCCGAGGAACGCGAGCAGCGCCAGGCCTTCGTGGTGCTGCGCCAAAGGCAGTGCCAGCACGTACAAATCCGACGAGACGCCAGCGGGTCGGAGCACGGCATCGCCAAGGCGCGCCAGCGGCAGGATCGGCGCGGCAATCAGCAGCAGGTATAACGGGAACAACCAACGCGCGGTGCGTACGTGATTGACATCGCGGCATTCGACCACACCGGCGTGGAACTGGTGCGGCATCGCGAACATGGCCAACGCACCCAACAGGATCAACGCGGAAAAGCCGCTGGTGTCGGGTGCTGCCGGCAACTGCGCGGGTAGACTCAGCGCGTGGGTCGGCATCAGCAGCAACGCGCCGAGCGCCAGCATCGCCACCAGTTTGAACAGCGATTCAAACGCGACTGCCAGCACCAGCCCACGATTGTGTTCGACCGTCGACGCGCGGCGCGTACCGAACAACATCGCGAACAGCGCCATCAGCAAAGCCACGTACAACGCACTGTCCTGCCAGGCCGGCGAGCCCAGCGTCTGGCCATGGCGCACAACGCCATAACTCATCGCCACGGCTTTCAATTGCAGTGCGATGTATGGAATGATCGCCAACAGCATCACCGCCGTGGCCAATGCCGCCAAACCGGAATGCCGGCCCAGGCGTGCGGCGATCAGGTCGGCCAAAGACCCTGCGTTGTATTCGCGCGCAAGCCGCACCAGACGCATCATCACCCCGGCGCCGAGGATGTACAGCGCGATGGCACCAACGAATGTAGGTGGCAGCCACCAGCCGGAACGACTGGCCTGGGTCACGGTGCCGTAAAACGTCCACGACGTGCAGTGAATCGCCAGCGACAGCGCGTACACGATGGCCCAGCGCTTTTCCAGAACGCGTGGACGCCGCTCGCCATAGACTGCCACGCCGAACAACACGCCAAGCCACACGAGCCCGGCGACGATAACGACCGTCGTGCTCAACATCTGTGGATTTCTTCGTTCGTAAACAACCCGGTCACCAGCGTGTCTCCGCAATGTTGCACATCATTGCAATGCACGCTGCGAGCATAACCGAAACCATTCCGCGTCGAGCCACCACAATGCTTTCCGTTCGCGCTGAGCGTAGCTTGGTCAAGCAAGCGAAGTCGAAGCGCTCCCCTTCGACTTCATGCTTTCGGCACTACGCTCAGGGCGAACGGGAATGGGTCGACAATTCGTGCCGGTTCAACACCGTGAATACGCCGGTGGATTAGGCGACGCGCATCAGCGTTGCGGCACACCCAGCGCCGTCAACGCATGTCGCAGCCATTGCTGCTGGACGCCTTTGCGGGTGTCATAGCCGGCTCCGGAATAACCCCACCAGTCCCAGCACGCTTGCGGATTGAGCGGGGCGAAGCTCGCGCGGGTTTGCGGATACAGCACGGCAACATCGTAAGCATCGGCCCAGCGGTTGAATCCAGCGCCGCGCACGAAGGCGTCGCCGATGGCATCGGCATTCTGCTTGCAACCATGGAACACCACGAGCACGCCGCAGGATTTTCCGGTTAGGCAGGTTTTGGGTACGTAGGCATAACCATCGGCGCCAAGGAACGCATCCTTGCCATTGGTAAGAAACGCCTTCTGTTCGAATTTCCGCAACTCGCCCGTAGCTGCCGTGGCGGCACGCGGCGGATCGCCATAAAGTTCTGCGAAAATTTTCGCTGCGGCGTCGAAACCACATTGGCCCAGATAAGGCGCTTCAGACTTGCCGCAGTCATCGCCCTTCGCAGCGACTGGCAAGTTGTGCGCGAAAGCGCGATCGCCATCCCAATCGACTTTCAACGACTGTAGCGCGGGATCGCCAGCACGCAGTTTTTCATAGAACGCAGCCGCGTCTTTGGCGACCACCTCGGCGACCAGCGCATCTTCACTGCCATGCAATACGTAGACATGCGATTTGGACAGTGCCGAGAGCAGCCCGAGCTCGCCGTCACGTGAACGCTCGCGGGCTTTCGTTACGAGCGCATCGACGTCCGGCGCGGGTGTGCCTTTCATGCAGCTACCAAGCGCCGTCTTCAGGTCGCCGTTCGCGCAACCGTATGGCCCGCCAGATACGAGCGCTGCACCGCTGAATGTTTCCGGCCACGCCATATGCGACTGCGTCGCCATGTACGCACCCGACGACAGCCCCGCCACCGTTACTCGCGTCGGATCGATCTTGAGTTTTGGCAATCCCGATGATGCATCGTGCGCACACGCCACCAATGAAAACGTCAGCAGGGCGGTGAGGGTCAAGTGATGGGCGGAGCGTGTTGTAGGCATGGTGGCGTTCCGATTTGAGGGATGAGGGCTGAGAGCTGAAATCGAGCGTCGTAAGATGCGATACGCTAATAATGCTGGTCATTCCCGCTTTCGTGGGAATGACCGATACTTTGATCGTAGTTCCGATTTCCGATTCCCGCCCTCCGTCATCCACAACTCGGGACCCGGGCCCTGATTCCCGATTCCCGATTCCCGATTCCCGAATCCCGAATCCCGAATCCCGAATCCCGAATCCCGAATCCTCAAAAATTGTAGCGCGCGCTGACGTAGTAATTGCGCGGCCAGCCAAAGTACGCGGTCTGGATGTTGGCCACGCTGGAAAATTCCTGAGCGTCGGTCTTGTACACCTTGTCTGTCAGGTTGCGCACGCCGGTACGGAATTGCCAATGGCCATCGGCAGAGTCATATAGACCAAACAAACCCACCAACGCATACGCGGGTTGCATCAGGCCGACACGATTGTCGACGCTGAGCCAGGTGTCATCGCGATAGGAAATGTCGCCACCTACGGTAATCGCGCTTCCGCCGCTCAGGTTGAATGTTTGCGTCGCGGCAATGCGTGCAGTCCATTTCGGCGAGAACGGCACATGCGCATGCAGCCCTACGAGCGTTGGATCAACTGCCGTGCGTGGATCGTTGAACTCGTCGTATTTAGCGTCCATGTATCCGACCTGTCCCGAAAGACGCGTGCCCTCGCCTAGCAGCAATCCACCCTCGAATTCGATGCCATTGATGCTCAACTTGGCGGCGTTCAACACCGGGAAGCTGAAGCTGGGAATCGGATTGTTGGGATTGGTGATTTCCGATACGCGTGCCTGAAAATCCTTGTAGCTACTGTGGAACACATCGGCATTGAATTGCGCACGTCCATCAGAGCTGCGCATTTTTACGCCGGCTTCGTAAGTCCACACGAATTCCGGATCGAACGTGCTGACTTCGGCGGCACTGTTGGCGCGTCCATTGAAGCCACCGGATTTGAATCCACGGTTGGCCGATACGTAACCCATAACCTGCGAATCAAACTGCTTTTGCAAGCTGATCGATGGCGTCATCGCGCTCCACGATTTGCTGTCGTCAAATGCGAACGTGGCATTAGCCGCACCAAGCGGCGCACCGAAGAACGTCGATGTGGTGCGGTAGTAGTCCTTGGTTTCATGTGTGTAGCGCAAGCCCGTTGCAAGGCTCCAGCTAGGCACGAATTCCCAGGCAATGTGCGCGAAGCCCGCGTAACTCTTATTCTCCAGGTCATCGTCGATGGTGCGCAGGAAGGTCAGTGGTGCACCGGCGAATTTCAGGAAATCGTTGGCATAGGCTTCCTGGTGCGACGGCACTTTCTCGTCGAGGTAGTACAACCCGTAGACGGCGTGAACGTTCGAGCCGTTGTCGTACTGGAACTGGAACTCCTGGCTGGTCTGGTGCTGCTTGAGCGCCACGAGTACATCGCCAAGCTGGAATTGCGAGGCATCGATATCAATGTATGCGGAAGTATCAAGTTTCCGATACGAGGTGATGCTCTTGAAGTCCCATTGGTTGTTGAGCTTCCAGTCCATGTGTAGCGCCATGCCCTTGTGCGTAAGCGTCTGGCCCTTGTCCGGAGAGAATGAGGTCTGCGATTTGAAATCGTATTCGCCGGTGGGCGGCAACAGCAACAGACCAGGCTTACCCGTCGCCAGGTCGACGCTGACCAGAGGCGCGGTAGGTTCTCCCAAGGTCAACGCCGTATCCTGGTGCGTGTAATCCGCGCTGAGCGTGGCATGGAAACTTTCGGATGGATGAAAGTCGACCTTGCCGCGAATGGCATCGGAATTCTCGTCGTTGTAGTGTTTTTGCGTTACCGGATCGGTGACATAGCCGTCGTTGCCGTTGTGCGCGGCCGCCACGCTCGCCGAAATGGTATTGCTCAATGGGCCGCTGGCATAAAAGCTCGCGCCGAGGCGGCCATAGTTTCCCGCCGTGAGTTCGACCGATCCTTCCGGCGTGTCGCTGGGCGTCTTGGTGATGATCTTGACCGCGCCGCCGGTGGAATTCTTTCCGTACAGTGTTCCCTGCGGACCACGCAGGACTTCGACGCGTTCAACATCGAACAGATTGAACAACTCGCCCTGGATGCGCGAATAGTAAACGTCGTCGACATAGAAGCCCACGCCTGGGTCGAACGTCTGCAATGCATCCGGCTGGCCGATGCCACGGATGAAGATATTGACGGCGCCCGATGAACCACGCCCTTGCACGATGTTGAGGTTCGGTACCGATCCCTGCAAGCCATCGATATCGTCGGCCTGCATATTTTTCAGATCGTCGGAACTGAAGGCGCTGATCGCAACCGGTACTTTTTCGATATTTTCCGAATGCCGCCGCGCAGTGACGGTGATGCTTTCCAGCTGCGTCGCCTTGTCGCGCTGCGCCGCAGTTAGCTTGTCATTGTTTGTCGATGCATCGGCGTCGCTCGTCTGCCCGGCGACCACGGCAGCGGTTTTTGCCGCGTTGGCTGCTACGGTAGCGTCTGTTTGTGCCGCTTGTGCCGCCGTGGCGAAGACGCCGGCGATTGCCAGACAAAGAATATGTCGTTTCATGCCGTGTTCCCCTTGCGAATGCCGGAAGTTTGGATTGTGGCGAGCTTAGACGACTGCCCTCGGACGAACACTTGTACTTTGGTACAGTGGGCTGACGCGCCTTGACGGCGAATACTCGCAGCCTGCACTGGGCCACCGGAATTCGTCGCATGGCTTTTCTCATCGTGCTGGCCGCGCTGGCCTTCCTGATGTTCGCTGCGTATCGCGGCCACAGCGTGATCCTGTTCGCGCCGATCGCCGCGCTCGGCGCGGTGCTGTTGACCAGCCCAGCCCTGGTCGCGCCCATGTTTACCGGCTTGTTCATGGCCAAGATGGTCGGCTTTTTGCAGATGTACTTTCCTGTGTTCATGCTCGGTGCCTTGTTCGGCAAGTTGATCGAGCTGTCGGGTTTCTCCAAATCCATCGTGGCCGCCACCATTGGCCTGGTCGGGCGCAGTCGTGCGATCTTGTCAATCGTGATCGTCTGTGCGCTGTTGACCTATGGCGGCGTATCGCTGTTCGTGGTGGTGTTCGCGGTGTATCCGTTCGCCGCGGAATTATTCCGCCAGGCCGATATTCCCAAACGCCTGATTCCCGGCACCATCGCGCTGGGTGCATTCACTTTCACCATGGATTCGCTGCCGGGCACGCCGCAGATCCAGAACATCATCCCGACGTCATTCTTCGGCACCACCGCGTGGGCCGCGCCGTGGTTGGGCACGCTCGGCGGCGTGTTCATTCTGATTGTCGGCATGGCTTATCTGGAATCACGTCGCCGCGCGGCTGCACGCAACAACGAAGGTTATGGCGACAACCTGCTCAACGAACCGGCACCGTTCGAGGACGGCAAGCTGGCCAGTCCCATTTTGGCAATCGCGCCACTGGTACTGGTGGGGGTCGTCAACAAACTTCTCACCGACCTGATTCCACGTCTGTATGGCGAAACCTCGTCGTTTGTACCGGCGGTGGTTGGCAAGGCGGCTCCGGTTGTGCAGCAAGTTTCGCACGTTGCAGGGATCTGGGCGGTAGAAGCAGCGTTGCTCGCCGGCATCGTTTGCGTGCTTGTGTTTGCGTGGAAGCCAGTCACCCGGAACTTTGCGGCAGGCAGTCAGGCCGCCGTCGGTGGTGCCTTGCTGGCTTCGATGAATACGGCGTCCGAATACGGTTTTGGCGCGGTAATCGCTGCGCTACCGGGATTTCGCGTGGTGGCTGATGCGCTACATTCAATTCCCAACCCTCTGGTCAATGAAGCGGTCACCGTCACTGCACTGGCCGGTATTACCGGTTCGGCCTCCGGCGGCATGAGCATCGCATTGGGTGCCATGGCCGATACCTTCATCGCCAATGCGCATGCTGCGGGCATTCCGCTGGATGTAATGCATCGCATTGCCGCGATGGCGTCCGGCGGCATGGATACGCTGCCGCACAACGGCGCGGTCATCACACTGCTGGCGGTGACCGGGCTAACTCATCGCCAGTCCTATCGCGACATTTTCGCCGTCACGATCATCAAGACCGTGGCCGTGTTCGTCGTGATTGCGCTGTACTATCTGACCGGGCTGGTGTAACCGCGCAACGATTCCGTCGCGCGCGCATATCGGCGAGACTCGTCCAGGGATTCAGTCGTCATGCGCATGCAAATATTGAAGTTGGCAAGTCTCGGATTTTCATTGGTGCTCGCTGCGATCAATTCTGACGCGACTGCCGGTACATTGAATTCAGTGACGCAAGCTTCCATCGCCGAAGCCTCCGTCGCGCAGTTGCAGCAGCAAATGGCCAAGGGCGAATTGACGTCGCACGCACTGGTGAAGCTTTACCTTGATCGCATTGCGGCGCTGGACAAAACCGGACCTGCAATCAACGCGATCATCGAAATTAATCCCGATGCGATGAAGATTGCCGATGAACTCGACGCCGAGCGCAAGCACGGCAAAGTCCGCGGGCCGCTACACGGCATTCCGGTTTTGATCAAGGACAACATCGACACTGCCGACCGCATGCACACCACGGCCGGTTCGTTGGCGCTGGCCGATTCGATCGCTACGCATGATGCAACGCTCGCCGCGAAACTGCGCGCGGCCGGTGCAGTAATTCTGGGCAAGACGAATTTGAGCGAATGGGCGAACTTCCGCTCCACCCACGCGAGCAGCGGTTGGAGCGGACGCGGCGGACAAACGAAAAATCCCTACGCGCTGGATCGCAATCCCTGCGGTTCCAGTTCGGGTACGGGTGCGGGCATTGCCGCAGATTTCGCAACGATGGGGATCGGCACCGAGACCGACGGATCAATCGTTTGCCCGTCGGCTACAAACGGTTTGGTTGGCATCAAGCCGACACTTGGGTTGGTCAGCCGCGCCGGCATCATTCCGATCGCGCACAGTCAGGACACCGCCGGGCCGATGGCGCGCAGCGTGGCGGACGCGGCGGCATTGTTGAACATCATTGCGGGCTCCGATCCACGTGATCCTGCGACGGCCGACGCGGACAAGCATCGTGTGGACTACACGAAATTTCTGGATGCCAATGGCTTGAAGGGCGCACGCATCGGCGTGGTGCGCAAGCTGGCCGGATACAGTCCGGATGTCGATGTAGTTTTCGACAGCAATATCGCCGCATTGAAAGCGGCGGGTGCCATCATCGTCGATCCAGTTGAGTTGCCGAATCTGGGCAAATACGACGATGCTGAATTGACCGTGTTGGAGTTCGAGTTCAAGCACGATTTGAACGCGTACCTGGCCGCCTTGCCAGCAACGGCGCATGCACCTCGTTCGTTACAGGAATTGATCGCGTTCAACCAGCGCGAACGCACGCGCGAGATGCCGTGGTTTGGGCAGGAAATTTTCGAGCATTCCGAAAAGCGCGGCGACTTGAACGACAAGGCTTATCTCGACGCCCTAAAAACAGCCAAGACGCTGGCCGGAAAGCAAGGCATCGACGCCGCATTGAAGAAGTATAAATTGGATGTGCTGATCGCGCCGACCGTCAGCCCGGCCTGGGTGACGGACTGGGTCAACGGCGATCACACCGCTGGCAGCAGTTCATCGCCGGCGGCCGTTGCGGGCTATCCGGACATCACCGTGCCGGCGGGATTCGTCCACGGCCTGCCGATCGGCCTGAGCTTTTTCGGCGCCGCCTGGAGCGATCCGGAATTGATCCGCTTCGCCTACGCTTTCGAGCAAGCCACTCGCGCACGCAAACCACCACACTATCTGCCGCGCATCGACGCGCCCTGATTACGTCGCTGCGCGCAATCGAAGATTACAACTCGCTAGCCGCCAGTGTCGTGCAACGCCACCGCCAGCGCGGCAACGAGCACTTCGTCGTTGCCTGCACGGATTCCAGCCAGCGTTGGCGGAGTCAGCAAATCCTGAATGCCACAGTCTTGCGGGATCCCGTCGACATTTAATCCCGCATCGTCAGAGTTCTGCCCATCCGTACGTCTATCAAAAACGACGGCCTTCACCGGTGGCAGGGCAGCCGCGACTTCCCCGCCGGTTTACCTACGAACAGCCTCGTACGATGAGCTAGGCAGAAAAAGCAACGACTGTTGCGAATACGCTTATGAATGCGCTACAGCAGCGCCCAGATTGCCGCGCTTGCGCACAATCAGCATCGCCAGTTCCAGCGATTGTTCGTAATTCAGGCGTGGGTCGACGCTGGATTTGTACGCGCGGGAAAGATCGATTTCAGTCAAGTCACGCGCACCGCCCATGCATTCGGTCACGTTCTCTCCGGTCAATTCCAGATGTACGCCACCCAGTCGAGTTCCGCAGGCAGCGTGAACATCGAAAGCCGAATCCAGCTCAGCGCGAATGTTGGCGAAACGCCGAGTTTTGACCCCGCTGCCGAGCGTCTCGGTATTGCCGTGCATGGGGTCACAGGTCCAAAGGACTTTGCGTCCTTCGCTGTTGACCGCGTTCAGCAACGTCGGCAATGACGCTTCGATACGACTTGCTCCCATGCGATGGATCAAGGTAAGGCGTCCGGGTTCGTTATCCGGATTCAAAGCATCGATCACGTGTAACAGTTGGTCCGGAGTGACGCCAGGCCCAACCTTGAGGCCGATCGGGTTGCGGATGCCACGGCAATATTCGATATGGGCGCCGTCGAGATTGGCTGTGCGCATGCCAATCCAAGGGAAATGCGTGGCCAGGTTGAACCAGCCCCATTGGCGCGGAACCTGGCGCGTCTGTGCCTGTTCGTAATGCAGCAGCAGCGCCTCGTGCGAAGTATAGAAATCCACTCGGCTGAAGTTTCCGATTGATTCACCCGCCAGGGTTTCCATGAAGCGCACCGAATCGCCGATCGCCTCGACCATGCGCCGGTATTCTTGCTGCAGCGGTGAATGCTCGACCCAGCCCAATCCCCAATATTCCGGATGATGCAAGTCAGCGAAACCACCGTCGATCAGGGAACGGATAAAATTGATCGTGAGCGCCGATTTCGAATGGCCTTCGATCAGGCGATGTGGATCGGGCGTGCGTGCATCCCGCGTGAATTCGGCGCGATTCACCAAGTCGCCACGATAGCTCGGCAGGGTTACGCCATCGCGCGTTTCCAGATCGGCCGACCGCGGCTTGGCGTATTGGCCGGCAAAACGACCCACTCGAACGACCGGCATCTTCAATCCATGCACAAGCACAACGCTCATCTGCAACAGCACCTTGAGGCGGTTGGTGATGAGCGAAGAATTGCAGTCGGCAAAGGTTTCCGCGCAATCGCCTCCTTGCAGCAGGAAGCACCGCCCTTCTGCAGCGTCGGCTAGCTTGCGCTTCAAGGCCAATACTTCCCATGACGTAACCAGAGGCGGTAGGTCGCGCAGTTGCAGCAATACCTGCGCCAACGCGTCCGGATCAGGATAAGTCGGCTGTTGCGTAACCGGCTTGGATTGCCAAGACAAGGGCGACCAATCGCGGTCGAGCCTAACGGCGGCGAGTGGCTGCTTGTCGGATGGCATGACGTGACCCATTTGCTGCACTGCGGAAAAGCATCATGCCACAGTCACGTCACACTGCAAGTGCGTGCCGCTCAGGCTGGGCGTTTGCTCAGGCCCGCCCACAAAGCACCGATTCCCAGCAGTGCGTAACTGATCATCGACCATGCAGGCATCGACAAGCCAAAAATCACCCAACTGACTTTGGCGCAATCGGCCAGACCAGTAAACGCCATTCGCAATGTTTTGCCGATCGGAAAATTTGCAACCATGTAATTCCAGCCTGGCGTACAACCCGCGAAAGGGTCGGACGGCTGATGTTGCAACCACAAGTGACGCGCGGCGATGCCAATGCCAACACATGCCACCAGCACCAACAAAATCGCGTATGCACGACGCCCAGTGGATTGTGGACGTTGGATCGCGCCACCAAGAAATATCAAACCCATCACGATGAATACGATGCGCTGGAAAATACACATCGGGCACGGTTCTACGTTCAATGCGAACTGCACATAGTAAGCATATGCAAGCATCGCTGCGCAAACCGCAAAACCGGCGACGAATTGCTTACGAAACGACCAGCGCAATGGATTCACAATGTGACCCCTCAATTTGTTCTCGGCACGTTGAACAGACAACGGCTGGTGCGTTGCGTTCCCTCATCGGTAGCGGTGAGCGGCAAAGCAAATCGCTTCATCATTGCAGGTGACCCACGCCGCGACAGTTTAGCGCCGCTGAAATGAAAGACTTTTGATTCTACGAATCCAAAACCCCAAATCCCGAATCCAGGCCTGAAAACCAAACGGCCCCGGAAGTTTCCCGCCGGGGCCGCGTGTTTCGATTTGCAGGCTGCTTATTCCGCGGCAGCGTCGGTATCGGTGCGCGGACGATCGACCAGTTCAACGTAGGCCATCGGTGCGGAGTCGCCGGCGCGTGGGCCGCACTTGAGGATACGCAGGTAACCACCCTTGCGCTCGCGGTAACGCGGGCCGAGCTCGACGAACAGCTTGCCGACTGCAACCTTGTCGCGCAAACGCGCGAACGCCAGGCGCCGATTGGCAACGCCATCGACCTTGGCCAGGGTAATCAGCGGCTCAGCCACGCGGCGCAATTCCTTGGCCTTTGGCAAGGTTGTGCGAATCAGCTCGTGCTTGAACAACGACGCCGACATGTTCTTGAACATCGCTTCGCGATGACTGCTTGTTCGGTTGAGCTTGCGCCCGGATTTCATGTGCCGCATGGTAAAACCCTCTCGCTTTTATAGTTATGGAATTCCGGTCTCATGGATCCGGGTTCCGCGGTTACCCGCATATTTTTGAATTCTCTTCAGCCATCCAGGTCGAGCACTTACAAAAACCCCGGCCGTGGATGGCGGTTCTTACTTTACGCTTTACGCGAAGGGATTCGCGTCAAGATAATTGCATCCCATGCTGTAGTGCAGACGGCGGCCAGTTTTCCAGCTTGGTGCCGAGCGACAAGCCTCGTGAACCAAGCACGTCCTTGATTTCCGTCAGCGACTTCTTGCCCAGATTCGGCGTCTTGAGCAATTCGACTTCGGTGCGTTGGACCAGGTCGCCGATGTAATAAATGCTCTCGGCCTTGAGACAGTTGGCCGAACGCACGGTCAGTTCCAGATCGTCGATTGGACGCAGCAACACTGGATCGACACCGGATTTCTCATCCTTGATGTCGGTGCTCTCGCGGCGAGTGAAATCGCCAAAAATGGTGAGCTGGTCCTGCATGATCTCAGCCGCTTTGCGCACGGCTTCCTCAGCATCGATCGCGCCATTGGTTTCGATATCGAGGATGAGCTTGTCCAGGTCGGTGCGCTGTTCAACACGTGCACTGTCCACTTCATATGCGACGCGGCGCACAGGGCAGAATGACGCATCGAGCTGCAGCCGACCGATCGGACGCGACTCTTCATCCGGCACGCGTCGAGCAGTTGCCGGCTGGTAGCCAACGCCGCGCGCAATCTTGATGCGCATATTCAGCGAAGTATCCTTGGTCAGGTGGCAAAGCACATGATCGGGATTGATGATTTCAACCGTGTGGTCAAGCTTGATATCGCCCGCAGTGACGACGCCCTTGCCCTTCTTGCTCAGGGTAAGGGTTGTTTCGTCGACGCCGTGCATGCGAATGGCTACGTCCTTGAAGTTGAGCAGGACTTCAATCACGTCCTCCTGCAAGCCTTCAAGCGTGGTGTATTCGTGCAACACGCCGTCGATCTCGACTTCCGTAACTGCCGCGCCGGGAATCGACGACAACAGAACACGACGAAGCGCGTTGCCCAAGGTATGACCGAATCCGCGCTCGAGCGGTTCGACCACGATACGGGCGCGATTTGCGCCGGTGCGTTCGACCTGAAGGCCACGCGGGCGCAGGATGGTAGTAGGCGACTGTGCCATGGATGACACTCCAGCTAAGAGTATGAGTTGATCCGATACATCCGAATGTGCTGCGAAACGGCTGTATTGCGTGGGTTCCGAGAAGTTGCCGCTGCAAGGCAGTGGTTTGGAACCGCGCCTGCACGAAAGCTTCGTGCAGGCGCTTGACCGTTACTTGCTGTACAACTCGATGATCAGGCTTTCGTTGATGTCGCTCGGCAGATCCGAACGTTCCGGCAACGCTTTGAGCGTACCGGCAAACTTGCTCGCGTCCACCTCGATCCAAGCCGGCGCAAGATCCATCTCATGCGAAAGATTCAGCGCTTCCTGGATACGCAACTGGTTGCGCGACTTTTCAGCAATCGCGATTTCGTCACCCGGCTTGACCTGATAAGACGGCAAATTGACGTTCTTGCCGTTGACCTTGATCGCCTTGTGCGAAACCAACTGACGAGCTTGTGCACGAGTCACCGCAAATCCCATGCGATAGACAATGTTGTCCAGGCGACCTTCGAGCATGCGCAACAGGTTTTCACCGGCATTGCCCTTGGTCTGCGTCGCCTTGGTGTAGTAGTTGCTGAACTGGCGTTCCAGCAATCCGTAAATGCGCTTGACCTTCTGCTTTTCGCGCAGCTGCACAGCATAGTCGGACAAACGCGCGCGTTTGCCGCCAGCGCCATGCTGGCCGGGCTTCTGCTCGAGCTTGCACTTGGAATCCAGAGCGCGTGCCGGGCTTTTCAGACTCAGATCCGCGCCTTCGCGACGGGCCATTTTGCAGGTGGGACCGATATAACGTGCCATTATCTTCTCCTCACACCCGGCGACGCTTGGGCGGACGGCAGCCGTTATGCGGAATCGGCGTGACGTCGATGATGTTGGTGACCTTGTAACCGAGCGCGTTCAACGAACGCACGGCTGACTCGCGACCTGGACCCGGACCCTTGATCCGAACTTCCATTGTCTTGATGCCGTAATCCTGTGCCGCGCGGCCGGCCTTTTCAGCTGCAACCTGTGCTGCAAACGGCGTGGATTTGCGCGATCCGCGGAATCCCGCACCACCAGAAGTCGCCCATGAAAGCGCATTGCCCTGGCGATCGGTGATGGTGATCACGGTATTGTTGAACGAAGCCTGCACGTGCACGATCGCATCGGTGACGACGCGCTTGGCCTTCTTCTTGGTCTTGGCTGCGACCGGTTTATTCATGAGTCGAGGTTTCCAAAGTCATTTCAAAGCGAGTTGGCGGATTCAAGCGCCAATGCAGCAAGCCCTTAGACCGGCCGCTGCGGCAAACGCACGCGCAATTCCCGCGCGCGCCTGTTCAATTAGTTTTTCTAGTTTTTCCGGATCGCGCGACGCGGTCCCTTGCGAGTACGTGCATTGGTACGCGAGCGCTGACCACGAACCGGCAGACCGCGGCGATGACGCAAGCCACGATAGGTGCCCAGATCGATCAGGCGCTTGATGCTGATGCCGACTTCACGCCGCAGGTCGCCTTCAACTGCGTACTTGGCTACTGCCTGACGCAATTGCTCGACTTCGGCCTCGGTCAACGATTTGATCTTGGTCGCCGGATCGACTCCTGCGACTTCGCAAACTTTGCGCGACCGCGTACGGCCAATGCCAAAGATGCTTTGCAGACCGATACAAACGTGTTTCTGTACCGGCAGATTGACTCCTGCAATGCGCGCCATGTATATCTTCTCCGATTCGACTTGTTACGCAGTGAACTGTTAATTGTAACGTGATTTTGGCCAAACTAGAAGCCCGAAAGGACCTCGATTCGCACTTTCATGACTAAATGCTGCCGCGACTAGCGGGAACCGCCGCCGCGACCATAACCTTTGAGGTTGGCCTTCTTCAGCAGGCTGTCGTACTGATGGGAAACCAGATGCGCTTGCACCTGGGCAGTGAAATCCATCACCACCACCACCACGATCAGCAAAGACGTGCCGCCGAAGTAGAACGGGACATGCCAGCTTTGCTGCAAAAATGTGGGGATCAGGCAAACCGCGACCAGGTATATGGCCCCGGCGCCGGTCAACCGTGTCAAGACCGCATCAATGTAATCCGCTGTCGCCCGACCGGGTCGAATACCCGGGATCAAGGCACCGGATTTCTTCAGATTGTCTGCCGTCTCAGCTGAATTGAACACGAGCGCGGTGTAGAAGAAAGCGAATACGATAACTAGTACCGCGTAGAGAATTTCATACAGCGGCTCGCCGGGCGCCAAAGCAGCCGTGATCTGCTGCAGCCAGTGAATGTCGTTGCCATTGGCAAGCCACGAAGAAGCCGTCGACGGGAACAGGATGAGTGAGGACGCGAAGATCGGCGGAATCACGCCGGACATATTGATCTTCAGCGGCAAATGCGAACTCTGGTTCATGTAGGCACGCGCGCCACCCTGGCGCCGCGCGTAATTGACGGTGATGCGACGCTGGCCACGTTCGACGAAGACCACGAATGCGGTTACGCCGAGCACCAGAACCAGAACGGCCATCACTTTCAGCGGGCTCAATTCACCCTGCTGAGACATTTGCAACGTATGCACCACTGCCGCAGGAAGACCCGCGACGATGCCGGCGAAGATCAACAGCGAAATGCCGTTGCCGATGCCGCGCTCAGTAATTTGTTCACCCACCCACATGAGGAACATCGTTCCTGCGGTCAGGCCGACCATGGTGCCAAATACGAAGCTAGGGCCCGGGGTATAAACAACGTCTGGCTGATGCTGCAACATCGTCGCAATACCAAATGCCTGGAATGTCGCCAGACCGATCGTGCCGTAACGAGTCCATTGCGTCAGCTTGCGACGTCCGGATTCGCCTTCCTTGCGCAGCGCCGCCCAGCTCGGAATCACCGAACCGAACATTTGCACGATGATCGAGGCGGAAATGTAGGGAACCACGCCAAGCGCAAACAGGGAAAAACGCGCCAGCGCGCCGCCGGAGAACATGTTGAACATGCTCACCAGCCCGCCTTGCCCCTCGATGAGCCGCGACATGGCATCCGAGTTCACGCCCGGCACCGGGATGAACGAGCCGAGCCGAAACACAACCAGTGCGCCAATCACAAACAGAATGCGCTGCTTGAGCTCAGTCAGCTTGCCCAGGTTCGACAGCATGTTGGATTGCGGGTTTGCCACGACTACTCCACGTTCCCGCCAGCAGCTTCAATCGCCGCCTTGGCCCCGGCAGTAACCGCAACGCCGATCAATTTGATCGCGCGCTTGATCTCGCCCTTCTTGACGACCTTGGCGCGCAGGGCGCGACTTTCAATCAGCCCTGCAGCCTTGAGCGCGGCAAAGTCGATACTGTCGGCCTTGATTGAATCAAGCTTGTATAGCAACACTTCGCAAACTTCGTGTGCGCTTTTGGAGCGGAAGCCGACTTTCGGCAGACGCCGTTGCATTGGCATCTGGCCGCCTTCGAATCCAGCCTTGATCTTGCCCTTGCCGCTACGTGCAAATTGGCCCTTGTGGCCACGACCGGCAGTCTTGCCGAGTCCCGAACCAATGCCGCGACCGACGCGCGTACGAGCCTTGCGCGAACCTTTGGCGGGTTTGAGTGTATTCAGACGCATGACTGCGAACTCCAGGTTACTTGTTGCGATTACGCGGTTTCTTCGATGCGCACCAGATAGCTGACCTGGTTGACCAGGCCACGCACCTGCGGGCTATCTTTCAACTCGCGCACGTCGTTGAGCTTGTTCAAGCCCAATGCCTTCACGCTCAGACGATGCCGGTGCTGGCAGCTGATCATGCTCTTGAACAGGCGCACGCGAATCGTGCCTGCCTGAGTGGCTTTAGCTTTGGCCATAACCGCCCACCTCTTCGATTTTTTTGCCGCGTTTTGCCGCGATACGCTCGGGCGCGGCCATGGCCTGCAAACCCTTGATCGTGGCACGTACGAGATTGATTGGATTGCGTGACCCGACAGTCTTGGCCAGCACGTTCTTGACCCCGACTACTTCAAGCACAGCTCGCATCGCACCACCGGCGATCACGCCGGTGCCTTCCGCCGCCGGCTGCATGTAAACCTTCGCGGCACCGTGGTGGGCCTTGACTGCGTGCCACAGGGTGCCATTGTTCAACTTGACGCTAATCATGCCGCGACGCGCACGCTCCATCGCCTTGGAGATGGCGACCGGCACTTCGCGTGCCTTGCCATAGCCCAGGCCAACCTTGCCATCGCCGTCCCCGACCACGGTCAATGCGGTGAAGCTCATCTGCCTGCCGCCCTTGACCGTCTTGGCCACGCGGTTGACGGCGATGAGTTTCTCCAGCATGCCGTCGCTGTTTTCACGTTCGTTGCTTGACATCATTTCACCTATGTTGCCGCTCACATGAGTGATGCGGACTTTTGCTTGCGGCCAGGCCGCTTAGAATTGTGTTTGTACGTGGTGCTAGAAAATCAAAACTTCAATCCGCCCTCACGCGCCGCATCCGCCAGCGCGGCGACGCGACCGTGATAGCGCAGGCCCGAACGATCGAATGCAACACTTTCGACGCCCGCGGCTTTCGCCTTTTCGGCTATGGCCTTGCCAACGGCGGCGGCCGCAGCCTTGTTCTTCGTGCCTTTCAGGCCATCGGCAACCGCTTTCTGCACGGTGGAAGCCGCTGCCAATACCTTGTCGCCCGAGGCCGAAATGACCTGTGCATAAAGATGCTGATCGGTGCGATGCACGGTCAAGCGCGGCACGCCGAGTTTGCGAATATGCATGCGCGTGGCTTTCGCGCGGCGCAGTCTTGCTGTGTTCTTGCTCATTACCTGACTCCTACGCCTTCTTCGCTTCTTTGAGCGTGATGCGTTCACCCGCATAACGCACGCCCTTGCCCTTGTACGGTTCCGGTGGCCGGAAAGCGCGGATTTTCGCCGCCACTTCACCAACGCGCTGCTTGTCCGTACCGGTAATCATGACCTCGGTCTGGGTAGGAACACTCAAGGTGATTCCTTCCGGCGCCTTGAACACGACTGGATGCGAAAAGCCCAGTGTGAGGTTTAGATCCTTGCCCGTCAGTGCCGCACGATAGCCAACGCCGACCAGCTCAAGCTTGCGCTCATAACCGGCAGATACGCCATGAACCATGTTCGCGATCAATGCGCGCGTGGTCCCGGCCATCTTCATGTCGTCGAGGTCCTTCACTGTGCAAAGAATCTCTGCACCTTTGACTTCCACGTCGACACCCTTGATGCGTGCGATCTTGAGGGTGCCCTTAGGACCCTTGACCGAAATGACATCCTTGGCCACGGTGCACTCAACCCCTTTGGGGAGCGCAACCGGCTTTTTTGCGACTCGTGACATGTTCTTTCTCCTGAATCAGACGACGGTGCCAATGACTTCGCCACCAACGCCGTTCGCGCGCGCCTGTGCATCGGTCATGATGCCCTGGGGTGTCGAAATGATCGCGATGCCCAAACCGTCCATGACCTTGGGTAGCGCGTCCTTGCCGCGATACACGCGCAAACCGGAACGGCTGGAACGATCCAGACGATCGATTGCCGGACGGCCCTCGAAATACTTCAGCGCGATCTCGAGAACGGACTTGTTGTTCTCGGCCTTGCTGACCTGGAAATCGCGCACATAGCCTTCGTCCTTGAGAACCTTGGCGATAGCCACCTTGATCTTCGAGGAAGGCATGCGCACGGCCGCCTTGGCCGTAGCCTGCGCGTTGCGGATACGGGTAAACATATCCGCGATGGGATCAGTCATGCTCATGATTCAAAATTCCTGTAATGCATCGATATCCGGTGAAACCGATTCTGTGTGCTGGGCTCGAGTCGAAATTCCGACGGAAGCAAATCCCGAATCGCAAATCCCAAATCCTGGATTTACTTACCAACTTGCCTTGCGCAGACCCGGCACGTCGCCGCGCATGGTCGCTTCGCGCAGTTTGTGGCGGCCGAGTGCGAATTTGCGATAGACACCACGCGAACGGCCGGTCAGCGCGCAACGATTGCGCTGGCGTACAGGGCTGGAGTCGCGCGGCAGCTTTTGCAGATTCGCCTGTGCGGCCATCTTTTCGTCGAACGACGTCGTCGGATCAAGAATGGTCGCCTTGAGCTGCTTGCGCTTGTCGGCGTGTTTTTTCACCAGTTTCGCGCGCTTTTTCTCGCGTTCCACCATGCTGGTCTTGGCCATACCGTTACTCTCTTGTGAATTAGTTGCGGAACGGGAAGCTAAAGGCTTCCAACAAAGCCTTGGCTTCTTCATCGCTGCGGGCGGTGGTCGTGATTGCGATATCCATACCGCGCATTGCGTCGACCTGATCGAAGTCAATTTCCGGAAAGATGATCTGTTCCTTGACGCCCATGTTGTAGTTGCCACGGCCGTCGAACGCGCGCCCGCTCATGCCACGAAAATCGCGCACGCGCGGTAACGAGATATTGACCAGACGATCGAAGAATTCGTACATCCGCGCACGGCGCAAGGTGACCTTGCAACCGATCGGCCAGCCATCGCGAATCTTGAACGTGGCGATCGATTTGCGCGCGAGCGTGCTTATCGGCTTCTGACCGGCAATCTTGGCCATGTCGGCGAGGGCGTTTTCCAGCACCTTCTTGTTGGCCGCCGCCTCGCCCACACCCATGTTCAGCGTGATCTTGGTCAGACGCGGAACCTGCATCACATTGGCGTAACCGAATCGCTCCATGAGCTTCGGAACAACCTCGTCTTTGTAAAATTTTTCCAGGCGAACCATGACTAGTTTCCTCAGGCGTCGACCATTTCGCCGCTGGCGTGGTACGTACGTACCTTGCGCCCGTCGTCGAGGGTCTTGTAACCGACGCGATCACCTTTGCCCGTTGCCGGGTTGAACAGCATCACGTTGGAGATATGAATTGGCGCCTCACGCTCGACGATCCCGCCCGGCTGATTAAGCTGCGGATTCGGCTTGGTGTGGCGTTTGACCATGTTGATGTTCTGCACCACGACGCGATCGTCGGTGGCGATGCGCAGAACCTCACCCTTCTGGCCTTTGTATTTGCCGGTAATCACTATTACGTGATCGCCTTTGCGAATTCTGTTCATGACGTGGATTCCAGATATTTCGTTACAACACTTCAGGCGCGAGCGAAACGATCTTCATGAAACGTTCGCTGCGCAACTCGCGCGTGACCGGCCCGAAAATTCGCGTGCCGATCGGTTCCAATTTACTGTTTAACAACACGGCCGCATTGCCATCGAAACGGATCAACGAACCGTCGGCACGGCGCACACCCTTGCGCGTACGCACGACAACGGCATCGTAAACCTCGCCTTTCTTGACCTTGCCACGCGGAATCGCATCACGGATCGACACCTTGATGATGTCGCCGATTCCGGCGTAACGGCGCTTGGAGCCGCCGAGCACCTTGATGCAGAACAGAAGCTTGGCGCCGCTATTGTCTGCTGCGGCCAACGTGGATTGCATCTGGATCATGGTGAGTGTCTCCTTGAGTCCACGTTACTGCGCAGCGCGCGTGAGGATTTCCACGACACGCCAGTTCTTGGTTTTCGACAACGGACGGCACTCGGCGATGCGCACCGTGTCGCCCTGCTTGCACTCGCTCTTTTCGTCGTGCGCGTGGACCTTGGTCGAACGACGCACAATCTTGCCGTACAACGGATGCGGAACCTGACGCTCGATCAACACGGTGACGGTGTTTTGCATCTTGTCGCTCACTACACGGCCTTCGACCGTGCGCTGCGTTTTTGTCTGTTCGCTCATTAACCGCCCGCCCTTATTTGGTCTTTTGGCCAAGCAAGGTCTTGACCTGCGCGACTTCGCGCCGGACCCGCTTGAAATGATGCGTATGCTTCTGCTCGCCGGCGCCACGCTGCATGCGCAGATTGAATTGCTCGCGGCGCAGTTCGAGCAAGTGCTCGGTCAGGTCGGAAGCGGATTGTTTGCGCAGTTTCTCGATTTCCATCACAGCACCGTACGGTTCACGAATTGGGTTTGTACCGAAAGCTTGGCTGCGGCAAGGCGAAATGCCTCGCGTGCGGCTTCTTCCGGAACGCCTTCGATCTCATAAAGCATGCGTCCTGGTTGCACCACGGCTACCCAGAACTCGACATTGCCCTTGCCGTTGCCCATACGCACTTCGATCGGCTTCTTGGTGATCGGCTTATCCGGGAAAACACGAATCCAGAGTTTGCCGCCACGCTTGACGAAGCGCGTCACGCAACGTCGCGCAGCCTCGATCTGACGCGCAGTCAAATGCCCGTGCGTGGTGGCCTTGAGGCCATACTCGCCAAAGCTGACTTTGTTGCCGACAAAGCTCAGGCCGCGATTACGGGCTTTCTGTACTTTTCGGTATTTTGTGCGTTTGGGTTGCAGCATGATCTCTATATCCTGCTATTGCGATCGTCCTGATCGCGAAGTTCACAAGTCGCCGTCCGGGCAAAATTGTTGATATTTATTTTGCTGCCTGCCGCGGCTCGCGCGGTTGGCGGTGTTCACGCGGTTCGCGACGTTCGCGCGGTGGCGGACCGTCTCGACCTTCGTCCTTGGTTTCAGCAGCAGCAGCGTGCAAGTCGAAAATCTCGCCCTTGAACACCCACACCTTGATGCCGATGATGCCGTAGGTGGTTTTAGCCTCGGCAAAACCATAGTCGATGTCGGCGCGCAGCGTATGCAGCGGCACGCGACCTTCGCGATACCACTCCGAACGCGCGATCTCCGCACCGTTCAAACGTCCTGCAACGTTGACCTTGATGCCAAGTGCTCCGAGGCGCATCGCATTACCGACGGCGCGCTTCATGGCGCGGCGGAACATGATACGACGCACGAGCTGCTGGGCGATGGATTCTGCCACCAGCTGCGCATCAATCTCCGGCTTGCGCACTTCCGCTACGTTGATATGGGCGGGAACGCCCATCAGCGCGGACACATCCTTGCGCAGCTTCTCGATATCCTCGCCCTTCTTGCCGATCACCACACCCGGACGTGCCGTATGGATAGTGATCCGCGCACTCTTGGCGGGACGCTCGATCTGGATGCGCGAGACGCCAGCCTGAGCCAGCTTCTTGCGCAGCATGTCGCGCACCTTGAGGTCGGCAATCAAATACTCGGCGTATTCGCGCTTGTTGGCGAACCACTTGGAATTCCAGTCCTTGGAAATGCCGAGACGAATACCGGTTGGATGAACTTTGTGACCCATCGTTGTTTTCCTGTCAGCTGCCCACAACCACGGTAATGTGGCTGGTACGCTTGATGATCTGCGAGCCGCGCCCCTTGGCACGGGCATGCATGCGTTTCAGGCGTGGACCTTCGTCCACGGCGATCGTGGCAATCTTCAAATCGTCCACGTCGGCGCCGAGATTGTTCTCGGCATTGGCGACGGCCGAAAGCAACACCTTCTTGATCAGGTGTCCGGCCTTCTTGTCGCTGAATCTCAGCAAATCAGCGGCTTTGCCGACCGGCATGCCGCGGACCTGATCGGCAACCAGACGCGCCTTCTGCGGCGAGATACGCACCCCGCGCAAAATCGCTTTTGCCTGCGGCGCGTCGGATTGTGTGGTTTTGGCTGTCATCGTTGTGCCCTCTTACTTCTTGGCTTCGGCGGATTTCTTGTCGCCGGAGTGGCCCTTGAAAGTGCGGGTCGCTGCAAACTCGCCGAGCTTGTGCCCGACCATGTTTTCGTTGACCAGTACCGGTACGTGCGCCTTGCCGTTGTGAACGGCAATTGTCAGACCCACCATTTCAGGCAGGATCATCGAACGCCGCGACCAGGTCTTGATCGGACGCTTGGAGTTGCTGGACACCGCCGTCTCCACCTTTTTCAACAGGTGCAAATCGACGAATGGGCCCTTCTTGAGTGAACGTGCCATGGATTAGCCTCTGCGATCGCGCACGATGAACTGACTGGTGCGCTTGTTCTTGCGCGTCTTGTAACCCTTGGAAGGCTGACCCCACGGCGATACTGGATGTGGGTTGCCCTGGCCAGCCTTGGCCTCACCACCGCCGTGCGGATGATCCACCGGGTTCATGGCCGCGCCGCGCACGGTCGGACGGATGCCGCGCCAGCGCTTGGCGCCAGCCTTGCCGAGCTTGCGCAAATTGTGCTCCGAATTACCGACTTCGCCGATCGTCGCGCGACAGTCCGCCGGGACCTTGCGCATTTCGCCGGAGCGCAAACGCAACGTCGCGTAGGTACCTTCACGCGCGACCAGTTGTACCGAAGCACCGGCACTGCGCGCAAGCTGCGCACCCTTGCCCGGCTTCATCTCAATGCAATGAATGGTGGCACCGATCGGCACGTTGCGCAGCGGCAAGGTGTTGCCAACCTTGATCGGCGCGTCGCGTCCGGCCATCAGCTGATCACCGACGCTGATGCCCTTCGGCGCGATGATGTAGCGACGCTCACCATCGACGTAGCACAACAACGCGATGTGCGCGGTGCGGTTCGGATCATACTCGATCCGCTCGACGCGACAGGCAATGTTTTCCTTGTCGCGCTTGAAGTCGATGATGCGGTAGTTCTGTTTGGAACCGCCGCCCCTGTGGCGCGTGGTAATACGCCCATAATGGTTGCGTCCACCGGTATTGGACTGCGATTCTGTCAACGGCGCATACGGTGCGCCCTTGTGCAGGCCAGGGGTGGATACGCGCACAGTGTTGCGGCGTCCGGGAGATGTTGGCTTGAGGGTAATCAGTGCCATGTTTATTCCTAATCTCTATGGGCGACTATGCCGCCCATGATCACTTCAGGGCTTCGCGGTTACGTCAATGCTCTGGCCTTCCGGTAGGCTCACATAGGCTTTGCGCCAGCCATTGCGATTGCCTTTGCGGAAGCGGAACGACTTGGACTTGCCTTTGACGTTCACCAGATTGACCGATTCGACGGTAACTTTGAACAATGCTTCGATCGCAGCCTTGATCGTTTTCTTGTCCGCGTCGGCCGACACTTCAAACACATACTGATTGTGTTCGGCAAGACGCGCACTCTTTTCGGAAACGTGCGGTGCACGAATCACTTCATAAAACCGCTCGTTGGTAATTTCGCTCATGCCAACCACTCCTCGATCTTCTTGACCGAGTCGACGGTCATGACCACTTGTGACGCGTCGACCAGGCTGACAGGATCCATCGCCGCCACGTCAACCACGCTGACATAAGGCAGGTTGCGTGCCGACAGAAACAGGTTCTCATCCACGCCTTCGGTGACGATCAGCGTACGCCCGGCGTAATCTTTCAGTTTCGCGGCCAGGCCTTTCGTGTCGGGCTTGTCCATGCTGAACGAATCAACGATCTTCAGTCGATCCAGACGATTGAGTTCAGACAAGATCGTACGAATCGCGCCGCGATACATCTTCTTGTTCACTTTTTCAACGAAGCTGCGCGGACGCGCGGCAAAGGCTCGGCCGCCACCCACGAAAATCGGAGCGGTCAACGCGCCGTGACGGGCACCACCACCTTTCTGCTTCTTGGATTTCTTGGTCGTGCCGTTGACTTCCGAGCGGGTTTTTTGTTGCTTCGTGCCGGAGCGGCCTGCATTGCGGTAGGCGACAACAACCTGATGCACCAAAGCTTCAGAAAATTTCCGGCCGAACACCGTGTCGGAAACCGACATGGATTTTTTTGAGCCTGCGATCTGGAGTTCCATGACTTGCTCCGTTAAGCCTTCGAGGCCGCGCGAATGATGACGCTGCCGCCTGGTGCGCCGGGGACCGAACCGCGGATTGCGATCAGGTGGCGCTCGGAATCGATTTTCACGACTTCCAGGTTCATTGCAGTGCGATTGACGTTACCCATGTGGCCAGCCATCTTCTTGCCCTTGAACACGCGGCCTGGCGTCTGGCGCTGACCGATCGAGCCCGGGGCGCGATGCGACAACGAGTTGCCATGGGTGGCATCACCCATCTTGAAGTTCCAGCGCTTGATCGTGCCCTGAAAGCCCTTACCTTTGCTGACACCGGCTACATCGACAATCTGTCCGGTCTTGAACACGTCGTCGGCCTTGATTTCAGCACCTACACTGTAATTGCCGAGATCCTTGGCATCGACGCGGAATTCCCACAAGCCACGCCCCGCTTCGACCTTCGCCTTGGCGTAGTGGCCGGACAGCGGCTTGTTGACCAAGAAGGGGCGTTTGCTGCCCATGGTCACCTGCACGGCGCTGTAGCCGTCGCTCTCCTGGGTTTTCACCTGGGTGATGCGATTGGGCGTCGCTTCGATCAGGGTGACCGGAATCGATTCACCGGCTTCAGTGAAGATTCGCGACATCCCGCATTTTTTTCCAACCAATCCGATACTCATTTTCGTATCTCTCTATTTCGGAAGCCGTGAAGCGAAAGTCGGTGATCGCCAGAGCCAGAAGGATCTGGCTGCAACGATTCCCTAATCCCGAATCCCGAACCCCTGGTCATCAATACAATTTGATCTGCACGTCCACGCCAGCGGCGAGGTCGAGCTTCATCAACGCATCCACGGTTTTGTCATTGGGATCGACGATGTCGAGTACCCGCTTGTGGGTGCGTGTTTCATACTGGTCGCGCGCGTCCTTGTCGGCGTGCGGCGAAACCAGGATCGTGTAGCGCTCGATCTTCGTCGGCAGCGGAATCGGACCGCGCACTTGCGCGCCGGTACGCTTCGCTGTTTCGACGATCTCGCCCGCCGAGCGATCGATCAGGCGATGGTCGTACGCCTTGAGCCGAATTCGAATTTTCTGGTCCGCCATTGCCTTTTCCTCAAAGAACGTTGTGTTTTCGTCTTGCGAAGCGGCCTTTCACCGCTTCGTGTTTATTTTGGTGCGATTGGGTAACAGGAACCCGGTTTTACTCTTTGGACCTTACGAATCCCAAATCCCGAATCCCGCCTCTTATTTAATGATCTTCGCCACCACGCCGGCGCCGACCGTGCGGCCACCTTCGCGAATCGCGAAACGCAGGCCTTCTTCCATCGCGATCGGGTG
>CAJDUT010000007.1_pt1 | contig 45330 bp, 34 predicted proteins | sample 7390981 | NCBI WGS metagenome assembly CAJDUT01 (sample SAMEA7055681, study PRJEB34461) | soil metagenome | biome: terrestrial ecosystem; feature: Peninsula; material: soil | place: Antarctica | collected 2016 | reverse complement strand
GCGGGAAGCGTCTGGGCTGGCGTACTCATGGTTGTTTGTCGTCGCAGAACATTGGCCGCATTGTAACGCCGATGGCGCAAAGGCTGGCATTGTGGTACCCGGAGCGCTGCGTGCTAACCTTTGCGGCAGCCGTCACCTCGGGGAATCGACATGGATCTGCAACGTGTCCGCAGCTCGCTGTCGCCGGATCTGCAATCGAGCATCGACCTGAAATCCGCCTGGCGCAGCTATCGCGAAACAGGTGGCGGCGACGACGAATCGGCGTTCGTCACCTGGCTGGTGACGCAACACACGCCGGCTGCCGATCCGATGCAGACGCGCTTCGTCGATGCCGCCACAGAAGTCGACCCGATTGAGGTCAGCCGGATCATGCCGTCGCGATTCAACCCGCCGGCACCAACGGCAGTTATGGATTCGGATGCGCCGACCGTACTCACCGATCGCAGCTACTCCGCGCCTGCCGAACCGGTCGAGTCGGTTGAATCGAGTTCCGCGCGCAGCGCAAATCCCGATTTCCACTACGTGCTGATCGGTATCGCCGGCAAGGGCGGCATGGGCACGGTGCATATCGCCAAGGACACGGAGTTGTTGCGCCGCGTCGCGCTCAAGCAACTCAGCGACGAGGCCGACAAGATCGCCAGTGCGCGCACACGCTTCCTGCGCGAGGTGCAGATCACCGCGCAACTGGATCATCCGAACATCGTGCCGGTGTACGCGCTGGAACTGGCGCCCGGCGGCGCGCCCGCGTACACGATGAAACTGGTTGAAGGTAAAACCTTCCACGCCCTGCTCAACGAGACGCGCGATTTTTTCGAGCAGGAACGCACGCCGGATGAAGCGCACAATCTTCCGGCTCGGCTCGAGCATTTCCTGAAAGTCTGCGATGCGATGGCGTATGCGCACGACAAGGGCGTGATCCATCGCGACCTGAAGCCCGCCAACCTGATGCTCGGGCGGCACAACGAGGTCTACGTGATGGACTGGGGTTTGTGCCGCGTGCTGCGCCAGCCCGACGACATGCCGGCCGATGTTTCGATGGTGATGTCGTCGCCGGATATTTCCGGCAGTGCGTCCGAAACGCAAATCGGCGATGTGGTCGGCACGCCGAAATACATGTCGCCGGAACAGGCGCAGGGACGCAACGCGGATCTGGATGCGCGCAGCGACCAATGCGCGCTCGGCTTGATCCTGTTTGAAATGGTCACGCTCAATTCGCCGTATGCAGGCAAGACCGCCTACGAAGTGATGGTCAACGCCGCCGGCGGCAAGCTGCGTCCGATCGCGCACACGTCGGGACGCATGCGCATTCCGCGCGAGCTTGTCGCCATCATCGAACGCGCAACCGCATTCTCGCTGACGGGCCGCTATGCCAACGTGGCCGAACTGGCTGCGGACATTCGCCGCTATCAGCGCGGCGAGGCCGTGCATGCAAAACCCGACGCCCCATGGCAACGCGCGCAACGTTGGGTGGTGCGGCACAAGCAGGCGGCACTGAACACCCTGCTCGGCACGATTGCGGTGGCCGCGATCGCCATCGGCGGCTTGCTCTGGCTCAACCAGCGCCAGCTCAGCGCCGAGCGCTTCCGCGAGCAGCGCCTGCTTGAGTTGAGCAGCGCAGTGTCAAATGCCGGCGACCAGGTACAGTTGCGCTTCCTGCAACTGGAAGGCGGAATCGTGAATCTCGCCGACTCCGTCGCGCAGAGTCTGCAGCACGGGCAGGATTCGCAGCAACGTTTCTTCATGCTGGACGATTTTCATGTTCGCCAGCGCGCACCGGATGACCTGCAACCCAGCCGCATCCATACGGGCAACATCAGCTTGAACTGGCCGGTGTGGCAGATTCCCGCCGGTGCCGACCAGTCGGCGGCGCAGACGCAAATTCGCAAACTGGCACCGTTGCAAGGTTTCATGCGCGACATCTATGCACGCTCAACGCGCATGATCGAGCATCGCAATATCGATTTTTATTCCGGCACGCAGCCCAGAGCGACCAGCGATCACAGCCCGCTTGATGCGATCCTGGTATCGCTGGAAAACGGCATCACCGCGCGCTATCCGGGATGGGACGGATTTCCTGCGGATTACGATGCCCGGCAACGACCGTGGTACACATTGGTCCGCGACAAACACGGCCCGCAGTGGGGCGATCCGTATGCAAGCATCGCGAAAAACGTGACCAACCTGCCGTTGAGCGTTCCGATGTACGACGACAACGCGAAGTTTGTCGGCGTGGTCAGCGCGCAATTCCTGCCGGACCAGATGATCCAGTCGCTGTTCGACAAGCGCTCGGAACGCGCGATCGAATCGATGTACCTGATCGATCCGGATGGGCACATCCTGGCCGCGACCGGCGCGACAATTCCATTGCAAAAACCCGATGGCGATACGCCGGCGCACCAGGTGTTTCCCGTACCAGAATTGCTGCAGCGGGTGAAATTGCGCCGCAGCGGCGTGGTTGAAGCAAGCTTGCGCGGTGTGCCGGTCGTCATCGCGTACGACGATGTCGCGCCGTGGGGCTGGAGCGTGGTTGCAGTGGCGAATCCGACGCTATTGTTTGCTTCAACGCAAAAACCCAAACCGCTCGCTAAGGCCGACTGAAAAGCCAGGGTCGGCGTGTACTGGAAAATGCAGCCTGATTCCGGTTGCGACTCCAGTCTCTGTTTGAGAGTACACTCCAGAGGCCAGTACCCACGTTTTGCGTTGGAGGTGCGCACGATCCGCAATGGATTTCCAGTCGATGATCGCAGGATGCGGTCCTCGGCAAAGCCTTGCATGCAGAATTGACGCAATGAATCACATGGGGGTTGCCGCTAAAGCATAACCGCGCGGCAGCGTGAGATTGCTGAAATTTACCGTCGAATCGAAGTGAAGCGCTTGCTTCGCACGTCGTTCAAATCTAGCTCGTCCACCAACTCTGGGGAGAAATCGGTAATGAAGCACATCTATGTCAACATTCTGGCCGCGGCACTTGCCGTCGGCCTCACCGGTACCGCGCTTGCAGCGGATCATATGGACTCGCCGATCGTCAAGAACGATCCGGCCGCCGATATCACCGACATCTTTGCCTTCGTCAATCCGAAGGATCCATCCGAAACCATTCTGATTACGAATGTCGTGCCGATGGCCACCAGCAATTCCCGGTTTTCCGACCAGGTGGATTACATCTTTCATGTCGACAACGGCAGCGGTGACCGCTCGATCACTTGCACGTTTCTTGATTTGGCCACGCGTTTCAGCTGCACGGGGCCAACCGGGGTTTCTGCTTCTGGCCCGCTGAATCAGGTCGTGCAGGGCCAGAACATGCGCGTTTACGCGGGCCTGGCGGACGATCCGTTCTTTTTCGATTCCGCTGCGTTCAACAAGACCAAGGCCACCTTGGTGCCTCAGTTCCACAATCCCGGCACCAACGGCTTTGCAAACATGAACATCTTGACGATGACGCTGGGCATCAAATCCAGCATGTTGAGCGATGGCGGTGCGCACCCGGTGCTGAAATTCTACAGCTCGACCAAACGCTTCGGCGGTGGTGGCCTCAACGGTGGTTTCACCGGTAGTTGGTACGATCCGGCCAATTCCGGGCACGGTTTCACCTTGCAGGTGCTGCCTCCGGCCATAGCAATTGGTGGAACAAAGAAACTGCTTTATGCCGTTTGGTATGTCTACGACGCTCAGGGAAAACAGTCGTGGATCAACGGGGTTGGTGAGATCAACGACAACCATGTCGATATCAATTTTGCATATACCACCAAGGACGGCGCATTCCCGCCGATCTTCGGCGGCAAGAGCCCGAGCGTCGTTCCGTGGGGTACCCTGAGTTTCGATTTCACCTCATGCAATCAAGGCACGGTGCATTACAACGGGTCTGCGGCAGGACTTGGCAGCGGCGATATTCCCTTGACCCGGCTTACCCAGACCGACGGACAGTCGTGCAGCCTGCTGATCAATGGACAGATCGATCGCGGCGGCCGGCCGGGCGTCAGCACCGTTCTTATCGACCTGCTCGCACCGCACCAGCCGACTTTGAAGGACGACTACAATCGAGCCGAAAATCCCGCCGATTGGCAGATGTTCGCACCAGAGATCCAGAAAAATCTGGCCGCATTGGATACCTTGGACGGAATCGTCGGCAATAACCTGCTGCCCCCGAACGTTTTGGCGCCGATTCTGGCCGATGATCGGTTGATCATTGATGTGTCCAAACCGGCCTGCGATGCCTACCTTGCCGTTGAGTTGGGTGTGACCACTCAATGCGGCGGACGGACGTTGCATCGCGACGTGGTGGACGACACGCTCGGTGCCATCGTCGGTCCCGGCGTAAGCGATTACGTGGCAGACGACAACGTCTTCCGCAGCGACTTTCCATTTGTCGGGGTCGCGAACTGATGGTCAGTTCGAACGCGCGCCGCACTAGCGGCGCGCGTCGATTCGAAAATGGCCGTACCCGCCAGCTGGGCGGTGCGGTTGTTTTTTGTGCGTTGCTGCTGACAGCGTGTGCGCCGGGCGTGCGCAAAGTCAGCGCGGAAAAGCCACTCGCATCAGCGAGTGGCAACCCGTCAACACTGACCACCGCTGCGCCGGGCATATTGCCGCCGGAATTCTATCCGGCCACGCAGGCGATGCTACCAACCACCGCCGGGACGCTGTATCTGGCCAACATCAATGCACGCGTTGACGTACTCATCGCGGCAGCGGCGCGCGATCACGCCAACAGCGCTACAACGACAGCCCTGGCAGGCATGTTGTACCACCGTTTTCAGATTCTCGGTCGGATAGCCGATGTCGACCGCGGGCTGTCGCTCGTCGATGCCATCCAAAACCCGACAGCCGCCGACCTGCGTGTGCGTGCCTCGTTGCGCTCGGGTTTGCACCGGTTCGACGAAGCGCTCGCGGATCTGGCCCAGGCGCAAGCACTCAGCACCGTCCGACCCGGCGATGCCAAGGCACGCCGTGGCATCGCGTTGGCGACTGGCGACTATCCGAAGATCAAGGCATTGATTGACGAGGCAGACCAACCTGCGACTGAATTCGGGGATCTGATCCTGCGTGCCAATCTTGCCGCATTCAAGGGCGACCTGGCCAACGCCAGCGCCCAGTTTCTGCGCGCACAACAGACCATCAACGATACCGATCCATTCCCCGTTGCCTGGTTGTACGCGCAACAAGGCCTGACCTTTGAGCGCTTCGGTCGCTGTGACGACGCGATGCGCTTTTTCGATGCCGCACTGCAACGCCTGCCCGGCTATGCCCTTGCCATGGATCACCAGGGCGAGTGCCTGCTGCTTTTGAATCGCCTCGATCAGGCACGCGAGGTTTATTCGCAGTTGATCAAGCAAACAGGCAATCCGGAATACGTAGGCGGCATGGCCCGCGTGGAAAAGGCTGCCGGCCATGCCAAACTGGCCCAACAACTTGAGGCGCGCACGGCAAAAGGCTACGACGCGTTGCTCGCGCGCGAACCGAAAGCGTGGTCTGAACACGCCGCCGAGTACTACCTGGCTGTCGGTCAAAACCACGAAGCGCTGCGTCTGGCGAGGATCAATCTGGCCAATCGCCGCGATGTGTTGAGCCTGATTCTGATGGCGCGCGCGGCACAGGCAAACGGCGACAGTGATAGTGCCTGCAAGGCCTTGCACGAAGTACATTCCAGCGGTCTGAACCCGCCAGAATTGAATTACTGGAAGGCGGAGTTGCCGCAGTGCGCCCAGGACGTTGCGTACAACCAATAGCCATCAATATCCATGATTAGCGCGATGTGAGTATCCGGTAGTACCCAGCCCATCCGCAACAAGGAAATCCCAAACACGGCGAAGCCCGCAAGCAATCCATTGCTTGTGGGCTTCGCCGTGAGCGCTTGCCCCGAAAATAGCGTGAACTGCGTTTGCGGATTAAACTAGCAAGTTGTTTCAGCTTGGCTTCTTCAAGCCCTCCCTTTTAATCCGATTTCTTCAGTTTTCTTTTTTTGGAGCATCACCATGATATTTGAAACCATCGCCAAGACCGGCCACGAAGAAGTGGTTTTCTGCCACAACAAGGATGTCGGTCTGAAGGCCATCATCGCGATCCACAACACGGTGCTTGGGCCAGCGCTGGGTGGGCTGCGCATGTGGCCGTACCAGACCGAAGCCGATGCGATCAACGATGCGCTGCGCCTGTCGCGCGGCATGACCTTCAAGAATGCGGTCGCCGGTTTGAATCTGGGCGGCGGCAAGGCGGTCATCATCGGTGACCCGGCCAAGGACAAATCCGAGGCGCTGTTCCGCGCGTTCGGGCGTTTCGTCAATTCGCTCAACGGCCGCTACATCACTGCCGAAGACGTCGGCATCGACGTCAACGACATGGAATGGGTTTTCCGTGAAACCGAATTCGTCACCGGTGTGCATCAGGTGCATGGCGGTTCCGGCGATCCCTCGCCGTTTACCGCGTACGGTACGCTGCAAGGCGTGATGGCGTCGCTGAATCACAGACACGGCAACGAGGAAGTCGGCAACTACAGCTTTGCTGTGCAGGGTTGCGGCCATGTCGGCATGGAATTCATCAAACTGCTGCGCGAACAGGGCGCAAAAGTGTTCGTCACCGACATCAACAAGGACCTGGTCAAGCGCGCCGTCGACGAGCACGGCTGCACCGCCGTAGCTCCGGACGAAATCTACGATGTCGATGCCGATGTCTACAGCCCGTGTGCGCTGGGCGGCACGGTCAACGAAACGACGATCGACCGGATCAAGGCCAAGATCATCTGCGGCGCGGCCAACAATCAGCTGTCGACCGACGAAATTGGTGAAGAACTGCGCAAGCGCGACGTGCTCTACGCGCCGGACTACGCCGTCAACGCCGGCGGCGTGATGAACGTGTCGCTGGAAATCGACGGCTACAACCGCGAACGCGCCATGCGCATGATGCGCACGATCTACTACAACGTCAGCCGAATCTTCGAGATTGCCAAGCGCGATGGCATCGCCACGTATCTTGCCGCCGACCGCATGGCCGAAGAACGCATCAACACCATTGGCAGAATCAAGCTGCCGCACATGGGCAACAGTGCACCGCGCTTTGCCGGACGTATGCGCGGGCAGTGATTGAGCGCCGGGAATCGGGAATGGTTTACTCGATTCCCGATCTCGTTACCGACTCTGCTCTTCCATTTCCCATTTCCCATTCTCCATTCCCGATTCCCGGCTGCACTCCATGAACACATTCCCCCTGGGCGAAGATCTTGAACTGCTGCGCAAAAGCGTCCATGCCTTCGCGGAGAAGGAAATCGCGCCGCGTGCGGACTTGATTGACCGCGACAACGCCTTCCCCGCTGATCTGTGGCGCAAGTTCGGCGAAATGGGTTTGCTCGGCATTACCGTTCCCGGCGAATACGGCGGTTCGGAGTTGGGCTACCTGGCACATCTTGTGGCGATGGAAGAAATATCGCGCGCGTCGGGTTCAGTGGGTTTGTCGTACGGCGCGCACTCGAACCTGTGCGTGCAGAACATCTTCAAGAACGCGAACGATGCGCAGAAGAAGAAATACCTGCCGAAATTGTGCAGCGGAGAATGGGTCGGCGCACTCGCGATGAGCGAGCCGGGCGCGGGGTCGGACGTGGTCGGATCGATGACCTGCAAGGCCGAACAAAAAGGCGACGCGTGGATCGCCAACGGCTCGAAGATGTGGATCACCAACGGCCCGGATGCCGACGTGCTGCTGGTCTACCTGCGCACTGCCGACAAGCGTGCCGGCTCGCGCTGCATGACCGCATTCATTGTCGAAAAAGGCATGAAGGGATTTTCCACCGCGCAAAAACTCGACAAACTCGGCATGCGCGGCAGCAATACCTGCGAACTCGTATTCGATAATTGCGCGATCCCCGATGCGAATCGAGTCGGCGAAGTCAACGAAGGCGTACGCGTGCTGATGAGCGGCCTGGATACCGAACGCCTGGTGCTGTCCGGCGGCCCGATCGGCCTGATGCAGGCAGCACTGGATACGGCCATTCCCTACGTGCGCGAGCGCAAGCAGTTCAACGCGCCGATTGGCACGTTCGGCATCATGCAGGCGAAAATTGCGGATATGTATACTTCGCTGCAAAGTTCACGCGCGTTCGCCTACATGGTCGCGCAGGATTTCGACCGCAACCACAAATCCCGAATTGACCCGGCCGCGTGCCTGCTGCACGCCTCGACCAGCGCGGTGCAAGTGGCGCTTGAAGCGATCCAGTGCCTCGGTGGTAATGGGTACATCAACGAATACCCGACCGGTCGCATCCTGCGCGATGCAAAACTCTACGAGATCGGGGCCGGCACCAACGAAATCCGGCGCATGCTCATCGGGCGCGAGTTGTTTCATGGCAAGTGGTGAAGCCAAACTTTTCACGCAATCGCGTGAACTGCACGCGGGACTCCAATCGCAGGGCGCCGCCCGGGAGCGTGGGCGGTAGAAACTTTGGATAGCGATTTTGGCTAATGTCGTAGGTGCAGTCTATCGGAGGGTGCGCATAGTGGTTCCATGTAAGCCCTACGATAGGCTGTTTCCATGGATGAAAGCACACTGGCTGCACACAGCAGCAGCAAAAGTGTCCAGAAAAATGGTCCAGCGCACCGGACGATTGGTCCCCGCCACCCGCTCGCCAGAAACTGCTTGCCACGTATGCCGTGAAGTGCCTACACTCGGCCCATCCACTTAAGGGGGTGGAGAATGAACGCACTGAGTCATGCCATGCATTATCCAGCGGCCGTCGCACAGCAACCGCCATGGAAAGTGTTGGTCGTTGACGACGAACCGGAAGTTCATGCCGTCACCCGCCTGGTTCTTGGCGAGATGCAGTTCGCCGGTCGACCACTGCAATTTTTCAATGCTCATTCCACGGCCGAGGCCGAGGCGCTGTTGCGCGAACACACCGATATCGCGGTGATGTTGCTTGACGTGGTAATGGACTCTGATCGCGCCGGCCTGGACCTGGTGCGCACCGTGCGCGAGCGCATGGGCAACCAGTTCGTTCGCATCGTGTTGCGCACCGGCCAGCCAGGCGAGGCACCTGAGCAGCAGGTCATCGCCAATTACGACATCAACGATTACAAGGAAAAGACCGAGCTCACTGCGCAGAAGCTCACCACCACGATGTTCGCAGCGCTGCGCGGCTATCGCGACATGCGCATCGTGGAGGCCAATCGCCGCGGCCTGGAACGGGTGATCAATGCTTCGACGTATATCTTTTCGCACGAACAATCCCAACACTTCGCCGGGGAAGTACTCGAACAGCTGACCAATCTCGTCGACGGGCGACCGGGCGCGCTGTTTTGCCGAATTAGCGGAGATGCTACGACACTTCCCGAGCATTTTCCGGTGTTCGCCGCAACCGGTGAGTACCGCCATCTTGTCGGGCGTAATGCCGACGAGAAATTGCCGGCACCCATGGTTGCCTCGATGCGTGATGCATTCACCAATCGCCGCCACGTGTTCGCCAAGGATCATTATGCGTTGTGCATGAGCGATAGCAGCGTGGCTGAAACGCTCTTGTATGCAGGCGAGACCGGCGAATCGGCCGAACTGGCCAATCGCCTGATCGAAGTATTGAGCACGAACATCTCGATTGCCTACGAGAACTTGCATCTGAATCACGAAGTTCTCGATACGCAACTCGACATGATCTATCTGCTGGCCAGCGCTGCGGAAACGCGCTCGTACGAAACCGCCAATCACGTCCGCCGCGTCGGTTTGCTGGCCGAGTTGCTCGGCCAGTTGTACGGACTCGATGAGCGCACGACGACAGAACTGCGCCTGGCCTCGCCATTGCACGATATCGGCAAGATCGGCATCCCGGACTCGGTGCTGAACAAACCCGGCGCCCACTCTGCCGAGGAAGCCACGATCATGCGCACCCACGCAGAATTGGGCGCACGTTTGTTGTCGGGCTCCAAGCGCCCAATCATGAAAGTGGCCGCCGAAATTGCGCTCAGCCATCACGAAAATTGGGACGGCAGCGGCTATCCAAACGGTCTTTGCGGCGATGCGATTCCAATCGGTGGACGCATTACCATGCTGGCCGACGTTTTCGATGCGCTCGGCAGCCGCCGTTGCTACAAAGAACCCTGGACGCTCGACGACATCCGCGCCTTCATCATCGAACACAATGGCGTCAAGTTCGAACCGCGCCTGGTGGAACTGCTGTTCGACAACTGGGAACGCGCCCAGGCGGTACGCGCGACGCTGCCCGACTGACCCGCCTCGCGGGCGGCTGCTTTCAACCGTGAGTTCTTCCCGGGGTAGCCAGATCCGCCGGCAGGAATATTTCGAACGTGGTACCAGCGCCGGGCTTGCTTTCCACGCGAATGCTGCCCCTGAGCAATTGCGTGACGAGGTTGTAAACAATGTGCATGCCCAAGCCCGACCCGCCGAGATCGCGCCGGGTGGTGAAAAATGGCTCGAAAATCCGTGACCGAACCGGGTCGGTCATGCCCTTGCCATTATCACGATACTGCAACTCGACAAGTTTCCCGCTGCGCTGGGCGAAAATCACGATTTCGCCGGCATGCTCATCCGTGAACGCGTGGGTGAGCGTGTTCAAGATCAGGTTGCTCACAATTTGATACAGGGCACCAGGATACGTGCATAAAGATATCGGCTGCGGGCAGTCCACCCGCACGCGGTGCGGCTTCTTCTTCAGCGTCGGGCCGAGCGATATGAGAATTTCATTCAAATAGGCGCCCAGTTCGATCGTGCGTTGCTCTGCGGTGGTCTGGTCCACTGCCACCAATTTGAAGCTCTTGATCAAGCGATCTGCACGTTGCAGGTTGCGCAGGATGATTTGCGTGCTTTCCGTTGCAATGTGCTGGAATCGATCCAGCACAGCCTGGTCGAGCTTGTTGGATTGCGCTTGCTGCAACATCCTCGCCGCCTCCTCCTGTAGATGCGATGCGGCGGTTACAGCCACGCCCAATGGCGTATTGATTTCATGCGCAACGCCGGCGACCAGACCGCCGAGCGCGGCCATCTTTTCCGATTCGAGCAATTGCCGCTGGGCCAACGTCAACTGCTCCAGTGTGCGTCGCAATTCGCTGTTGGCTGTGCGCAGGTCCGACGTACGCATCTCGACGCGGGCTTCGAGTTCTTCGTTGAGCTTGCGCAAGGATTCTTCTGCGCGCTTGAGCACGGTGATGTCCTGAGTCGTGCCAACCAGGCGCAAGGCGCGACCATTTTCATCGCGCCCCACCACGCGCCCACGTGTCAGCAGCCAGCGCCATTCGTGATCCAAGTCCGGACTGCGATAACTGACCTCGAGAATGTCGCGCTGACCTTTCAGATGAGCGGCCAAGCCGCGTTCGAAGTCACTGCGATCTTCCGGATGCACGAAGGGCTGGTATTCCTGGATCGTCTGCGCGTCGGTCTCATGACTGGCCGCCAGGTGTTCCAGGCGATTCTCGCGCAGGATTTCGCCGCTGCGCAGATCCACATCCCACAATTCTCCACCACTGCCCCACAACGCGTATTTGAGCCGTTCCTCGCTCACGCGAATCGCTTTCTGGGCTTGCGCATGACGCCGAAAATTCGCGCGCGTACGCCAGCCGATGACAGCCAACAGAATCAGGCCCGCCATGCAATAACCCAGCAGCGCTGGCCATGAAAACCAGGGGGCCGGCACCACGCGTACGGCGAGCGTGGCGTGCCCTTCGTTCCACGCATCGCCATCGCGACGCGCGCGTACCCGCAACAGATAGCTGCCCGGAGCCAGATCGGTGTAGGTCGCGTATCGATGGGCGGCGTCGGCATGTATCCATTCTGGATCGTGGCCATCAAGCCGATAACCGTATTCGATGGTTTCCGGATCGGAGAATCCAAAAGCAGCGAACTGGAAACTCACGTTGTTTTGGCGATAGTTCAGCTCGACCCGGCTATTGGCCGACCATGGCGACAGGCGCAACGGCGAATCCGGATCGCGCCAGAACGGAGCGACAGGCTCGTTATTCAACAATACATCGACAATGACCGGCTGCGGCGAAGACGGCAGCTTCACCTTGTTCGCATCAAACATAGTCGCACCGCTCAGGCCGCCAAAGACAATGCGGCCATCGCTCAGCTTGGACCAGGCATTGAGGTAGTAGCCGCGCGCCAGCGCACCCTCGCTCGCGCCAAAATTGAGAATGTGGCGCGTTTGCGGATCGTAGCGGCTGATGCCTGCCGTGGTACTCACCCACAACGATCCGCGCGCATCTTCAACTATGCTGCCGATCGCGTCGGCTGCCAGGCCGTTGCTGGTCGAGATGGATTCAAACTGCGGCTTGCCCGTTGTGCCAGGCAGCAAATGATTCAAGCCGCCGCCTTGCGTGCCGATCCACAATTCACCTTGGCGATCGCGCATCAAGGTGGTGACCGTGTTGTTGCTCAACGAGTGCGGATCATTCGCGCGGCTGGTGAAATGTTCAAACGTTGCAGCGGCGCGATCATAGTGATCCAGGCCTCCAGGACGCAGACCGATCCATAAAGTATCGCCCTCGCCTTCCAGGATGATCGAGACCGGGCCGGCGGCCATGCTTCGGGGATTGGTCGGATCATGCCGATGATGGCGAAATTTCGTGCAGCCTTCGCACAATTCATCCATGCCGGCATCAGCAGTACCGATCCACAATGTGCCTGCCCTGTCCGACATCAGGTAGAGCAAATCGTCGCTGACCAGACTGTCCAGGTCGTTCGGGTCGTGGCGATACGAGGTGAACTGCGAAGCGCCCGGCAGCAAACGGCCCAGGCCACCGCCGGTGGTCGCGACCCACAAGCTGCCGTCGCGACCGCGCTTTATGTGTTCGATCAAATTTTCCGGCAAATTGCCTGGTTTGGATGAATCCGACTTGAAACTCTGGATCGTCCCCGTTTTCAAATCGAAATGGACGAGTTCCCGGTTATCGGGAAGTCCGAACCACAGCGTATCGTCCTTGTCGACGGTTAGACTCGTGACGGGCTGTGCGGGCAATCGATTTCCAACCGCGTCGTTCCATTCAATGGTGGCGAACGCCTCCGTGCGCGGATCGTGCATGCTGATCCCATTGTTCCAGGAACCGGCCCAGATCATCCCGTCATTGCTTACCAGAACCGTTTGTTGACGATTGGCCGCCAGACTCTGTGCCTGCGTAGCGTCGTGGCGATATTGCAGGTAACGGCTTTTGTCGGAATCCAGCCTCAACAAGCCGCTGGATTTGGTTGCCAACCACAAGCGCTCTGCCTTGTCGAAATTCAACCCACGGGTTTCATTGTCTGGCAACGCATAAATGCCGGAGGCCCCTTGAAAATAGTGCGCCACAGGATTCCCCACAGCGGAAAATTGGAAAAGGCCGGTGTCGGTCGTGGCAACCCAGATGCTGCCATCGCGTGGGTCCAGGGCGATTCCCCGCACATCCAACTGCTGCTGCGCGTTGAAGCGGACTTCTTCGAGCTTGCTGGCGTTACTGTCGCATCGCCACAAACCATCGCGCGTACCAATCAGTACGAATCCATCGGCTTGTTCTACGAGGGTACGCACATCCGTCAATTCGCGGCGCATGCCTAGCGGCGTATCGTGAATGCGCTGACTGGTGTGATCGAACCACTGTAGTTTGCCACCCGTCGTCGCCACCCAAAGCCAACCGCGATGGTCGATCATCAAGGCCGTCACGTGATTGGAAGCCAGCGAATCAGGCTTGGTGGGATCGGACTGAAAATGATCGAAGCGATCCTTCAGAGGATCGTAGCGATCCAACCCGCCAGCTTGGGATCCAACCCAGACTATTCCATCCGAATCGGCGGCCAACGCGAAGATTGCATTGTCTGCAAGCGACCACGGCTCGGCGCGATCATGACGGTAAACCTTGAAGCCATAGCCATCGAAGCGATCCAGACCGTCCTGTGTTCCGATCCAGATGAAGCCGGTAGTATCCTGCGCCAGGGCCATGGCGGTGGCCTGCGACAGCCCGTTGCTGGTGCTGTAGTTACGGAATCGGACGGTCTCGACGGTCGGCTGGATTGCCGCGGCGCACACGTCAATGCACCCGAGCAACGCAAAAAACAGCGTTGCCAGCGACCAGCCCCGGACTCCCCTGTGCCACATTCTGTGCAGGCTACGCGCGCACGCCGTAACTGACAAGAGCATCGCTAGCGCGACTTTTGGCAGTTGTACACGATTCCACATTGCAAATAATGTGTATATTCTACGCGCCGTACCCAGGATATCGATCCTGGGAGCGCGGTCAACAATCGAACTGGCTGCGCAACCACATCAAATTCAGGAGGGATCGAGCATGAGCAAGCCAAAGGCCAAGGCCCGCAACGCCAAGCCAAAAGCTGCCGCCAGGAAAGTCCGGCCGGCGCCCACGAAATCCGGCAAGCCCGCGGCTGCGAAACGCAAACCGGCCATGGCCAGGACCAAAGCCTCGCGTTCCGTGAGGTCCAAGGCCGCACCAGTCAAACTCGCCAAACCGACGAAGCCTGCGAAATCGGCGCTACCGACGAAGCCGGCAAAACCGGCAAAACTAAAGCGCCCCATCACGGCAACGCCGAGCAAACCAGCCAATGACAAACCCGCGCCCAAACTGGCCAAACCGGCGGCGGCCGATCCAAAATCGACGGGAAAGGTGGTATCCAGCCAGTCGATCATGGAATCGGCCCAGCACATCTGGCTGGCTGGTCTGGGGGCCTTCGCCAAGGCACGCGAAGAAGGCGGACACTTGTTCGAGAACCTGATCAAGGAAGGCTCGAGCCTGGAACAAAAAACACGCAAGATCGCCACCGGTAAAGCCGGTGACTTGCGCGGCGCCGTCGAAAGCAGCGTGAATCAGGTACGCGAGCGTACCCAGGAAACCTGGGATCGCCTCGAACAGGTATTTGAAGATCGCGTCTCGCGCGCGCTGTCAAAACTCGGCGTTCCGGGGCGCAAGGAACTTGATGAAATGCTGCAACGCGTCGACGAACTCAACACACGCGTCAGCAAGCTAAGAGGCATTCCGTTGCGCAGCGGCCTGACCCAGAATCTCGGCAACGGCATGCGTCGCGCACGTGATGACCTGAGCGATCTGGCCCGCGAGCTTGAAGAAGCCCAGCACACCGCCAAGCTACAGATGAAGCGCAGCGTGGCGAAGGTCAAGAAATCGATCAAGGATGCGGCGCGCTAAGCGTAGATGCGGTCTGATTACGCTTCAAATTATCCGACGAGATTCGGAGATTTCCGGCCCGCTGACGACCACACTCCCCCGAACGCGGGGGATAATGTTCTTTCCATTAGCCGCAAGCGGGGCTCATATCGATTTTCCTTCCCCCGCAAGCGGGGTGCCAAAGGCGGAAGGGGGCGCTCTTGATCCTGTTCTTGATCCTGTTCTTGACCCTGTTCTTGATCCTGTTCTTGATCTGGTTCGTGGTTTGACTCAGCAAGGCGTTTCATCGACTCTTCGGCTAGCTTCCCATCGACACAGCGGAAGTTGAAGAATCTTCTCGCACACTTTGAATTATTCAACGATCGCAATACTCGGCCTGCGATGTGTGTTGCAAGCGTGCCGCTCGTGAATTCAAAACGTGCAGCCACGCCTCGCGGCAGGCTTGTGCGGCTGTTTCATCCAAATCGTCCCGCAATCAGCTTTCATCAACCGCGGCTGAAACTTGTGCCTGACGCTGTACTTCGTCATTATCCGGGCATCCATTGCGTCCATTCACTCAGCCGGTCGCGGCGATCGCACCCGGGGACGCGCCATCCCGCCTACTGAAATAAGGACGAAGCATGGCCACTTCCGGTCCCAGTTTGGAAAACGGTGTCGCCAATGACGGCGGTCTGCGCCGCGACATCGGCATTATCGGGTTGTTGTTCACAGCGGTCGGATCGATCATCGGTTCCGGCTGGTTGTTCGGTGCGTTGAACGCAGCCGAACAAGCCGGCCCGGCATCCATCCTGTCGTGGGTGATCGGCGCGATCATGATTACGTTCATCGGTCTGGTGTATGCGGAACTGGGCACCATGTTTCCGGTGTCCGGTGGCGTGGTGCGCTTCCCGCACTTCGCGTTCGGTTCTTTCGCCAGCTACACAGCTGGCTGGATTACGTGGCTGGCAGCGGCATCGACCGCTCCCATCGAAGTCGAGGCGGCCTTGCAATACGCGGCCAACTACGTGCCATGGTTGCAGGTGATGTCCGACGGCGTGCCGGTGCTGACTACCGCGGGCTACTTTGTCGCGGCCGCGATGATGTTCCTGTTCAGTCTGGTCAACGTAATCGGCATTCGCTGGTTTGCGCGCCTGAACAACGCTTTGGTGTGGTGGAAACTGGCGATCATCTGCATCGTGGTTGTGGCTTTTTTCAGTGCCGACTTCAAGGTCGAACATTTCAGCTACGCCGCACACGGCGGCTTCATGCCTTACGGTTGGCATGGCGTGTTCTCGTCCATCGCTACTGCCGGCATCGTGTTTTCTTACCTGGGTTTTCGCCAGGGCGTAGAACTGGCCGGTGAAACCAACAACCCGAGTCGCAACGTACCGATCGCCATCATCGGCTCGATCATTTTGTGCGCGATCATCTACATCGGCCTGCAAGTGGCCTTTATCGGTGCGCTACCGTCCGAGGCGCTGGCCAATGGCTGGGCCAAGATCGGCGCCACGTTCAGTGCCGGTATGGATGGCAAGACTATTGCCTTCGGGCCACTGGCGACGCTTGCCACCACGCTGGGCATGACCTGGCTGGCGCTGCTGCTGTATATCGACGCCTTCATATCGCCGGCCGATACCGGCCTGATCTACACCACGGTGACGGCGCGCCTTTCTTACGCCATGGGCCGCAACGGCAACGCGCCGGCGGTGCTGGCCAAGGTCAACGATCGCGGTGTTCCCTGGGTCAGCGTGATCCTGGCGTTTCTGGTCGGATTGATCTTCTTCCTGCCGTTCCCGGGCTGGCAGAAACTGGTTGGATTCGTCACTTCTGCAACCGTGTTGTCGTTTGGTTCCGGACCGTTGGTATTGATTGCACTGCGCAAGGAATTGCCCAATGCGCAGCGCCCGTTCAAATTGCCTGCAGGAATGTTGATTGCGTATCTCGCGTTTTTGTCGTCCAACCTGATCGTGTACTGGTCCGGCTGGGATACCACCTGGAAATTGCTGGCGTCGGTGGTAATCGGCTTGCTGGTCCTGATTCTGCATGAAGCAATGCAGGGCAAGCACACACCGCGGCTGGATTTCCGCGCCGGCTTCTGGGTGCTGCCGTGGCTGACCGGACTGGGCGTGATCAGTTGGCTAGGCAGGTATCCGGATGTGTCCAAGCACGCCGGCAACCTTGGTTATCTGGGCTTGACGGAGGCGATGGCCGTGATCGCAGTGTTCTCTGCACTGATCATGTGGTGGGCCTATGCCTGGCGTCTGCCGGCCGCTCGGGTGGAGGAGCAATTGCGCGCTTCGAGCGGCGCCGAGTAGTCCCTTGCCGCGCTTGCGCGAGCATGCTGCCGGGATGACTTTTGGCGTGTTGAATCGGCGCTGATCCAGCTGCGACAATGTGGCGGGGGCCAAGGCCAGATTGCGAATCTCGCTTTCCTGTCTGAGCCATGATGCAGTCGTAACACCGGTTCGTCGAACCGGTAACCGAGGGTTTCGCATGATCGTATCGCGTATTGGTTGCGTGCTAATGCTGGTCGCAACGTCCTTTGCCGCCCAAGCATTCGACGCCGCGTCGTTGCAGGCAATGCAGTGGCGACTGGTCGGACCCTTCCGCGGCGGTCGCGTGCTTGCGGTCACAGGTGTGCAAGGCCAACCGCAGCATTTCTATTTCGGATCGGTCAATGGCGGCGTCTGGGAAACCCATGATGCCGGACGCACCTGGAAACCGATCTTCGACGCGCAGTCGGTCGGCTCGATTGGCGCAATCGCGGTGGCGCCGTCGAACCCGAAAGTAATTTACGTCGGCACCGGCGAGGCCGACATGCGCTCGGATATTGCCCAGGGCGACGGGGTCTACAAATCCATCGATGGCGGCAAGACCTGGGCATTCTCAGGCTTGCGCGACAGCCAGCAGATCGGCCGCATCCTGGTCGATCCCAACAATCCGAATCATGTCTACGTCGCGGCACTGGGACATCCCTACGGTCCGAACGAACAACGCGGCGTGTTCGCATCAAGCGATGGCGGCACGACCTGGAAAAAAGTGCTGGGCCCGAATGCGGAGACCGGCGCGATCAACATGGCATTCGAGCCGGGCAACGCCAAGGTGATTTATGCAGCGCTTTGGCAAACACGGCGCCCACCCTGGAACATCTATCCGCCGTCGAACGGCCCCGGCAGTGGCTTGTACAAATCGGCCGACGGCGGTGAACATTGGACGCACATCGTCGGGCATGGCTTTCCCGCCAGCGTCGGCCGCGTCGGCATCGCACTTTCGGACGCTGCGCCGCAGCGCGTGTATGCCATTGTCGATGGGGATGCGGGTGGCTTGTACCGCTCCGACGACGCCGGTGCGACCTGGAAACACACGACTGGTGATGCCCGCATCTGGGGACGTGGCTGGTATTTCGGCGAGATCACGATCGATCCCAAGAATCCCGATCGCATTTTTGTGATGAACACCATCGTGCTGCGTTCCGACGATGGCGGCTCGCACTTTATCGCGCTCAAGGGCGATCCGACCGGCGACGATTTCCATGCGCTATGGATCGACCCCAGTGATACGAATCGTCAAATTCTTGGCGTCGACCAGGGCGCGCAGATCACGCTCAACGGCGGCAAGACATGGACCACGTGGTACAACCAGCCGACGGCGCAGATCTACCACATCAGCACCGACAACCGATTCCCCTATTGGGTTTATGGTTCGCAACAGGATTCCGGCGCGGTCGGAATGCCTAGCCGTGGCCCGAGTCACGACGGCATCACCATGCGCGAATTCAATGAAGTCGCGGTCGGCGGCGAGAGCGACAACGTGGCACCGGATCCAGACGATCCGGATATCGTCTACGGCGGTCGCGTCGACAAGCTCGACCTGCGTACCCAGCAAATCCGCAATGTCGATCCGACGCTGGCCCTGCCGGATGTGTACCGTGGCGTGTGGACCTTGCCGCTGGCGTTTTCACCGCGCAAACCGCATGCCTTGTATTTTGGCAATCAACGCGTGTTTCGCACCAGTGACGGTGGTGAGCACTGGCAGCCAATCAGCCCGGATCTCACTCGACCGAATCCGGAGGTGCCGAAAACACTCGACGCGCCGACGGTTGCCGATAATCTTGGTCAAGGCCCGCGCCGTGGAGTTGTCTATGCCATCGCGCCTTCACCGCTCGTCGACGGCTTGATCTGGGCCGGCACCGATGACGGGCTGATCTGGCGCAGCGCCGACGACGGCGCGAATTGGTCGAACGTCACGCCGAAAGCACTTGGCGCGTGGTCGAAAGTCGGCATCATCGACGCATCGCCCTTTGATGCAGGCGGTGCCTACGTGGCGGTCGACCGGCATCGCATCGACGATTTCAAACCCTACATCTATCGCACCCACGATGCGGGCAATACCTGGCAAACCATCGTTACAGGACTGCCTACCAACGAGCCGATCAACGTGGTGCGGGCTGATCCGAAACGCCAGGGGTTGCTCTATGCCGGCAGCGAACGCGGCGTATTCATTTCTTTCGATGATGGCGACCACTGGCAACCGCTGCAGCAGAATCTGCCAGCGACGTCGGTGCGCGACATCGCGATCCACGATGCAGATTTGGTGATCGCCACGCACGGTCGCGGTATCTGGATTCTCGACGACGTCAGCGCCTTGCGTCAGCTTGATGCCAAGGTCGAAACCGCCTCGGCTTGGTTGTACGCCCCCGCCCCTGCCTATCGCGTTCGCATTCCCGGATTTACCGGTACGCCTCTGCCCAAAGATGAGCCGATGGCGCCAAATCCAGCTTGGGGCGCGTATCTGGACTACACATTAAAAACTGCGTCTAAATTATCGATAACACTGGATATATTTGACGCAAGTGGCGCACTGGTTCGACACTATTCAAGTGCTGATTCAGTGCCTGCTCCTGACCCGGCGACATTGCGTGCTGCACCGGAATGGAGTGTCGCGCCGAGTACGCTTTCCACGACATCAGGAATGCATCGCTTTGTCTGGCCGCTGCATTACGCCGCGTTGCCGGTCGCCGGAAAAACAGATCCGTATGCCGATGGCGTCTGGGCGCCGCCGGGAATTTATCGCATCGTGCTGACCGTAGACGGAAAAAAACTCAGCCAACCGCTAACGGTCTTGCCGGATCCGCGGGTGAACATTCCAGCCCAAGCCTACACCCGGCAATTTGCCATGGCCCGGCAGATCGAACAACGCAGCGCACAGGTCTCGACGGCCAACCAGGAAGTAGAAAAACTCATCGGCTCGCTTGGTACAGTGCGCGCAAAAGCAAACGGCAATCTCGCCAAAGACATTGATGCGATGATTGCACGCCTGCACAAAACGGCTGGATCTCACGCCGCGCCCAATCCAACCAATGCGTGGTCGTTCCCACCCAGTAACACGCACAATTTCCGCTTTCTCGGCGAATGGCTGGAGAAATTTGATCAAGCCGTCGATGGCGCCGATGCAATGCCATCGCCTGATGTGGAACGGGGGTTCACGGCAATCCAGCCGATTATTGATGCGACGCTGCAAGCGTGGAATCAACTCAAAGCTCACGACGTCGCCGAATTGGATGCGCGTCTACGCAAGGCAGGATTCGTAGCTACAATTCCTGATAAACACTAGCCAGACGCACGCTTGAGACTTGCCGTGGATCGTCTGCCGATCCACGGCAACAATTTCAATCGCCAAGCCTACCAATGCACGCCACGCATCAGCGAAGCGAACGCCACCTGTTCGCTGGTTGGCTGTTGCTGAACCTCGCCACGGCCTTTCATGCCCTTGGCCGCCGACGAATCCGGGAACAATCGGAATGCCGTATTCATCAGAATTTCATAAGCGCGCGGTGCCAGCGCGTAAAAAATCTGCGCGAACGTACCCATGCGCGTCGCCACACGCACCGGGCGCTCGATGATCGCGTCAACGATCATGTCAGCGGCTTCATCTGGTGAGAGTGTCGGCACCGATTCGTACATCTTGGTCGGCGCAATCATCGGTGTCTTCACCAGCGGCATGTTGATCGTGGTGAAGTTGATGCCGTTGTCGGAAAACTCTGCCTGCGCGCAACGCGAGAACGCATCCAGCGCCGCTTTCGAGGCGACATACGCGGAAAAGCGCGGTGCGTTGGTCAGCACACCAATCGAGGAAATATTGATAATGTGCCCGCGGTGGCGTTGCGTCATTCCCGGCAGCAGGCCCATGATCAGGCGCAACGATCCGAAATAATTCAACTGCATGGTGCGTTCGAAATCGTGATAGCGGTCGTAGCTGGCCGCAATCGCACGCCGAATCGAGCGGCCTGCGTTATTGATCAGTATGTCGACATGCTTGTGTTCGGCCAACACCTTTTGCACCAGTTCGTCGCACGACTTCTGCACGGATAGATCGGCAACATACGTGTGGCAGCGTCCGCCGGCGGCGACGATTTCGGCGCGGGTGACGTCAAGTTCCGCTTCACCGCGCGCGCAGATCAGCACATTGGCGCCGGCCGCCGCAATCTTGCGCGCTGCGGCTTTGCCGATGCCCGATGATCCGCCAGTGATGAGTACCGTGCGGCCGCGCACCTTGCCACCCAGCGAATGGTCGACGAACAGATCCGGGTCAAGGTGACGTTCCCAGTAATCCCACAGTCGCCAGGCATAGTCAGCAAGATCCGGAACGCGGATCTTCGTACCCTTCAGCGCGCGCTCGGTTTCGCGGCAATCAAAACGCGTCGGGTAATTGATCAGTTTGATGACTTCCGGCGGAATGCCAAGATCGCGCAACAACGAACTCGTGAAACGCTTCACTGGCGGCAGACCGGCCAGCGCCTGTTTGATCACCGAAGGCACGAAACCGAACATGCGCGCATCCAGGCGCATGGTCATCTGCGGCGCATGTCCGGCGCGAGCAAAGATGTTCAGTACCTCGCCAATGCGCCGTGGCGCCGGATCAGTCAGATGAAAACAATGGCCGTCGAGGCCAGGTTTGTGTGCGATGTGATCCATCGCCGCGGCGACGAAATCCACCGGTACAAGGTTGATGCGCCCGCCTTCAAGGCCAATGGTCGGCATCCACGGTGGCAGCGCCTGACGAAGCTTCTTCAAGGTGCGGAAGAAATAATACGGACCGTCGATCTTGTCCATCTGTCCGTTTTGCGAATTGCCGATCACAACGCCGGGTCGATAGATGCGAAATGGACGCTTGTACTCGCGCACCAGCGCTTCGGAATCGTGCTTGCTGCGGAAATACGGATGATCCAGATTATGCGCCTCGGTAAACATGTCTTCGCGGAACACGCCCGAATACAAACCTGCAGCAGCCACCGAACTGGTGTGATGGAAGCATCCGGCCTTGAGCGCGGCAGCCAGATCCAATGCGTGGCGCGTACCATCAACGTTTGCGGCAATCTGGCTGTCGCCATCGCCGGCCAGGTCGTAGATCGCCGCCAGATGGAAGAAGTGTTTTACCTTGCCGGCAAGCTTCTTGCGCTGTGCCGGCGTCAACCCGAGCATCGGCTTGGCCAGATCGCCAGAAACCGGTATCAAACGTGAGGCATCTGCCCCGAATTGCTCGCAAATCGCGTCAAACTTCTTGCGCGAGCCCTTGCGTACGAGGCAATAGACCTCGCCTTTGCGTGCAAGCAGAAGTGCCAATAGATGTCGGCCGATGAAACCGGTCGCTCCGGTCACGAAATATGTCATTTCCGTTTGCCCTCGCCTATGTGCTTGTACAGAGCGCCTAAGATAGCCTGAGCAGACAGACAAGCAAAGCGGCGAAGAAATAGCATGCCCACAACGCTCATTTTGTATTGTTCCTGCCATCGTCCATAATGACGCGGACGAACTTGAGCCGAATTGGGGAACCACATGGCCGACCTGAAAACGCAATTTGCGAAAGCCGCTGAAGACATCAAGAAACTCCAGCAGCGACCGGACAACGACACCTTGCTGAAGCTTTATGCATTGTTCAAGCAGGGATCCGACGGCGACGTTTCCGGCGCCAAGCCGGGATTTTTTGATTTTGTCGGCACGGCCAAATACGAGGCTTGGGGTAAATTGAAGGGCATGCCGGCAACCGAGGCGATGCAGAAATACATCGACCTCGTCAAAGATCTCGCCCAGCCTGGCGCTTGATCCCCGACTCGCATCCGCCATGAGCAAGCGGACCAAGCAACGCATCCTCGATACCAGCCTGGCAATGTTCAACGCCCAGGGTGAACCCAACGTCACCACCAATCACATTGCCGACGAAATGGGCATTAGTCCCGGCAATTTGTACTACCACTATCGCAACAAGGATCACATCGTCGAGCACATCTTCGTCGCGTATGAAGCGCGCATGGACGAAGCACTGCTCACGCCCGACGGTCGCCTGCCGAACCTGGAAGACGTCTGGCTACAGTTGCACCTGGTATTCGAATGCATGTGGACTTATCGATTCCTGTACCGAGATCTGGTCGATATCGTCTCGCGCAACCGCAAATTACGCATGCATTTTTCGCGCATTTTGAATCGTGCATCAGAAAGCGCCGAGAAGGTTTTGCAAGGACTGGCTCAAGCGGAGATTCTGCGAGCCACCGACGACGAAATTCATGCCACCGCCGAAAACGTGCTGCTGGTTGCTACCTTTTGGCTGAACTACAACGCCGTACGCGGCGCGCGCGCCGATCTAGCCCAGGACGACCTGACCCACGGAATCTATCAAGTCATGCTGCTGATCGCGCCTTTTCTGCGCGATGCGGAGCGCTTGCATCTCAATACGCTCGCGCAGGCTTATCGGCGCTGACGCGCACGCCAATTCTCTAATCTACGTTTAGGCTTTGAATATCGAATCGCGGAGGCTTCACTTGCCTGCGGCGAGCGAGTGACTTGCAAAAAAGGCTTTCACTTGCCTGCGGCGAGCGAGTGACTTTTTGGCATTTCCCAAAAAGTAACCAAAAAGGCTAGGCACCGAGCGCAGTGTTTTGATTCGCATCCTGCGAATCAAAATCCCCTGCGCTTCTCGGCGGGGCGGGGTTGCTCAGACAGTGCATCCACGCACTGCTTCGCAATCGCGGCGATCCATCGCCGCGACCCTTCGGGCTTTTCCCCGCCCCGCCTGCGATGCTCGGCACCGCGACGGCACCAGTTATCCAATAGTCCGTCCATCCTTGGACTGTGATCGGGCCGCTTGAATCCCTTGACATATTTAGACGCACGAGCTGCGAGAACAAAGCTCTGCACTTGATCTGCCTCTTGATCTTGGGTCCCCCTTAAGCGCGCCGAGCATCGCAGGCTTTGTGGACAAGGCCCGCAGGGGTGCGGCGATGGAACGCCGCACTCGCGATCGGTACATGGATGTACCGTCTGAGCGACCCCATAAAGCCGAGAAGCACAGGGCGATCCGGGCTTTCGCGAGATGCGTTGAAGCGCATCTCGCGCCGGGGAGCGCACGCACATGGATGTGCGTGCCGGTCGAGGCACCATGGAGGGTTGCTTGTGACGAATTCAAACGCGCGCGCAGCGCGCGAGGCGCAGCGCCGGGGGTGGATTCTCTTTGGTAACTTTCTCTTGTCCACTCAAGAGAAAGTTACCCGCTCGATGCAGTCGAGTGGAAGCTCTGCTTTGCAATTGACTTGCTCGCCGCAGAAGAGAGTGAAAGCTTTCAAATGGACGAAAAACGATGGATATCGCTACGCTCGATCCATCCTAATACTGGCCAACGTCAAGGGATCGATGCTCAGACACGAGTACAAAAAAAACGGCCGCGCATGGCGGCCGTGAAACGACGTTGGAGTGACACGAATTATTTTGCGGTCTTGAGCTGACGGCTCAGCGCGGTGACGCGACGGGTCAGTTCTTCGATATCAGCTTTGGTCGGAATGCCAAGGCGCGAGAGCGCGCCGGCGACGACGTTCTGTGCGATCTGGCCGGCTTTCTGTGCATTCTGTTCGATGGCCGCGCGCAACGGGGCGATCGCACCGCTGGCCTGAGCCTTGGCGTCGGCGCTAATTTCATGCGCCAGCTTTTCCGCGCGCGTCTGGAATTGCTTGCCTTCGCCAATCAGGCCCGCAAATGCTTCGTTGCCGCGCTTGCGCGCGATGGATATCGCGCCGAGCCCGGCGAGCCAAAGCGAACGCGCCTTGTCAGTCGGTGCCTGGACAGTAGTTTTCTTGGGGGTCTTTTTGCTTGCCATAACCTTGCCTCTGCAGTCGGAGTTTGGCCGCGAAAGCTGCGGCACTGAGGCAAAACTAGGTCAATCGGCTAGAACAATCACACTAACGAATGCGATGGCGTTCCTGCTTGCGATCCCAGTCGCGCATTTCGTCGCGGATATAGGCTACGCGTTGGCGGCCAAGGCCGTTACGTTCTTCATCCAGCACAACAGCATCGAGCAGTTCGGCCAGGCGCTCGGCAGTCGGCAGCATGGCTTCCCATGCATCCAAGGCCGGCAGCGGGCCGGGCAAGGTCATGAAGAAACTGACACCAGGCGTTTGTAATTCGTCGATGTGGCGCATGTCGAAACTGCCGGGTTGGACCATGTTCGCCATGCTGAAGATCGGTCCATCTTTTGCCTTGCCGGAAACCAACCGATGGAATATCGCCTTGTCGCCAAAAACCAGGCCGGCCTTTTCTGCGGCGACAACCAGATCGGTGCCGTGAATCGGATCGCCGGCACGCGCTGCGACGAACAAGGTAACGATTCGTTCGATCGGCTGGGTCGGGCGAATCCCGGCTTTCGGCGTTTTGCGTTCCGGTTCAACCCATGCTTCAACGGAATCCGACGCTGGCGGCTCATCATCTAGCGCGCTCATTGGGCCGACCTTGAGTTCGCCTTGACTGGGTTGTTCGTCGCCGTCGCCATCACCAAGGGTCGGCTCGATGCGTCCGCCGGAATTACGCGCGAATGGCGTGCGCTTGCCCTGCCCGGGCTTCTTTGGGCGACCAAAAAGATAGATCAGCGCGATCGCGATCACGCCCAAAACAACCAAGAAAATGCGCAGCTCGGTAGCGCTCATTCCGTGAATTTACCTTCAACCTGTTCGCTGGCGGGATGGAGTCTGCATCGGCAAATCAAAACACATCAGCGCAAATAATACATGAGGCCACGAAACGATGCCGTAACACGCGCGCATTGAGTTCGCACCGATTACGCGGCACCCGCAAGTTTCGCGGCTTCGGCAAGATCCACTTGAACCAGACGCGAAACGCCGGGTTCGCGCATGGTGACGCCGCAAAGTTGACGGGCCGCTTCCATCGTCGCCTTGTTGTGGGTGACGAACAGGAATTGCACATGCTCGCTCATTTCCAAAACGAGCTGCGAAAAACGCCCGACGTTGGCTTCGTCCAGCGGCGCATCGACTTCGTCGAGCAGGCAGAACGGCGCAGGATTCAAGCGGAAAATCGAAAACACCAGGGCCACGGCTGCCAACGCCTTTTCACCACCGGAAAGCAGAGTGATGTTGGAGACGCGCTTGCCTGGCGGCCGCGCCATGATCGACACGCCGCTGTCGAGCAGGTTGTCGCCGGTCAATTCAAGATACGCATGTCCGCCGCCAAACAGCCGCGGAAACAATTCCTGCAATCCTGTGTTGACCCGGTCGAACGTATCCTTGAAGCGCTGTCGCGTTTCGTGATCGATCTTGCGGATCGCGCCTTCGAGTGTTTCCAGCGCGGTATTCAAGTCAGTCAATTGCGCGTCGAGATAGTTCTTGCGTTGCGATTGTTCCTCGTGCTCGGAAATCGCCGCGAGATTGACCGGCTCCAGGCGCACGATCTTCGCTTCGATCCCGGTGAGGCGTTCCTGCCATTCCACCGGATCGGCATTCTCGGCCAGCGAATCGAGCACGGCATCAAGCTCGTGACCCGCACCGGTGATGGCTTCACGCAACTGTTGCGCGCGCATTTCCAGACTCTGATGCTCGAGTCGGCGTTGCGCATGCGCTTCACGCTGTTCGCCGAGCACATGCTCCAGGCGCTGGCGATCCTGTTCGAGGCCACGGAATTCGTTGTCGCGTTCTTCCACGGCCTTGCGTGCTTCGACGAGTTGCTTGTCGATCAACAAGCGCTGGTTAAGATACGTTTGGCGCTCGGCTTCCAGCGCCGCCTGCGGTGTTTGCCCGGATTCAACCTGCTGCGTGATTTCAGTCTTGCGCGATTGCAGTTGGCCAAGTTGGGTGTGCATGCGTGCTAACGCTTGTTCCAGCGAGGCAACGCCGGAACGTTTGGATTCCAGGCCCAAGGCAAGGCGATGCGCCTGATCGGCGGCCTCGCGCGCATTCATGCGCGCTTCCTCGCGCGCTTCGAGCAGGCGGCGGCGCTCGCTATCCAAACGCTGACGCTGCTGCTCCAGATCACCCATTCGCGTGATCGCTTGCTCGAGCCGCGCACGTGCCTCGCGCGTTTGGGTTTGATCGTCGCGGCCGCGGGTTTCGAGCTCGCCGATTTCCTGATCGATACGAACCAGGCGCGCGCGCGCGGATTCGATCTTGCCTTGATGACTCTGCAACTGCCCCGCCAATTCGGCGACGCGGCGATGGGTCATATACAACTCACGCTGCGCATCATCGCGCGCGCTTTGCGCCTCAAGTTTGGAGGACTTGAGTGCCTCGATTGCCGCTCCAAGCTCATCGACTTGCGTCTGCAGCTGTCCGATCTGTTGCTTGATGGTTTGGATTTCGCGTTCGCGCGCGAGCATGCCAGCCTGCGCACCGCCGCCGCGCGCAACGCGCGCGAAACCGCGTCCCAGCCACTCGCCATCGCGAGTAATCACGGATTCGTTCGCCGCCAAAGTTGCGGCCATGTGCAGCGCGTCGTCGATGGATTCCACTGCATGCACGCTCGCCAACCAGTCGATGGCAGTTTGCGGGCCACGCACGTGCGCAGCGAGTGAACCCGCACGCGCATTCGCGCCACTGCGCGTATCGATCAGCGCGATATTTGCTTCACGCAAGCTCGTCAATTGCGCCGCATGCGCGTGGGGATCGTCGCTCAACACGCCTTCGAGCAACCCGGCGAGCACGATTTCAACCGCAGTTTCCCAACCCGCATCGACATCGAGCGCCTCGCCCAGGCGCTGCGACTTGTCCAAACCCTGCGCCGCCAACCATTCGCCAGCCGCTGATTTTTCCTGGCCCAGAGCAGCGTGTTGCAATGCCTCGAGTGAGGCGAGCCGGCCGCGCAAGCGCTGCAGTTGGGTACGCGCATCGTTCAAACTTGCTGCTTTCGTGCGCTCGGATTCCAGCAACGCATCGTGCGCGACACGGCGCTCGTCGAGAAGGCGCGTATGCGTATCGACTTTTTCGCGATGCGCATCGTGTTCGCTGGTCAATTGTTGGGTCTGCGTACTCAACGCGTCGACATTCGCGGCGTTCTTTTCCGTGCGCAACGCTTCCAGTCGGCGCGCACTTTCCAATGCCTGCTTGTCCAGGTAATCCAGCCGCGTACGTTCGACCTCAGCCGCTTGCGAAGCCTCGGCAGAGGCCTTCGCATATTCGTCCCACTGCGTCTGCCATTGCGCCAGTTGCGCCTCGGCGTTGCGCATGGTTTCGGCAGTTTTTTCCGCGGCCTCGTTAACGTCAGCCAATTGCGGCGCGCCATCGGCAAGTGCTGCATGCAGCGCCTCGATCTGTTCGCGATCGGCCTTCATCTGCTCGCCGAGTTCAGCCAGGGCCTGCTCGTTTTCGCTGCGCGCGCGCTGCAGGCGCTCGGCTAGTTCACGATTGTGCTGAATCTGTTGTTCGACGCGCGCAATTTCGCCACCGATGCGGTAAACCTCGGCCTGCACTGAGTTCAGATGTTCGCCGGCCGCCTGGTGCTGGCCACGGTGCGTCTCGATCTTCGCCTCGACCTGGCGCTGGTCGGCCACCAGCGCCTCGATGCCGGTCTGCGCATGCTGCATGCCGGTGTTGTGCTCGCTCAACTCACCGGCCACAACGCGGTAATGCAATCCGCGCAATTCTGCTTCACCGCGCGCGTGATCGGCCTTGAGCGCTTGCCAACGCGCGGCCGCCTTGGCTTGTCGATTCAGGTGATCGAGTTGCTTCTCAACTTCCTCGCGGACATCGTTCAAGCGTTCCAGATTTTCGCGCGTCGCCTTGATCCTGCTTTCGGTCTCGCGACGTCGTTCCTTGTATTTGGAAATGCCCGCGGCTTCTTCAAGATGTCCACGCAACTCATCCGGATGCGCAGAAATGATCTCCGAAATCATGCCCTGTTCGATGATCGAATAACTACGCGCGCCCAATCCGGTTCCAAGGAACAGGTCGGTGATGTCGCGACGCCGACAGCGTGAGCCGTTGAGGAAATACTGCGACTGGCCATCACGGCTAGCAGTGCGCCGCACCGAAATCTCGTTGTATTTGGCGTACTCGCCGACAATCGTACCATCGGAATTGTCGAACACCAGTTCCACATTCGCGGTGCCAACCGGCTTGCGTCCAGTCGAGCCGGAAAAGATCACGTCGCTCAACGCGTCGCCGCGCAAGCGGCTGGCCGCGCTTTCGCCCATGACCCAGCGGATCGCGTCGATGATATTGGATTTGCCGCAACCGTTCGGACCAACCACGCCGGTCATATTGGTCGGCAAATGCATGACCGTCGGATCGACGAAGGATTTGAAACCGGACAGCTTGATCGTGGTCAGTCGCATCGTGGCAAGTGGTCCCGGCGATTCCCACAGGAATCGCATTTCGGAAAATCGGAAAGAGTTGTTTGCAGCGGAAGGTTCGGCTACGGTGTCGCCCCGCGAACGCGAGTCGGCACCGAATTGGGCTGGTTCGACGGTCGACACTCACTCAGGAGCATCGGGCCATGTCTACCGCCCCCGCCAAAACCCTGGAAACGTTTCCAAACCCGCAGCAGGATCGGCAGTATACCATCCGCATGCGCATTCCAGAATTCACCTGTTTATGCCCGAAAACCGGCCAACCGGACTTCGCCACGCTGCATCTGGAGTATGTTCCGGCGCAAACCTGCGTGGAACTGAAATCACTCAAACTCTACGTCTGGAGCTACCGCGACGAAGGCGCATTCCATGAAGCGGTAACTAACCGCATTCTCAACGACCTGGTCGCCGCCACGGCACCGTATTTCATGCGCCTGAGCGCCGAATTCGGCGTTCGCGGGGGGATCTACACGACTGTGGTTGCCGAACACCGCGCACCCGGCTGGCACCCACCTATTCGCGCCGAACTGCCTTAGAGAACCTCTGATCAAGGCCTGCACACAAATTGCTTAGCGCGGTGTTTTTCGCGCGTTGGAACGGATGCGGCGAGGAAGATCAAAAGCGCCCCCATCCGCCTTTGGCACCTTCCCCCGCTTTGCGGGGGAAGGGAAATCAGCGCGTGCCTCGCTTTGCGTGGGGAGGTAAATCAGCGCGTGTCTGGCTTTGCGGGGGAAGGAAAATCAGCACGTGCCCCGCCTGCAGGGGAAGGGAAATCAGCGTGTGCCCCGCTTTGCGGCGAAAGAGAAATCAGTGTGCTCCCCGCGTTGGGGGCGCAGGGTAAAACAGTTGCCTTCGGAGAATCGACATTTGCATGATCCTCCTGCCTTGAGGGTCAAAAATGCGACAGGCTCCGACATTGGAACCCTTCCTCCGCTTGCGGGGGTGGCGGCAGCCGGAAGGGGGCAGCTTTGTAAATCGCCAGTATCGAATCTTCTACTACGAACCGGTGGGTGCCTGATCGGATTTTGGCTTGGCGGCAGTCGGAGCAGCTTTCTGCGTTGCCTGTGGTGCCACTGGCGCGGAACCGGTCGGATATTCCACTTTGGCTTGTTCGCGAAGTTTTGCCAGGCGCTGCTGCGCGATCTTGACCTGCATGCTGCCTAGAATGCCTTTCTTGACTTGTTCGAACGGCGGCGGCGTGAAGGGATTGGAAATATCCAGGTGCACGACGTGCCAGCCGAACTCGGTCTTGACCGGCACCTTGGTCGACTCACCGTTTCTCAAATTGGCAAGTACGTTTGCCAGTACGTCGGGAACCTGGTCCCGGCGCACGCGCGTGAAGGTCTTGGCTTGTTTGGCCTTGTCTTGCCACGCGTCGAATACCTTCTGGAAGGGTTGGCCAGAAAGAATGTCGCCTTCTGCCTTGATCGCATCATCCTGGTTGTCGAACAGCAACTGGCTGAAATCGAAGGTGCGATTGCCGCTACGCGCGACCTCGGAATCGTATTCGGCCTTGAGCACGGTGTCGCTGATCGGCGTCTGCTGCTCAAATTGGGAAAACGTGGCGTCGGCGATGCCCTGCAAGCGTGCGGCCGCGACCTGAGCCTGGAACTTCGGATCAGCAAAAAGATCCTGGCGTTGCGCTTCCTGTGCCATCAGCACGAAATCCGTCAACAACTTGAGGGCACGGTCGCGCTGATCAGGTTTTTCCAAATCCAGATGCCGTGACTCGGCGAAGGCATCGAGCACACTCGCCGGTACTGGCATGCCATTAACGGTTTCGGCCAAGGGCGGTGTCGCCGACATTTGAATCGGTCGCGTATCCACCGAGCCATTGCCTTTCGAGCACGCGACGAGCACGACGATCAGAAGGAAAAGCAGCAATTTGCGCATATCAATCCTTGTTCAATTCTTTGGGCGCGCGAGCATCGAGCGTCAGCGCATGGATGTCGGTTTGCATCATGTCGCCCAGTGCCGCGTAGATACGGCGATGCCTGGCGAGGAGCGGCTGGTCGGAAAATTCGACGGCCACGATTCGCACGCGAAAATGGCCCCGACCATCGCGAGCACCGGCGTGGCCGATGTGCTTGTGCCCTTCGTCTTCAATCGTCAGTTCACTGGGTGCCAGTTCTTCCAGCAAACGCGCGCGCATGCGTTCGATGCGCTCGCTCACGGCAAGACCTGGCGAAACGGGCGCACATCGACTTCGCGGTAAACGCCCGCAGCAACGTAGGGATCGGCATCGGCCCAGGATTGCGCCGCAGCGAGATCCGGAAACTCGGCCACGATCAGGCTGCCGCTGAAACCAGCAGGACCTGGATCAAGCGCGTCGATGGCGGGAAACGGCCCGGCCAACAGCAGGCGTGCGTCGTCGCGCAATTGCTGCAAGCGTTGCAAATGCGCTGGGCGCGCGGCTTGGCGACGTTGCAGGCTGTCGGTGTTATCGGATGCGTAAATCGCGTACCACACGGCGACCTCAGGGGAAAATACAATTCCCAATGATAATCGATACGCCAACGTCTTGGCGACGTGACGACAGCGTGGTAGGTTGCCGGCCCATGCTCGAAACACTTTATGTTCGCGATTTCGCCATTGTCGGCGAGGCCGAAATCGGCTTCGGCGCAGGCCTGACCGTGGTCACCGGAGAAACCGGTGCGGGCAAGTCATTGCTGGTTGATGCGCTGCTGCTCTTGGCCGGCAATCGCGCCGATGCCGGTGTGGTGCGGCACGGCTGTGAGCGCGCGGAACTGATCGCCGCATTTTCATTGAGCGACGCGCCCACAGCGCTGGCGTGGCTGCGCGCCGAAGAATGCGACGATGGCACGACGTGCCAGTTGCGCCGCGTCATTCGCAGCGAAGGCGGCTCGCGAGCCTGGATCAATGGGCGGCCCGCCACGTTGGCGCAAATGCAAGCGCTCGGCGAGCATCTGATCGAAATCCACGGACAGCACGAACACCAGGCATTGCTCGACAAGAGTCGCCAACTTGATCTGCTCGATGCGTTTGGCAATCACATGAACCTGCGCCAGGCCGTGGTAACTGCTGCGCGTAATTGTCGCGACATCGATGTGCAAATTCGCACGCTCAGTGGCGGCCACGACCACGCCGATCGCATCGAATTGCTCGAACATCAACTCGGCGAACTGGATCGTCATACCCTTTCAGCGGACGAACTCGATGCGCTGGACGCAACCCACAAGCGTCTGGCCAACGCCGGGCAATTGTTGCAAGGCAGTGGCGCGCTGGTCGATCTGCTCGACGGCGACAGCGAATTCGCGGCGCTGCGAGCGATCGGTCGTGCGCAAAACGAACTGGTACGTCTGGCTGATCTGGATCCGCGACTCGCCGCGGCGCGCGACTTGCTGGACTCCGCCGCGATTCAACTCGACGAAGCCAACGATGCGATCGCACGCTATCGTGAATCACTGGAACTGGATCCGGAACATCTGGCCGACGTTGAGGCACAACTGGTCAAGCTACACGAACTCAGCCGCAAGCATCGCGTGGCCACCGCCGAGTTGAAAAATCATGCCGAACGCATGCGCGACGAGCTGGAAAATTTGCGCGGCGCGGGCGAGCGCCTGGCTGCGCTGGAACGCGAACGAGCGCAATTAGCGGCAGCTTACGCCACCGCCGCTGCGCAATTGAGCAAGGCGCGCGACGCCGCAGCAAAACGCCTTGGCCACGATGTCAGCGCATTGATGGACGAACTGGGCATGGCCGGTGGGCGATTCGAAGCACAAATCGAAAGCGTCGCAGGCGTGGTGGCCGATGCGCAAGGTGCCGAGCGCGTGGAATTTCTGGTCAGTGCGAATCCCGGCCAACCTGCACGCGCATTACGCAAAGTGGCATCCGGCGGCGAGTTGTCGCGCATCAGCCTGGCTATCGAGGTTGCCGCACTGGGGCTGGATGAAACCGCCACGATGGTTTTCGATGAAGTCGATTCCGGCATCGGCGGCGCCATCGCCGAGGTCGTTGGCCAGAAGCTGCGCAGCCTCGGCGACAAGCGCCAAGTGCTTTGTGTAACGCACCTGCCGCAAGTCGCCGCACAGGGTCATGCGCATTTGCGCGTTGCAAAAACCACGGATGGGAAAGACACACGCATCAGTATCGAGACATTGAACGAGAAATCACGGCGCGACGAAATCGCACGCATGCTCGGCGGCGTGGAAATCACCCGCGAGACGCTGGCTCATGCGAAGCAGATGTTGTCGAGGGTGAGGTAAGCAATGATCGGGGACCCTTGAAATAGCTCGTCATTCACGGACCGCACGCAGTGCTGAAGCTAGAGTCACTGTGCAATAGCCGCAGGCTCATCATCCAGATCTGTGTTGTCGGTACTTGTCAATCATGGGCAAAAACTGGATTCCTGCCTACGCAGGAATGACGGGCTTTTGCCTTTACGATCTTCGATTCCCGGCTCTTCGCCTACCCACCCTTCTTCTTCGCGCGCACGTACAAGACCAGACTGTGGTCCTCGATCTGGTAACCGTGTTTGGCGGCGATTTCGTGCTGAAGGCGTTCGATTTCGTCGTTGGTGAATTCGATCACCTTGCCGCTGTCGACATCGACCATATGATCGTGGTGCTTGCCGCGATCTGCCTCATATACGGCCTGCCCGCCTTCAAAATTATGCTTGAGCACCAAGCCAGCGGCCTCGAATTGCGTGAGTACGCGATAGACTGTCGCCAATCCGATATCGTCATTGTGATCAAGCAAACGGCGATAAATATCCTCTGCAGTCAGATGCTTGCCATCAGAAGTTGCGAGGATTTCGAGAATACGCATGCGCGGATGCGTGACCTTGAGCCCAACCTTGCGCAAATCCTTGGTTTCCATGCTTGGTGACCTCCACACTGGTGTCGCATGCGCTAACGCGCGCTAAAGCATCGCTAGTGTATCATCGGCCGCTTTCCGCCCGACGGTAACACGCATGTTCAAGGTACTTCGTCTTTCCGCCATCGCGCTTTGTGGCCTTGCCACGGTGGCCTGCAATCCGATCTACAAGCTCGATATCCAGCAAGGCAACCTGTTTGGCAAAAATCTGGTCGATACACTCAAACCGGGCATGACCAAGCGGCAGGTTCAACTAGTGATGGGATCGCCCTCGATCGTAAGTCCGTTCAATCAGGATCGCTGGGATTACGTGTCGTCATTGCGGCGCGGCAACGGGCACATGGAAACGAAGGATTTGACCCTGTACTTCACAGGTGATTCGCTGGCACGCATCGAAGGCGATTATTTCGCCGAAGATCCGCAGCGACTGATCAAGGAAGCGACCAAGTACAAGCGCCAGTATCCTGACGAAAAGCGCCCGGACGACAAGAAGAAGGATCAGGGCTGAGTTTGCGCGCGGCGGCGGCGCGCCTGTTTGGGATCAATCACCAGGGGTCGGCACATTTCGATTCGATCCCCGTCGTGCACGCGCGTTGCGAGTCCTGCTTTGCGGCCAAATACCGCGATTGCGGCGGGCGTGAACGACGCGGGTAAATCCTTGCGGATAGAACTCAACCGGATCGCATCCTCGACCGTCGTGCCCACAGCGACGTCCACTTCACGCTCGATGTGGCGGTGCAAATCCGCGTAAACCACGCTGACACGAATCCGTTCAGGCATAAACACGCGTCGCCTCGATACAGAATTCATCGACCATTCGATCCGCCAGTCTTTCGAATCCGGCACGCATCAATGGAGCCATCAATCGACCCGAATACTCGAAATCCAGGGCCAGCGCAATTTTGCACCCACGCTCGCCCAACGCAAGGAATTCCCAGCCACCGGACAACTTGCGAAACGGACCGTCCACCAGTTGCAAGTTGATGCGATGCGGAGGGTTAAGCGTATTGCGCGTAGTAAAACTCTGCGTCATCCCGGCGAGGCGCAGATCCAGGCGAGCTGTGAGCGCATTGTCTTCGCGCGCGATCACCTGGGCGTCCACGCACCAACCAAATCGACGCGGATACGCTTCGACATCATTGACCAGATCAAACATTTGCTGCGCGCTGTAGGCAACGATAGCGCTGCGTCGAATTTCTATCACGAGTTATTTCCACAGCCAATCGGCTATCCTGCGAATTCAACAACCTCACGCGGCATTCTACATCGGCAATGAACAAGCCCAAGGACAAAACCAAGCATGGCGGTTCCACCATCGCGCTGAACAAGCGCGCACGGCATGAATATCATATTGACGAGCGCTTCGAGGCCGGACTGTCCCTGCAAGGCTGGGAAGTGAAAAGCCTGCGTGCGGGGCGCATCAATTTTGGCGACAGCTACGCCACCGTAAAAAATGGCGAGTTGTTCCTGTTCGGCGCATCGATTCCACCGCTCATTTCCGCCTCGACGCATGTCATCGCTGACGACCGACGCACGCGCAAGCTGTTACTGCACCGTGCTGAAATCGACAAATTGATCGGCGCGGTCGAACGCAAAGGCTACACGGTCGTGCCGACCGCGATGTACTGGAAGCACAATCGCGTCAAGGTCGAAATCGGCCTGGCCAAGGGCAAGCAGGACCACGACAAGCGTGCCGCAGAGAAGGAACGCGACTGGAACCGCGAGAAGCAGCAGACGATGCGGTCGAAGAACAAGCTGGTCTAGGAGCGTTAGAACGTCACCAACGATCGGCTTCTGCAATTGTCATTGAAATCCATCGCTGAAAATCACGTCGGTCTCCAAAGCACCAATATCAACCGTGCCATGCATGATCCGGGGAATTGCCGGGTCGTCGCGCTGATCGCGCGCCAGCGCCTTGTTGTTCTCGTCCAGAGCAAGCGCGTTGGAACCGCGATCGAACAGCGGGCTCGCCGATGCAAAGCCGACCGTGAACGTTGCGCCGCCATGACTGGCAAACGTTCCAAAGTGCGCGGCATGTCCGACGATATTTCCTGCACTGCCGTCGACCAGACCGCCGGCACTCGACGCGTTCTCCACCAGGTCAAAATTGCCGGTGAGCGCCGCTCCCGTCGCATTGACGATGTCACCGCCTGTCTCGCCGCTGCCACGGTTACCGAACGCCGAATTGGCGATAACGACGTCTGCAGGCGCCGCATGTGCGTTGTACAAGCCGCCGCCGCTGCCGGCACTGTTGGCATACACCGTGGCGTTGCTGAGATAAAGCACGACACCCGAGCCAAACCCATTCGCTGCCGCGTCGTAGATGCCGGCGCCGCGGCTCGGCGAACTGGCGGCGGGAACAGTGTTCTGCGCGATCGTGGAATTGATGATGTCGGCAGCGCCGATATTGAATACGCCGCCGCCTTCGAACGTCGCATTATTGCCGCTGATGGTGTTGCCGCGACTGATCCAGGTGCCGCCATCCACGAAAACACCACCGCCCTGCCCACCCAGACCGCTGCCATCCGGATTGAATCCGCTGCGCAACGCGAAGCCAAGCGCGTGATTGCCCGATACGGTGGAGTCCGTCATTACGACAGTCGTGCTGCCATTGACAAGGATTCCGCCTCCCATGCCCGGGTCGCTGCCTGACGACGTGGCGCCGACCGTGTTGCCGCGAATGATGCTGTGGTCGATGGTGATGTTGCCAGATTCCGCATAGATGCCGCCGCCAAACGACAAGAAGTAGTCGGACAGATTCACCGCGCGATTGTTCTCCACGATGCTGTTGGTCAGCGTCAGATCGCTCACCGCGTCGATGGCGCCGCCAGCAAAGTCGGACTGATTGTCATGCAGATCGACGCTGTCGAGCACGACAACCTGCCCGCAGCAGAAAGAAATGCCGCCCCCGGCAAAGCCACTCGGCGCTTTGCCGTGTGCGATCGACAAGTTGGAAATGCTCAACGTATTGCCGCCGGTCGTCAGGTCGCCGAACACCCGTACGGTGTCGTTGCCGCTGAGCGTGAGCTGCGTCTGGCCAGGGCCGACGATGTTCATGCTACTGGTTGGTACCAGTGGGCTCGTCAATGTGATCGTGGCGGGCAAGGTCACGGAGAAATGGATTTCCGGTGGCGACTGCATCCCCGACAGTGTGCAACTGCCAATCGGCGTGATGCCATCGATCAGACGGATCGCATCGCGCAACGTGCACAAGGTGGTCGAATTGCTGTCGGTGGCATTCGTGACCGTCACTGTGCCCACAGCCGCTCGCGCCGTGGCTGGCCATACAATCTGGAGCGCAAGAAGCAGCACCAGAACAAGGCTATTGCTGAATTTCATGGTGTCACCTTAGGTCGTCTGCATGAAGAGTTGAGCGAGTGGTCATTCAAAGTCGTTTTCAAAAATCGTGTCCGCCGACACATTCGTCAGCTTGAACAGAGCGGCTGCTGTCGTCGGCGATGTCGATACGTCGATCATGAGCGCGCCCAGAATCGCGTTCGCAGTCATGTTTGATGACACTGCGAGGCCATCAGAATCGGTGACAGCGCTATCGAACGTGTCGTTGGTCGCGTCGAAGGTCACCGTGGGAACACTGCCAAAAAGTGTCGTCGGCGCACTGAAATTGACCGTGACGCCCGACACTGGATTGTTCTGATAGTCGCGCACCACGACCTGCAGCGGCATCGCGTATACCGTGTTGATGGGCGCAATCTGCTTGTTTCCGGTCAGTTGCAGCGCGGCATAGGCATCGGTCGAGCTGAAGTTGTCGAGCAGGATGCCGTAACCGGTGCCCGACTGACCGCCACCGCTAAACGTGATCGCGACCTGATCGAAGTATTCGGCGGCATTGGCCGAGGTGCGATTGAACTGTTGCTTGTACAGCCCGTTGCTCGCCGTGCCGGATTGCGTCTGCTGCCAGACTTGCTGCCCATCGCGGTACGCCGTGACCTTGACGGCAGGATATCCCTGCGTGCCCCAGCCGAACACCAGCGCACGCTGGCCGACCGGCCACGCCACGTCCATGGTCTGGGGGAAACAGCCATTGCAGCCGGTGGTGGAAAATTTCCCGGAAATGTAGGGTGAAAAATACGAGTTGAATTGCGTGCTGAACACGAACGCACCGCTCGACGAGGAAAAATACATTCCGCTCGCGCTCTGGAACGCGTTCGCGTTGCCGCTGGCACTATCGAAGTTCTCGCTATGCGTCGCGGCGATGGCACCGAACGACGTGGCTGCACAGAGTAGCGCTGCGGTGGCAAACAGACGACGGGCGGACGCTGGTTTCATGTGAACTTCTCCGGCTGAATACTGGATACATGAATTAGAAGCGTCAAATGGAGCCCGATTCCCTCATTGAGGAAAACATCTTTTTTCAGGAATGCCATCGAACCGGCCCGCAGGACAGTGTGAACGAAGCGCTAATGCTTCGAGCGTGGAGCGGAAACGATCTGATTCGTGGACGCCGGCGGCGCCAGCGCCGTGCGCAACGCGGCGAGCCGCTTGCGCTGCATATCGTACTCGGCGGGTGCGCTGGCAAAGCCGGCAGCGCTTTCAGCCGCGAGTCGGCGCGCACCGGTGACGTCGCCGCGCTGCCGCGCCAGCTGCGCCAGGCCAAGCAAGGTGCGCGCGATCTCGCCGTTGCCGGGGCGCAATTTGGTGCGCTGGATCGTCAATGCATCACGATACAAACCTTCGGCCGCGTCGTACCGTCGCTGCGCAGCCAGGGCATCGGCGAGGTGACTTTCCGCAGCGGCCAGGCGTGGATGGTCGGGACTCAGGCGTAGCCTGCACAGTCGCAGGCTTTCTCGCAACATTCGTTCGGCTTCGATTAACTCACCCTTGTCCAGCAGCACATCGCCGAGCAGCGCAATTGCCTGCTCGGATTCGGAGTTGTCAGGGCCGAACACTTCCAGATCGATCGAATGCGCCTCGCGCAACAGCGCTTCGGCTTGCACCAGATCGCCGCGATAGCGCAGCGCCCGCGCCAGTTCATATAACCCGATCGATACCTCGGGGGAACGCTCGCCGATCAATTTGCGCCGTACCTGCAATGCGCGTCGCAGCAGCGGTTCGGCGTCATCGACATGGCCGCGCGACAACAAGGCGTGGCCCAGATGCGTCATGACATTGGCGGTCGCCGGATGCTCTTCGCCCAGCGTCCGCTTGCGTCGCTCGTATACTTCGCGGAATGCCGCCTCCGATGCGGCATAATCGCCAAGTGCTCGCCGCAATAATCCGATATTGACCAAAGTCGACAGCACCGGCGCAGCGGAATCGCCGAGCGCTCGCCGTCGCAATGCGAGCGATTCCTCATACAACGGCAGTGCCTCCTCGGTGCGCCCGGCTTCGCTCAAGGTCAGTGCCAGATTGTTCATCGAGCGGCCCACCATCATCGGATCGGGCGGCACGAGTTTGCGGCGCAGTTCAAGAGCTTCGCGATGCAGGCGTTCCGCAGTGCCGTAGTCTCCATTGCTGCGGCGCAATTCGCCGAGCGAATCCAGGCTCTCGGCCAATTCGGCGGGATTAACCGGGTCGCGTGCGCGGCGCAGTTCGACTGCGCGCTCAGCGGCGGCAATGCCCTTGCCATACTCGCCGAGCTGCCGGTAAGCGTCGGCCATCAATACCAGCAGTTGTGCCTGCACAACAGGCTCGTCCTTGAGCTGTTCGCCGACATCGCGCGCGCCGCGATCGAGCACGTCGCGCAGCGTCGGCGCGGAACCTTGCGTTTGATTGGGGTTGGCGCCGTCGAACAGGCGCTCGAGAAATCCGGAGACGCGTTGTGCAACACGCGCTTCCTGCTCCGCGCGCGCCTGGGCTGCGCTGCTGCGATCGCGCTCGACACGCAAATTCACAGCGAGCAACGCCAGCGAAACAGCGGCGGCGACGATAACACACAGCGCAGCTGCACCCAGCGCCACGCCGAGCCGATGGCGGCGCAGAAATTTTCCGACGCGATAACGCAGCGAATCCGGCCGGGCCCGCAACGGTTGATGACGTAAATATCGCTCGATATCTTCGCTCAGTTGCTGCGGGGTCGAATAGCGTCGTGCGGGTTCGTACGCGAGCGCCTTGAGCACGAGCGTGTCGAGATCGCCACGCAATTGCCGCGACCAGCGCTTGCGCAGAGGCGCATCGCCGAATTCCGTTCGCGCCGGTCGCGCAGCCTGAGCACGCACGATCGCGCTGCTTGGACGCGCCGGCGTCAGCACGGATTCGGCATTGCCACGCGGCGGCCGTTGTCCAGTCAGCAGTTCGTACAGGATGACGCCGAGTGAATAGACATCACTCGCCGTGGTGACGGCGGCCTCGCCCATCTGCTCCGGGCTGGCGTATTCGGGCGTCGACAGGCGCGTCTGCTCGGCAACGGTCTTCGCATCGGGCGCATCGGCCGACTGCAGCAGTTTGGCGATGCCAAAATCGAGCAGCTTGGGATTGCCGTCGGCAGCGACGAGAATATTTCCGGGTTTGAGGTCGCGGTGAATGACCAGATTCTGGTGCGCGTGCTGCACGGCCCGGCAGACTGGCAGCAGCAGGCGCAGGCGCTGATCGATGTCCAGATTATGGATTTGTGCAAATTGCGTAATCGCCTCGCCTTCGACATATTCCATGACCAGATACGGAACGCCGTCGTCGGTCACGCCGCCATCCAGCAGCGCCGCGATCGACGCATGCCTGAGATCGGAAAGGATCTGCCGCTCGAGCGCGAAGCGCTGCTCGAACGCGCTGCCACGCAGCCAGGGATTGAGCATTTTCAGCGCGACGCGTGTGCGATAGGCGCCATCATTGCGTTCGGCGAGAAACACGCTGCCCATGCCACCACTGCCAAGCGGTCGCACGAGGCGCCACACGCCGATGACGCGACCGACGTGCGACGCGGCCTCGTCGGCCAGCGTCTGTTCCGCCGCACGCCCGAGTAAGTCGGTGGCTGGTCCGCTGTGTTCCGAACTTTCGGCGGCCAGAAAGCGCTCGACTTCTGCGCGCAGTTGGGCGTCATCGCCACATTCGGCGCGCAGGAAAAAGTCGCGCCGTTCGGCGGGAAGTTCGCGTACGCCATGAAACAGCGCTTCCACACGATGGAACCGCGCCGCATCCATGCTCAGGCTTCCAGTGCCTGGCGCAGCCAGGCCTTGGCGAAGCGCAGATCGCGATCGACGGTCGCTTCGGACACTTTCAGAACATGCGCCATTTCCAGATACGACAGGCCACCGAAATAGTGCAGCTCAAGCACGTCGCGCTTGCGCTCATCGACACTGCCGAGTTGATCGAGCAATAGGTCGAGTGCAATCACATCCGGTGGCGCCTGCTGATCATGCGCATCGTCGACTTGCAGCGTCACCGGCGTGGCGCCGCCACCGTGCTTGTCGCGCTGCCTGTGGCGCGCATGATCCACCAGGATATGCCGCATCTGGCGCGCGGCGATCGCGAAGAAATGCGCCCGATCCTGCCATTCGATGGCAGGCCCCATCAAACGCAGGCAGGCTTCGTGGACCAGTTCCGTCGCACTCAGCGTGACCGCGCGCTCGCCGCGCAGTTGCCGTTGCGCGAGTTGACGCAAATCGCCGTAGACCAACGGCACCAGGCGATCAAGCGCCTGAGCGTCGCCACTGCGCCATTCGCCCAGCAACAGCGTGATCGGATTCGGATCGGAAGCATTCATGCGGGCAACTATCGGTAGCGCCAGCATAAGAATAACAGGCGCGGCGTGAAGATGAGGAGCGCGGTAGCGGATAGAGCATAAGCTCGCATGAGGCACTAAAAAGAACGCTGGTCATTCCGGCAGGGATCGCGGGAATTCAGGATCACACACGAGAAGACTTACGCTATTCAGGTTTTCGCGATTTGATCCTTTGCCTTCCCTGGCTTCTGATTTCCGTCACTCCTCGCCGGTATGACGGTTCTGCAATTCTCGCCGGTGCAACCAACCATGTGCGAATTGCTTGAACCTTGTCACCCCAGCCCCATATACTGGCACAAGCGTTTTCACTTCCGGGGGCGATCGGCTTCGACGGGGGTCACGAAATCGTCTGGTGCATGCCGAGGGGGTAGCTTTCCTCGTTAATCCAGCTGCAAAACTTTAGTTGCCAACGACGACAACTACGCTCTAGCCGCTTAAGGCTGAGTCCTGAACCCACTTGTGCTTGTGCTCGTGGATGTAGGGTCACTATCACAAGATCGCTGTTGATCGCCGCCTGTCGATCCTCGGCTAACTCTTAACCGGCTGGTTCTGCGGTGCGCCTCGCACGTTGTGTTGCCGCAGAACGAGATCAAACAACGAGCTATGCATGTAGATCCGGGGATGTAGGACTTTCGGACGCGGGTTCGATTCCCGCCGCCTCCACCAAACAAAACGGGCCCCCTGTGGGCCTTTTTTGTTTTTGCCCCCGCGGCGACTTGCAAAAATGGGACGTGAATCTCGACAAGCCACGAGTTCTAGCGATAGTCTCGACTGTAATTCCGTGTAGATATTCGTTCAACAAACCGGGGATCATGACCATGCGGCGGCACATCGCGTTGTCTCTTGGTGTATTGGCAGCTTTCTCGTGTGTCATTGCCGATGCGAACGAAGTCACCATGCACAACGATTCCCTGACCGGCAATTCCCAAGGATCAATCGTGCCGGGATTCGCCGCGGGCGAGGCGGCGGCAACGTGGCTCACTTCTACCTGCACCGGCAACATCGTGGCACTCGACGTGCTCTGGCGTTCGCTCAATGGGGGCGCGCCGCAATCCGTGGAGCAAGCAATTCTTGTCTATGATGCGGGAACGTTTCCTGCACCCGGAAGTGAATTGTTGGAGTTGCTCGGTCCACAAATGACCGACGGCGTGATCAACGAATACCGCTACGTGGACGACCAACAAACCATTCCAATCAGCGTTCCGGTGGTGCAGAACCAGACTTATGTGGTCGCGTTTGCGTTTGAAAACCCACCCGATCAGACAGTAGGCCCGAGCGTGGTCGCCGATACTGGCTGCCAGGAGGGCAAGAACGCATTATTCGGAGACATCGGGCTGGGGCTAGCCTGGTATTCATCTTGTAGCTTGGGCATCACTGGCGACTGGGTCATTCGTGCCGTCGTGGATTGCCAGGACGTTGCGACCAGCGCCGACGTGGCCATCGCGATCGGGACAATGCCAGATTTGTATACACCGGGGTCCCCGCTCAGTTACACGATCGTACTGAACAATGCCGGACCGGGTGCAGCGACGAATACGAGCATCCTCGACACTTTTCCGGGCTGGTACACGAATGTTTCGTGGACTTGTACAGCAACCGGTGGGGCAGCGTGCACTTCCGGAACCAGTGGAACCGGCAGCATTTTCGGCTCCGCCAACTTGCCCAAGGATGGTCAAATCACCTTTGCGGTAACCGGTGATATCGCCTTGGGAACAACAGGCACGATCACCAACACCGCGGCGGCAGTGGTTGGAAACCCGACCACGGACCCGAACAACACCAACAATATTGCAACTTCCAACACCGGACCATTGTCGGATCGCATTTTCGCCAACGGTTTCGAGTAACCCGCTGGAAACCACTCGATCCGTACGCCACGCAAATGGATTCAGGCATGCCACTCCTGAACGAAAATCACGGCAATCGATCAAACGACGCCGTGAGATGCCGTGTCTAACCAACGGCTTCGCCACTTGCCACCACACTGCCGGTGTGCGGTTCGGACTTACAAAGCGCCACCGAAGCCGTCGGAATAGATATCGTCATATTGAACCGGCACCAGGGACAATTCGCCGACGCACGCAACATCGCCAGGAACGCTACTCGCGCTTAATACCGCGACAGAACCGTTGGCGTCGGCAAACGTCTGATAGTTCGCCGAGGCCAGCGGTAGCGCAGGGTCGCTCAGTCCGTACACAAGAAAGGTGTTGCTGTCCCCCAGCGAAGGACTGCCAAGACTGGCGCAACTGGACATAACAGCCGGGTAGACGACAAACGCCCAGTCACCTTCGATCGATTCAAAACTCAGGGCGTTGGGGTCTGAGCCTGCCGCATAGAAGCGATGATCCAGGTTGATGTACAAACCCAAATAGGGAACGTCGGCGTTAGTTTGTGGAACCGGGTTCGCGTACGCCACAGTGACCGCGGAGAAAAAGGCCAAAACGGCAAGACAATGGTGCCTGGATTTTTGGAATGCGCAGGTGGAAACAACGGAATGCATGTGGGAACGACTCCTGGGCCAGAGCATTTTCAATAGTTAGATCGCCTTGCCGAAGCCTCCGCGGAACCGCCATGGAGGAAACGCCCAGACGTACACAACAACTGGCAGCCGATGCGATGCGGTCGTATCAGTGTATTCAGCCCCTGAGGCATTGTTTGCCGAAATCCCATCCGGAAAAAGCAGCCCTGATCACATTCGACGAAAACAAAGCCCAGCGTGCGCAAGCGTAACGATTATCCCGCAGCATACATTCGCAGAAGATTCGAATTTTGTTAGCCACACGTCTGCTTGTGCGCCCCGTCACACTTGCGCAAGCGAAGCATTCCGCGGCCAACGTCAATCGCGTCGGACCGCATGGCGCGTGTTGTGCGACTGCGGCTGATGCAAAAAAGTTGACGAACCGAGCTGCATCATCTAGTCTCTCGCGCCTCTCTTGGGGCCATAGCTCAGCTGGGAGAGCGCTACAATGGCATTGTAGAGGTCATCGGTTCGATCCCGATTGGCTCCACCAAATTTTCAGCAATTCGCTCGTCGTCCAGGCACATGGGTTTTTCGCGTCCCCATCGTCTAGAGGCCTAGGACATCGCCCTTTCACGGCGGTAACAGGGGTTCGAATCCCCTTGGGGACGCCA